>ENA-UOUL01000006-UOUL01000006.1-bioreactor-metagenome-genome-assembly--contig:-NODE-6-length-307079-cov-36.997313_pt1 | contig 307079 bp, 214 predicted proteins | sample MGYA00249838_ERZ747220 | MGnify/ENA primary metagenome ERZ747220 (study PRJEB28778, sample SAMN05720191) | bioreactor metagenome | isolation source: Anaerobic biogas reactor | place: USA:Washington... | reverse complement strand
TAAATCCTCAGATTTAGTGGTGAGAATTCACAAACGTGTTCTCACAAACCTTGAGAAGCAATTACGCAAAGGTCTTAAAAGATTCTGCTTGACGTTCGGATATGGTATCATCAAAATGGAAAAAACAAAAAATGGGAGAACTGAAATGAAAATACGCTATTTTGGACACTCGGCTTTCATGCTTACGAACGGCGCTGGTCTCAGGGTTTTAATCGACCCTTTTTTGGATGACAATCCGCTTTCGCCGGTGAAATCGGATGAAATTGATGCCGAATATATCATTGCCACCCATGCTCACGCGGATCACCTTGGCGACAGTCTCAAGATTGCTAAACGCTGCGATGCAACCATCATCGGCGTGGCAGAATTGGCATGGTATGTGGAATCAAAAGGCTGCAAAGCGCACGCGATGCAAATCGGCGGAGCTTACAGCTTTCCCTTTGGCAGGGTGAAACTTACGCCAGCGCTGCATGGAAGCCAAACTCCGGAGGGACAATATGCGGGGCTCGCGGCTGGAGTGTTGCTGTGGGTGGATGGAATGTGTATCTACCATGCTGGCGACACAGGCCTTTTCTATGATATGAAGCTGATCGGCGAGATGAATGAGGTGGACTGTTTCATCGTTCCGATTGGAGATAATTTTACCATGGGGATTGAGGACGCGTTGAAAGCAGTGGAATTTGTGAACCCCAAAAAGGTGCTGCCCATGCACTATAACACTTGGCCCGTGATTGGCGCCGACCCGGAAGAATTTGCCCGAAAAGTGAATGCAATGGGCAGGGTTTGCCTCACGCTCAAACCCGGAGATGAACTCCAGATCTGAGCGAAAGGCAGTTAACCATATTAAGATTTATTTTTTAAGCGCTGCCAGAGCGGCTTGGTAATCCGGCTCCTGGGTGATTTCCTCAACCAGTTCGCGATAGACCACTTTACCGTCTTCATCGATCACGATCACCGCACGCGCCAAAAGTCCCGCCATCGGGCCATCAATCAATTCAAGGCCATAGGTCTTGCCAAATTCGCGGTCGCGCATTTCGGAGAGAGTGAGCACTTTGTCGATGCCTTCAGCGCCGCAAAAGCGTCCCAGAGCAAAAGGAAGATCACGTGAAATGCCGATGATCACGGCGTTTTTCACCTTGGAGGCTTCTTTGTTGAAAGTGCGCACGCTGGTGGCGCAAACTGGAGTGTCCACACTGGGGAAGATATTCAGCAGGATTTTTTTGCCTTTAAAATCCGCCAGGGAACGATCCGAAAGATCATTTGCAGTGAGGGTGAAGTCCTTGGCTTTGCAGCCCAGACGAGGCAGCGAACCAATTGTATTTACGGTTTTACCATGTAGTTTTGTTTTTGCCATTTTTATATCCTTTTTGTGTTTAATTCATTTGGGATAATATAAGCTCAAAAAGGGTATCGTGCAAACCGGGTTGAACTTGAACGCACGAAAAACCGGCTCGCCGTTATGTTTTGAGCGGCAAAGCCGGTTGATTAATTGAAACCTTGGTTTAGACCAGGAAAAACAGCTTGACGAGTATGGCGATTAAAAGTGCTGAATTGATCACAGCCCAGATGGTGACGCGGGTTTTCATGGACCTGATCTCGTCACGGTTTATCAGGGTTTTCTTTTCAATCTTCACCAGCAGGTTTTTGATGGTGGCAAGCTTGTCATCGGTTTCATCGAACTTGCGGATATTGTTGTTGTGGCTCACATCCCGCTTAAAATGGCGCATCAGTTCCAAAGCCACCGGAATGAAAGTGGGGATGAGCTTTTTGAAGTTAAAGATTGCCATTTTTCACTCCCAATCAGAATTTGTAGCCAAGGTTGCCATAGAGCGTGCCGGGAAGAACAGAGTGGGTGGAATAAGCAAGATCAAGCTCGATGCCTTTCACATTCAGGCCGATGCCGGCGTTCCAGGTGGCAGGGTTCGAGTGCACGCCAAAACGGATGGCAAGCGGCTCAAAAAGACGAACTTCCACGCCGCCCATAAATTCCGTTTCCTTGGCAAAATCTTTTTTCACTTCCAGGGTGGTGACCACATTCTCGTAAGGAATGTAGGAAATTCCCAAGGCAAGTTTGCTGGGCAGAGGATGCTGGTTTTCATCACCCATCATGGCTTGATTGATGTTGCAAACGCTGAAGCCGAGCTTGGTGCGTCCATGCAGCAGGGCTTGGGCTCCCAGATCGACTCCAAAGGCGTCGTCGGCATCTTCATCGATGAACTGCAGGCGGTGGTAGTTCAGGGTATAGCCCACACTGATCTGGGAATGGATGTCGCTTTGCAGATTGAAAGCATGGCCGGCAGTCCAGATCTGTTCGCTCATCAGGTTTTCATTTTCAAAGCCAACGTCAAAAAGCCTGGCGCCAACGGCGAGGGTGCCAAGTTTCTTTGGCAAACCCACGCCCACAGCGGCGGTTTTGAATTCTGAAAAAGGCCTGCCATACAGCTGACTGAAGCCGGCTTGGACTTCCATTTTCACGTTTGTGAGCCCGGCAGGGTTGAACCAGAGTGCATGAACGTCATCCGCCACACCGGTGTATGCTCCACCCATGCCACGGGCTCTGGCTGAGGGAATATAATCGTCGAAAACAGCCAGCAGCAGCGCCGCTTGGATGAGGATGAGGGAAAGAATTACGATCTTTTTCATGTTTGGGCTCCCTTATTTCATTTTGGCTTTGATCACAATCGGCTGCACAGTGCTTTCCTTGTGACCCGTTGCACGGTCAATGATTTCCAAGTGACAGTAATATAAGCCGATGGGCAGCTTGTTTGTCATATAGTCACGGCCATCCCAAACATAGTTTTCGATGCCCAGGGAGCTGCCGATATTGCGGTTCACGGGCGTGGCAACCAAGCGTCCCTGTGCGTCGTAGATACGCACGATGGCTTTGGCGTTCACTCCGGATGCAGTGGCTTCGATGCCATATTCGATGTTGAGCTTTTCGTTCAGTTCAGGGTTGAAAATGTTTCTGCCGTTCGCTTCATTTCTGATATTGAGCCAAGCCATATTTTTATTGATGGGCACCATCAGCTTTCCGTTTGAGATATTTACTATGGGAGTGTTGTCGTAGGCAAAGGAAAGAAGCTTGATCTCGGATTCTCCATAAGCGATGGGAGTTACAATCAGTTTGATCAAAACCTGGTCGTCTGCGGAAGAGTGGATGGGTTCCTGAGATTGATAGATCACTTCCAGCATGTCTCCAGCTTCCGAAAGGCTGTAATCCGGCTCAAAACCGGTCATCGTGCCTTCAAACTCCAAGCGTTCGAACTTGACTTTTGCAGGGTCAAACCCAAACTGAGCATTGTAGGAAGCCACACCCCAGTTCGGATACATGCGCGTGGTGAGAACGTTTATTTCTTTTTCCTCATTCAGCACGCCGCTGGTGGTTTGCACACGAACGGCGGAATTTTGGACGTTCAGGGTTTGCAGCATGTCTGTCATGTCGCGTGGGTTCAGGCCATATTCGTCAAAAGAGTAATCCACCACACCCTGGATGCGAGCCCAGGCTTGACCAACCGTCATCTGTGGCCAGGAAAAACCACTGCGGGGGAAGCACTGGTCGTCAATCTGGCAGGCTCCGCTTCCATCGTTGACCTTAAACTCGTTGTGGTTGTTTGGCAAACTGGTCACGCTCACGTTTTCCACCTTCACAAACACGCTTTCCCACTGTTCGGCATTGGAACCAACCAAATCGCTGGTTTGAATAAGAGTTGGAGGCGGGAGGGGATTGCCTTGGCTGATAACCTGAAAGCCAGTGGTGGGCGACATTTCGGTGTAACCAAAATACTCTGTGATGGTACCTGTTACCCTAACTTTGTCGCCACGCTGCGGGGTGTATTGGTTTGTAAAGATCATGAGTCCGCTCCAAGGGCCGCCTTCCGGATCGGAAATCACGAAACCCTTGTTGTTTTCAGCAGTGCCTGTATAGAAAATCTGTTGCACCACAATGCCTTCAACGGTGGCGATTTGACCCGCGTAGGGAGAATCGCCGCTGGGGCTTTCGGTGTATTGCACGTCGTAACAGCTGAGCACCTGGGCAAACATGATGCCCGTCAGAGCCAGCGCCAGGACGCTTATGAGGATACGTTTCATCTATTGCTCCTTGTCAGGTAAATATATTTCCGCATCCGGGGAAGCTTGCAGCTCCTGGTGCGGCTTCTTTTTTCCACTTAAAAAAAGGATATCCACGATCAGCAGACACATTGCAATGAATATCGCGCTGTCCGCAACGTTAAAAACAGGAAAGCGATCCATCCCGGGAATGATGTTCGGAATATCAACACTGATAAAATCGGTGACCGCGCCAAAAAGAAGGCGGTCGATGAGATTGTTGCCAATTGCGCCACCCAAAACCAGTCCAAATGCCACAACTTGAACCTTGTTTGTGGCACGAACCAAAAGCCACAGAATGAAAATAACTGCCAGCACCGAGATTCCAACGAAGAAATACTGGTTCCACGCAGGGTTTGGCAGAGAAAGGCTGAAAGCCGCTCCGGTATTTTGGAGATGATGGATCTGGAAAATTTGCCCAAACCATTTTTCCGCCACGGTGACATAGTCCCCCAGGGGAAGCTTCATCCTGACCAAATATTTGGTCAGTTGGTCGAGTGCAATCACTGCAACCATGATCAGAAAAGCCGGATGTTTAGTTGGCTTTTTCATGCGTTATTTTCTTTGCCGTCTTTTTTTATCTTCCATTTTGGACATGCATTCGATGCAATATTTAGCGTATGGAATCACCTCCAGGCGGCTTTCGCTGATGTTTTCCCCGCAAAGCTCACAAATCCCGAATCTGCCTTCATGGATTTTTCGCAAAGCGTCGTTTAAGAGGCGGATCTTTTCCCGCTCATGTTCCAGCATCATCACGTTTTGTTCCATCAGGTTTGTATCCGAACCCTGATCTGCCTGATGATAGGCATAGGAAGAGAGATCTCCGCTGCTTTCACGGGCCCCTCTGCTTTGGTCTTTGTTCACGTCATCAACATAGGCCATGCTTTCTTCCAGCTCAGCCTTGATGATGGCTTTGAATTCTTTGAGTTTCTTTTCTGACAACGGTTTTGCCGCCATGGATCACTCCTATGCAAATAACAGTTTATAGTTTTTTCAAGTTATCTGACCAAGCATATAGTGTCAACAAAAATATGCAAACACCGCTCAATCAAGGCTTTTCAAGAAACGGGTGATGAGGTTGATCAGGTGGGCGGAAGCTCTGTCGGCATTGGCTCGTATCTCCTCTTGGGAATGGGCTTTATCGTGAAAAAGGTTGCTGTGATTCGTAACCACGGAAAAAGCCAAAACCTTCATCCCGGCATGGCGAGCCACAATCACCTCTGGCACGGTGGACATGCCAACCAGATCGGCGCCCCATCCCGCAAAAGCTGCACATTCAGCACGGGTTTCCAGGCTGGGACCTGTGACGGCAAGATAGACTCCAGAGTGCAGCGGAATGTTTTGTTCATTTGCGATGGCAAAGCAGCGTTCCCTGTATTCCGGATCATAGGGATGGTTCATGCTGGGAAAGCGTTCGCCGAGGCCTTCGTCGTTTTCACCGATCAGCGGATTCGTGCCCATGTGGTTGATGTGATCTTCCAGCATCACGATGGACCCGGGTCCAAGCGCTTCCTTCAGGCTTCCCGAGGCATTGGTCACGATCAGGGTTTTAACACCCAGGCATGCCAGAACACGGGTGGGAAAAACCACTGCAGACATGGGATGGCCTTCATAAAAGTGGAAGCGTCCCTGCAGAAACAGGACTTTTTGACCGTCCAATTCGCTTAAAACGAGATTGCCCTTGTGAGACGGCGCCGTACTGCTCGCAAAACCGGGAATGTCGCCATAAGGGATTTCCATGATGGTTTCGCCGCGCTCTGCAATGGCGTTCAACCCCGTTCCCAAAATCATGGCAACCTTGGGAACCTCCGGCAGACGCTGCCTCAGCCAAGCCGCGGTTTCGGTGTATGGTTGAATCATGATATTTGATTGTCTCCTTCGGGGGGCTTGCGTTTTGGATTGATCTCTTCCTTGATTTGTTTGAAATCGGAATCCGAAAGCTGCTCCACAGGCTTGGTCAAAAGCGGATCCTTGTCGATGCGGTCCATGAAGGTGTTGAGTTCACTTTTGAATTGCATCAAAAACTGACGTTTTTCCTCTTTCAGATGCAGATATTGCTGCTCCAAAACGCCCAGATATTGCTTGGCTTCCTGGATGGCGCGTTTGGCCTTCAGTTCAGCTTCGTGGATGATGTTTTCGGCTTCCTTGCGTGCGTTTGAAAGAATATCCGCCTTGGTTTTTTCGGCAAAAACCAGGGTGCGGCTGATCAGTTCTTCACGCCGTTTGAGCTCTTCCACCGCGGTTCCGGCTTGAGCGGCTTCCTGGCGAACCTCAATCTGCATCAGCTCACGACGCTGAATCTCAAGTTCCTGCACAGACTGATATTCCTCCACCTGCGAAGCCAGGCTTTCCAGGTATTCTTTCACTTCTTTTTTACTGTAGCCTAACATGGCCGAGCTAAACTCCTGATGGCGAATGTCGGTTGGATACAGTGCCATTTTTCCTCCCTATTGGATCACAAAATTTTACTCAACACCTTGATGATGATCTGAATAAAAACGATCGCCACCAAGGGTGAAAGGTCAACCCCCAAACGCGGCAGCACCCTGCGTATGGGCGCCAAAACAGGTTCGGTGATCTTGATTAAGATTTGATAAAATTGATTGCGAGGATCCTGCACAAACCAGCTCAACACCGCCCTGATCAGGATCAGCCAGGCATATATCTCCAGAACGAGAAAGATGAATGAAACAAGGCCCAGGCCGGGTTTCATTTATAAAACCTCATGACAGTTGCGGCAGCGGGCTTCATAGGCTTCGGTGCTGCCCACCAAAATTTGCTCATCCTGAAGCACAGTACGCTGCGTGCGATTGGCGGGGTTTCCACATTTCACGCAGATCGCCAGGTTTTTGGTCACATATTCCGCCACAGCCAAAAGCTGGGGCATGCTGGCAAAGGGTTTGCCAGTATAATCTTGATCCAAACCTGCTACAATCACCCGAAAGCCCTTGTCTGCCAATTGATTGCACACATCCACAATGCTGGGATCAAAAAATTGAGCCTCATCGATGGCGACAATCTTGGTGTCCTCTTTCAAATATTCAAAAACTTCCTGGGGTTTGGTGATGGGAATCGAGGGCGCCCTCATCCGCGAATGAGAAACGATGTCGTTTTCATCGTAACGATTATCCAAAGCAGGCTTGAAAACCAAAACCGGCTGACGCGCATACTCGGCTCTGCGGATGCGGCGGATCAACTCCTCCGTTTTACCGCTGAACATGCTTCCGCAGATCACTTCGATCCATCCGGTTTTCTGATTTATGATATTCACACAATCTCCTTGCAGACTAAAATCCAAAGAAAGCCAATTTTGTCAAAGAGGGGAATTTGTCAATTGATAATCTTGGTCGATCAGCTTGCATCGGTCAAGTTCAAATATTGTGGTCACTTCCGCCCGATCGGGATTCCCCCTCAGGTTTCCAAACACATTCATTCATGCTAGAACTTACCCAAAATCCAGAGTGGGCCGGCTTTCCGCTTCATGTTTCGAGGCGGGCATCACTTCTTAATCAAGCCTTAATCAAGTCTTAATAATTAACGCTTGATTAAGACTTGATGATCACTTGATTAACGCTTTCAGCCAAGGGTGACCCGTCCTGAACCGGGTTGACCGAAAATCTATGGTTAAGGGCTCAATCATGAACTAATCATGTCCATAACTTACTTTCAGAGAGGTAGTTATGCGGTTTTACTCAAGCGTAAGGCTTGATGCCGATCTTTTGTGAGAGGGTTTAAAACTTGCTGGCTCAGTATTGGCTGCTTCTTGATTAAATGGTTGATCCCCAACCGTTTTTTTATCCACCGTAAGCGAAGTTCAGCGGCTTATATAAAGATGATGGGCGATAATGCCTGCAGCCACCGCCACATTCAATGATTCCGTCCCCTTCCCCATTTCGATGCGCAAATGTGCATCCGCCATGGCTTTAAGTTCCGCGCCTATGCCGTGCGCCTCGGAACCCAAAACGATGAGTGATTTTTCATCCTGAGCGGGTGAAAAAGAACGCAACGGTTCGCCGACAGAGGCGTCCGTACAAAGTATTTTTGCCCCCAAACCTTTTAGCTGGAGTGTTTGCAGGGTTTGAAAAGGAATCTTAAACACGCTGCCCAGGGAGGATCGGATCACTTTGGGCGAGCCTGGTTCTGCGCAGTTCGGTGAAAGCAGGATGGCGTCAAGTTCAAACGCAGCCGCAATCCTGAAAATGGTGCCCAGATTCCCGGGATCGCTGATCCCATCCAAATAAAAGGCGCGCTTGAACTTCGTTTCCCGTTCCTGGGGCAGTTTAAAAAGCGCCGCCACCCCCTGGGGATGCTGGCTGTCACAGATTTTTGCCAAATCCCATTCCTGGGCTGAAAAAGCTGGAACATCATTCCAGACGGGTTTCTGTCCAAGCGTGAAATACTGTTCCAACGGCTGAAAGCCATCATCGTGCAACTGTTGCAGTGTTCGCAAGCCTTCCACCACCACCCTGCCTTCCAAATCGCGGTATTTTTTTTGGAGCAGTTTGCGCAGTTCACTCACTTTGTTTTTGCTGAGTTCAGCCGTTTTTTGAGCCAAGTTTCCAATCTCCTGATTTTCAGTTATCTACGAACTTATCCACAAAAGCGGTGGATTATCCACATTTTATAACTCATTGTTTTGCAGGCTGTTATCTGTTCCATATAATTTAACCCCAAACTTATCCACAACTTATCCACAGTTTTCACAAGGCTGTATTTTTCAAGGAATTGCGAACTTTCGGACAAGAGTATTATTACCAATTTTTAAGCTGAGGATGAAAGTTCCACGTCCCAGTTTGTGGAATTCCGGCTCCGTGGCCAGCAGCCAAAAACCTTCTCCCGCCTCCGGCTGGTCAACAACTTTATTTAACACTTTCTGACCACGTGAGTTATATAAAGCCAGTTCCAGCCTTCCGGTGATTCCTGCTGGCAAAAACCAGCGTGCCGTTGCCCGAGACCTGTCCCAGGCAGGATTGGGGCTCACCAAAAGTTCAAACTCGGGATCCACATATTCCAAAGTAACCACAAGTGAGTCGGAATCAGGGCTCCAAGGGCTTACGCTTCTGATCTCCAGCCATTGCCAGTTACCGTGTGGAAGTGAAAAACTGAAGTTTTGCTGACCAAATTGGGGGGTGAGAAAAATTGCTTGAGCACCATCTTGATAAGGACGTGTCACCACCGTATACCATAAAGAATCTGGATAATCCGGCTGACGCAGTTCGATCCAGTGGGAATCCAAAACCTGCCTGATGGAAACCAGTTCCGGTCTTGGAGGTTTGCCATGCGGTCCATAAACCCTGTGCAACATTTGAAACCATCGATAGCGTGCAAAATCGAGCTTGGCATACCGCTGCCACCAAACGTCATAGTGTTGCTGATGGCGGGGAAACCAAACTGCGGCGGAGCCCACATTATGGTCAATGTCTAATGACCCGGATGTCAAAACACAGGCTTCCCATTTTTGCACCAATGCCTCGAGTAGCGGATTTTCCCACGGCCAACTGTAAATTGCCTGCAGCTCACTTAAAAGCTCGCCCACATCCACATCGTTGTAGGCTGTATTCATTTCCCAAAGTTTTTCACGCACTGCTGCCAAAGATGAGGGGAAAAAATGGATCTCGCGCGATAGAAAAAAGCTTTTCCAAGTTTCATAAAATGCAGATAATGCTGAAGTCCTGATGGCTGAACAGGTGACGGGAAGCACGAATCCGTAGGGATTGTGGCTGCCTCCGGGAAGGTAGGAGTCCAGATATTTCTGACAGATCTGGGTGGCAACTGTTTCGGCATCCAAGTCAGCGAAAAGCGGAACAATTTCCTGATATGGAAAGCCTGCGGATGGAACCTGTTCCTCGCTGCCGATAACGATATCCGCGGCGTGCATCACTTCAGCCAAAACCTCAAGACTTTGCATGCTGCAGGAGTCAAAAAGCAGAATATCCAAATGCGGAATGCCAGTCAGAGCTTGCTTCAGTTCTCCCTCTGAGACGCTGATCAGGTCCTCAGCATCCTCATCGGGGCAGATCCATTTCCAATTGTCACTTTTGAACCAATTATCCCCGTGACCCCAGATCACCACCATCTTTCGTTGGGCGGGGTATTTCTGAAAACCCCAGTTGATGAAATCCTTCAGGGTGTTTGGGTCGCCGCTGTTGACGGTGCCGAGATCCTCCAGCACTGTGGACATGATGTATGGTGAATAATCCCGCCGGATTCTGCGACGTTGGCAGCCCGGGTAGTCGGAGTATTCGGGCATATCGGTTTGGACGATTATTTCCGTACCCGATGGAATGGCGGCGGATTCCATCTCATTGATGTTTCGCACCGCATTTGGCCAGAGATTGTTATCAGCCGCCATATAGACCAGGATGGTCCAATCCGCAGCGGCTGCGGGAAACAGCAAAACCAATCCCAGAAGGATCAGCAGAGCTTGTTTCACTGTTTCCCCCGCATTTTCATATTATTGATTATACTCCATTGCCTCTTCGGTGCCGTTCAAAACGCGCAGTCCACCCTGGGCAAGAGCTTCCATTTCGCGTTCGCCAGGATACAGGTGCAGAGGAGCGATGAAGCCCACACGGGAACGAATCTGGTCCACAATGTATTCATTGTAAACCAAGCCGCCGCTCATAAAAATGGCATCCACTTTTCCGCTGAGGACTGTGGCGCAGGCTCCCACTTCCTTGGCAACCTGGTAGCACATGGCGTTGGTGATCAGAATTGCTCTTTCATCTCCGGCTTGAATGCGTTTGCTGACCTCAATTCCGCTGTCCGTGCCCAGATAGGCCGAGAAGCCGCCGGTTTTGGTCAGATATTTCACCAATTCGCCATGAGTGTATTTGCCGCTGTATGCAAGTTCAAGCAAGTCGCCGATGGGCAGGGCTCCGGCACGTTGCGGAGAAAAGGGTCCCATGCCGAGCAGAGCGTTGTTGACATCCACCACACGGCCGTTTTTGATGGCTGCAACGGAGATGCCGCCGCCCATGTGGACTCCGATGAGGTTTACATCGTCCAGTTCTTTGCCCAGTTCGCGTGCCATCAGGCGTGCAATGTAGCGAATGTTGAGAGCGTGCAAAAGCGACTTTCTTTCGATCTCCGGAATGCCTGAGATGCGTGCGATATCTTCGAATTCATCCACCACCACGGGGTCCACGATGAAGCCGGGAATGCCAAACTCACTGGCGATGGCGTCGGCGATGAAGGCGCCAAGCGCGGAAGCGTGGGTGCGCCCCCAAAGCGAAGGGTCGCGCAGGTCGCGTTTCATGGCTTCATTGATGTGGAAAGTGCCGCCCGGAACGGGGCGGATCAGGCCACCACGTCCTACAACGGCAACAAGATCTTCCGGACGAACATTATGCTCTTCCATCGCTTCAAGCACCAGGTTTTTGCGAAATTCAAATTGATCAATGATATTTGGCCAAGGCTCGAGCTCTGCCGGGTCGTGACGCAGCGTTTTTTCAAACACAGGCTTTTCGCCATCGAATACGGCAATTTTGGTTGAAGTTGATCCGGGATTTATGGCAAGAATAAGCTGGGACATTCATCCTCCTGTCCTGTTTATTTTATTTTCAATCAACTTCAGTGGGCGCTATGCTTTTGTCAATCATTTCCTTTTTGTCGGTTCTACCCTGCAATGCTGCTGCTTCGGATATTATCCACTGTTCTGAAAGAGTTATGAGCTTCCAAACTGAATTATCATAAGCGAAAGTATGCGTCGAGTTGATTCAGTATATATGCCAAAGATCCCCAAATCAACCACTGGAAAAGAGCCAAAAAACCGGCCTGAAACCTTGGTTCCAAGCCGGCAGGAGTGTCTTATGAGAGATGGTTTATTTGCACAAAATCATTTTTCGGGATTGCACATAATCTCCAGCGGTCATACGCACATAATAGATTCCGGTGCTGCATTCACGTCCGCTGTCATCGCAGCCGTCCCAAAGTGCCTGGTATTTGCCCGGGCTTTTTTCACCGGCGTTGATGTGGCGCAAAACCTGACCGCGAACGTTGTAAATCTCAAAAGTGACCGCTGCGGCATCCTTCAGGCTGTATGGAATGTGAGCCACCGGGTTGAAGGGATTGGGATAAACCGGGGCCAATTCCGTTACCAAGGGTATTTCCGGCGTGCCCACATCCAAGGTGGAATAGGCTATGCTGGCAGGTCCATGGAACCCAACGCTGCCATCCAAATCGGAGTTTTGCAGCCAATAGTAGTAAGTTCCTTCTTGGAACAGCTCGCGATCGGTGAAGATGTAGCTCTGCTGCGAAGATGTGTTGGTTGCCTGAATCAATGGACTGACCGTGATTGCAGAGGATAAATCGTCGGAGTTGTTGCGCAAAACGTAGAAGCCCAGCACATCCGTTTCAGTTTGGGTAACCCAATTCAGGTTCACGTAATTATCCGCGGAAATGGCTGCGGTGAAGGATGAAAGCTGAACAGGCAGGGGTTGGTCGGAAAATATGGTTACATCGTCTATGAACATATTGTAACCGTTAACAATTTGAGATGCGTCCACGCCTTCAAATATGATGTGGCCCACTGCCTTGGTCCCGGCAGGAAGCAGATACGAATATTCGAACCAGCCAGCAGATGCTTCTACAGGCGCTAGAGTGTAACTTCTATGCACCGTTCCAAGCAGCACTGGAGTGCCATTCAGGTTGGCTGTTGTGTTGAAATAGACATTCACACGATCTGCAGTTGTAGTATCATTGTTATCGCGGTACATCCAAAACGATACAGAGGATTCCGACCCCCAAAAATTGATGGGAGGAGTTGCCAAAATTCCTTTTGTTCCCGGTGCATACAAATATGAGTGGAAGCTGGCCATTCCGCTCCCACTATGAGTTCCAGCTGTTGCCATGGATGGGCTGTCACCGGCTGAAACATCAGCAGCCGTCACTCCGTTCCACACACCGCCGGTTGAACCGCTTGTATTCAGATCCAGCCAGCCTTGAGGGGGAAAATAGCTTTCGTCAAAGCTCCAGGTCGTGGGAAACGATGTGATTGGATTTACTATTTCACGCTGTATATCAAACTGAACTTTGGGCACAAAAGCCGCTCTTCCTTGGTTTGACGCAGATGGATTTGCGGGATCGATATTGGATCCATCCTGGAAAAAAACCAAAGCGGGATACGTTCCATAAGGCCATGAACCCCATAAAGTTCCGGATGAATTATTGTGATAACCTGCAGAGTTCTCATCCACTGCAATCACAAGGTTGTCGGTTCCGTTATATGTGAAAGGTGTCTGCAATGTAAATTCAAGCCAGCCGTAGGTACTTGGCATCGTGAAGGTACCGCTATAAACCTGAGTCAGGCTCGACAACGGAATATAATCCATATTTTCTGAAAAATCCGTCTTAGACGTATGAGCAAAATATATCGTCCAGTTATTGCTGTTCGTTGCCTGGAAATTGTTCCAATACTGGAATCTTAGTTTGGTGATTTTCCCACCTGGTCCCACAAGTTCCGGTGTATATATTTGTTGAGAGTAGGAATATGTATAATACGCCATAATCGGGAGATATTGATTGATATTATAGATGTTGCCGGTGATGGGCACGGTCGTTATTTCATCAGAGAGTTCCATATCTGTGGTGGCGCTGATTGACACACCGGAAGAATAATTCAATGCTTTGCCAACATCACGAACCGACCAAGCCCGATAATAATAGGTTGTCTTCGGGCTCAACCCCAAATGGCTGAAATTGTTTTGGCTTCCATTATACAGCACAATCCCCCCGCCCGGAATAGAATTGTTCGTCACAGGATCATAAGAAGCACCTGAAACTGGTGTACCGAACGTGCCAGTGGGACTCCATGCCAAGAGGACATTGTCGTTGTTGTCATTTTTTGTCCAGGATATGTCGATCTGGCTTGTGCTATAGGTTGAAGCAATAAAACTTGTTGGATTGGGAATACCGCCCGTTATAGACTGCAATGCTGCATAAATATTTACCATGCCATATCCGGTATATTGATCCCAACCTACGCCGCCGTCTATTGTCATATCTGTGGCCGTGCTGGTCAGGATGTTGCGGATTTGAGCCGGAGTGAGAGTGTTATCCTGTGAAAGAAGCAAAGCTGCACATCCAGCAGCATAAGGGCTTGCGCAGGAAGTGCCGCCAAAGTAAAAATAATAATCGCTAGAACTCCAGCCTGCATTTCCCTGCATGTCGGTGGAAGGAAGTTCGGTGGGCGCCATAATATCCAAAGCAAGCCTGTTGTCTTTATTGGCAGTGCCATAACAGGATCCGTACCATATCACTCCATCAGAAGAAGTGAAACTCTTGCGTTGGCCGGTTGGCGAAGATGCTCCAACGCTGATCACATATTGACTATTTGCCGGATAACCCATGGAATCCTGCGTTGTGTTTCCACCTTGAACATATGCAGTATCATAATAGTTTCCGGATGAAGCAAAAATGACTACACCTTTGTTGTACGCATAGGCTAAAGTAGGATCAACTGCTGTATCCGACGTAGTTCCTTGCGCACCCAAACTCATACTGATCACGTGCGCACCATTATCGGCTGCATAAGTAATGGCGTTTGCAATCGAGGTAAATGCCATAGTACCATTGGAGGCTGCCACTTTCAGAGGCATGATGCTACAGCCACCGGCTATCCCAGTCACACCCAGATTGTTATTGGCTTTGGCTGCGGCAATTCCTGATGCCAGCGTGCCATGCCCAGCATCACCTGAATCGTCCATTGGGTTGGAGTCATTGTCCCCGAAATCATATCCTGCAACCAGACGCAAATCGGGATGCGTCAGGTCCACGCCGGTATCAATAATGGCGATAATGATATTTGAGTTTCCGTAGCCATAATTCCAAGCTTCTTGAGCTTTGGTATCCCATCCGGAGGTACCCACCAATGGACCCGTATAACCACTTCCCGATAGCCAAGAAGGAAACTGTCCCGTGTTGTTATGCCCCCAGTTGCTGGCATAATAGGGGTCATTGGGAATAGCTTGAGGATACATGAAATATTCCAATTCAGCTTCCTCAACCTCTGGATCTTCCAGGAAATCCGTCAAAGCATCCTGAACATTCACACTGCCATTCAGATGGATGATGAACCAACGGTCGAAGCCGGTCATCTGCTCCCAGGCATAATCATCCACCCGGCGGTGGGCTCGTCTCAGCTTATAGCCGCCGTTTCGCGCCATTCTGGAATCCAAGCTGGCAATGCCAAAACTGCTTTTTTCGCTGAGTAGGTCCTGGGGAAGTTCTGCGCGATATTTCGCGTCCGAGGAAAGTTTGATTTTAATGCGATCTGAGGCAAAGGCAGGCCTGTCGCCTCCCTCGCCAGGTTTTGCAACAGCCGACAGTGCCACGCTTACAAAGAAGATTACCGACAAGAATAACAAAGCTTTACGCATGGTTGATCTCCTTGTATCGATCCTGATTGCGACTATTGCACCCGGCGTATTGTTGTCAAGCAATATATTTGCAAATTACCCGGATTTATAAAATATTATACGCCAAGCTCACTGAATTCAGCCGATCAAAGAGGTTCAATGTCTTGTAAAAAACGGTTTCATGTGTGCTGTATTACCAAGCCTGTGCCCCGCTTTTTGATTTTCCTTCCCCAAAATGGCTTGAATAAAGAAAACCCGCCCGGAGGCGGGTTTATATTTTACACAGATGCAGTTTCTATTTTATAAGCAGAACGCGCGTGCTTCCTTGTTCAGCACCCACATGCCAACGCAGCAAATATATTCCCGAGCCAAGCCGATTTCCAAATCGGTCGGAAGCTTGCCAAAGGATTTCCCGTTCTTTTCCGGGAACGATGATGGTATCGAGCTTTTGTCCTTTCAGGTTGAATACATCGATTCTGGCATCAAGCTCTTTCCTGCCGGAAAAACACAGCCTGGCTTCATCAAAAACCGGATTGGGGAAGACATTTAACTCAGGCGGTGGCGGCGCAGTCTCGTCCTGAACCGCAGTTATCGGACTCAGGATGAAGTTTGACGGTCTCAAGGATGTGATCTGGGTGGAATTATAGAAGAAATCGCTGGGGGTCACCTGGGTCAGGCTGATGGCATTGGCGTTTCCGATGGCGCGGAATTTGAGTTGCATCAATGAGCCTTCGCCGGTGAGGGGCTGATCAAGATCGCAATTTATGGAAAGCAATCCCGGGCTTTCCAAAACGACTTCAGGTTCCAGATTTTCGCTGAGCGTCCCCTCCAGGTTGTATTCAACATATTCCAACTTGCTGGGATCGAAGCTCAGCTTGCTTTCATAGTGCGACACATTCCATGAAGGCAAAAGGTAGGTGGTTTGCAATTGTGTGGTGCCAATCTGTCCGTAGCCCAGATGCATTACATTTGGCATGCTGATGGAGCTTTCCACCAAGCTGGCAACCGGGGCGCCCGCCGTTACAATCAAATAGTCCGTGTTGTTCACCGGACTGTTATCGAAAAGCATGTTTTGAATGTCAAAAAGATACGAGCCGGTGTCGGACGGAGTGAAATTGAAGTCCACCAAAGTGCCTCCTCCGGCAAGGCTTGAACTTCCGTTCCAAGTGAACAGAATGGTTCCCGGCTGGGTTTCAACCGCGCTCATATAACCGGATGCGGAAATTGTGTTTTCGATGGAAGCGCCGTTGAAAACGAGGTTTTCACTATCATACAGCAACACAAGCTGATAGTTGTCCACGCCCCAGGAAGCAAGCAGCGGATTGGTGGAAACGGAAACCTTGAAAGGATATCCGACCGTGGCACCGCCCGATGAGGAGAGTTTCACTTGGGTGTTTGCAATGCTGTAGTTTTCCGGAATGGTGTTTATGATGGCTGAATTCCAACCGTTGAAGCTGCTTCCCCCAGCGGTGATGGCATCCATATAGTAGTATCCGTTATAATGTCCGCTCCAGCCAAAATTGAAATGGTAGTAGTTTGGATCATCGTATCCATCCAAACAGAAGGCGTGCCCACCTGAACTTCCGGAGCCGCTGTAATACATGGGGCTGCCGTTGTTCAGCTGATCCTGCATCATGGTATGCCACTGGGAGTTTGTATATTGCATCCGCCATTTGATCTGTGCGTTCGGATATCGGAAATACTGTGCCATCGCCCAAGCCGCATCATCGCTGTTGGCGCCTGAGCCATCGGGGGAATATCCCATTTCCACAGCCACGCCACAGTGGTAAAGCAAAGTTGCCACGGGAATGTTTGAAGTTCCAACGGAATTGGGCATCTCGTCCCAAAGGTAGGTGGTGTTGCCAAAATTGGCGCTTTGATAGCCATAGCCGTGGGCATAGTAGCTGTGACTGCCCACTCCGGTTGTCGGATGGCTCCAATATTTCATGATCATGGCCATGGCAGTGGCAACGCAGCCGGCGTAAACACGTCCACCGGGGCCTGCGTCATCACCAGGACAAAGTTCATTATAAGGCCAGCCCTGATCCCAGGTTGTTGCCAATAGCGGTACGATGGAACGATCACTGCGGACGGGAGAAACATAGTTGTCTGAAAGCAGGAGGCTCCACTGAGCCTTATGCTCGGGCAGTTCGATCTTTTGGGAGTTTATTTCCTCGATCTGGGCGGCATAAGCTCCCACCCACTCCAAAAAAGCAGGCGGGAAAGGCTTGGAATCACCTATCGGGTTGGAGCCGTAAGCCAGGATCGGGATTGAATTATCCTGCGCTGAGACCAAGGCGAATCCTTGATCATCAAAGCCGACCAAATATATCAGGGCTTGATCTGACCAGTTTTTGGGAGAGTTCAAATCACACGGGGAAAAACTTCCCTCAGCAAAGGTCTGGACTGTGGGCAGAGCTGTCCCATCAATGCCATATCTGGCAACAAGCCAGTTTTGTGCGGCTTGGATGGCAAGTTCCGGGCCAACAAAATCTGCGGCCAGGGGCAGGACAAAGATCAAAAGTAGTCCCGCCAGAAAAGCAATCTTGGTTACGGTCATGAATCTCATGATTCCTCCATCTAAGCATATAATTTGCAATTAGCGTTCCAAGCCTTTGATTTTGCCGTGCCGGGATACTTTTTCAATACAGTTCTCGTTTGCCAAAGTCTTTCAAATCACGGATGTTTCCAAGATGGGTCACCCTTCTCCGAAAGCCTTAATCAAGTGATCATCAAGCCTTAATCAAGCGTTAATTATTAAGACTTGATTAAGGCTTGATTAAGAAGTGATCGACGCTTTGAAACAAGGTTCAAGAAAGGACCTCAGATTGTATTTCAAAGAGATCACCCAGAACAAGCGAAAATGGAATACAATAAAAAAAGGCGGGAGCAAGTCCCGCCATTATTGAATTATCAGTTTGGGGTCTTTAGAAGCGCAGATGGGCAAAAGCGCGGTTGGCTTCAGCCATTTTGTGGGTATCTTCGCGTTTCTTGATGGACGCACCTTCTTTTTTGTAGGCTGCCATGAGTTCCGACGCAAGTCTTTCGATCATGGTTTTTTCTCCACGGGAGCGGGAAAAGCCGATGATCCAACGGAATGCGAGGGCACGGCCGTTTTTCTCGTTCACTTCCAAGGGAATCTGGTAGTTTGATCCACCCACGCGGCGGGAAACAACCTTCACCATGGGCCGCACATTTTCCAAGGCGGTTTTAAAAACTTCCAAAGGCGGCTGTTTGGTTTTTTCTTCGATGATCTCGAAGGCGCCGTAAACGATCTTTTCGGCGATGCTCTTCTTTCCTTGTTTCATGAGACAGTTCATGAACTTGGTGACGACCACGTCGTTGTATTTGGGATCCGGCAATACTTCACGGACGACTGCTTTTTTCTTTCTTGGCATTAGTTCATCCTCCGTTTATTTCTTTGCCTTGGGACGTTTGGTTCCATATTTGGAACGTGAGTTTTGGCGGTTGTCAACTCCGGAGGAGTCGAGGGCTCCGCGCACGATATGATAGCGAACGCCGGGAAGGTCTTTCACACGTCCTCCGCGAACCAACACAATGCTGTGTTCCTGAAGGTTGTGGCCTTCTCCGCCGATATAGGCGGTGACTTCAAATCCGTTAACCAGACGGACACGGGCGACTTTGCGCAATGCCGAGTTCGGCTTTTTTGGCGTCGTGGTGTAAACACGAGTGCATACTCCGCGCCTTTGCGGACATCCTTGCAGCGCCCTGCTTTTGCTTTTCTTAGCGATCTCGGTTCTGCCTTTTCTAATCAATTGATTGATTGTTGGCACGTATTTACCTCCATGGTATTTGTATCGTTGTTTAGTTTAAAAATCGTAGAAATCTTCCACTTCGTCATCCTGCGAGGGGTGGGCAAAACGGTCAATGATCTGAGCGACTGTTTCGCCTTCGTTCACGGCTTCGTCGATCTGTTTATTATAGATCTTGGCGCCGGTTCCCACAGGGATGCGATGGCCGATGATGATGCTTTCCTTGAGGCCTTCGAGGCGGTCGATCCTGCCTTCGATGGCTGCTTTGGTGAGAACTTTGGTGGTTTCCTGGAACGATGCGGCGGAGAGCCAGCTATCGGTGAGCAGGGAAGTTTTTGTGATTCCCAGCAGCATCTGTTCGAACTGGGCGGGAGTTTTGTCGTACTGCAGGATCTCGCGGTTTTCCCGTTCCACCATAACTTTGTCCACAACGTCGCCTTCCAAAAAGGAAGTGCTGCCGCTGTCGGTGATGCGCACCTTTTTGAACATCTGACGGACGATGACGCCGATGTGTTTGTCGTCGATCTTCACGCCCTGTTTGCGATAGATTTCCTGCACTTCGTTCAGGATCATGATCTGGGCTTCGATGACACCCTTCACCAGCATGTCGTGCGGGTCGAAAGGTCCGTCGGAAAGTGCGTCTCCGCTTTCCACAAAGTCACCTTGGTGAACGATGATCCTCTTTCCGGTGGGGATGGAATATCTGCGTCCAGCCAGGAATTGACCTTTTTTCACCATGTCGTCGGTCTCAAAGATGCTTTCCTGCAGAGGCGGGATGGGGATCACCCTACCGCAAAGAGGCTGTCCGGCACGCACATTTTGATCGTTTTCAACCAAAATCTGCATTCCGCGCGGCACCTGATAGATGGTGGGCTTGGTGGTGCGTCTGCCAACCGAAATGGACTTTTTGCCATCTTCATCGATGATGGCAACCTTACCGTTTTTCTCTGCGACCACGGCTTTTTCGGGCAGGATGACAATCTGGTTTACAAATTCGTCGGATTGCACCAGAATTTTTCCACCAATGGGAGCAACGATGCCGTTGGGTGGGGTCACAAAGATGTCGCGGCCTGTCTTTTTAAGGCCGCCGATAGTGACTGTTCCTTCGATATCCGAAATCTTGGCCTTGTCCTTTGGCACGCGGGCTTCAAAGAGATCCTGCACGCGGGGCAAGCCACCTGTGATGTCGCGCTGTTTGATGGTCATGCGCGAGGTTTGACCCAGGATGTCTCCTGTGTGCACAAAGCTGCCATCTGTCACGCGCACCACGAGGTCTGTGGGCAGAGGAATCAGGACAGAGCTGCCGGATTCACCAACGATTCTGAACTGTGGCTGCTTTTTGCGGTCCTTGGATTCAATGATCACGATATCGTGGGAAAAAGTGATGTCGTTATATTCTTCTTTATAAGTGATGTCTTTGATGAAGTTTTCAAAATGGAGCACGCCTTTGCCGGTGGAAATGAGCGGGTTGTTGAATTGGTCCCAACTGAGGATTTTTGTGTTCATCGCGATTTTTTGACCATCGCGGACATGAACGGTGGCGGCATATTCCACTTTGTATTCTTCCAAAACCTTGCTTTCATCTTCCTCATCACAAACCAGGATGCGACCCAAGTGGCTGACTGAAATCAGATGGTCATCGATGTTTGTGACGGTGTTCATGCGGTCGAATTTGACGATTCCATCGTGGCTGGAAACAACTTCGGCGAGGTCTGTGGCGGTTGAAGCTGCTCCACCGATGTGGAAGGTTCGCAGCGTGAGCTGGGTTCCCGGTTCACCAATGCTTTGAGCGGCAATGATGCCAACAGGATCGCCGATGGTGGCGGGGTTTTGGGTGGCAAGGTTGCGTCCGTAGCACTTTGCGCAAATTCCACGTTCCGCTTCGCAGGTGAGCACAGAACGCACGTGAACTGCGATGATGCCGTGGTTTTGGATGGTGCGAGCCATCTTGTTGCTGATCTCCTGACCAGCGTGAACCAAGATCTTGCCAGTGACGGGGTCGATCACGTCTTCCACTGCGGTTCGGCCTTGAATGCGTTCAGCCAGAGTGGCGACCACTTCGTTTCCTTCCTTGAGGATGTTCATGTGGATGCCGCGCCCGGTACCGCAATCCTCTTTTGTGATGGTGGCATTTTGAGCCACGTCCACCAGACGGCGGGTCAAATATCCGGCGTCGGCTGTCTTCAAAGCGGTGTCTGCCAAACCTTTACGGGCACCGTGGGTGGAAACGAAGTATTCCAACACGGTGAGTCCATCGCGGAAGTTTGATTTAATGGGCGTTTCAATCACCTCCGCGCCGCCTGTGGCACCAATTTTTGCAGGTTTGTCCATCAAGCCGCGCATTCCGCCCAGCTGTTTGATCTGGTCTTTGCTGCCGCGGGCTCCGGATTTGTACATCATATAGATGGAGTTCAGGCCGCTTCTGCTTTGCGAAAGGTCTTCCATCATCTCATCCGTGACGCGAACGGTGGTTTTTTTCCAAAGGTCCACAACGCGGCCAAAGCGTTCGCTTTCGGTGATGCCGCCTTTCTGGTAGAGGTCAAAAACCTTTTTGACGTCTTCTTCGGATTCGTTGATAATCTCATCCTTGCGTTCAGGCACGATGATGTCGCTGAAGCTGAAAGTCACGCCTGCGCGGGTGGCATAGCCAAATCCCACTTCCTTGAGTTCATCCAGGAACTGGGCTGTGCGCCACTGTCCCACAGCGTCGAAGCACTGCATGGCAAGGTCGTTGAGTTTACCCTTGTCGTAAACCACATTTTGGAACCCAACTTCAGCAGGAATGATCTGGTTGAGAACCACACGGCCCACGGTGGTGACGATGTATTCACCGTCAATTTTCACCCTGATCCAGGTGTGGAGATCAAGATCACGTTCGCCGAAAACTTCGCCTTTCACGGAATATGCATGTTCCTCGGATTCATAGGCGGCGATGACCTCGTCCGTTCCATAAAAATGGCGGAGGGTGGTCACGTCTTTTGGTTCCGGCGTAACTTCCATGGTGAGGTAGTAGCAGCCCAAAACGATGTCTTGGTTTGCAGCCATTGCCAGCCTGCCGTTTGAGGGCAAAAGCAGGTTGCGCGTGGACAGCATCAAAATTCGGGCTTCGATCTGCGCTTCGTGGGAAAGCGGAACGTAAACGCCCATCTGGTCACCATCGAAGTCTGCGTTGAAAGGAACGCAAACCATTGGATGGATCTGGATGGCTTTGTCGTCTGTCAAAACCGGCATGAAAGCTTGGATTCCCAAACGGTGAAGTGTGGGAGCACGGTTCAGCAAAACCGGGTAGTCCTTGATCACGTCTTCCAGGATGGACCAGATTTCAGGTTGCTTTTTCTCAATAAGCTTTTTGGCGTTTTTCACCTTGTCGGCTTCGCCCATTTTTTGCAGGCGCTCGATCAGGTAGGGCTTGAAAAGCTCCACTGCCATTTCTTTGGGAATGCCGCATTGGTAGAGTTTCAGATCCGGTCCCACGGTAATCACCGAACGGCCGGAATAGTCCACACGCTTGCCCAGCAGGTTTTGGCGGAAACGTCCCTGCTTTCCTTTCAGTTGATCTGTGAGGGATTTCAGAGGACGGTTTCCCCTTCCCCGAACTGGACGCGCCTTGCGGGAGTTGTCTATCAAAGCATCCACGGCTTCCTGAAGCATGCGTTTTTCGTTGCGCAGGATCACTTCGGGGGCACGGATGTCCAAAAGCTGTTTCAAGCGATTGTTGCGGGTGATGACTCTGCGATAAAGATCGTTAAAGTCTGCAGTGGCAAAGCGTCCGCCTTCCAACGGGACCAAGGGTCTCAGTGTGGGCGGCAAAACCGGCAGAACTTCCATCACCATGTGTTCGGGCTGGTTTCCGGATTTCAGGAAAGCGTCAACGATTCTGAGTTTGTTGATCAGCTTCTGTTTGTGCAGGGCAGCCTTTTCCATTTTCAGGCGGGAACGGATGTTCAGGGCTTCGTTGTGCAAATCAATGCGAACCAACAGCTCTCGAATGGCTTCCGCACCCATCATGGCGATAAAGTTGTCCCCCACCTTGTCCCTGATTTCGTAGTATTCGTCCACTTCGATCAGTTCATATTTTTCGTAGGGGGTGTCGCCCGGATCGATCACGATGAAGGATTCATAATAGAGGATGCGTTCCAGATCCTTCACGGTCATATCCAGCAGTGTGCCGATTTTACTGGGCGCGCTTTTCACAAACCAAATGTGTGCAATTGGCACCGCCAGGGAAATGTGTCCCATGCGGGTGCGCCGCACCCTGGAACTGGTCACCAGCACGTTACAGCGGTCGCAAACCGTGTTCTGGAAACGTTTTTTCTTATATTTTCCGCAGGCGCACTCATAGTCGCGTTCCGGGCCAAAGATTCTTTCGCAGAACAGCCCGTCTTTTTCGGGTTTGAGGGTGCGGTAGTTTAAAGTATCGGGTTTGGTAACTTCGCCATGAGACCATTCATTGATGATGGTATCAGACGAAGCCAGTTTGATGCGAACAAAGTCGTAATCGTTGGGGCGGACTTCACGGCGTGTTTCTTTCAACATTTTTACCTCACTTCGCCCTTGTCTGTGTCTTTGAGAAATTCGATATCGAATCCCAGGGACTTGAGCTCACTGACGAGCACGTTAAAAGACTCCGGAACTCCCGGAGCAGGCGGGTTTTCCCCGCGCGTGATGGCTTTGAAAGCGTTGTTGCGTCCATCCACGTCGTCGCTCTTGATGGTGAGCATTTCCTCCAGAAGGTGGGCTGCTCCGTAGGCTTCAAGAGCCCAAACTTCCATTTCACCAAGGCGCTGACCGCCGTGTTGAGCCTTTCCGCCCAAGGGCTGCTGCGTGATGAGCGAATAAGGCCCGGTTGAGCGTGCATGCATCTTGTCTGCCACGAGGTGGTTCAGTTTCATCATATAAATGATTCCCACGGTGACGCGTTCCTTGAAGGGCTTGCCGGTTTTTCCATCGTAAAGAACCTGCTTTCCGTCTGCAGGCAATCCAGCTTCTTTGAGGGAGGCTTCGATCTCTTCCACCGAAGCTCCGTCGAAGATGGGGGTTTCCACTTCAAAGCCCAAAGCTTGGGCAGCCATGCCAAGGTGGGTTTCCATGATCTGACCGATATTCATACGTGAAGGCACGCCCAGCGGGTTCAAAATGACATCCAAAGGGGTTCCATCTTCCAGGAAGGGCATGTCTTCGATGGGGGCAACGATGGAGATCACACCTTTGTTTCCATGGCGTCCTGCCATTTTGTCGCCCACTTCGATTTTGCGCTTTTTGGCCACGAACACTTTCACCATTTTGCGCACTCCATACTGGAGTTCATCACCGTGTTTTATGCGTTCGCGGGATTTGCGGTAGATGTTTTCGCTTTGTTCAAAGGACTGCTTGATTTTCAGGATGATCTCGCTGTAAATGCGATCGTTAGCTTCCTGGTCCTGCACCAATTGCTCATCAAGGTCAAGCTTTTTAAAATTGATGCGTTCGATGTCGGCCTTGGTGATTTTCTTTCCGGAAGGAATGAAATAGATGTTGCTCTTTTCATCCCAAATGGTTTGGGCTTTTTGACCAAGAAGGGCGGCTGAGAGCTTTTCTTCCTTGAATTCCTCCACCTTTTTACGGCGCAGGCTCAGGTCTTTCTTTAGCTTGGCATATTTTTCTTCACGGTCTTCATCAGCTTCAATTCCATCTTCCAAACGGGAGAAGACTTTCACATCGATCACCACACCTTCCATGCCGGGTTTGGCTTTCAGGGAGCTGTTTGTGAAATCTCCGGCGCGGTCGCCAAAGAGGGCGCGCATCAGGTTTTCTTCCGGCGAAGGGTCAATTTCAATGCTCTTGGGGGTCACTTTTCCCACAATGATGTCGCCAGCCTCAATCACTGAACCAACCCGGACGATACCGGTTTTGTCCAGATTTCTGAGCGCATGAGGCGGCACGTTGGGAATGTCGTATGCCAGTTCTTCACGTCCGTTTTTCACATTGCGAACCAAAACCTCCATCTCTTCGATATAGATGGAAGTCAGAGTGTCGTCCCGTGCCACTTTTTCGCTGAGAATGATGGCGTCTTCGTAGTTGTAGCCATACCAGGGCATGAAGGCAACCAGCAGATTGGTTCCAAGCGCCAGGCGATTGTCTTCCACGCAGGCGCCATCGGAAATGGGCTGGCCTTTGCGAACCTGATCACCAATGCGGACCACGGGGCGTTGGTTGTTGCAGGTGTCCTGGTTTGTGCGTTCAAACTTTTTCAGCTCGATGCGGTTGCCGATTCCCAGATATAGAACCTCATCTTTTTCACTGAGCGGCTTGATCTCCACATAAGCGGAGGTGACATTTGTCACAATGCCGTCATAGGGCGCCACAGCGATGTTTGAGGTATCCATTGTGGCAATTTTTTCCATGCCCGTGCCCACGATGGGAGCCACCGGATTGATGAGCGGAACGGCCTGACGCTGCATGTTCGAGCCCATCAAGGCGCGGTTTGCGTCGTCGTGTTCCAAGAAGGGAATCATGGCAGCAGAAACGGAAACCATCTGCTGGGGAGCCACGTCCATATACTCAATTTGCTTGGGGTCCGCCAGGATAAAATCGCCCCTGTCGCGGGCAAAGACCGTCTCGTTTGTGATGCGGCGGTCTTCATCCAAAGTCACGTCGGATTGGGCTATGATATATTTTTCTTCCTGCACGGCATCCATGAAGACGTATTCCGAGGTCAGCTTTCCATCCACAACCCTGCGGTAGGGTGTTTCCATAAAACCAAATTGGTTGATTCTGGAATAGATGGACGGGGAAACGATGAGCCCAATGTTTGGTCCTTCAGGGGTTTCGATGGGGCATATTCTGCCATAGTGGGTGGCGTGCACGTCTCGAACTTCGAAACCGGCTCGGTCGCGAGTGAGGCCTCCGGGGCCAAGTGCGGAAAATGCTCTTTTATGCCTGAGAGAAGCCAGGGGGTTCGTTTGTTCCATGAACTGGGAAAGCTGGCCGGTGAGGAAAAAGGATTGGACAACCGAGATGAGGGCGTTGCTGTTCACCAAGTCGTGCACGGTAACTTCGTCTGTGTTCGAAATTGCCATGCGCTCCTGAATGATGCGGGAGACCATGGAAAGCCCGATTTTGAACTGCTCTTCCAGCAATTCTCCAACGGTGCGAACACGGCGGTTTGAAAGGCTGTCAATATCGTCTATTTCATCCTGGTCGTTGTAGATGTTCACCAAAGTTTTGAAGATGTGGACAAAATCTTCCACACAAAGGGTCATATGGTTTTCATCAACATCGATGCCAAGACGGGTGTTAATTTTGTAGCGGCCAACCATGTCCAGGTTGTAGCGTTTTTCGGTGAAAAACATGCGGTCAACCAAATCTTTGGCTGCTTCCAGGGTGGCGTCTTCTCCAGGCCTGATGAGGCTGTAGATCTTTTTCAGCGCATCTTCCTGGTCTTCAGTGGGATCCTTGGCAATGGTGTTTTCAAGCACCTTGCGGGCAATCTCATAATCATAGTCGATCACTTCGACAGTTTTTATGTTATGAGCTTCCAAAGTTTTCACAAGCGCATCGGAGACCAATTCGTTTGCCGTGGCCACGGGTTCTTCTTCGCCAGCCACCATGATATCTTTATAGAGATGGCGGCCCTTGGCCTTTTTCAGATTCAGTTTCTCGGTTTTATAAAAAGTTTTGCGCAAATCTTCATTTGTGGAAATCCCGATGGCGCGCAGAATGACGGTGACCGGCAGTTTGCGGCGTTTATCGATATGCACATACATCACGTCGTGGATATCGATGTTGAATTCCAGCCAGGATCCATTGTAGGGGATCACTTTGGCGGAATAGAGGGTTTTGCCGCTTGGATGCTTGCTTTCAGAGAAAAAGACGCCGGGCGAGCGCTGCAATTGGGAAATAACCACTCTCTCCGCGCCATTGATGATAAAGGTTCCTTGATCGGTGATCAGGGGAACTTCTCCCAAAAACACTTCCTGCTCAATAATGTCCTGCGAATCACGCCCTTCTTCGGTTTGCTGATATATGGTAAGCCGCAGCCGCACTTTCAGCGGCGCCTGGTAGGAAAGGTTTCTTTCGCGGCATTCTTCTATAGAATACTTTTCCTGCAGAACATTATATTCCATGAATTCCAAATGGAAATTGCCCTTGTTGTCCTCGATGGGAAACGTGGATTCGAATACAGCCTGAAGACCTTTCTTCTCACGGCTTTGAGGGCGGATGTCTTTTTGTAAAAAGTCGTCGAAAGAATCCACTTGCATGGCCAGCAGATTGGGAATTTCCACTTCCGGGATGCCAAGCTCGGCAAAGCGACCGGATATCTTGGAAAAACTCTTGATCTTTCTCAAAAGCTCACTCCTTTGCGGTTTTGACCGTCATGTGAATAGTGTGTTGCTTGCATACACGCGTTTCTGCCAAGTTCAACCTGCAAGAATCTGGGTGTTGACTGAAAGAGGAGAACAGAATTGCGATTTTAGACATAACAAGTCCAAAAAAAGTCCCGTGGGACTTTTTTTGGACATCGAATAAGGGATTGAAGCCCTATTTAACTTCGACAGAAGCACCGACTTCTTCGAGTTTTTTCTGAACTGATTCCGCTTCTTCTTTGCTGACTTTTTCCACAACCATTTTGGGTGCGCCGTCAACCAGATCTTTGGCTTCCTTCAGCCCAAGTTTGGTGATCTCACGCACAACTTTGATCACGTTGATCTTCTTTTCACCGGCGCTGTTCAGAATGACGTCAAATTCGGTCTGTTCTTCTTTTGCTTCAGCGGCGCCAGCGGCGGGTGCGGCGGCAACAGCAACGGGAGCGGCGGCGGAAACGCCAAATTTCTCTTCCATTGCTTCAACGAGTTCAGCAACTTCAAGCAGGCTCATCTCGGAAATCAGGTCAATTACTTGAGTTATTTTATCGGACATTTTTTCCTCCAGGAAATTATATATTTTGGTTAGCTTGCCTTGGTTTTGGCAACGGCATCAAGCGCGTAGACTAATTTACGGGCGACACCTTGGGATACATTCAGGAAGTTTGTGATCGGGGCATTCAAGCTGCCCATGACCTTGGCCAGAAGTTCATCGCGGCTAGGCAGTTTTGCAAGGGAGATCAGCTGGGCTTGGTCATAAACCTGTCCAGCCACATATCCAACCTTGAAACTGGGAAATTCCGCTTCTTCCATCACTTCCTTGATGAATTTGACCAGCACTTTGGCTGGGGCCACTTCTTCGCCCTTGCAGATGGCAAGTGCGGTGGGACCCACCAAAAACTCGTCAAGTTCGTGGATGCCCAAATCATTCAGGGCTATCTTGATCAGGGTGTTCTTTTGTACCAGGTAGTCCACTTCTGCTTCGCGATAACGGCCGCGCAGCTGAGCCACCTGTTCCACGTTTATTCCCTTGTAATCCACCAGTACGATCGCTTTGGCGCCTTCTAAACGTTCTTTTAACTGTGCTACGATGTCATATTTTACACTTTGAACCATTTTCCTCTCCTTTAGCTCTTCGCTTCCAGAGTTGCGCTTGCGATATGCAGCTTGATGCCGGGGCCCATGGTGGTGCACAGAGTGATACTCTTGATGTAAACACCTTTCATCGTGGGAGGACGGTCTTTGAGAACCGCCGCCAAGATGGCTTTGATGTTATCTTTGAGTTTCTCCGGGGAAAAGCTGATCTTTCCAGCGGGGATGTGTAAATTCGCAAATTTATCCACCCTGTAGGCGATCTTGCCGCCTTTGCTTTCTTCAACTGCTTTTCCAATGTCCATGGTCACGGTACCAACCTTTGGATTTGGCATCAGGCCTCGCGGGCCCAACACCCTTCCCAGTTTGCCGATTTTGCCCATCATCGTGGGTGTGGTGATCACGACGTCGAAATCGAACCATCCGCCCGAAATCTTTTCGATCAGATCATCCAAGCCAACGTGATCGGCACCGGCATTCCTGGCCTCGTCTGCCTTTTCGCCTTCGGCAAAAACCAAAACGCGCGAAACTTTGCCCGTTCCGTGGGGCAAAACAAGCGAGTTTCGGATCTGCTGATCAGCTTTTCGGGGATCGACCCCCAGATTCAGATGAACTTCAACCGTTTCGTCAAATTTGGAAGCCGGAATGGCTTTCAAGGTTTTGAGCGCTTCGTCAAGTTCATAGCGTTTCTGGCGGTCATACAACCCGTAGGCAGTGTTGTACCTTTTGCTATGTTTCATTGACTCTCCTTATGAATATTATCTCCTGCACAAGGCGGGGTCAGTCGTCAACGACCACACCCATGCTCCTTGCAGTGCCAGCGATCATACTCATAGCAGATTCAAGGGTATGACAATTCAAATCCTGCATCTTCAGCTGGGCGATGTTGCGCAGCTGGTCTTGATTGATGTGTCCCACCTTTTCTTTGTTCGGTGTGGACGAACCTTTGGCCAGACCGGCCTCTTTCTTGATCAAAATCGACGCAGGCGGGGTCTTGATCTCGAAGGTAAAGGATTTATTTTTGGCGACATAAATAACCACGGGAAAGATCATCCCGGGTTGGTCGGCTGTTTTCTCGTTGAACTGACGGCAAAATTCAGGAATATTCACTCCAACCTGGCCCAAAGCCGGTCCAACCGGGGGAGCCGGGGTTGCTTTTCCAGCGGGGAGCTGAAGCTTCAGCATTGCCGCAACGTCTTTTGGTTTCGCCATTATTTATTTCCTCATCTCTATTTTTTCAAAATTTCAACCTGGCTGGCATTTAGCTCAACCGGGGTACGCCTGCCAAACACAGTCACGTCGATCACCAGCTTTTGGCCATCGTCTGCAACCTTTTGCACAACTCCTTCAAAATCTGTGAAGGGGCCGGTGGTAACCTTAACCATATCGCCGGGCATAAAATCAAACATCTTGCCCGGTTCTTTTTCGCGGTCCGCAATGCCCAGAAGGCGGTTGACCTCTTCCTCATCCAGAGGAATGGGGTCTTTGTGGTCTTTGCTTTGACCCAAAAACTTTGTGACCCCTGCGATGCCCAGAATGTAGGTGCGAAGCTGGGGCGTCAGGTCTGCTTCTATGAAAACATAGCTGGTAAATATCTTGCGTTCCTGCTCAACCCTTTTTCCTTCACGAACGATGAAGGCCTTTCGCAGCGGCACAAGCAATTTTCCCACATGCTGTTCAAGCTCGGTGCCTTCCAGCCCTTTTTCGATGGCTGTCTTCACCTTGTTTTCATGCGAAGAATAGGTATGGATCGCATACCACTTCATTGCCTCTGCCATTTTCCCTCGTTAAAAAAGAAGCTTGACCAATTGGCCAAAACCGAAGTCGACCAAAGCCAAAAACAACGCCACAATGCCTGAGATCACGATCACAACGACTGTTCCTTCTTTGACGTCGTTCATCGTGGGCCAGGACACGGCATGCATTTCACTCACCACATCACGGAAAAAGTGGTTGATCTTGTTGAACATTGATTTCATTGTAATCCCATTGACGGAGATGGACTCCGCTTAAAATAAAATGTGGCAGGACAGGCAGGAATCGAACCCGCAACCCCCGGTTTTGGAGACCGGTGCTCTACCAATTGAACTACTGTCCTGCAACATATATTTAGCGCTGTTTGTGCAGCGTGTGTTTCCGGCAGGTGGGGCAGAACTTTTTCAGCTCCAATCTGCTGGGATGCTTGCGCTTGTTACGAGTTGTTGTATAATTGCGGTTTTTGCAATCCTCGCAAGCCATGATAATGATATCTCTCATTTTATATCATCCCAGAGCTTTTACTCGACGATGGTTCCAACCACGCCACTGCCGATGGTGCGGCCGCCTTCGCGGATGGCGAAGCGCAGTCCCTGCTCCATGGCGATGGGGGTGATAAGTTCAGCGGTGATTTCAACGTTGTCACCAGGCATAACCATCAACACACCATCTGGAAGGGTGAGTGAACCGGTCACGTCGGTGGTACGGAAATAGAACTGAGGGCGATATCCTGTGCGGAAGGGGTTCTTGCGTCCGCCTTCTTCAGCAGTGAGAACGTAGGTTTGTCCGGTGAATTTGACGTGGGGGGTGATGGATTTGGGTTTTGCCAAAACCATTCCGCGCTCAACGTCGTCCTTGGCAAAGCCGCGCAGCAGAACGCCAATGTTGTCGCCAGCCTGGGCTTCGTCCAAAAGTTTGCGGAACATTTCCACACCTGTGCAGGTGGTTTCCACGGTTTCGCGAATTCCAACACGCTCAACTTTTTCACCAACTTTGATGACACCGCGTTCCACACGGCCGGTGGCAACGGTTCCACGTCCCGGAATGGAGAATACGTCTTCCACGGGAAGCAGGAAGGGTTTGTCGGTGGCACGGTCGGGCTGCGGAACATAGCTGTCCACGGCATCCATCAGTTCCTGCATTTGGGCTTCACCCTCGGGATCTTGGTTCAAAGCCTTGAGGGCGGAACCGCGAATCACGGGAATGTCACTGCCGGGGAAATCATATTTTTCCAGAAGTTCACGAACTTCCATTTCCACCAGGTCCAAAAGCTCAGGATCGTCAACCATGTCGATCTTGTTCATGAACACCACGATGGCGGGCACGCCCACCTGACGGGCGAGCAGGATGTGTTCGCGGGTCTGGGGCATGGGGCCGTCCGCGGCGCTCACGACGAGGATGGCTCCGTCCATTTGCGCTGCGCCGGTGATCATGTTTTTGATATAGTCGGCGTGGCCAGGGCAGTCAACGTGCGCGTAGTGACGGCTCTCGGTCTCATATTCAACGTGGGACGTGGCAATTGTGATACCACGGGCTTTTTCTTCCGGCGCGTTGTCGATGCTGTCGAAGCTGCGAGCTTGCGCGCCACCCTTTTTGCTCAAATACGCAGTGATGGCTGCGGTCAAGGTTGTCTTGCCATGGTCAATGTGACCAATCGTACCTATGTTGACGTGCGGCTTGGTACGTACGAATTTTTCTTTTGCCATTTTTCCTCCTGGGACCCGCTGGGGTCCCACGTCGTGTTTTGTTATTTTAATCTATTGATAAAGAAAGTGGAGCTCAAGATCGGACTCGAACCGATGACCTCCTCCTTACCAAGGAGGTGCTCTACCTGCTGAGCTACTTGAGCTTTTAATACTTCTATTCTGCGGCGTTGCTTGCGTAAAAATGGAGCGGGAAACGGGGTTCGAACCCGCGACCCTCAGCTTGGAAGGCTGATGCTCTACCAACTGAGCTATTCCCGCTGGCATTCTCAAAAAAGTGGTGGACAGGGAAGGATTCGAACCTCCGTAGACTCTCGTCGCTGGGTTTACAGCCCAGTGCCATTAACCACTCGACCACCTGTCCACAATAAATTTCTGGAGCCGATGAAGGGAGTTGAACCCCCAACCTATTGATTACAAATCAATTGCTCTGCCATTGAGCTACATCGGCGTCAAGTTAGTCCACGCAATTCCAACACCAGAATTTTGTCAATAACTTTTCTTGATTCACTCTATGATTCAACCGAAAAACCCGGTTCGATGCAAAAAATTCCTGAGTCCCTTTTTTGTCAAGAACAGCTTTTAATATTTTTTATCCGGATCAGTTTCCAAAGCAGGCTCCATCACCTGGATCCATGAATTCATCAGCTTTCACAGCATTTTTGCAAAACTTGAAAAAGTCTTGATTTTCATGGATTTCCTTCCCGCCTCTTCCGTTTACTCGAAACCTGGTCGCCTGACAAAGAACTGGCTCAAGAACGTTTTTGATGAGTTAGAAATCTTCATAGTACTCGAATTTGTTTTATATAGTATATCCGCTTATAAGCCATCCCCTGTCTTGGGCTACCGACATCATAAGCCGTATCACTTCGCTATATCAAACTTGTGGACGTTACTTCTTCAAAACCTCACCCATTACTCTGGATATTCGGTCAATCTTCGGTCAATCTGGATCAGGACGGGTCACCCTTGCCCGAAAGCCTTAATCAAGTGGTTATCAAGCCTTAATCAAGCGTTAATTATTAAGACTTGATTAAGGCTTGATTAAGAAGTGATCGACTTCCCCAAACAAGGAGGCGGAGTGCAGGCTGCAAAAGGATAAAAGAGGAAATCTGAAGGAAATGAGTATTAAGATTATCCATAAATAAGGACGCTGCCCACACTTTTGAATATTAACCAATAAACAAAAGGGCTCACTTTTCAGGGTGAGCCCTTTTCTATTATTATACTGAATTGCTGTTATTACTTGACTATCACCATCTGAGCACGACGGTTTTCCTGGCGTCCTGCAGCGGTGTCGTTCTTGGCGATCGGGTTCTTTGAGCCGTAGCCCTTGATTTCGATCTGTTCGGCGTCCACGCCTCTGGCAACCAGGTAGTCTTTCACCACTTTGGCACGGTTGTGAGAAAGCGGCTCGTTGATTTTGTCTGTTCCCTGGCTGTCGGTGTGACCTTGGATTTCCACCATCACTTCGGGCAGCTTTTTCAGGAAGTCTGCCACGCGGTTCAGGGCGGGTTTGTCTCCGTCGCGGATCACATAGAGGTTGGTGTCGAAGTGGACGATAAGCTTTGCCAGTTCCTGCTCAAGCAGGTCTTCATCGCTGGGACCAACGGGCTTCGGAGCGGTCACAGTTCCCACCAATGGCATGGTCAAAGTTACCGCACCTTCGCTGCTGTGGTCGATTCCACCGGAATAGTTTCCAACCTTGTCGCCTTTGAGGCGAACCAGGACGTCGCCGGTGAATTTGGGATCCACGGTGGCGCTTGGTTTCCAGGTTTTTCCGCCATCCACGGAGATTTCAAAACCTTCCGGAGCGTTGAGCTGGATTTGTCCCTTCAGGTTCAATCCATTCAGTTTGTAGCTCTGCGAAGCTGAGGGTGTGCCCAGTTCCGTGGTGAAGGGTTTCAGGTTTTTCAGGTTCAAATTCAGTTCGGGAATGGCAGGAACATCCTTGTCGGTCACGGTTCCCACCACAGGAAGCTTGAATGCGACGGCGTCTTTGCTGCCGTGGTCGATGTTTCCGGAATAGTTTCCAGCTTTGTCGCCAGTGAGACGAACCAGGATATCCCTGTCGAAACCGCCGGGCACATTCATGGATTTGGCATAGGTTTTGCCACCATCCAGAGAGAATTCAAATCCCGCAGGAGCGGTGATCTCAATGTCGCCTTTAAGGTTTTCACCCACGATTTTGTAGCTTTGTGCCGCGGAAGGCTTGCCAACTTCGGTGGTGAAGGGTTTCAAGTCTCCAGCTTGCAGCCTGATGCGCGGGGTTTTGGGAGCCTCGGGCAGATCCACAATACCCAAAACGGGCAGGGTGACCCGGGTGGCGCCTTCGCTGTCGTGGTTCAGTGGGCCGCCAAATTCGCCGGCTTTTTCACCGGTCAGGCGAACCAGAACGTCTTTATCGAAGCCGGCATCAACGGTTGCGGCTTTCTTCCAAGTTTTGCCGCCATCGATGGAAATCTCAAAACCTTGAGGAGCCTCAATCTGGATTTTGCCCTTCAAATTGGTTCCGGAAATCTTGTAGGCCTGGGCTGCGGAAGGGGTTCCCTGCACGGTGGAAAAGGCTCCCAGCTTGGCATCCAGTTTCAGGACGGGCAGCTGAACCTTGTCTGTAACCGTTCCAAACGCCGCGATCAGCATGGGGCGGACGCCTTTGCTGTCGTTGCGGATGTATCCTTCGTAAACTCCTTTCTTTTCACCGGTGAGGCGAACCAAGACGTTGCCGTCATAGCCGGCGGGAAGCGTCAGAACGGGCTGGAAATTTTTACCATCGATGGAAATCTCAAAACCTTGAGGAGCTTCGATGGTGATGGGGTTTGTCAGATCAATTCCCTTAAGCTCATAAGCCTGAGCTGGGGACGGGGTTCCCACTTCGGTGTGGAACTCTTCCAGCTTGTGGCGGATATAGATTTCGCCCTTGGCAGACACCGCTTTTTTCTTGCCGCCAAAATGGATGCCCAAACCCACGTAGGGGGTCAGCAGAGCGTCGTTCATTTTGCCGGTTTCCAGAAGGTCGATATTGTCCTTGGTGAAAAGGTTGTATTTCACACCCAGTTCACTAACGATGTTCTTCTTATAAAGAAAGGAAATTCCGGCGGCGGCGTGAGGCACTGTAAAATGTCCTCTGAAGCCGGGCGGAACGCTGGGGTTGTCTGAAATTCCGGGATTAGCTTTACTGCCATGGGTGGACCAGCCAGCGCCCAGTTCGGCAAATGGCGAAATACGCTTCAAAACGGCGTCTTCTGAAAAATTGATCGCCCCAACAGTGGTGGGACGGACCTTAAGATAAAGATTAACCCCTTCCAGTGAAGAGAAATAGGTTTCTGTGGGGTCATCGCCTTGCACAGCCACGTTGGCAAACCAAGGGCTGATTCCCACGCCGAGCCAATCCTTGATGGCCCAGGCGTCCCAGGCAAGCGCCCAAGAGCCCTTTTTGGAATTGGTGCCATCAATGTCATCCAAAGGAATGCCAAGCCCGCCTTCCAACAAAAGGGTGCTCTCAAATGCCTGAATAGCAGGCATCAAAGCCAGCAACAACAGTGTAATAAGAATAGCTTTTGATCTTTTTAGCATGTTCACCTCGTATTTTTAAAAAGTTTCTCCAGATAGTTACAATTTAAACAAGCTCCCTTGCGGTGTCAAGAACAAAAATTAACTGCTTTTAATATCTGTGTATTATTTTCAACAAAAAGCACTTCTTTTTCCCCAATCTTGTCATGGAATCGAAATTGCATATTTTTTCATCATACGGCGAAACCCCGCTGACATATTTCGCAAAATTAAACGCCACAAATAGTTGCGCAATTGCCACGGTTGATTTCAACCCGAAGCTTGACAGAAAAATGGAGACCCGATGAAAAAATATATGATTTTCTTGACCCTGTTTTTGGTTTGGGGGATTATTTTTGCCCAAACCACTGTTTTTAACGATGATTTTTCAAACTATCAGAGCACAAGCTGGACCGCTTCCGGACAGATCGGCTCCAGCGGATGGTATGTGAACCGCTCTGGCGCGGACTGGGGCGCCCGGCGAAACACAAGCCCCGCCCAGTTGGAATTGACCAACGACGTAGGTTCCAGTGGAAACTCCAACGGCTGGATTTTTGCGTATTATTCCACCGCGAATTTTGGCTCTCCATATAATCAAGTCTTGGCTGGCAACAGCGGTCTGATCACTTGGACTTTCAACATCAAACAAATTCGAACTGACCCTTCCGGATTTGATAACAATAACTATGGCGCCGCCTTCATTTTGGGAGCTACAGATCAATCTGTAAAATCCTCGGGCTCAGGCTACGCGGTGGTTTATGGACAATCAGGCGCAACCGATCCCGTCCGCTTGGCAAAATTTTCCGGAGGCATCTCCAATGGCAGTTTGGTAAACCTGATTACCAGCAACACAAGCGGTCTCACAGATTTTGGAACCGAATACCTGAGCGTGAAGGTTACCTATGACCCCAATCTAAACAAATGGGAACTTTTTCTACGCAATGATGGAGCTTCCGCTTTTGCCGACCCTCTCAGCGGAAATCTGGTCTCACAGGGAACCGCCATCGATAGTGCCCACACTTCCAGTTCGCTGAACTATTTGGGTGCTTACTGGCAAGGTGCCACCGCTAATCAGCAAACTTCATTTTTCGACAACGTTTCCGTGCAGATCACGCCCTATCATATTGCCCATTTGAATGTTGAGCCGCTGAATCTATCAGGCTTTTACTATATATTGAATAACGGCCCCTCCGAAGACCAGCAATTCACGGTTTCCGGTTCGGATTTGATTCAAAATGTAACGGTAAGCCCCTCAGCGAGCTACGAGATTTCCCTGCAAAACGGAGCCGCTTTTACGTCCACGAACCCGATCAACCTTGTTCCCAGCAGCGGAATCCTCTCCCCCACAGCAATTTATGTGAGATTGAAAGCCGGGCTTCCCGCCCAGAACTATCTCAATGAAGGCATCAGCGTTTCCACCCTGGGGGCTCAAACCCAGGAAGTGCTTTGCAGCGGAGCCGTTTTGGAACCCGGCATCACCGTGGCGCCAGCCTCCCTGAGCGGGTTCAGCTATATGTTTGGCTTGGGTCCATCCTCGGAAAAAAGCTTCAACGTCAGCGGGCAAAATCTGTATGATAATCTGAGTATCAGCGCTCCGAGCCAATTCGAAATCTCCGCCAGTCCCTCCGGCGGCTTTTCAAACTCTCTCACACTGTATCCAAGCGGATCAAGCCTTTCCCCCACAACCGTTTATGTGCGCATGAAAGCAGGCTTGAGCATGGGGAATTACAGTAACAAAGACATTGTTCTCAGCAGCCTTGGTGCTCTGAACAAAACGGTTTCCTGCAGTGGGACGGTGCTTGGCGGATCCAATCCGGATGTCCCTCTGGCTTTGGAAGCCAGCGCTATCAACCCCGGCGGCTTCACGGCAAACTGGCTCCCCGTGGAAAGCGCAAGTTCCTACCGTCTGGACGTTTACACCGGTTCCGATGTGGAAGACCTTTTCATCTCGGAATATGTGGAAGGCAGCAGCAACAATAAATATCTGGAAATATACAACGGAACCACCGCCACCATCGACCTTTCAAACTATCGCCTCCAGCTTTTCTCAAATGGAGCCAGCACACCCAACAACAACGTCCAGCTTTCCGGAAGCTTGGCCAGCGGCGCCTGCATCGTATATAAGAACAGCGCTGCAAACCTGACGCTTCCTGCGGGCGTGACGGCAACCACCAACACCGCGATGAGTTTCAACGGAAACGACGCCCTGGCGCTTTACAAAATATCCACCGCTTCCTACGTTGATATTTTTGGCAGAATCGGAGAAGATCCTGGAAACTACTGGGGGTCGGGTTCCAATGTGACGGTGGATAAAACCTTGGTGCGCAAGGCATCCGTGACCTCGGGAGTTACCCAAAACCCCAGCTCCGGTTTTCCAACATTGCTAAGCGAATGGGATTTTTATCCCACGGACACAGCCGAGTTTTTGGGTTCCCACAACCATCGTGGCAGAGCCATCAGCTACGTTCCCGGCTATCAAAATCTGAACGTGGGCAACGTGACCAGCCACGAAGTCGAAGGCTTGGAAGAAAGCACGCAATACCACTATCTGGTGCGTGCAGAAAACCCCTATGGAAGCAGCGAAAACTCAAACACCATCGATGTGACCACCACTTCCATCAGCGACCCCGCCATTTATGCCAGCGGAAGTTTTGCCCATTTTTCCACCTCCACCGGAACCCCTTCGCCTGCACAAACTTACAGCCTTTCCTCAGCGAACCTTTCACAGAATATCAGCATTTCCATCCCGCTGGGTTTTGAAATCTCCACCAACGGCGGCGTGAGCTACAGTGCAGTTTCAGCCAGCGTCTCCCCCGCTTTTTCCGGGCAGGTTTTGGTTCGCCTCAGCGGTTCCGCCAGCGGAACCTACAGCGGAAACTTGTCCCATTCCAGTGCCGGAGCCGCCAGTGTGAGCCTGCCTCTCAGCGGTTTGGTCACCAGCGAGAATATCGAGGCGCCCAGCGTTCAGGCATACGACATCATCGGCTATCCTGCCTACACTTCCATTTCCCTGGAATGGACACCCGGAAATGGTGCACGCCGCATGGTTAAAATCAACACCAGCAACAGTTTCACCAATCCCGCAGACGGCAGCGACCCAGCCGCCAACACTTTCTACACCGGCAGCGGTGAACAGGTGATTTTCAACGGAGCCACCCAGTTCATCGAAGGCAGTCCCTTCAATGGCTGCACAGTTACAAACCTCACTCCGAACACACTTTACTGGTTCAGGATTTATGAATATAACGGCACTGGACTCGACACCCGCTATCTGAGCGTCACCGCTGCGAACAACCCCAAATCCGTTTCCACTACTGTTTCTTCCGGAACCGGCTATTATGCCGACATTTACGGTTATGGAGAAACCCTGAAGGGCGTGCTGCACGAGCTTTTGAAAGACACCCACACCAACAAATATTCGTATGCTGCCATCACAAACATCATGAAATACACCGACGAAGACCCAAATAATCCCAACAACCTGATTGAAATCTACACTGGCTGGAGTGTGAACAAGGAAAGCTTTGGCGGCTCCGCCACCAATTGGAACCGAGAACACACCTGGAGCAAAAGCCACGGAAATTTTGGTGAGACAATCCCCGCCGGGACCGACCTCCACCACCTGCGTCCCTGCGACGCAACCGTAAACTCCTCAAAAAGTAACAAAGATTTCAACACTGGCGGAAACCCCGTTGTGGACGCTTCTCCACCATCAGGATACAGTGGCACCACGGGCTGTTATCAAACTTCCACGACCTGGGAACCCCGGGATGAAGACAAAGGCGATGTTGCCAGAATGTTGATGTATATGGCTGTGCGCTATGAAGGAACGGACACCTCCTACGACCTGGAATTGGTTGACCACGTTAACTCAGCCCAAAGCCAAAACCTGCCCCTGTATGGAAAACTGGCGACGCTTCTGCAATGGCACGTGGAAGATCCGCCCGACGCTTGGGAAATGCGTCGTAACAACCGCATCGCCGAAAGCCAGGGTAACCGCAATCCCTTCATCGACATTCCCGGCTACGCAGCCCGCATCTGGGCGCCCTGTCCGCTTTACAATAGCAATGTGAGCAACAACGGCTTCACTGCCAACTGGAGCCAGCCCATCACTGCCACAAAATATTACCTGCAAGTGGCAACGGACAGTCTTTTTACGAACATCGTTGGTGGCTATACGAACCATGATGTGGGTTTGCAAACCAGCAAAGCCATTTCCGGCCTCAGCGAAGGCACCTACTACTATCGTCTGCGTTCCTATTTTGAGAGCGACTATGGCATGTGGTCACCCTATCTGGAGGTTATCCTGGAGGTTCCCGTATCAGGAACTGCCACCATCATAGCTTCTGAAATGCTGCGTGAAGACAAGCTGGATGGGGCATCCCTCACCTTGATCCTCAACGATGTCAGCTTTGCCGACTCCACGCTTCTGCCCCAAAATTTCATGTTGAACAACGCTCCGGCGGGCTTGACCATTCAGGCTGTCAGCTATCTGGATGCCAACACCGCGAACATCTTGCTGTCCTACAGCGGCCCGGGTTTTGATGTGAACTTTGGCAACTTCAGCATCACGGTGCAGGCTGTTGAACTCGATGCAAGCCAATCCGTCACAAGCAATTCCCTGCTTATTCACGCCCTGGTGGAAGCTGTTGCTGCAGTTTCCCTGGAAAATGGAAACATCCGCTTGGAAATCATCCCGATTGGCGGGGCTCAGGAATACATAATTTACGGTTCATCCGAGCCTTACGGCACATTCAGCGAGATTGGCGACAGCGGATCATTTGGTTCGGGACCGGATGCAAACATCTGGCTCATTCCGCTGGATATTGTGGATGAAAACAGATATTTCTTCTGGGTTGCCGCTGTTTTGTGAGATCGTGATCCGGGAAAAGAATTTTCATGCGGATGCCACACAATTGAATCTGGTGAATTCATGAATCGATAAAACAAAGAATTGACAAAAAGGCGGCGGCTCAAAAAATGGTTTGAAAATGGAGCTGCTTGCTTCTGCCTTACTGCTTGCGTGCACGTAAGGCCTTGAAAATAAAACAAATATGGTTAGGATATTACCATGAAGCAGGCGGAATTTTTTCCGCCTTTTTTTGTTTGTGGTAAAAAGGAGGTTCCTATAATCCGGATTAAGCGTGGAAAAGCCCGCCTGAAAGAGGTGGTGCCGAAGGAAAGGATCAATGAACAGATCACCGCGAGCAAAGTGCGCGTGATCGACCACGAAGGAAAGCAGATCGGCATTTTGCCACTGCGAGAGGCGCTCAGCAAAGCCGAGAGCATGGAATTGGACTTGGTGGAAATCTCTGCCAGCGCCGATCCCCCGGTTTGCCGCATCATGGACTTTGGAAAATACTATTTCCAAAAAGAGAAAAAAGCCCGTGAAGCCCGCAAGAGACAGCACGAGGTCGAAGTCAAGGAGATCAAGTTCGGTCCGAATACCGAAGAACACGATTATAATTTTAAGAAAAACAACGCGATTAAGTTTTTCCGTCAGCACAACAAGGTGAAATTCACGGTTCGTTTCCGTGGCCGCCAATTGGCTCATAAAGACCTTGGCTTCAACGTGCTGGAAAAGCTTAAAACCGATCTTTCACACATTGCCGATGTCGACAGCGAGCCCGTGTCGGAAAGAAACCTGCTTTCCATGATCATGAGCCCGAAAAAAGACATCGACAGGATTTTGGGAAAGCTGAACGAAAGCGATCAGCCTGAAGCCGCGCCCCAGCCCGAGCCTGAAGAATCCTAAAGCCGAGCAGCGCGATCCATACTTTTTTAACATCCAAGGAGAATAATCATGCCTAAGATCAAAACAAGCCGTTCTGCATCGAAACGGTTTAAAATAACCGGCTCCGGTAAGATTGTGCGCCACCATGCAAAATCCGCACACATCAAAACCAAAAAAACACCCAAGCTGAAACGCAACCTGCGCACCAGTACCATCGTTCGCGCTTGCGACGAAAAAAGAATCAACCGCATGTTAGGGAAATAACGGGAGAGAAAAATGCCAAGATCAACTAATAACCCCGCAGCACACCGCAGAAGAAAAAAATATATGCTGGCAGCCCGCGGCTATTTCGGCCGCCGCGGAACCAACTACCGCATGGCTCGCCAAACTTATGAAAGAGGAATGGCGTTTGCCTTTGCACATCGCAAACAGAAGAAGAGAAACTTCCGCAGCCTCTGGATCACCCGCATCAACGCCGCCTGCAGAAACAACGACATGAGCTACAGCCGCTTCATCAACGGACTGCATAAGGCCAATATTGAAATCAACCGCAAAGCCTTGGCACACCTTGCCTGGCACGACAGCGAAGCATTTGCCAAGCTGGTGGAGATCGCCAAAGGCTGAAGCCAAACCCCGCCCGCATCGAACTGAAGCGGGCAACCCACATTCGCAACCAAGGAAAAAGTGTGCAAGACCAACTGAGGGAAGCGGCCCGGCAAGCCCAAACGGCCATCGCCGCCTGCCAAACAAACAACGATATTCTGAACGCCAGGGCGCAGTTTCTGGGCAAAAAAAGCCTGGTGAACAGCCTCTATTCAAAGCTGAAGGACCTTCCCGACGCTGAAAAACCTGCGTTCGGACAACTGATCAACGACCTGCGTTCAGAGCTGGAAAAACTGCTCGCCCAGCGCGAAAAGGAACTGAAGGAACAGCAGCGTCTGCAGCAGGACGCCAGCAAAGCACAGGACCTGAGCCTGCCTGGTATCATGCCCGGCAGAGGTTCCTTGCATCCGCTCACCGTGGTGCGCCGTGAAATTGAAGATATTTTCATGGCGATGGGGTTTGAGATTGCGGAAGGACCGGACATCGAGGATGAATTTCATAACTTCGACGCCCTGAACACCCCGCAGGATCACCCTTCCCGGAATTTGGCAGACACCTTTTACCTGGAAAACGGGCTGCTGCTCAGAACCCAAACCTCCACCGTGCAGGTGAGAACCATGGAGAGTTTCGCGCCGCCGATTCGCATCATTTCCCCCGGAAGGTGCTATCGCAACGATAAACCGGACCCTTCACATTCCCCGGTTTTCCACCAGGTGGAAGCGCTGGCGGTGGACAAACACCTCAGCATGGCAGACCTGAAAGACACCTTGCAAAACTTTGCCCGGCTGATGTTTGGAGCCGGGATGAAGTCGCGGATCCGCCCCCACTTTTTCCCTTTCACAGAGCCCAGCGCAGAAATGGACATCAGCTGCGTCTCCTGCGGGGGACATGGCTGCCGGATCTGCAAAAACTCCGGCTGGCTGGAACTTGGCGGCGCCGGAATGGTTGACCCCGCCGTGCTGAAAACCTTGGGGATAGACCCTGAGATTTGGAGCGGTTTTGCCCTGGGCATGGGCATCGAGCGCATCGCCATGCTGAAATATAACATTCCGGACATGCGCATCCTGTTTGAAAACGATGTGCGCGCGTTGCGCCAATTCAGCGGGGAGTCATTATGATCATTTCCAGCCGCATACTTGGCCACTACATCGATCTTCCCGCTGAGCTCGAACAACTGGTTCACACTCTCACATTCAGCGGAATTGAAGTGGAAGCCATCAAGGAAATTCCCGAGCTTCCGCCCACGGTGATAAGCGCAAGGATCATCAGCACAGAGCCTGTTCCGGATTCCAACCATCTCACAAAATGTATGGTTGACCACGGCGGCCCCGAACCCATCCAAGTGGTTTGCGGAGCGCCGAATTGCCGGGAAGGCTTGGTTTCCGCCCTGGCATTGCCGGGCACGAAACTGGGTGATTTCACCATCAAACCCACCAAACTGCGCGGAGTGGAATCCTTTGGAATGCTTGCTTCCGAAAGGGAAATGGGCATTTCGGACAACCACGCCGGAATCGTGGAATTTGCTGCAGACACCCCTGTGGGAATCAGTGTGAACGAGCTTTATGAGCTTCCGGACGCCATCCTGGAACTGGAAATCACACCCAACAGGCCCGACCTTTTGGGCTACGTGGGCATTGCCAGAGATCTTTCCGCCTCATTGAACCTGCCCTTGAAGGAGCCCGTCATCCAAAAACTGGAAGGCGAAAAGCAATGTGACATGGGCTTGAAACTCGTGGTGGAAGATCCCGAAAAATGTCTGCGCTACACAGCCCGGCTGATGGAAGGGGTCACAGTGAAAGAATCGCCGCAATGGCTGAAAACCGCGCTGATCAAAAGTGGACTGCGCCCCATCAACAACATCGTGGACGTGACAAACTTTGTGATGTTTGAATTGGGACAGCCCCTGCACGCCTTCAACTATGAGAAGCTTCGCCCGCTTTCACTCCAGGATGTGCAGCCCGCCATCGTTGTTCGCAAAGCCCGGGCAGGAGAAAAGTTTGAGGCACTGGACGGTAAAAGCCTGGAGCTGGATGAAGCCGATCTGGTTATAGCCGACGGACAAGAAGCTTCCGCTTTGGCTGGCGTGATCGGTGGCATGGCAAGTTCCATCGATGAAAACACGCACAGGATTGTGCTGGAATCCGCCTGTTTCCAATCCACCACGGTTCGCGCAAGCTCCACCAAACACAAGGTTTCCACCGATTCTTCCTACCGCTTTGAACGGCAGTTGAGTCCCTTTGCTGCGGAAACAGTCAGCCACAGAGCCGTGGAACTGATTTTGGAAACCGCGGGCGGCAAGCTTTGCGGAGACTTGTATGACGCCTTTGAGCAGGTTCCTGAACCTCTCAGGCTCACGCTTCGTCCCCAGAGGTTTGAAGAATTGATCGGATATCGGCTTTCCCCGCAAGAAATCACCCGCTATCTGGAAGCTCTGGACTGCAAACTGGTGCAGGAAAACCCCGATGGAATGGTTTTCCAAATCCCCCACCGCAGGGTTGATCTCACCCGCGAAGCCGACCTTTTGGAAGAACTGGCGCGCCTGGCAGGCTATGATCGCATTCCCAGCCGCACTTCCATTTCCGGAATCATGGACCGTCATGCCTTCAAAAACCGCAGGAAAATTGAGGATTGGTTTGTGCAAGCCGCTTTCCATGAGGCTTTGAACTTCAGTTTCAGCGATCCCGCCCAATATGAAGCCCTGGGGCTTTCCACCGCCGACGTTCAAGACAGGCTTTTGAAGCTGGTGAACCCGCAAAGCAGCAACCAATCCGTGATGAGGATCTCGCTTTTGCCGCAGCTTTTGGAAAATCTTCGCCACAACCTTCACCACGGCGAACGCGACCTGAAACTGATGGAAATCGGCAAGATCTATTGTAATGTAAAGGGCAAGATCGAAGAAAAACTGGTTTTGACCGCCGTCATGACGGGAAAAGCGCAGGCTGAGCATTGGCTTCAAAAGAGCGAAGCTGTGGGCCTGTGGTATGTGAAAGGCCTGGTGGAAGGTCTGCTTCAAAGCATGGGACTCCCCATCACCGAAACAAAGGAGCATTCCCAACCCTGGCTGGCTCCGGGAGACAACCTTGCCTGGCTGAACAACGGCAGAATTTGCGCTTCCTTTGGACGCCTGAAAACCCAAACGGCGGAAAACTTCGACATCGACCTGGGCATCCTGAAGCAGGAAATCTGGGTTCTGGAGCTGGATATCGATCTCATTGCAGAGCTCACACGCGACCGGGAAACCGTTTTTCGCGACCTGCCCCGCTATCCGGCTGTCACGCGCGATCTTTCATTTGTGATCCAAACTTCGGTTCCCTATTCCCAGATCCGGGAAGCCATCCAAGCTGTGGCGCCGGAGCTAATTTCAGAAGTTCAGATCTTTGATCAGTATCTGGGAGAAAGCATCCCTCAAGGTTTCAGGAGCGTTTCTCTGCGCCTGAAACTCTTGGATCGCGAAAAAACATTGACAGATGAGCGCGTTGATGAACTTCTTGCATCGGTGAGGGAAATGCTATCCCGCACCTGGCAGATCAAAATGAGGTAACACAATGGAAACACAAGCCACAAGCTTGCAAGATAAGATACATAAACTGATTTCCCAATACACGGAAGACAAGAAAAAACTGGCAAAACTTGAGAAACAAAACGAAACCCTGACGGAAGAAAACAGCCAGTTGATGACCCAGGTGGAAAATATCCGGCGTTCCAGCAGCGGAAGCGCCGAAAAAGTCAAGGAATTGGAGCAGGAGCTTGCAGACCTGAACAAGAAATATCAGGAACTGCAGGATACGGTTTCCGGCTTTGAAAACATCGCCAGTGAAGCCATTGAACAGATTGACAGCCTGCTTCCCGAGCTTGACCAAATGGAAATATAATGAAATCTGTGGATGTCGAGATCTTTGGACGCAAATTCCACTTGCGCACAGATCAACCCGAAGAGCTTCAAAGCGTTGCAAAAAAGATTGATGAAGAGCTGCGGCAGCTGAGCGATCTGTACGAAAATCTCGATTTTTCCAAACTTTTATTGCTACTTTTACTGAAAAAACACAGCGAAATAAAGTCCCTGCAAAGCAACAGCGCCCTCTCGGAAAAAGAGCTGGAGCGGCTGAACCAGTTGGTTGGAAACATTGTGGAGGACTTATGAATTTTGCCTGCGGAATTCGTGATATGGATTGCACAAAAGCTACTGAAAATCGGGGAACCGAGCCATGGGTGGCGTGCAAGCCGGCCAGTTCCGGATACACAAAGCCCACAAGGTAGGTGCCCACCTTATGCTTGGCTTTTCGCGGACAAGCATACACGGTTCACGCAGGCCTTTTTTTCCAACGGCCGGGTTTCACAAGCCCGCCTGAATAGATCTTAAAGGATATAAGAATGAATAAATGGATATTGGCAGCAGCGGGACTGCTCCTGGGCTTTTTGCTGGCCTTGGTGATCTACCTGATCAAGCGCAACACCGCCTTCAGGCTCATCTCCCAAGCCAAAGACGTGGCCCAGGAACTCCGTGAAGCAGCCAAAAAAGAAATAGAAACCGCCAAAAAAGCCGCTGTTTTGGAAGCCAAGGACACTTGGTTCGACCAGCAAAAACAGATGGAAGACGAGATCAAGGAACGTCAAAAAGAACTGCGCTTCCAGGAAAAGAAATACAACGAGCGCATCGGAAGTTTGGACAAACGCTTGGAAGCCATGGACAAAAAGGAAGCCAAGATCTCGGAACAGGAAAAGAAACTGAAGCACAAGGATGATGAGATCAGCAAGAAAAACCAGCAGGTGGAAAAGCTGATCGAAAGCCAACACGCCAAGCTTTCCGAGATTTCCGGACTCAGCCGTGAAGAAGCCCTGAAGGTTTTGCGCGAAGAGCTGATCAGCCAAGCCAGACAGGTTGCCGCAAACGACGCCAAGCTCACCATCGAGCAGATCAAGCTGGACACCTCCAAAAAAGCCGCGGAAATCCTTTCCACAGCCATCCAGCGCCTTGCGGTTGACCACGTTTCCGAAACCACCGTGTCTGTGGTCACCCTTCCCTCCGACGAAATGAAAGGACGCATCATCGGCCGCGAAGGTCGCAACATCCGCACCTTTGAAAAAGCCACGGGGGTAGATCTCATCATCGACGACACGCCCGAGGCGGTGGTGCTTTCCTGCTTCGACCCCGTGAGACGCGAAATCGCCAGGCTTTCCCTGGAAAAATTGATTTCCGACGGACGCATCCACCCCGGCAGAATTGAAGACGTGATCAACAAAACCACCAAGGAAATGGAAAACAACCTGGTGAAGCTGGGTGAAAAAGCGGTTTTGGAAACCAATATCCACAACATTTCCGGAAACCTGATCAAGACCCTGGGACGTCTGCACTACCGCACTTCCTACGGCCAGAACGTGCTGAAGCATTCACTTGAAGCAGCTTGGATCTGCGGAATTTTGGCAGCCGAACTGGGCTTGGACCAGGATGTGGCACGCCGCGCAGGCCTCCTGCACGACATTGGAAAAGCCATGGATCAGGAATTTGACGGCACCCACGCCATCATTGGAGCAAATGTGGCACGCAAAAATGGCGAAAGCAAAATCATCGTGAACGCCATCGAAGCCCACCACGAGGAAGTGGAAGCCATTTCCGTGTACGCAGCCCTGGTTCAGGCTTCAGATGCCATTTCCGGAGCCCGTCCCGGTGCCCGTCGCGAAATGCTGGAAACCTATATGCAGCGCCTGGCAAAGCTGGAAGAAATTGCAAACTCCGTGGAAGGAGTGAACAAATCCTATGCCATCCAGGCTGGACGCGAACTGCGCATCATTGTGGAACCCACCATGGTGGAAGACGCTCAAACCGCGCTTTTGGCAACCGAGATTGCCGCCGAAATCGAAAAAGAAGTGCAATATCCCGGACAGATCAAGGTTACCGTGATCCGTGAAACCCGGCAAATTGCAATGGCCAAATGATCAGGCTTCTGTTTTTTGGTGATATTTACGGCAAGCCCGGCCGCCAGGTTTTCAGCGCCATGCTGCCGGACCTGAAAAAAGAATTTTCCCCGGATTTCATCGTTGTAAACGGCGAAAACCTTGCCGACGGACGAGGCCTCACAGAAAAAACCCTCCGGCCGCTTTTCAAGGAAGGAGTGGACGCCGTTACCGGCGGAAACCACCTCTGGGACAGACCCGATTCCTGGGAATATATCAAAAACACCGCCAACATCGTGCGGCCCATGAACTATCCCGCCAGCGCACCCGGAAACCTTTGCTGCAGATTGGAAAAAGACGGCATGCAGATTCGCATCCTTTCCTTTTGCGGTCAGATTTTCATGCCGCCCTGCGATTCACCCTTCACGATTTTGGACGCCTGGCTCAAATCCAATCCCAGCAGGGAAAACAGCCCCATCGTCATCGACATCCACGCTGAATCCACCGCGGAAAAAAGAGCTTTGGGCTGGTTTGCTGATGGGCGTGCTTCGGCAGTTTTGGGCACCCACACCCACATTCAAACGGCCGATGAAGAGATTCTGCCCGCAGGCACAGCCTATCTCACAGACACCGGCATGACCGGCGCTCACGACAGTGTGATCGGGGTGAAAAAAGACATTATTCTGGAAAAATTCCGCCACGGCCTGCCTCAGCGCTATGAAAGTTCCGACCGCGGGCTGCAGGTGAATGCGGTATATCTGGAGATCGACCCCGAAAGCGGCAGAGCCCTGAAAATACAGCGCATCCGGCGCACAAACAATTACAAGCCCACCCTTGAGGGACAATAGATGGAAAAGATTCTCAAAGGAAAACCGATCGCCTCGCGCATACGGAAAACAATCAAGGAACTGATTGTGGAACACGGACTTGAACCCTCCATGCTCCTCATCCAAACCGGAGATGATCCCGCTTCCGCATACTACGTTCAAAACATCATTTCCAGCGGCGCCAAACTGGGCTGTAAAGTTGAACTTAAAAACCTGCCCGCCAACTTGAGTGCCCAGGATCTCAAAGATGTGATTGCTCAAGCCAATGCCGATCCTTCCATCCACGGCATCATGCTGCAAAAGCCGCTTCCCACCCAGATTCCCGATGCTGAAGCCGGCACTTGGATCGATCCGAACAAGGACATCGACTCGCTGAACCCCACAAACCTCGGCAAAATTATCCTTTCCATGGATTCGCTTTTGCCCTGCACCCCCACTGCGGTGCTATGCACGCTTCGCCACTACGAAATCCCCGTGAAGGGAAAACACGTCCTCATCATCGGACGCAGTTCCATCGTGGGCAAGCCTCTGGCAAACATGCTGCTTTGGAAAAAGCCTTGGGCGGACGCCAGCGTCACGGTTTGCCATTCCCGCACCGAAAACCTGAATGAAATGATTCAAAGTGCAGACATCGTTGTGGCCGCCATCGGCGTTCCAAACTTTGTGAAAGCAGACATGATCAAAAAAAATGCCGTGCTGCTTGACGTGGGCATAAATGAAATTATCAACCCCGATGAAAGCCAGGGATATGTGGGCGACATCGACTATAACTCCTGCTTCGACAAAGCTTTGGCAATCACGCCCGTGCCGGGGGGAATAGGAACCGTCACCACTTCGCTGCTCTTTTTGAATCTCTTGAAAGCCAGCCTCGCCGCCAAGGGAACAAATAAAAACATTGACGATTTTCTCGACTTGATTTTTGAGGAAAAATAGAATGAAAATATCCGAACAGATATGGGAGGAACGATGCCTGACAAGACAACAAGGCTCTTGAAACTGTTGATATTGATGGTCTTGACGTCGCTGGTGCTTACCGGCTGCGGCAAATTTGGAGAAAAATTTGCAAACCAAGAACCAAACATCGTCATCACTTCCTACGAAGGCTTTGATGACAGCGAATTGCTTGAGGATTATGCCAATACAGAATTTCTGTTTCAGCAAAAGATCTTCTGGCATGCCACAGACCCGGATGGGGTTATCACAGGTTTTGCCTACCGTGTGATCAACCAAACTGGCGATCCGATCGCCACTCCGGGAAATCACTTTGTGGACTACACCGGCGACTACACACCCAAGGAAGTGGTGGAACGCTTTGGCACCGGCTGGGTTTTGCACTATAAACCAGGTGCAGACCAAAGCCTGCCTCTGGACCATCCGGAAGCCCGCAAATCCATCTGGACCACAGCCAAATACGCTGTGATAAACTTCCCCGCTGCCGACGCAAATGGCAATCCGCTCACCATGGAAAGCACCTTTGAAGTGATCGCTGTGGACAACCGCGGTGGGCTCACCCCCGTGGCGACGAATTATCCCAAGCGCAGCGTTGCCTGGCGCAGCTTCAACGCCTCCTCTCAGCGCCCAACCTGCATAGTCAGCACCACCAAGGGCAACCCCAATGGCGGCGTGGTTGGAAGCGGTCTCAGGCTGAAATTCACCATGAGCGACACCGATCCCTTCATCGATTCCACCCCCTTCAAGTTTGAATTCAAGATGATGAAGATCAACCCTGCCGACAGCACCGTGATTGCCGGCACCTCAACGGAATGGATCGACACAAGCTCTTCGAACCACGATACGCACATCGATGAATATCTCATCACCCGTCACACCGATCCGGCGCTGACCTTTGACGTTCAAAACGGAACGGTCAAAACCCTCACCAAGATTGAATCCCGCGCCTACGACCTTTCCGGTGTGGTTTCCGGCGAGACCAGAAACTCTTTGCTGTTTTTCGCTGTGAAAACCGGTTTTGCCCCCAAGACCCTGATGTATCCGCAGAAGATTTATGCTCTGGGACACAATCACTTCATCGACTATGCGGATGAATCCACGCCCGAAATTCTGCCCTTCACCATTGTGGGCGGGCTGCAGCGTTTTGCCACTCCTTTCTTCAACGACCTTGACAACAAAAATACCGCCATCAACAGCTCAAACATCAAAGTTTGGCTGCGTTGGGGCTGGAGAGGCGAATACGGCGTAGTTTTGGCTAGTGGAAACACCGTGTATCCGCCTCCTGGACACGAAAGTCCCTACGATAAAAAAGTGGACACCGTTTTGGACCGCTATACAGACGCGAACTATTTCAGCGAAATCACCCACTTTGACCTGCGTCTGAACGGTGAACCATACAACTATCCTCCCTTCGCAAACTCCCATGTTACAGACAGCGATGGCAAGGAATGGCTGCGCATCCCGCTCTATTCGCCTTTGGGACAGTCGTTGGTCCTGACCACGCTTGCCAGTGGCGAACACACCTTTGAAGTGCGCTGCGTGGACCTGCAGGGCGAAGTTGACCCCGAACCCGCAGTTTACAAATTCACACTGCATGACCCCATTGAACCTGCAAACCGCAGCGGCGTTCTGGTGATCGACGATGATCAGAACCATGCCAGCACCTCCCCGGATGCCATTGTTTTGGAAAGATACCAAAACATGCTTTCAGACTACACTGGCACCAAAAAGTTCATCACTCGCACCAGAGTCGGCTTCCCCGGCGACACTTATGAAGACTCGCGCAAACGTCATCTTTCCACCACGGATCTGCAAAAATACAAGCTGGTGATCTACCACTCAGACAACCCCAGCGAATCTGGAAACTTGAAAAGCGAAAACGACGCACTCACGCTGTTCCTGAGATCTGGCGGAAACTTCCTGCTTTCCTCCACCTCAAAGCTGAACTCCACCATGCAGTCATTCGTGTTGGCAAACCAAAAAACCTTCGTGGGCTATATGGGCTTGGAATACAAAGATCCGCCGGCAAAGATCCTCAGTGACGCGCTCCAAACCAGGGCTTTCTTCCAAAAAGCTCTCGGTCAGGAAAGCTATCCCAACATTCAGCTGCAATATACTGCGGCGAATGAAGCCAGCTTCAACCCCATTGTCAACGCCCAGCACGGTTTGGGACCCATCACCTACTTCCCCACAAAGCTTGCATCTGCAACTGTGCTCTACCGCATGGGCATCAAACCCACGGATTATTCACAAACCCCACCCACGCAGGAACAATATGACACCTATAACAATCAGCCCGTCGCGCTCAGAAACGTAACCGGAGACAGCCACTGCTACCTTCTTGGCTTCCCGCTTTCATACATGCACCCGGCTGATTCCAAAGCCATGATGAACAAAGTCTTGGCCGAAATCATGTAAGCTAAATAATCCTATGGATATATGCCGGCTCCTTTTTGGGGAGCCGGTTTTTTTTGGTTTAAAACATCAATGCACCCTCTTCCTTGGTTCCAACAGGATTCCCACAGGCCAGATACCCGTCAACCACCCGCCCAAAGACGGGTGGCTAACGACCAGGAACCGGGAGCTTGAAAGGCTGGGCTCTGGGAGGAAGCCCGGAACAACACCCTTAAACCAAGGAAAAATACCTCACTTCACAATGTTTCCATCCACATAGCCACTTGCATTTGAGAACACTTGATCTTGCATCTTCGCCAATTATGGCTTGACAACAGTTTGCATGATAAAAAATGTGATTCGTTTTTATAAATGACAGATATCGCAATAGGAAAAGAACCCTTGAGGTAGGAACCATATGCTTTTGATAATGATTGCAGATTTTGGACAGCCAAAGGTGGAAATATGAAAAAAACCATTCTGATTGTTACCTCTCTTGTTTTTTGTTTTTTGGTGACGAAGGTCAACGCTATATCTTTGGCTCAGTTTTACCCGTGGTGGGACCAACTGCGCTGGGAGTATCGCACTCAGGAGGAGGACAAGGTTTTCACCCAGGTGGTGACCTGCGTTGTGCCTAAAGACAGCAAAAAAGCGGGATACGACTTCTATCTGGACACCAAAAGTGTGAGGCACACCAAATACTACTATCAGGTGGAAGGCAATTGGATCTATCTGGTGAAAATCGATGTAAAGTCAAACCTCTTCCCCATTCCGCTCACTTTTCACGTTAAGCCGCGCATGCCCGCCTTTCCTTTGAATATCGACGATGTGAACACTCTGACTTGGAAGTGGGAGGGAAAATATTCTTCCGTGCTTCTCAAAAAAAGCATCAAGGCGGATTTTAAGCTGCAGCGCAATGTGAGCATGGATACTTTTCAGGGCGCTAAAACGGGCTTGAAACTTTATGCAACTTATACTGAAGAAGATACCCAGGACAAGCTGGAAGCCTGGCATGTAAAGGATTTGGGCTTGGTCTATTTCAGCGGACCAGGGCATGTCAAACGGCTTTTCAAGATCAACAACGCCAAGTAAGCCACCCTGGGTTTCAGCCTTTTCATACCCCCACATTTTGATCCGTTTTCAGCTTGCGAAGAAATGCCTTGACAGAAGGCAAGAATTCGGATTTTTTGCAAAGCTATGGCGATAATCGTTAAAAAATTTGGCGGTACTTCCGTGGGCAGTATCGAATTGATTCAAAACATTGCCCACAACATCGCGCAGCAAAAGCGCGAAGGAGATTCTTTGGTGCTTGTGGTTTCCGCCATGGCAAAGACCACGGATGGCTTGATGGAACTGGCACACCAGATCTGCGAACATCCCTCCCGGCGAGAGTTGGATATGCTGCTCACCGCAGGCGAGCGCATCAGCATGGCGCTGCTTTCGCTTTCCTTGCAAAAGGAAGGGCTTTCTTCCATCTCGTTCACTGGCTCGCAAAGCGGGATCATCACCGACAATCGCCACGGAAACGCGCGCATCCTGGAAGTGAACGCCTTTCGCATCAATCAGGAACTGGAAAAAGGAAAGATCGTGATTGTGGCTGGCTTTCAGGGCGTGAGCCAAGCCAAGGAAATCACCACCCTGGGCAGAGGGGGCTCCGACACCTCGGCAGTTGCCCTGGCATGCTATCTGAATGCCGGAAAATGTGAAATCTACAGCGATGTGGACGGGGTCTTCAGTGCAGATCCCAAGCTTGTGCCCCAAGCCCGTTTGCTACAAGAGATCGACCATGCCCAGATGCTTGCTTTGGCGAACGCCGGCTCCAAGGTGATGCACCCCAGAGCGGTGGAATTTGCCCAAAGATTCAAGATCCCGGTGGAATTGAAAAGTTCGTTCAGCTTCGCACCGGGCACGCTCATCCATCAGATAAAAAGGAATTCGACAGAAATGGAAGATAAAAAGATCACTGCCATCGCCCACAAGGAAGGGCTGTTGCGGCTGGTTCTGCCTGCCAAACAGGGATTGGAGCTTTTCAGTTCCGGCACTCATATCGAGTTTTTCCGCTATGAAATCCAGCGGGACCGCCTGGAGCTGTTCATTGAAGGCAGTTTTGTGGCTGAAGCGGAATTTCTGCTGCAGGAAAAAGGGATCGAAGTCTTGGAACGTGAAGACGGTCTGGGCTGGGTGAGCCTGGTGGGCTTGGGGATTGAAACCGATGCCCAGATTTTGAGCCGGGTGCTTCAATCCTGCTTTGCCTTCCAAGTTTTGAGAGTGGTTCCGGGCAACATGAATATCGGGTTGATGCTGCCTTCCCAGCAAACACAGGACTGCCTGCAAGCCCTGCACAACACTTTTTTTGGAGACGAACAATGAGATATCTGGTTACCAGCGCACTTCCCTATGCAAATGGCAGGCTGCACATCGGCCACGTTGCCGGAGCCTATCTTCCCGCAGACATTTTTGTGAGATGGCTCAGGCTGCACAATGAAGATGTGGTCTACATTTGCGGCACGGACGAACACGGCACCCCCATTTCCATTTCTGCAGACAGGGAAGGGATCAGCCCCACCGAAGTGGTGAAACGTTATCACCACCTGATCAAGACTGCTTTCGATGCTTTGAACATCGAATTCGACAATTTTTCCGGAACCGCCAGACCCGTTCATCACGCACTTTCCCAGGAATTTTTCACCGCGCTCCATGATGAAGGTCACGTGGTTCCCCGTGTGACGCGTCAATTCTATTGTGAACATGACAAACGCTTTTTGCCGGACCGCTATGTGGAGGGAATCTGCCCGCGCTGTCAGGCTCCCGGAGCCCGTGGCGACCAATGTGACAACTGTGGCCAGATCTATGAAACCACCACGATTATTGAGCCGCGCTGCAAGATTTGCGGAAACCAGCCTGTGATCCGCGAAACCACGCACTGGTATTTGCAACTGAACGACTTTAAGGACCAGCTTGAGCGCTGGATCGCCACCAAGGACTACTGGAAGGAAAACGTCCGCAACTTCATGCTGAACCTCCTGGAACAAGGTTTGGTGGAGCGTCCCATCACCCGAGACCTGAGTTGGGGAGTGCCTGTTCCGCTGAAAGAAGCCGGAGACAAGGTGCTCTACGTTTGGTTTGAAGCGCCGGTAGGCTACATTTCCTCGACCATTGAGTGGGCGGAAAAAATCGGCGAGCCGGAACGCTGGAAAGACTATTGGCTGAACCCCGAGACGCGGCTGGTGCATTTCATCGGCAAAGACAACATCATTTTCCACGCTCTGATCTGGCCGGCAGTCTTGATGGGTCAGAAACGCAGCTATTGCCTGCCTCACGATATTCCGGCAAATGAATTCATGAACCTGGAAGGGAAAAAGATTTCCACCAGCAACAACTGGGCTATTTGGGTGGATGAATTCGCACAAAAATTCCCTGCGGACTACCTGCGTTATTATCTGGCATCCAACGCACCCGAAAAAGGTGACAGCGATTTCTCGTTCCGGGATTTCCAGCAGAAGGTAAATGGTGATCTGAACAACGTTTTGGGCAATCTTGCCAACCGTGTTTTTGCCTTTTCCTGGAAGAATTTTGACGGCAAAGTCCGCCATCCGAATCTGGGTGAGGAAGCACAAGCCGTGCTGGATGAGGCTCAGGCCATTTTTGAAAAAATCGATGCAGGCTATCGCGAATATCAGGTGAAAAACAACTCCAAGCTTGGCATCGACATCGCCCGCATTGGAAATCGCTTTTTTGATGAGCGCAAACCCTGGGTGCAGATCAAGGAAGACCCCAAACAGGTGGAGGAAACCCTGTGGACCTGCATCAGCCTTCTGCGCATGGCATCTGTGGCGCTTTTCCCCATCATTCCCGGCAGCATGGACCGTTTGCGCCGGATGATGGGTCTCGAAGCCCTGCAAGAATGGGAAAAACCGGATTTTCAGGCAGATTATGAACTTGATCAGCCCGAACCTCTTTTCTTCAAACTGGAAGACGCTGTGATCGAAGCCGAGATCGAACTCCTGAAACAGGGTTCGCAGGAACCCGCTGTGAAGCTTGAGCCGATCAAGGATACCATTTCCTACGACGACTTTGCCAAGCTGGATTTGAGAATGGCAAAGATTTTGGAAGCAGCTCCGGTGAAAAAGACCAACAAGCTGCTGCATCTGAAGGTGGATCTGGGAGACCGGCAAAGAGAGCTTGTGGCTGGCATTGCAGAGCATTATAAGCCTGAAGATATCGTTGGAAAACAGGTTTTGATGCTGGTGAATCTTGAGCCCAAGACCATCCGGGGGGTCCAATCCCAGGGCATGATCCTGGCTGTGGATACCGGTCAGGGATTGGCACTGCTTTGGGCGGACAAGCCCTGCCCTCCCGGCTCGGTTGTCAGATAAAAAGTGTTTCAGGTGTTTGGATTGAAGCTTCGCAAGTGGATTTCCAGTCTTGGAAAAAGGACCGTTGGGCTTCTGCAATGTGAACCAATAGAATCCCAAAAGATATGCCCCAAAAACCTTTCCAATACATTCTTTTGGATGTCTTTAGCTTTTATATTGGTTGTATTTTCGGTACTGCAGGCAGCCGAATACCGTGATGGCGAGCTTTTCATCGAGGTTTTGCTCTGTTCCGGACAAAAGATTTCCATTGCCGCCGCAAGCGGAAATGCCGAAGTTTGCTTTAGCGAAGTGGATTTACCCATCACCAGAATTTTGCAGACCCCTCTGAATGTTTCCCTGGACAACCCTGCCACCTTGCTCAATTGGGGCTATCTGGAGCGTGTGGAACCTTGGCATGAAGATTCGGATGGACATCTGCGCGAAAGCTTTCAGTGGCAGGATTCCGCGCTGATGATACATCGCGAAAACTTGGTTTTTGCCTCGCAAAGCTTTGCAGACAAGGCTTCCGCCATAGCTTGGACCAAAGCCAACGGAAAAAGCGAAAAACAGATCACAGCCCTGCCCATGCAGAGCCCAACCGTCTGCGTGAGCGACCGCAGCGGAAACAAAACCTATCTGGAAACGCCTCTGCATTTTACCAGTGCCCAGGATCTTCAACTGGCTGGAGTCAAGCTTGGCTTCAGCGGGGAATTCATTCTCAAGATCGTGGGCTCAAACCTTGTGGTGACCCACTTTTTGCCCTTGGATGAATATGTGGCGGGGGTTGTACCAAACGAAATCGGCGCCGGGGCGCCCTTGGAAGCCTTGAAAGCCCAGGCTGTGGCTGCACGCACCCATGCGGTTGGCTTGCTTTTGAACAATCGCCACAAAAATGACGGTTATGATCTTTGCAACACCACCCACTGTCAGGTTTACAAGGGAAAATATCAGCAAAACGCCACTGTGAGGGACGCGGTTTTTTCCACCCAAAACCAGATTTTAATCTTGCCAAATCGCATCGCCGACACCACCTACCACAGCGCCTGCGGCGGTAAGACCGACTCCAGCGGAAACATCTGGGGCGGCGAGACCCTGCCCCACCTCGTGGGGGTGGAGTGCTTTGCCGATGCGGCTTCTTTGGACTTCAAAAAGGAAAGCGATGTCAGAACTTGGATTTCAGATTTTGCACTTTATCAAGGAGGAGCCTCCTGGGAAAACAGCGCTCTATCCTGGAACACGCAGATCAGTTCACAGCAATTGGCAAAAAACCTGGGACTCAGCAAGCTTGATCATCTGGTTATCAATCGCCGGGGAAATTCGGGACGCATCATCGACATCACTTTTTATGGAAATAAAACCGTGCGTCTGAACAGCGAATACAAGATCCGCCAGGCTTTTGGCAACACAAAATCATCCTTTTTCTACATTAAGGGCAGCTACGTGGAAGACGATCAAGGGCGTGTGGTGATTTACCCCGGCGGAACCTTATCCTTATACGGACGGGGTTCCGGTCACGGCGTGGGCATGTGTCAAATCGGCGCTTTGCGCATGGCTCGTGAAGGACGTGGACACCACGAAATTTTAACACACTACTATCCCGGAACTCAAATCTGGGAAAACTGGATGGAATATGGCACAAGATGACATTCTTTGGCGCGGAACCGCTCATGACGGACAGTTCAGGATTTTGGCGGTTTCATCAACAAACACGGCGCAAACCGCAAGGGATTTGCACGACCTTTCACCCATCAACACTCTGCTGTTGGGAAAGATGATCTCCGCCACAGCCTTGATGAGCCTTGATCTCAAGGTTCCCGAGGCTGAAATTTCCCTGCGCTTGGAAGGCGACGGCCCTGTGCGCGGAGCTTTGATGGTTTGCAGCGGAAGCGGAGACCTGCGTGGCTATGCTTGGGAACCTCAGCTTTGGCTGGACGACACCCAGGAAAACTTCTTTCCCGTGCGAAACCTGGGCAAAGGCACGCTGAGCGTGATTCGCTCCTATCCAAACAAGCAGCCTGCCGTGAGCACGACCGAACTCAGCAAAGGCGAACTGGCTCAAAACCTTGCGCACTACTTCGATCTTTCCGAGCAGGTTCCCACCGCGGTGAATCTGGGGGTTTTGATCGACCACAATGCGATGGTGCGCGCTTCCGGCGGTTTCATCATCCAACAACTGCCCCAGGCGGATCCTGCCTTGGCGGATGAAATCATGGCCGCCCTGCAGAAAACGCCGAATGTATCCGACCTCATGGATATGGGGCTCACCCTTCCACAGATCATCACCCGTTTTGTGGTGCCACAAGCCAAGCTGGACCTTCAACCCGCCGGAACCCTGCGCTACCGTTGCAACTGCTCCAGAGAGCGTTTTGAACGGGCACTTTTGCTTCTGGGCTTGGATGAACTGCAGGAAATGGCTGAGGGCGTCGATCCCGTCTGCCATTTTTGCAACACCAGCCACCATTTCAGTCCTGAAGACATGAAAAAGCTCATCTCTGAAGTTCAAGCCAAGCCATGAAACACTTCCTTGTGATCCTCTTTCTCCTTGGCACGCTCCTGCCCGCCATCACCCATGAAGAATTCAAATGGCTGCTGGATCGTGAGTTTTTCGATGTTTTGACCAAGCACGAAGACAAGGTGGATGAACTTTTACAGGGGAGCCCACAAGATATCGAGCTTGCCTTGGAATATGCCCAGCGTGGCGGAGACTGGGAGCTTGAACTGCATTGTCACGAGCTGTTGGCGCTGAAGCACCACAGCCTGAGAAATGCGCTGGAATGGCTGCGTCTGGCGGATTTTTTCTATCTGGACAGCTATGGTTTCGATGAAATCTGGCAGAAATTGCAGGCGGAATTCACCGCACCGGACGAGCTGGTTTTGCTGAACCATCGGCTATACGGAACCCCCGAGGAAGAGCTTTTTGAGGTGATCCGGCAGCTTGATGGCTACAATCCCGCCATTGAAGATCTGGCGCGGCAAAGAATCGACCAGATCAGCGTTGAGCGTTCGGACTCTCTGGCCTTGGCCATGATTGCAGATTTTGAACGCGATTTCCCTTTCTCGGCATGGGGTCAGGCTGTCCATTACTTCAAGCTTTATCATCTTTCAGCCACCGGACGCTACGATGAGATGGAAAAAGAGTTCGAAACCCATGCCTTTGATTCAGCAGCCCATCTCTATATTTCTGCACTGTATATGCTGGGTGCGGACTATCGCCGCCAAAGCTCGGATAACGACCTCGTTTTAAACCAAGCCATGTTTATGCTGGAGAGCTGTTTACGCGACCACAATCCTGCTCAAACCATCCGCGTTGTTTACGATCTTTTCAGCCCTCAAGAGTGGGAAAACCGGCTGCGCTTCACCCTGATCAAAGCCCGCTACTATTCAATCCTGGCTCCTCTCGGCTTTTGGGGAGATGAGGAAAATCTGTATGAACTCCTGCCTGAACCAGACTTGAATTTTCTGAATCTGGTTTGGACCCTGGATGAAATTGGTTTTGACACCAACGACCGCGGCGAACAAGCTGAACTGTTCTATTGGAAGGGGCGGATTTTGTCTCTGTGCAAAGATCAGGGCCAGCTCTTGAGTGCGGCGGAAAGCTTTGTGCGATCGCTGGTTCTGGGCTCACCCCGGCGTAAGTTTGACGATCCCTGCCTGCTGGCTTTGGAAGTTTTGCGCAAAACGCTGGATCTGAAGCTTGAAGTGATGGACTGGGCGCGCTCCCTGATGAACTACACCGGCATTGTTTTCGAGGAATATCCTTTCGATAAGCCCTATTCCCGCATTGCGATCGGTGATTTTGACAACGATGGCTGGGCCGATCTGCTTTTCAATGGCAACACCCTGTATCGCAACCTGGAGGGGAAAGGTTTTGAAAACATCAGTGAAAACGCCAATCTTGACCGTCTCAAATCCAGTGGCGGACTTTGGGCAGACTTCAATCGCGACGGTCTTTTGGACTTTGTGAGCATTTCCCACAACGTTGACGGTGAAGGCGATGCGCTGATGAAAAACCAGGGCGATGGAAGGTTTGTGAAAGTGAACGAACGCGCCGGCGATATCGATGACGCTTTTCCCAGCGAAGCCGCCGCCTGGTTTGATCCGCATGGCAGTGGATATCCATCCCTCTATGTGGCAAACTATGAAAAGTGGCAAAGCCGCCCCGGTTTCGAAGATTTTTTCTGGAAAAATGAGGGCGGTTATTTCACCGATGCCAGCTTCGATCTGGGTTTCAGGGATCCTCATTACGCCATGGACCCAGGCTTGGCGGGACGCGGCGTGGCTCCGGCGGATTTCGACAACGACGGCATCCAGGAAATCCTGGTGACAAACTATCGCCTCAACCGCAACTTTTGCTGGAAGCTGAATGATGACAGATTTCAAGATCTGGGCGCCCAAACCGGGCTGGCGGGACATTTCACAGACGGCTACTTTGGCCATAGCATCGGCGCAGACTGGGCAGACATCGACAACGACGGCGATCTCGACCTGTTCATCGCCAACCTTGCCCACCCTCGCTACATCGAATTTTCAGACGTAAGCATGCTTTTGCGCAATGATGGCCCCGCCCATCGTGTTGTGGCAGCGGACACCCTGCGGTTTTGGCAGTTTACAGATATCACCCGGGAAGCGGGCATCACCTATGACGAACTCCATTCCGACCCGCTCTGGTTTGATGCCGACAACGACGGCCTGCCGGATCTTTTCATCACTTCCGTTTATGAAAACGACCGCTCCTACCTCTACCACAACAATGGCGATGGAAGCTTCACGGATATCAGTTTTCTCAGCGGTGCCAGGGTCTTCAACGGCTGGGGAAATGCCTGTGCCGACCTTGATCGGGATGGCCTTTTAGACCTTGTGGTCTGCAGCGGAAACGGCAGCAAAATCCTGCTGAACCGCAGCAAAACGGAAAACAAATCCCTGTTCGTGAAACCCGTGTGGGATGAGGATGAACTTGTCTTGATCACCGAGCCATCCCAATATCCAAAATATCCAAACTCCCCCGCTTTTGGAACCCGGGTGAGGGTGGACTTGCTTTCTCCCGAAGGCGAAAAACACCAATTGATCCGCGAACTCTCCTCCGCCAAGGGAACCTGCTCCCAAAACAGCCAGGAACTCCATTTTGGCTTGGGAGCCTCCAAAGTTTTAAAGATTGAAAAAGTTGAATATGCGAAAGATTAGAACCAACCTGCTGAATCCCGTAGCCCCCACCCAAACAGAGTATTTGGAAAACCATCTCATTGCCTGGGACGACGATGGCATCCAAAGCGTCCGGCCCTATGATCCCACACTGGACAAGGATGCGCAAGACAGGACTGACCTGCTCTGCCTGCCTGGCAACATTGACCTCCACACCCACCTCAGCCAACACCGCATCCGCGGGATCTATGAGCCGTCCCTGCTGGATTGGCTGCAAACGCACGTGTATCCAGAGGAGGCTCTGTTTGCCGATCCAGCCTATGCTGAAAAGCTTTCCGCAGACTTCTTTCAAGCCCTGTTTGCGGCGGGAACCACCACCGGGGTTATCTACACCGCTCCCTTCCGTCAAGCCTGCGAACTGGCTTTTTCCAGAGCCAAGCTTGGCGGTGCCCGCGCCTTCATCGGCATGACCCTCATGGACGCAAACAGCCCTGAAAACCTGATGCAAAGCACGGATCAGGCTTTTCGGGATTCCGTGGAACTCCATGAAGCTCATCACGGTTCCAGCCCGCTTTTGGAATTCATTTTCACGCCCCGCTTCGCACTTTCCTGCAGCCCGAAACTCATGTCCCGCCTGGGAAGATTCGTTCAGGAAAACGATGCCTGGCTGCAAACCCATCTCAGCGAAAACCCGCGCGAGGTGAGCGAAGTTCTCAAGCTCTTCAACGCCGAAAGCTACACACAGGTTTACGAGGATTTCGGCCTCCTGACCCCCAAAAGCATCCTGGCGCACGCCATCCATCTTTCCGAAAGGGAAATGGAGCTTTTGGCAGAGCGCCGATGCAAAATCGCCCACTGTCCGGATTCCAACTTTTTCCTGAAAAGCGGTGAAATGGATTGGCGGAGCCTGGAAGCCAAGGGCGTGCAAATTGGCTTGGGAAGCGATGTGGCAGCCGGCAGTTCGCTGGATATGTTCTATCATGCCAAGATGGCAAACTATCGCCAGAGCGCTTTTTCGCTTGGTCCAGAACTTTTGTTTCACACCCTGACCCTGGGCAACGCCAGGCTGCTGGGCTTGGACGCCAGGATCGGCAGTTTGGAAGCCGGCAAGGAAGCCGACCTCTGTTTCCGAAAACTACCCAATCGTGAGATTGAGCCCCAAAACCTGCTTTCCGCGCTCTGTTTTTGCAGCGAAGAGTTTCCTGTGGTGGAAACTGTGGTGGCTTCAAAAACAGTTTTTTGCACTTTGGAAGGACAATTGCATCAATCATCTTGGAATTAAACCTGCAAACACCATTAAACCCCGCTCAGCAGTGGGTTTCACAGCTTATGAATGTTTAAGGAGATATATATGAAAAATGCGGTTTTGACCATCCTGTTTCTGGGCATCATGATTGCCTTGACAGCCTCTTTGGTTTGGGACAGCGAAGTTCCCATCCGCCAGGGGGTAAACATCGAATGGTTCCGCACCGGAACACAAACCTCCGACGGTTGCGCCATCTACGTTTGGAGCGACACAAAGCTTGGCGAGCGCGACCTTTGGGCGCAAAAAGTTGATGCCCAGGGAAACCTTGTTTGGGGCGATCCCGTCCTCATCGACGGCAAACCAGACAGACAGGAAGACCCGGTGATCACCATGACCACAAACGGCGATTTCATCGTTGCCTGGATTGACTTTTGCTTCGATCCCGACGGAGACGTTTACGCTCAAAAGATTTCGTCTGATGGTCAACTGCTTTGGGGTGAAGGCGGAAAGCCTGTCTGCACCACCACCGGCACCCAGATCGGGCTGAACATTGAATCCGACAGCGCCGGCGGAGCCTTCATCGTGTGGAGCGACTCCCGCAACCCCAGCAAAGACATCTATGGCCAGCGTTTAAGCCAAAGCGGCGACCCGCTCTGGGCGCTGAACGGAATCCCGATTGCAAACGGCGAAGGCGAGGAAGAGCAAAACACCATGCTGCCCGACGGACAAGGCGGCATGATGATCGCCTACACGCACAAATATGTGGACAATGAAGACATCTTCATGAAACGCTTCAATGCCAGCGGAACCATGGTTTGGCCTGAAAAACTGGTGATTGCCGACGCTCCGGGAAACCAGGGAAAAGTGCGCATGGCTGCTTTGCAAAATTCTGAATTTGTGCTCACCTGGGAAGACCAGCGCAACACCGACCCCGACATCTATGCTACGAAGGTAAACCTGGATGGACAAAAGCTTTGGCAGGATCCCTTCGTCGTGTTTGGCGATTCCGGCGAGTCCAGCTTTGCCCCGCAACACAATCCGCGCATCCAAAGCACCAGCGACAACTGCGTCGTAATCGTTTGGGAAGACAGGCGTCTGGACAGCCAATTCCCCGATCTTTTCGCTCAAAAGGTTTCCGCCGACGGCTCCCTGCTTTGGAATCCGAACGGTCTGGCCCTCTGCGTGGCTGAATTTGCCCAAAAAGGTGTGCGTCTGGCTGCCGACTCAAATGGCGGCTGCTACATTGTGTGGGATGACCACCGCAATGGCAACACCCCCAACGACGACATCTATGCCCAGCATCTTTCCGCCACGGGAGAAGAACTTTGGACTCCCGGCGGCAGAGCCGTCTGCACAGCCGCAAACCAGCAGGAAGGCGGTTTGGTGAAGGTTGCCGGCTCAAACGTCTTTATAAACTGGATGGACATCCGCGACGGAAGCGTTGGCATCTACTATCAAGCCTACGACGCCGCCGGAAACGAGCTTTTGGAAGACAATGGCAACATGGTTTTCTGGGGTCTCAGCGGAGACACGCCCTTGAAGGACTATCTGATGCTGCCCCGCCAGGACGATGTGGCCATTGTTTGGCAGGACACCCGGTTTGCAAACCTGGGCTTCCGGATCTTTTTCCAATATCTGGATTTTGACGGAAACGTGGCTTTGGAAGCCAACGGCCGTCCCGTAACGCTGTCCACTGGGGCAAAACAAGTTAACCCCGCTGCCGCCATCAATCCTCAGGGTGAAATCTTGATCCTTTGGGAAGACCACCGTCTGGAGCATCCAAGCATCTACATGCAGCTCCTTGGTCCCAACGGAGAAAGGCTGCTGGGCGACCATGGCACAAAACTCACCGAAGCTATGCCAATTTCTCAGAAAGAACCCCGTGTCAGCTGGCACGACGGCTCATTTTACGTGGGCTGGAGCAACTACGATGAAGTGGGCACAAGCTACCGTTACCACGTTTATGGTCAGCGCATTGCCGGCACCCAGAAAATGTGGGGTGTAGATGGCATCATGGTTGGCACCCTCACGGGCGATGAACTGAACAACCAGTGCATCCTTCAGGACCTCCAGGAAAACTTCTACTCCTGGGAACGCTTCGACCCCAGCGACTACACTCAAAGCGTTTACACCCTGAAGATGCAGCCGGATGGAAACCCCGCCAACGGCTGGCCTGTTCAGGGTATTCGTCTCTCCACCCACCAGGATTGGGACACCATGCAGCGCTTCCCGGTCAGCGGACTCACAAACGACGGTGTTTTTGTGATGTGGCAGGACAAGCGCGGCGGAATGATCTATGAAAACTATTACGGTCAGCATGTTTCCCACGCCGGAGAAAGCCTTTGGGATCCGCTGGGAATCAATCTGGCGGATTATGGACGCGAGCAAAGCGCCGCCGTGGTGGTGGACAAAGAAGGCTTCCGGGATGAGATAATTTTCACTTGGTGCGAAAACATCAACGGAATGTATGACATCATCGCCCACAAATATTCCCTGGCGGGAAGCCCGCTTTGGGGAGACCTGGGTTATTTTGTGGTTGAAAAAGACAGCACGCAATCCAACCCCAGCGTGGGCAGATTCGAAAACGGCGCCATGGCTCTGGCTTGGAGCGACTTTTACGGCATCGAAAGCGATATTTACTATAAATACATCGATTCCGACGGCAGCCTGCATGGTCCGTCCATCGGCTATGTGCTCTGCGACGCCGGTAAAAAACAGTATGATCCCCTGGTGGTCACAAAAGGAAACAACGCCATCGCACTTTGGGCAGACGGACGCTCCAGCGGAAAAACGGAAATTCTGGGACTTTACGCACAAAGACTCAGCAACGAGCTTGTGTCTGTAAGCGATCCCGCCCTGCCGCCGGCGCCACCGTTTGAGCTTTTGCAAAACCATCCCAACCCCTTCAATCCCAGCACCCGGATCAGGTTCAACGTGAGTTCCCCCGGCAAAAATCTGAGCCTGGCGATCTATAACCTGCGTGGGCAAAAAGTGAAAACCCTTGCCGACGGCAGTTTTGAAAAAGGTAGCCACAGCCTGATTTGGGACGGCTTGGACGACGCCGGACGCCCTGTGGCTTCGGGAATCTACACCTATCGTCTTTTCGATGGAACAACTGCGCAAACCAAGCGCATGGTCCTGATGAAATAATCCCAACGACACATGGGAACAGCCTGGCAAGAATCAGGCTTTACCCTCCAAAATATCGCCCGGAATCTTGGTTCCGGGCTTTTTTGTATCTCTGTCTCAGCTTCTGGCTTCAAAACCGCATCAGTGATCTTTGTTTATTGCCACAGCGTTACTTTTTTAGATGTGATAAATCTCTCTCCCAGCTTCAGCCTGATTAGATAGACTCCTGAGGGTAGTATACGAGCCTTACTGTCCTTCCCATCCCAGATAACAGAGTGTTGTCCTGATCCTTTGAAGCCATCATCAAGTGTAGCAACTAATTGTCCCTTTACATTATAGACAGAAAGCCCGATCATTCCTGGTTCCTTGAGATCGTAGGTTAAAGCTGTCTGCTGAGTAAAGGGATTGGGATAGGCAGTGAGTTGCAAAGGAGATGTTAAGACGTTGTCATCTATTGAATCGGATTCATCCTTGGTGGTGAACACATTAAATTGGATAGGATTACTTGTACGGTTGGATAAAAGGATCTCGTTGTGCCCATCTCCATTCACATCCCCCAGGTAATATGATTGTTGACCTCCGGCACTAGGGTTGTAGTTTTCGTTAATCGTGTAATCCAAAGTAAAACCTGTATCGTTATCCCATCGGTAAAAATTGAAAGTCTCAAGTTGTGGGGTTCCATAGCACAGGTATCTACTATCCTCAAATCTTGCTGTGTAAGGTGATCTAATGTTTGTGGGGGGAGGTGTATGACATATCTCAAAATCCAGTTCTACATCAACCGATCCCCAGCATATTTTGAACTCATTTGCGTGTCCATCATATATAAGCAAATCATCATACGAATCGTTGTTAAAGTCTGTATCCATCAAGGGTATAATACTATTCATATCAAATCCTCCGTAGATTGCATCACATATATTATCAAAGTCTGCACTCCCGAAAAAAAGCTTAATCTCCTGATTATCGACTTCTTGGTTGTTGATAGAACTTGCAACAAGATCGCTATAACCGTCGCCATTTAGGTCTCCCACAGATAAGAAATATCCGAATTGTTCCAACATCTCTCCATAGTAATGCCAATCACTTACAGTGTCAATGTCTGGGCCTCCATAGAATACATCCACCTGCCCATAATGGTATAGGTTTACATGTGAAGAAGATACCACCAGGTCATTAAAACCATCACCGTTGAAATCGCCCGAGATATCGATGTTAAATCCGAAATTTAAACCGAATGGCTCTGTCTGTGAACCATAATCGAGCCCATCCAGTATCAAGTCTGGGGTGGTGTCAAAATCCGTCCCTCCAAAATAAACGTAAACTCTGCCCCATCCAGCAAAACCATACGAATAGTCAGATACCACCAAATCGCAATATCCATCTCCATTGAGATCACCATTATAGGCTATAGCCTTAGCAAACGTATTGAAATTACTAAATGAGAGTGCTTCCGAGGGATCAGGGATGATATAGTCGGGCTCGGTGTTTAGCGGGCTTCCCCCCAGATGGATCTGAACCTCTCTGCGTCCATCCACACTGCCAAGAGGCTTGCCAGCCAACACAATATCATTGTATCCATCGCCATCGACGTCCCCGCCCCCTTTAATGTTTGCACCCCAGCTCCAGCTAAAGGTATCATCAGCAAAGGGAGATTCGATAGACGTCAACAATTGCATTGCTGCCTGTGAAAACAGAAGCCCTGCGATACTAAAGAAGGTCAAAAAAATAACTGACTTACGCATAATCACTCCAGTGTATGCTCTTTTGGTTTTTTATACTCTGTCTGTTTTTCCTTGTCTGCCATGATATGGGTAGGGTGTGGGCGTCTGAAGCTTATCTTCATTTTCGCAAGATTTACTGACACGGCGGACTTGCTGATCTCAGCGCCATATACTCATTTAATTATTTCATCCGGACTATTCTAGCCAGATGTTTATTGTTACTTGAGTCCGTAGCTTGCAGGATGTATACTCCTGTACTTACGGGATTTCCCATCATATCATTACCGTCCCAAGTAAAAGTATTGATGCCTTGGAGATCGGTCTTGAATATCATTTTTCCCTTCATATCGAATATCTTTATACCTGATATCTTTTGCTTACCAGCATTATTGTTTAGATCGATTGTGATAAAACCATTGAAAGGATTGGGATAGTTGTGAATCCACTCCCCGGCGGGCATGATGGGGTCGGCAGTGTCAGCCGGATTCAGGGAGTAAACTGTTGCTGTATTGAAAGTTCCGCCGTCGCTCACTAAAACGTCATCGTGCTGATCTCCGTTTATATCTCCTAAATCAACACCGATTCCACCACTTGATAAGCAAGGAGTTATAGCTATTGAATATGCTGGTTGAGATTGAAGGTTTACGCCACCCAAATAAAAATCTACATGGTCCTCTCCCCACATACGCATCCCAAGATCATCATATTCATCATTGTTAATATTACAATAAAACGCATTTGTCTGCATCGGTTGTGGTTGGCTGTTTTCAATATAGGCTGTGGTATAATCTATGATCATGCCCTCATTGCCCCAATAAATATATAGTGAATCATTGTATGGGATACATATATCGTCACATCCGTCTCCATTGATGTCACCATTTGCCAACAAGTCAGATTCCCTCATAAGTGGATGCGGCAGAGATAAGGACAAAGATGCTTCTAAACTCTTGAATGCTGGGCCTCCAAGATAGATATCAAGAAAGAGAGGGTCACCGTCACCAAAACCCTGGCGGGATAGTATCAGGTCATCCACTCCATCGCCGTTGACATCTCCGACAGCGTATTGATAACCCACTCTGACCTGAGCAGTGTCTGAACCCTGGATATGAACATCGACTGTTGTATCCATTGGATTACCACCAAATAAGATATCCACATTACCTCCCCAATACTCACTATCATTATCCACACATAGGATATCGTCATATCCGTCGCCATTGAAATCGTATCCTCCGTTGATGGCCTGGAACCCTTCCCAATAATTTGGGAACTGAAAAGTAAGATCAGGATTGATGTTGAAGGGGGAGTCACTAAATGATATCACAGCATACATGCCCTCATACCCTTGATAGGTTGCGACAAAGTCGTTTAATCCATCTCCATTCAGATCACCATGCCAGGTAACACATGCTCCGGAAATGCCCGTGCTTGGCCAGTTGTAAATACAATTGGGGGTATTGCTGAGAACAGGATTTCCCCAAAAACAAACAACATCAACGCCAGATAGATTCGTAAGTCCATATGCCTTGATAAAATCGTCATAACCGTCATGATTGGCGTCTGCGCCCCGCTTCGCAGGTTGATTCCCATAAAAGAAATTTATATGATCGATGTACGCTGCTCCAGGCGGTGCCTGATATCGGCATAGGGGAGTGAGTGTTGTTTGTGCGTATGAAGTGCTGATCAACAATATTGCATTGAACAATAACACCCAGTAAATGACTGATTTACGCATATTAATTTTTATGTGTTTCATCTTTCCTCCCTTATATTTAGCAACACAGCGTTACTTTTTTAGATGTGATAAATCTCTTTCCCAGCTTCAGCCTGATTAGATAGACCCCTGAGGGTAGTATACGAGCCTTACTGTCCTTTCCATCCCAGATAACAGAGTGTTGTCCTGATCCTTTGAAGCCATCATCAAGTGTAGCAACTAATTGTCCCTTTACATTATAGACAGAAAGCCCGATCATTCCTGGTTCCTTGAGATCGTAGGTTAAAGCTGTCTGCTGAGTAAAGGGATTGGGATAGGCAGTGAGTTGCAAAGGAGATGTTAAGACGTTGTCATCTATTGAATCGGATCCATCCTTGGTGGTGAACACTTTAAATTGGACAGGATTACTTGTACGGTTGGATAAAAGAATTTCGCTGTGCCCGTCCCCATTCACATCCCCCAGGTAATACGATTGTTGCCTCGTGGCATTGGGGTCGTAGTTTTCGTTAATCGTGTAATCCAATGTAAATCCTGATTCGTTATCCCACCGGTAAAAATTGAAAGTCTCGAGTTGTGGGGTTCCATAGCACAGGTATCTACTATCCTCAAATCTTGCTGTGAAAGGTGATCTAATGTTTGTGGGGGGAGGTGTATGACATGTCTCAAAATCCAGTTCCACATCAGCTGATCCCCAACATATTTTGAAATCACTCCCTTGATATATAAGCAAATCATCATAGGAATCGTTGTTAAAGTCTGTATCCATCAGGAGCTTAATACTATAGTACATATAAAACCCTCCGTAGATTGCATCACATATATTATTAAAGTATGCACCCCCGAAAAAAAGCTTAATCTCCTGATTATCGACTTCTTGGTTGTTGATAGAACTTGCAACAAGATCGCTATAACCATCACCATTTAGGTCTCCCACGGATAAGGAATATCCGAATTGTTCCAGTATCTCTCCATAGTAATGCCAATCACTTACAGTGTCAAAGTCTGGACCTCCAAAGAATATATCCACCTGCCCATAATGGAGCAAGTTTCCATGTGAAGAAGATACCACCAGGTCATTCAAACCATCGCCATTAAAATCGCCCGAGATATCGATGTTAAATCCGAAATTTAACCCGTATGTCTCTGTTTGTGAACCATAATCAAGCCCATCCAATATCAAGTCCGGGATGGTATCAAAATCCGGCCCTCCAAAATAAACGTAAACTCTGCCCCATTCAGCAAAACCATACGAACAGTCAGATACCACCAAATCGCAATATCCATCTCCATTGAGATCACCATTATAGGCTATAGCCTTGGCAAACGTATTGAAATTACTAAATGAGAGTGCTTCCGAGGGATCAGGGATGATATAGTCGGGCTCGGTGTTTAGCGTGCTTCCCCCCAGATAGATCTGAACCTCTCTGCGTCCATCCACACTGCCAAGAGGCTTTCCAGCTAACACAATATCATCGTATCCATCGCCATTGATGTCTCCGCCCCCTTTAATGTTTGCACCCCAGCTCCAGCTAAAGGTATCATCAGCAAAGGGAGATTCGATAGATGTCAACAATTGCATTGCTGTTTGTGAAAACAGGAACCCTGCAATACTGAAGAAGGTCAAAAAAATAACTGACTTACGCATAATCACTCCAGTGTATGCTCTTCTAATTATTTTATACCATATTGGCACACCCATATTTGGTTAATCGTTTGAACCAACTGAGTGTCATTTAGCTGAATCCAATACCACATGGCAGATCTCATCCATCTATTAAAACTATAATAACCCAAAACCAAGAAAAGGTAAATAAAAAAAGCAATTTTCAACGGTTTTATAGATGTTTGGGGCATCATTTTAGGACGGGTCATCCTTGCTTGAAAGCCTTAATCAAGTGATCATCAAGCCTTAATCAAGCGTTAATTATTAAGACTTGATTAAGGCTTGATTAAGAAGTGATCGACACTGTGAGCCATGGTGCAAGACGGCGTCTCAAAGATGTCTGGATGCCGATCACAAGTGACTTTAAGAGGATTTGAGAAGTGAAATGACGCCCATCAGCCAAAAAATGGAATCAGGGGAATTGAGCTTCAGCCCAAAAAAAGATTGACTGGAAAGCGGAGGCGGAATATGGTGGATGTTCGGATGCCAAACGGCACCGCAATGATATTTTGAAGGAAAGAACCATGAGGCGAATTATTGGCTTGATCCTGCTTTTAACCCTCTTTGTGATGGGCTGCGGTCCTTCCGCAAGGTCTGACAAGGTACAGATCCGTTTTTGGCACGGGCTGAGCGGACCCCTGGGCGATGTGTTGAATGAAATGATTGTCGAATTCAACAAAACTCATCCCCATATCGAGGTGATCGCCAACCCCATCAGCAGCTACAACGCTTTGCAGCAAAAGCTTTCCGCTTCCCTGCAGGTGGGAAAACAGCCCGATTTGGCTCAGGTTTTTGAATCCTGGGCAGCCAAATATCAGCAGGATAACGTGTTGGTGAGCATCGACAGCCTTTTGACAAACGATCCGGACTTCACTCCCGAAGAGTTGGAAGACTTCTATCCCGTGTTCATGAATTCCATCACCTATCAGGGGAAAAAGTGGTCCTTTCCGTTCAACAAAAGCGTGCGCGCCTATTTTTACAATAAAGACGCCTTTTGGCGTGCCGGACTGGACCCCAACCATTTTCCCGAAACCTGGGATGAATTCCGGGAATATTGCGGCATCTTGACCACGCCCAAAACCAAGGACAGCCCAGCCAAATATGGGGCAAACTTCACCGTGAACGAATGGCAGTTCGTAAATCTGATCCATCAGGCTGGCGGAACGATCATGGATGAGCATGACAGGCCGGTTTTGAACAGCCCGGCTGGTTTGGAGGCGCTGAACTACACTTTGAACCTGGTGAACAAAGAAAAGACCGCCCTCGCCACCAAGGAACTGGACGGCCAAAACGCCTTTATGGCTGGGACGGTGGCGATGTTTGAAGGCTCCAGCGTTTCCATCACCTATATGCGCCAGCAGCCAATCAATTTCAACATTGGCTATGCTCCGCTGCCGGTCTATAAAACCCGCAAAAGCGCGATCAGCGGTGCCAACATCGTGATTTTCAAAAGCGGCAACCCCAAGCGTGAAAAGGCGGCGTGGGAATTCATCAAATGGTTCACTGATACCGAGCAAACAGCGAAATGGAGCGCCCGCACCTGCTATATGCCGCTGCGTAAAAGCGCCATGAAAACCAAAACCATCATGGACTTTTTGGAAACCTATCCACAATTCAAGGCAATTTATGCCCAATTGGACGATGCTGTGTTCGAACCTCAACACCCGGCATGGTTTGCGGGACGGGATGAACTGAAGCATTCGCTGGAGCGTGCCAAGGAAGGCAAACTCACGCCACAACAGGCTTTGGACGAAGCGGCAGCCGTTTTGGCGGAAGGGATTGCCAGAGAAGCCAAGCATTGAAAGACATATTCTGCGTCTTGAGCAGTGGAAAAAATGTTCACTTTCTGCTTGACAAGTATTCAAGAGCGTGAAAAAAGGAACATAATGTGCCGAAGTGGTGAAATTGGTAGACGCAGTGGACTCAAAATCCACCGGACTTATAGTCCGTGCCGGTTCGATTCCGGCCTTCGGCACCAAAAGCTTTTTGGGAGTATGAGAACAGCGTTGTTAATACAGCAGGCCGCGTTTCTAATTGTATCAGTGGCGTAATTAAGAGGATTTTGGGTGTTTGTTTCCCCTGGGATCATAGTTATTATATAGGATGATGGGTTATTTTCTGCCCGCTTCAAAAAAATATGACCACAATCGTGGAGGTAAAATGTACAAATATAGACTGCTGGTTCTGGCTGCGCTGATCACTGCGCTGGCCCTGCCATTGGGAGCCATCTCACAAGCTTCGATGCTCTCGCTGACCTTTGAACCCGGTGGACGCGCAAACGGCATGGGTCGTGCGTATTCCGCTGTTGCTGACGACGCTTATGCCCCGTGGTGGAACCCCGGTGCCACTGCATTCAACCGCAAAACCCAACTTGCCGGCTCCCACATTCCCTGGCTGGCAGGCTCCGGCTTCAACGATATGTATTATGAATATCTGGGCTGGAACCAATATTTCAGAGGCTTGGGCAACGTCAACGCCCACATTCTGCTGCTGGATATGGGTGAACAGATTCAAACCGACGAAAACAACAACGAAATCGGAAACTTCCACAGCTTTGAATTTGCCGCAAACGCCGGCTATAGCTACGACGTGATCCCGGAACACCTGGGCGTGGGAGCAAACTTCAAGCTGATGTACAGCTATCTGGGCCCCGGCCAGCCCACCGAACCGGATGGAAAAGCCTTTGGCTTTGCCTTTGACCTTGGCGCCAAATATCAGGATTTTCTCACCCACGGCACCAATCTTTCCTTTGCCATCCAAAACATCGGCCCAAATATCACCTATATCGACCAGGAACAGTCCGACCCCCTGCCCATGACCGTGAGGCTTGGCGCAGCTTACCAGATCCTGGATATGCCCATGAACAAGCTGCTTGTTTCAGCCGAAGCCAGCAAGGTTTTGGCAAACGAAGACCCACTCTTCCAGCGTTTTGTAACAGGCTGGCAGCACATGGATGAAGCCATCTATGGCTTTGGCGCGGAATACACCTATCTGGATCTCATTTCCCTGAGAGGCGGATATTTCATGGATACCGCAGGCAGCGTGACCGGACCCAGCTTTGGAGCCGGATTGCAATATACTTTCAGCAAAAAATATAAACTTTCGGCTGATTTCAGCATGGTTCCCGCCGGCGAACTGGTTGATTTTAACAAAGTTTTCTCACTCGGTTTTGAATTTTAAGCATACCGCATAAGACAAGTGAATTCAATTAAAAAAAACTCCCCATGCTCCCGGGCATGGGGAGGCTTTATGTGTCCCATATTACAGAAGGCGATTCTGGGCATCCTGCTTTTGGCGTTCGCCGGCATTTTGAGCGCCCAAAAGATCGAGCTGAAAAAGCATGTGGAAGCCATCTCCCCACGCCGCCATCCATACACACATCTGCTTGAAAAAGTCCACACACCCAGCCCTGATGCCAAAAGCGGCAATTTTGACCGTCTGCTGGTGATTCTGGTGGATTTTCAGGAGGAAAGCCCGGATGATCCCAACACCACCGGAAACGGCAAATTCATCCTGGAGCCAGACCCAGCCTATAAAAGCACCATCGGAAGCCCGCCGCATGACCGGGATTATTTTTTGAAAAACCTGGAAGCTGCGCGCTATTACTATCTGGCGGCTTCGGCGGGATCCTACGATCTCAAGTATGAGGTTTGGCCGCCCACCGGAGCTTACACCCTGCCCCAAACCATGGGCTGGTACAATCCGCCCAATGCCGATTCCGACTTGTTTGTGGCAAGGATGGAACAGTATTTCAAAGATGCTTTTGAAATTGCAGACAGCCAGTCTCCAGAGCTGAATTTTGGCGGATTTGGTCACTATATGATCATCCACGCTGGCTCAGACTGGCAGCACGACCTCAATGGCGACACACCTTCCGACATCCCCTCCTTTTTTATCAAGGTGGAAAAAGGCAAGGAAGCCGTGGTGGATGGAGGTGCCACCTTGATCCGGCACGCTTGCAACGTCCCTTCCACCATCTCGCAGGATTTTTACACTCAGGAATCCGGAGCATATGTTTTTCATGGTGGATATGGGGCGCTGAATGCCGTGTTGGTGCACGAATTTGGGCACTCACTCGGGTTCAAGGATCTTTATAACGTTTACAGTTGGCAGCCGATGGTGGGCGTGTTTGACATCATGGACAGCGGCGGCTCCGGAGTTTTGTTGGACCAGATGGATGACGGCTCGCTGGTGCTTTTGGAAGGCGGCTTGCCCGGACTTCCGGGAGCCTGGTCCCGTGAACTGGTGTTTGGACAGGATTTACAGGATGCAGGACTGCTGGTGGATTTGGATGAGGAAACGCTGTTTTCCCAGATCTGGCTGGCGGCAAGCAGCCACAAGCAACAGGGACCCCAGACCCATCCGCAAATCCTGCGCTTCAGGCTTTCCCCCACCGAATATATTTTGGTGGAAAACCGCAGCGTTGACCCGGACGGAGACGGCGCCACCGCGGTGAAGGCAAGTGAAGATCACCGTGTGATCCTCTACCCCACTGCCCTGGCTGATCCCACGGATACCCCAACTTATGAATATGACTATCTTCTGCCATCCTTCCAAAAACCGGACGGTTCCAGCATTGGAGGCGGCATCCTGGTCTGGCGCATTAATGAAGACCAGATCTACCAGCAGGGGTTCATCGGCGCCGACGGCAGCTTTGTGTCGAATTTTGAAAATAATTCCGTAAACACCCTCTATCACAAACGTGGGGTGGAAATCATTGAGGCGGATAATCTGCCCGATATTGGAAATGATCATTCCTGGTTTTGGACGGGCACGGAATATGACTATTTCCACGGCAAAAAACCGGTTTTGGACGGCAATGGCTCTTTTCAAGGCTGGAGTCTGGAGGCTTGGACACCAAGGTTTAACAGCGAAACCAAGCCGCCCCTGCGCGATACCAAGGGCATGGGCTCATTGATCTGGCTGGATGAAATTGGTGATCCGGGTGCTTTGATGAAGGTCAAGCCCATGGCTGGATTTTTCCAAGCAAGCCACAACCTTGAGACCGCAGAACCTGCCATTTTGATCGGACCAAGCATCAATTCCAGTTTCAACAGCCTGAATATTCCCGTGATTGGCGAAAATTCCATCACTCTTTTTAGTTATTTGCAAGGCTGGGAAGACCTGATGGGTCCCTTCGCCTGGGAAGCCGGCCAAATAAGCCAGCCCATCATGGTGGGAAATCAGGATTCAGACTATTATCAGGAACTTTTGGTGGTGAGGGAAAACACCCTGGAAATTGTGGAATTTTCCGGTGACAGCCTGCAAAGCAAGTTTATCAATTTCCCAGCCACCATCACCACTGCCCCGCTTTATTGGCAGGATCAGGTTTACGTTGGAACTGCCGAAGGTTTGGGCATGGTGGCAAACAACGTGGGCCAGGAATATGTGAATCTGGGCAAGGTTGAGTGTTTGGGCACATTTGATAATGAATTGCTGGCGCTTGGCCAGGATATGCTGTTTTTCCTTGAGCCACAAACGCTTACAACCATGCAGGAGCTGGAGCTGCCAGAGGCTTTTGGTGACTATGAGCCGGTGACTTACATTGACCCGGATACAAACTTGAGGATGATCTTCCTGATGGCAAACAGTGGCAACATCTATAAATATCAGGATGAAGCACTGCACAAGATATTCAGCAACACCTCGGGTAAAAAGCCCACTCAGATGGGGTTCACCAAGCTTGACACCGAAGCGGGAAGCATCCGTCCCGTCGTTTTCTGGGGTGAAGGAAACAGGATCCATGCCATGAAGCACGACGGCACACTGATCCAGGATTTTCCCTACAACGCTTTTCCGTTGGAGTTTAGCCCCGGTGAACACGTCTATTCAATGATTTTCGAGTCCCAAATGCGCATGTATCTGCCTTTGCCGGGCAGAGGTCATGTTGCTTTTGTGCCGGATGAGGGAATCTTGTGGCAATGCTCGTTTCCTTCGAATTCGAACCTGGACTCCGGCATGGAAGTGTTTCACACCTCCGTTGTGATTAGTGTTGAAGACTTGAGCTGGTATTATGTGGATTCATCCGGCAGGGCGCGGCTTCATAGCTATAATCACCACTCAGATGATTTTCACTTCATCTGGAAGGGATTCAGAAACATGGATGTGGGAAGCTTTGGAGGTTCTTTTCAAGATGACAATCATCCCCAGGCTCCGGAATTTACCGCCTTTGTGTTCCCCAATCCCGTGAAGGAAAACAGCTTCCGGGTGAGAGTGGAAAACTTTAATCAAGATCTTAAGCTGAGGATTTTCGACATCAAGGGTTCGATGATTCAAAGTCAAGATATCCCTGCCAACGGAATGCTTCGCCGGGATATTTCCCTGGATGGCAGCAAGCTTGCATCCGGGGTTTATATCTTGGTTTTACAAAAAGGCATGGAAGTCAGGCGAGTTAAATTTGCCGTGGAAAAATGATCAAAAGGGCTTTGAAATGAAAAGAATAATCATCATATTACTGGGAGTCATGCTGCTGGGCTCGGCTTTTGCCCAAAACATCGACGACCTTATCTTCCAGGACAGTGGCGACAAAGCCGATCAGGACATCATCAGCGTGCAATATCAGAAAAAAGACGCCCGCTTGGCAATGCTTTTTTCCGCGTTGGTGCCTGGAGCCGGACAGTTTTACGCCAAACCGAGTGCCATAACCGCTTATCTTTTCCCCGTTTTGGAACTTGGCCTGATCGGCGGCATGGTCTATTTCAAATCTCAAGGTGACAAAATTACGGAAGATTTTGAGCACTTTGCCAATGGCGAGACCGTCACTCAAACTTTCAGCTATACCATTCACGGAGAGGACTATAGCTTCACCTATGAAGGCCCCCGCTACAACCGTGCCTATCAGGAATTGGTGCAAAATGTTCTGATGAACATCAACCCCGGCACTCTGGACATTTACGATGGCACCTTCTTCAGGCTGGACCAGGAAAACACCCAACACTTCTATGAAGACATTGGAAAATATAACAAATACGTATTTGGCTGGGGGGACTGGTATCACCAATTTGCCTCCGACCCCAGAAACGGCAGTTTTTTCCTGGATCAAATCCCCAACGATGCCACCTGGGTGTGGAACCCGCATCATAGCGACCCCGCCTTGGTTCACTATAACCGCTGGATCAAAAACTACCGGATTGAATATTATCTGAATAGTGGCGGAAACCTCGATCCCGCCCATGCCGTGGCACCCGGAGAGTTGGCCGCATCCCCGTGGCGCCAGGAATATCTGCAAATGCGCAGAGATGCAAACAAGCAGTATTCCTACGCCAATTATGTGGGCTTGGGGCTTGCTGTGAACCATATCACAGCAGCGATCGACGCCGCCCTGCTCACCAGGCAGGTCAACCGCAGTTCCCTGGCTCAAAACAGGTTTGAAATCCAGTATTACACAGGGCTGAGCGGAAACAACAACATCACCCCCACCTTGGGGCTAAGCTACAGGTTTTAAATGCGTTACACGATCATAGTCATTCTTTTGCTGTCGCTGCTTTTTGCAGTGCAGCTGGAGGCAGAATCCAAAGCGCTGCCGCTGGCCATGTCCGCCTTTGTGCCCGGCAGTGGGGAAATCCTTTTGGGGAAAACCACCCGGGGCGGAATCATGGTGGGAACAGATTTGGTGGCGCTCACAGCCTGGCTGGCAACCGGCAGGGAAATCAATAATCTCACAGCATCCTACAAACAGTATGCCAAAAGCTATGCAGGCATCCCGGATGAGGTGCAAGACAGCTATTATCAGCATATACAGCAGTATCTTAACAGCGATGACTTCAACAATACACAGATCTTGGGAGCCAGAAACTACTATTTGATATACGGATACAATCCTGAAGCCTACCAGGCATATGTGGAGGAAAACACTTATTCTCCCGAGGAAGCCTGGGCTTGGCAAAGTGCTGAACATCAGGCGCACTACCGATCTTTGCGCTTTCGCACCCAAAGCACCAAGATGTATCAAAACCTCAGCCTGGGTGCGATGCTGTTGAACAGATTCGTGAGCCTCATCGATGTTGCGCTGATTTCCAAAGACCCACAAAAACCCACTCCGCTGTATTTTTCCGTTCAGGAAAATGGCGGGCTTATGCTGAACTACAATTTGGAGTTTTAATGCCTTTGAGTTTTAAACATCTGGTTTCGCTGCTGCTTTTGCTTGTATTGGGAGCCACTCTGGCTGCTGAAAGCACAGCCCTGCAAATGGCTCAGTCCTTGGCGCTGCCAGGGCTTGCGCAGGTTCGACATGACCACAAACATGGCTACGCAATGCTGGCTGCGGAAACCGCCATCATCTCAAGCATGTTCTATTTCAGCAAGGAAGTTGACCTTAAAAAGCGCGATTCCTATGAACACGCGTTAAAGTTTGCACACATCCTGCCAGGCGACTATGCAGATGCCTATTTCAGGGATCTGAGCCGCTACAACAGCAGCGGGTTTGAAGCCGGCGGCTACAACGCCATGGTTCGGGAGGAAGCAATCAGGCTTTTCCCGCTCGACCCTTCCCAGCAGCAGATCTATATTGAGGAAAACATGTATCCGGATGAGCTGGCATGGCGCTGGGACAGCAAAGACGACCGCGCCACCTATGTGAGCATCCGCACTCAGACCCAAAACCTGCGTGATTATGGCAAAGTTGCCATGGGTGTGATGATTGTGAACCACCTTATCAGCGGTTTGGATGTTTTACGCTACAATGCCCGGGATAAACAGGCTCAGGTGTATGTGGGCATGAAAGACAGCAACCCCATGCTGATGCTGAATCTGAGGTGGTAGAGTTTAAAACAACGGTTTCAGGATTGTTGGATCAAACATCCTGAAACCGGTGTTATTACGAATTCTTAGACTGTTTCAGTAGCTCTTGGATGATCTGGGGCAGTTTTTCGCTGATTTCCGCAATCTTTTCCGGGTTGCTGCCTCCGCCCATCGCTGAATCCGGCCTGCCGCCGCCTTTTCCACCCAAGTGCTGGGAAACGGTTTTTACGATATTGCCAGCGTGGAATCTTTCCTTCAAACCCGGACCCACCACGCTCACGATGGAAACCTTGTCTCCATTGCGCGCAAACAATACGGAAATGGCATCTTTGGCACGGTCTTTCAGGATGTCGCCAAGTTCACGGAGCTTGGCTGCATCGGCTTCCACCACTGCGCTCAAGAGACGAAAATCCCCCATATCCTTGATCTGGCTCAAAAGCTCCTGGGCCTCTGCTCCGCTTTGTCCGGCTTCCAGCTTTTTAAGCTGATGTTCAAGCTCTGAAACCCGGTTCTGCAGCCCTTCCAGTTTTTGCTCCAAGGCTTTTTCGGGAACCTGCAGGCTTTGAGCCATGCCCTTTATCCTGTTTTGCAGGCTTTGCACAAATTCATCTGCGCCTCGACCGGTGAGGGCTTCGATCCTCCGGATTCCGGCAGCGATTGAGCTTTCCGAGCCAATCTTGAAAAACCCGATTTCACCGCTGGATGAAACGTGGGTTCCGCCGCAAAGCTCCATGGAAAAATCCTGAACGCTGACCACTCTCACCATTTCGCTGTATTTTTCACCAAAAAGTGCGATGGCACCATCCTTGCGGGCTTCTTCCATGCCCTTGACAACAACGCTCACAGGCAGGTCCTGGCGAACGGCTTCGTTCACCTTTTTTTCCACGTTTTGAATCTCGTCAGCAGTCAAGGCACGCATGTGGGTGAAGTCAAAACGCAGATAGTCCGGACTGACCAAAGATCCTTTTTGCTGAACGTGGTCGCCCAAAACATCGCGCAACGCCTTGTGCAGCAAGTGAGTGGCGGTATGGTTGCGCATAATATCCCGGCGACGGGCAAGATCTATCTCCGCAGTAACCGGTTTTTCAGAAACCGCACCGCGGATCAGTTCCCCGCTGTGGATGAAATAATCATCCTTCTTGCTCACCTGCGTCACGCGCATCTCAAAATCGTCGTTGAAAATCACGCCGGTATCGGAAACCTGTCCCCCGCTTTCTGCATAGAAGGGGCTTTGGTCCAGTTGCAGGTGCAAAAGTCCATCCGGAGAAAGCCGATAGCGCTGGATTTTTGCCACAGCGATGCTCTGTTCATAGCCCAAAAACTGTGTGGGGCTTGGTTTGGAAAACTCAGTCCATTCTTCATCCGAGGCTTCCCAAGCGAATTTCGAGCTCTTTCTTGCCCTGTCCCGCTGAGCTTCCATTTCGGCTTCAAACCCTTCTGTATCCACGCCCAAGCCCTTTTCCTGGGCCATGATGAGCGTAAGATCCAAAGGAAAACCGAAGGTGTCATAAAGCTTGAAGGCGTCTTTGCCGGAAATGCGGTCGCCTTCCAGCCTTGCCAGGATCTCGTCAAAGTGTTCCAAACCCTTGTCCAAAGCGGCGTTGAAGCGCTCCTCTTCTGCTTTGATCACCATGCGGATATAGGCTTCCCTGCCCTTCAATTCTGGGAAATGATCTCCCATCATGGAGGAAACCGTGTCCACCAAATGGAACATGAACGGCTCGGCAAAACCCAGCAAACGGCCATGACGCGATGCCCTGCGCAGAATGCGTCTCAAAACATAGCCCCGGCCTTCATTGGAGGGAAAACCGCCATCCGCCAAGGCAAAGCAAAGGCAGCGGACGTGGTCTGCAATCACGCGGTGTGAAACTCCGGTTTCAGGGCTGTATTCAACTCCGCTCAGTTCCGCAATTTTGCCGATGATGGGCATGAAAAGATCGGTTTCATAGTTGCTGTCCACATCCTGCAAAACCTGAACCAAGCGCTCAAAACCGGCACCAGTGTCCACATATTTGTTTTTAAGCGGAACCAGGGATCGGTCTGCCTCACGGTTGTATTGGATGAAAACCAGGTTCCAAAGCTCGATGAAGCGGCTGCAATCGCCATTCACGGCGCAAACGTGTCCCTCCACGCCTTCCAATTCACAATGTGCGGCTCCACGGTCAATATGAATCTCGCTGCAGGGGCCGCAGGGTCCCATGTCGCCCATTTCCCAAAAGTTGTCTTTATCCCCCTGATATGAGATGTGGGAGTTGTCAATATCGGTGTGGGTTTGCCAAATCTCAAAGGCTTCCTTGTCACTTTCATGAACCGTGGCATAAAGCTTGTCTTTGGGCAGCTTGAAAACCTCGGTTAAAAGCTCCCAAGCCCAGATGATGGCGTCTTTTTTGTAGTAATCTCCAAAAGACCAGCTTCCCAGCATCTCGAAAAAAGTGTGGTGATAGCCGTCTTTGCCCACCACTTCCAGGTCGTTGTGCTTCCCTCCGGCGCGGATGCATTTTTGGCTGTTCACGGCTCTGCAAACCGGCGCTTCCTTCAGTCCCAGGAAGATATTTTTGAATTGGTTCATCCCCGCATTTGCAAAAAGCAGGGTGGGATCATCTTCCGGAATCACCGGCGAGGACGGAATGAACTGGTGTCCACGCTCGCGGAAAAAGTCAATGAAGGTTTTTCGAATCTGATTACTGCTCATCGTTATCGTTGTTTTCCACCCCAATCACATCATCGTAGTTTTCCATGATCCATTTTTCGGCACTGTAAGCTGCAATGGCACCGTCACTTGTGGCAGTCACAACCTGGCGCAGGGGCGTGTGGCGAATGTCTCCGGCGGCATAGATTCCGGGCACATTCGTGTGCATATTTTCGTTGGTGAGCACAAAGCCGCTGCTGTCAAGCTCCAGCCTGGATTCCAGAAGCTCGTTGTTGGGCAGGATCCCCACATAGATGAAAACTCCATCCACGGGAAGGAAGGAAACCTTTTCGGTGCGACGGTTGTAAAGCTCAAGATTTTCCAACTGCTCGGTTCCGTGGATCTTTTGAACCACGGTATCCCAAACCATCTCCACCTTGGGGTTTTTCAGGGCGCGTTCCTGAATGATCTTTTGAGCGCGAAGCTCGTCTCTGCGGTGAATGATGTACACCTTTTTTGCAAATCGGGTCAGAAAAAGAGCTTCCTCAACCGCGGAATCGCCTCCGCCGACCACTGCCACCACTTTGTCGCGGTAAAGCGCACCGTCGCAGGTGGCACAATAGGATACACCCCGTCCGGTGAAGCGCTCTTCGCCCGGGACGTTTAACAGCCTGGGATGAGCACCTGTGCAGATGATCAGGCTCTTGGTGCGATAGGTGTTTTCCGAAGTTTCGATGATTTTGCAAAGCCCTTCCATGCCGATGGCGGTAACTTCTTCATCGATGAATTTGGCTTTATATATTTCAGCCTGCTGCCTCATCCTTTCGGTAAGTTCAAAACCCGAAAGAGGTTCGGGAAAGCCAGGATAGTTTTCCACATCGTTTGTAACGGTGATTTGGCCGCCGATGATGCCTTTTTCAAACAGACCTGTTTTCAATCCGCCACGGGCAGCATAGATCGCCGCGCTCAGTCCGGCAGGACCGCCACCGATTATCATAACGTCGTATTTCATTATTAACCTCAAATTTATACTTAAATTCATACAGTATACGCTTCTTTTGAAAGGCGCTCTGGCGTCAAGTGTTTTCGTGCCAACAAAGCCTCAAGCGTTCCCTGCCAAATTTGCTCTCACAAAAGAATATTATACAGCCAAATACCTGTCTCGTCAACAAATATTCATTTACCAGTTTGCGGAGCAGCTTTCTCTCTATTTTTCTTACTTTTTCCCAGCGGAGGAAGAAGTCGGTCTGATCGTGTGGTTTAGAAACAAGTAGTAGGAACCGGGTCCATAGTAGGAACTGCACAGAATTAGATCCATGTCACCGTCACCGTCAATGTCATACCAGTAGATTTCATTATAATATCCATGCGCTTGATAATGATTTTCCGGATTAGGGTCCAAAGCATTATATCCATTTAAAGCCTGTTCCATTGGCACAAGTTTGCCGCCATCATTTCGATAAACCTCAGTATATCCCACTGAATAATTTGAGATTTCAATGGAAAAGCAAAGATCGGCATCGCCATCCAGATCAAAATCACACCAATTCCAACCCCTGGTCCCCGTGGTTATATCCATTTCCAAAATATCGTCTGAGGGCACGAATCCGGATGGAACTGTAGCACCATGAGCCTTATCCAATAAAACATCTTCACTGTGGTATTCCCCACCAAAGCGGTACTGGACATAGTCTTTTGGAAAAGGAACTTGCCTTGCCGCAGGCTTTTGCTTATGGCCGTCATCATACATGTCTGGCGTATATATGTGCAAATAATCTTCAACCCCATCCCCGTCTGCATCCATAGCAACCCAAGAAGTATTGCTTCCATCATCAAATGCATACTGTTGAGGCTGCGCCGCAAATACTTTTTCCTTCAGAGAATTATTAAAATCCCTCATATTGATTTGAATTTGACTGGGATGTTGGGAGAATTTTCCACCTAAATTCAAGAACGCCACAGCGTCCACCAGATCTTCATCGTAAGATTCCCAAAAACATACCATATCCAGAAGTCCGTCTTTGTTTATGTCGTGCCATGCTACACACTCAAACTGTTCTTCCAGTTCCGAGATCTCAACAAAATTTCGGCTGAAGCCCTTATAATATCCGAGAGTATTTACATAATTGTCTAAAATGTCACTGTACTGCGATCTAATATGTAAGAAATCAGGCTCCCCGTCACCATCAAAATCTGCAACACCACTCCAATCTTTGAATTCTGCCACCAGGCTGAACAGAGCGGTGCGATATCTCCAAACGGGACAGTTCTTGGCTTCGCCATATTCGTTGAAGGGCACCACTTTCCATTGATATTCGGTGTCCGGCTCCATATCGGCTATTTCCACCTGACAGTTGGAGGCACTTTGCTCGGAAATAAGCTCCATTTTCTGCCCAACCTTGCTCCAGTAAACCCGGTAGCCCTGCACAAGTTTTCCTTCTTTATTTCTTTTACTGTTCGGAACCAAATTATCAGCGGGAGACCATTTTAGAAAGCCAGACAAAGGGTAAGCGGTATCGCCATTTACGGGAATTACGACAGCAGCAGGCTCGGGAAGATTGCCGTGTTTCAAGCGCACTTTTATAGGTGCAGGGGACTCTCCAAGATAAGGTGAACTCGGGTTGGCACACGCCATCAATCGACCCTTATGATCACGGATTTCATAGTGTTCCTGAGTGACGTAGGGATCTTCTATGCGAAATTCCACAATGTCACCATCCTTTACCCAAAATTTGACTTCACCTTCAAAAGATTCGTGATCTACCGTATAGTCTTTTACCAACCTGTTGTTTACATATATTGGCAGTGGAAGTTTCCACTCAAACGCATCGGGATAAGAGACCGCATAAAATACTTTCCATAACACCCGCTCTGTGTTGCTGGCCATCAATAGTACCGGAAGCAACAAAAATATGATCCAAAATGCCTTTTTCATTTTCCTGCTCCTTGTTCATTTAAAAACTTAGTATAAATCCTGATAAAACCATTTTTGGCTTCCACAGCCATTGGGAGTGGCATTTTTGACCGAATAAAAAAAGAAGCCAAACATTAATCATTCCCATATCCATTCACCATGCGCCAATGTTTTTTGTCAATCTTTAATTTGGGCGTTAGTTTTGCTTTGGTTCAAATATGCTGGGAAATACTTCCGATTTGGTGTGCAGGTATTTGCAACACTCTGGGTTATGCAAACCTAAGAAAATCTCCAAACCCAGCCTCTCCCTTGAGCCCAAGCAAGCTCTTTTTCCGATGCCTCCCCTAAGGCACCCGCGAAAAAATTGGGAGGGTCACGGGTAGGATCGCAGCAACTCATTGGCTCGAGCCAAGGGAGAGGGCTTCAGTTTTCTATGGTCTCGCTGCAAACCCCTTTTTAGCAGGACACAGATTCAAACGATCAATGTATGATTTTCTCAGGTTTTCAGATCAGCTCAAAACAAAGCGGACTTAAAATAGAGCCTGCAACAGCCGAAAAAGACAGGAAAAACGTGTTCAACAGAAAATTGCTTGACCGAAATCCATCTTGCTGAAATTATGATTGATTGTGACCGAGGCAGCGTTCGGTCCATCCAAATGTAATAGAGATAAGGAGATAGAAGAAAACATGAGTTACAGGGTTTCCGTTTTGCAATTCGAGCCCGCCTATTTGAATCCGCGGGAAAATATAAGCAGACTCACTCAGCTTTTGGAGGGTCTGGAAACGGATTTGGTGGTTTTGCCGGAACTTTGCATTTCCGGATATCTTTTCCGGTCGCGCGAAGACGTGATGGCCACCAGCGAAGTGGTTCCCACATCGGAGGCGTTTACGGCTCTGGGCGAGCTTGCCGCAAAGGGCGACTACAGCATCGTTTACGGCTTTGCCGAGCGCGATGGCGATACTTTTTACAATTCCGCCGCGCTGCTGAACCCGGACGGAAGCCACCACGTGTATCGCAAAACCCATCTCTATTACCGCGAAAAGCTGTTTTTCACCCCCGGAAACACCGGCTTGAACGTTTATCCCGCCAAAGGTGGGGTAAAAATTGGCATGATGGTTTGTTTCGACTGGTATTTTCCGGAATCCGCCCGCACCATGGCCATGAAGGGCGCCCAGATTATCTGTCACCCCTCGAACCTGGTTTTGCCCTGGTGTCAGCAGGCCATGATCACCCGCAGCCTGGAAAACCGCGTGTTTTCCATCACTTCAAACCGCATCGGCTCGGAAGGAGAAGGCGACTTGAAGCATAGCTTCACAGGCATGAGCCAGATCCTGGCCACCAAAGGCGAAATTTTGGTACGCATGGAGCGCGAGGAGATCGGCGTGAAAACTGTTGAGATCGACCCCGCCCTGGCTTTGGACAAAAACGTGAGTGACATGAACGAAATCTTTTCCGACAGGCGTCCCGCCTTTTACGAACTATGACCGAGAGCCTGCTTGAGCAAATAAAAAAACTGCGCGCCGAAATTGAGCGCCACGATTTGCTTTATTATCAGCTGGCAAACCCCTCTATTTCGGACTATGAATACGACCGGCTGGTAAAAGAGCTTCAAGAACTGGAAGCCCGGCTGGATGAGGCTCAAAAGCAGGATTCGCCCTCCGAAAAGGTGGGGAGCGACCTTCGCCCCGGAGCCCAAACCATCCCCCATCTGGAGCGGATGTACAGTTTGGACAACACCTATTCCGCTGAAGAATTGCAAAGCTGGTGCGAAAAACTGGCTGCCGAACTGGGAGCATTTCCCCAGCTGGCGGTGGAACTGAAAATTGACGGCTTTTCCATCAATTTATACTATGAACACGGTGATTTGCAATATGCCAGCACCCGCGGCGACGGCTTGCAAGGCGAGGTGGTCACCCCCAATATCCGCGCCCTGAACCTTGTTCCAGAAAGGATTTCGCACCTCCACCCCATCGAGATCCGCGGCGAAATCTACATCCCTGTGCAGGACTTTTTGACCCTGAACGAAACCCGCGCCGCAAACGAAGAAAAAACCTTCGCCAATCCGCGCAATGCCGCCGCCGGTTCCATCAAGCTCAAAGACCGAGCCGAGGTGAAAAAACGCCATCTGAAAGCCATTTTCTATGCCCTGGGAAGGGCTTCAAACCTTCCCGTGAACCGGCAATCCGAACTGGTGAAATGGCTGGAAAACCTGGGCTTCCCGGTTTCCCCATCCAGCGAGATTTGCCTGTCTTACGATGCAGTGCAAAAGTTTTGTGACCACTGGGAGACGGAGCGCCACAGCCTTCCCTTCGAGATTGACGGCGTGGTGATCAAGGTGGATGAACTGGAGCTTCAACGCCGATTGGGACACACAGCAAAAAGCCCGAAATGGGCGGTGGCATACAAATTCAAACCGGAGGAAAAGGAAACCCGTCTGCTGGATGTGCAGTTTCAAGTTGGCCGCACCGGCGCCGTGACCCCTGTTGCCATTTTGGAGCCGGTTTACATCTCCGGAAGCACAGTTTCCCGCGCCACCTTGCACAACGAAGGCGAAATCCGCCGTCTGGACATCCATCTCGGCGACAGCGTCCGGCTCATCAAATCCGGCGAAATCATCCCCAAAATATTGGAAACCCTGCCTCAAAAACGTCCAGCAGACGCTGCTGAAGTGGAATTTCCCAAAAACTGTCCTGTGTGTCAAAGCCATCTGGAACGAGATTTGGACGGCGCCATCAGCTATTGTCCGAACGCATCCTGCCCCGCCCAACTCCAGAAGCGGCTTGAACACTTTGCGTCCCGCAATGCCATGGATATTCAGGGTTTGGGGGAAAGTCTGGTTGCGCGTCTATTGGAACACGGATATGTTTCCACCCTGCCGGATATTTACAGCCTGGACTACGAAAAGCTGGCGCAGCTTGACCGCTTTGGAGCCAAAAGCGCTGAAAACCTGAAGGCAGCCATCGAAGCCTCCAAAGAGCGCAATTTTGACCGTGTGCTTTTTGCCCTGGGAATCCGCCATGTGGGCAGCGTGACCGCTCTCAGGCTGGCGGAACATTTCCAAAATGTGGACGCCCTCGCCGGTGCTGATATGGAAGCCTTGGCACAGGTTCAGGATGTGGGAGAAATCGTGGCATCCTCCCTGGCTGCGTGGTTCGCAAACCCGGCAAACCGTGAATTGATCGAGGCTTTGCGCGCTGTTGGACTCAGTTTCGGTCAGCTTTCCCAGCGTGTTTCCACCACTTTGGAAGGTAAAACCTTTCTGATCACCGGCAGCCTGGCATCCGCTTCCAGAACAGAGATGGAAGACCGCATCCGCGCCCATGGAGGCAGGGTTGTGAGCGGTGTGAGCGCAAAATTGAACTATCTGGTGGTGGGAGAAAAACCGGGTTCAAAGCTCGCCAAGGCTCAAAAAACGCCCGGGGTCCAGATCATCAGCGAAGAACAGCTTTGGGAGCTTATGGAATCGTGAAGATCCTGCCGCGCTACATTTTCAGGGAACACATCGCCCCTTTTTTCCTGTCTCTGGCGGTGGTGACCTTCGTGCTTTTGGCAGATCGCGCCATCGATCTCATCAACCTCATCATCGATAAGAAACTGGATGCCCAGATCATCCTCCGCCTGTTCGCATTTTCACTGCCATACATGCTGGCTTTGGCGATTCCCATGGCGGTTTTGGTGGCCACGATCCTGGCCTTTGGGCGCATGAGCGCGGACCGCGAAATCACCGCCATGAAATCCAGCGGTATCAACGTCTATAAATCCATGTGGATCCTCTTTTTGGTGGCGTTCCTCATGAGCCTGGGGATGCTTTGGTTCAACCACTTTTTCTTGCCAAACACGAACCACAAACTGAAGAAACTGACCCTGAAGATCGCCTATCATCGACCCATGACGATCATCAAGGAAAACGAATTCACCACCCTGGGAGACTACACGATTTTCACCAAAAAGAACACGGAGAACGAGCTGCAGGGAATCCTGATTTACGACCGCAGTCAAACCAGAATACCGCGGCTGATTTGCGCCGAAAAGGGAAACCTGCTCCAGCTTGACGGCGGAAATGTGCTTCTGGTGACGCTCTTAAACGGCGAAATGCACGAGCAAAACGAGCGCGAGCCAGACAAATATCAGGTGCGAAAATTCGAAAGCTTCAGCATCCACATCCGGGACCTGGCTCCCGGCATGGAATTTGCGGACATGGGCTTCCGCAGCGACCGTGAAATGACCTATCCCCAGCTTGTGGCCAGCATTCGCGAAAAAGAGGCCGAACTTGCTCAGAGTGAAGCGGAAATCCAAACCCTGCAGCAGCGGCTGGACAAGCTGGAAGCCCTGCCCGACCCGCATGAAAAAGATGTGGAACAGCGCCGCCTGAGCATCATGAAAGGAGCCGCCGAAGACCAGGCACAATATACCCTGGAGAACCTTCGCTCCCTGCAGGTGGAATACCACAAAAAGTTTGCCCTCTCCGCCGCCATCCTGATCTTTGTGGCTCTGGGGGCGCCTCTGGGGCTTATGAGCCGTGCCAGCGGGATTGGCATGGCGTTCAGCGTTTCCAGCCTCATTTTCCTGATCTACTACATCGCCCTCACCGGCGGGGAAGAGCTGGCGGATCGAGCCATGGTTCAGCCCTTTTGGGCGATGTGGCTCACCAATATCATTTTCATCGCACTGGCTTTTGGGCTCATCCATCTCTCGCTGCGGGAAAAACAGTTGGTCAACCTCAAACTGCTCTCCTGGCGTCTTTCACGGCGTCAGCAGAAGGGAAAACCCCTTCCGGACGAGCTTATCCACTAAAAGAATCATGCGCATCCTCGACCGATATTTCACCCGGGAATTTCTGAAGACCTATCTGCTTGTCTTTGCTGCCTTCAGCGTTGTTTTCATCGTGATTGACGTGATTGACAACCTCTCCCCCCTGATGCGAAGCGGAACCAGCTTTCAGGACGTGATCCTGTATTACGCTCTGCGCCTGCCCTACCTCATTGTTTTGAGCTCGCCGCTCACCATTTTGGTCACCGGCATGTTCATGATGAACAACCTTTCCAAACACAACGAAAGCGTAGCCGTTCGCGCTGCCGGAATCAGCATCAAACGGGCTCTTTTCCCGCTTTTCATCTTGGGAGCCTTCATCAGCCTCATCATCGCCGTTTTTGGAGAGTATGTGCTTCCCCTGGCTGAAAAAAACCGTGCTCACTTTTACGACACCCAAATCCGCAGCGGAACCCCGGAACCTCCGGAAGACAGAGCTCGCCTGCATTTTCAGACCAATGAAGGCGAATTCTTCCACATCGCTTTTTTTGACGGCAGCCAAAATATCATCCGCGGGCTGGATATTTGCCAGCCGGATTCAAGTTTTACCACCATCAAGCGCCGCATCATTGCGCCCACCGCCACTTGGCAAAACGATAAATGGACTCTTGGAGAGAGCAGGCTTTGGGGTTTTTCAGGAAAAAAAGACATCGACTATCAAGCTCCGCCACCCAATGCAGACAAGCTGTTGGACCTCACGCCGCAAAATTTTGCCAAAGCCGGAAAGAAAAGCCTGGACCTTGGCTTTTTTGAACTGCGTGAACACATCTCCGGCTTGAAAAAAACCGGGGAAAAAGCGAACCGGGAAACCCTGGACCTCCATCTGAAACTGGCTTTCCCGCTCACAAACCTCATCGCTGTGTTCTTCTTTGTGCCAATCGCCACCAGCAACATCCGTTCCCGAGGGCGCGGTCTGCTTTTCGCGCTGGCTCTGGCATTGGGCTTCACCCAGCTCATCCTGCTCAGGATGGCTCAAAGTCTGGGTTATGCCGGGGTTATCGACCCCGTTTGGGCGGCGTGGGCGCCGAACATACTGTTCTCCGCGCTGGGCATATTCCTGCTTCTGCGCGCTGAAGCCTAAAAAAAACCTTTGCCAAAAACAGCCCTCTAAATTATTGACTACAAACTGGAATAAATTTACCCAAAATGGGAGGAAATAAATGCTCGACGAACTGAGAAAGAAACAAAAAGCAATCGTCTATATCGTTGCCGCGGCTTTCATTTTGAGCCTTGGCGCCGGAGGAATCTTTGGTGGAGAAAGGCTCCTGCAAAGCTTCAAGGGAAACTATCTTGCCAAAATTAACGGCACCAAAATCAGTCCTCAGGAATATAACGCAAAGATTCAGGAAGTGGTCCAGCGTTATGAAGCCCAAGGTCAGAGAGTGGATGAGCAAATGATGAGCTATGTCCGCCACGCTGCCTGGCAGGAACTGGTGGATGAAACGCTTTTGAAGCAGCAAATCAAAAAGTATCGCATCAAGGTTACCGATGCTCAAATCAAACATGCCATGCAAAACGACGTCCCCATGGACCTGCAACAGCACCCAGACCTGCAAACAAACGGACGTTTTGATAAACAAAAATATCTGGCGGCGCTAAACTCAAACCCCCAGCTGCGCCAGACTCTATATGATTATATGAAAAACTACCTGCCTCGCAAGAAGCTGCAGGACAAGATCGTGAAACAATCCGGCATCACCGCAGACAGCCTCAAGTTTGAGTTCAATAAAGAAAACGACAGCGTGACCGGCAAGGCGATCTGGTTCGATTTCAACATGGCGGAAACTGTGGAAGCCACCGAAGCTGAGATCAAAAAGTATTACGAAGACAACAAGGAAAAGGAGTTCAAAAAAGGACCCGCTTCCCGCATCAAATATCTCAGCTTCCCCATCAAAGCTTCTGAAGAAGACTACAATTTTGTGAAAAACGAAATTGATGAGCTGTATCAGCGGATCACCGGCGACAAGGAAGATTTCACTCTTATGGCGCTGGATCACTCCGAGGATCCCGGCTCCGGTGCAAATGGCGGCTACTTGGGACGCTTCAAAAAAGGCATGATGGTTCCTGAATTTGAAAAAGCCGCTTTCGCCCTCAAGGCAGGTCAGGTTTCCAAGCCCGTCCGCACCGACTTTGGCTGGCACATCATCAAATGTGACTCCATTTTCTCCACCATGCCCGGAGAGGAAGAAATCGCCGCCAGCCACATCCTCCTGAAAGTGAACGTCAGTTCAGAAACCCGCCGCGACCTGGAAGATCAGGCCAAAAAGGCAGCCAAACTGATTGCCAGAAAAGGCATCGACAAAGCCGCCAAGGAACTGAAACTGGAGGCAACCGCTTCACGCTGGCTGGCTCATGACAATCCTCAGATGGAGGGAATCGGTGAGCACGGCGGTCTTTTCCAATTCATCAAAGCCAAAAAAGCCGGCAAGGTTTCGGAAGTGTTTTTCATGAATATCGGCGGTGAGGAAAGCTACCTTGTTGCCCAAATCACAGACAACGTGAAAAGCTATTATGATGATTTCGCCGAGAAAAAGCTGCAGATCAAGTATGACCTCGAAAAGCAGAAAAAGATCGCCAGTGCGAAAGACAAGGCAGACAACTTCGTCAAACGCGTTTCCAAGGATAAATATCTGACTTCGGCACATGAGGAAGGCTGGAAGGTCATCGACCTGAATGAGCACAAATCCGGCAGCCGCCTGCCATCCCCAGTGAATGCGCAGTTGGAAGATTTCGACAAAGCCGCCCTGGCTCTGAACAGTGGCCAATATTCCGCCCTGATCAACACCAAGGAAGGTCCCTTCATCATCTTTGCCGAAACTCGAAACAAGCCCGACATGAAGAATTTCACGCAGGAAAAGCAGGCTGAAATCCGTGAACGCATGGAAAATGAAGCCTTCAACCGTTGGTTCGTCCAGCTTCGCAAAGACGCAAAGATCATCGACAACAGATATAAATACGGTTACTAAAAAGCCCATGAGCAAACTTATGACCGGCGTTAGCGGGGTCCGGGGTGTCTTTGGAGACAGCCTGAATCCCGCCATCGCCCTGCGTTTTGCGGCGCGATTTGGTGAATTCATGACCCAAAGGTCGCTGAATCGTGCCCGCGAAGGCAAGCCCAAAATCGTGGTGGGCAGGGATTCCCGCACCACCGGCTTGGCGATGCTAAACAGCGTCACTTCCGCCCTTATGAGCGTGGGTTGCGATGTGATCGACCTCGGCATCGTTTCCACCCCCACCGTTCTTTTAAACGTGAAAAAGCACTCAGCTCAGGGCGGCATCAGCATCACGGCTTCGCACAATCCGCCCCAGTGGAATGCCATGAAATTTGTGGATGGAGATGGCATGTTTCTGGACGCCCAAAAAGCCGCGGATTTCCTTCAAACTGTTGAACAAGACATCGTTTGGAAGGATTGGCAAAATATGGGCAGCCTGTCTCAGGATGAAGACGCCATCAAGCATCACATCGACAAGGTTTTGGATATTCCCTGGCTTGATCTGCAAAAAATCAAGGACCGCAAGTTCAAGGTGGTGGTGGATTCCGTGAACGGCGCCGGCGGCCTGATTTCCCCGCTTTTGCTCAAGGCACTGGACTGTGAAGTGGTGAGCATAAACGGCTCGCCCACCGGCATTTTTGCCCATCCTGCCGAACCTCAGGCTGTGAATTTGGAGCAGTTGGAAGTGGAAGTGAGACGCCATCAGGCAGACCTCGGCTTTGCCACCGACCCGGATGTGGACAGGCTTGCCATCGTTGACGAGCATGGCGTCTGCATCGGTGAGGAATATTCCGTGGCATTGGCGGAACTTTTCATTTTGCCAAAATCCCCGGGAGACATCGTGGTAAACCTTTCCTCATCAATGCTCAGCGACCACATCGCCAAACAGTTTGGAGTGCAGGTACACCGCACCAAAGTTGGCGAAATCAATGTGGGCAAAAAGATGCTGGAACTCGGCTCCCCGGTTGGCGGCGAAGGAAATGGCGGCATCATCTGCCCAGCAGTGAATCACACCCGCGACGCTGTGGCTGGAATGGCTCTGATTTTGGGGCTTTTGGCGGAAACCGGAAAAACCCTTTCCCAGATTGTGGCTGAACTCCCCCGCTACCACTTTGCCAAGGGAAAACTGGAACTGGAACCGTCTCAGATGGAAGCGGCGATGAATCGCGCCCAGGAAGCCCTGAAGGATTATGAAATCGACCTGCAGGATGGCGTGAAAGCCACTGCGGAGGACCACTGGATTCACATTCGTAAAAGCGGAACCGAACCCATCATCCGCATCTATGTGGAAAGCGCAAGTTTGGAGCGCTCCGGGCAGCTCTGTCGAGACGTAATCGAAAAGATAAAAAACTAAAATTCTATACGAAGGGAGAACGCTTTTGTTCTCCCTTTTTTATATCCCTTTTTAGATCCGAACTTTTTTCTGTTTGATTTGAGTAACAAGTCTCCAAAATACCCAATTTTCCCCTCCTTATTTCGACTGTAAATCAGCCCTGTAATCTTCTGTGTTCAAGGATGGGGCTCATGTTCAGCCATTGCGGTCAAGCCTCTCGGGCAGAATTCCCTTACTGTTTCCACAAAAGATTTTATTTTCTTATTCCTTCATTCATTGCTGAATCTGCATTCTGCATCTGTCATTGTTCCCATTTCAATTTCTTCCACTACCATTCGTTTAAATTCTTCGCTATATCGAACTTGTGGACGTGTCTTTTTCAAAACCTCTCTCCTTAATCTGGTTTTTTGGTCAACCTATTTTAGGATGGGTCAATCTTGTTTCAAGGTGTCGATCACTTCTTAATCAAGCCTTAATCAAGTCTTAATAATTAACGCTTGATTAAGGCTTGATAATCACTTGATTAACGCTTTCAGCCAAGGCTGACCCATCCTGAAATAGGTGGAGTGTCACCCTTTTAAGTATACAGCCTAAACCAATGAAAACGTTACCCGAGAAACTAATGATAACCATCTGCATTACAAGTGTTTGGCAGCTTGTGTATTCTATTTACAGGCTAGACAAGATACGTGCAAACAAGGATCAAATCGGGATATTTCGCTTTTTGTTTGCGATTTTCGCGCGCAAACCATAAATAGCAGTTGACCGAATATGGCGGAAAAATTATGATGCAAGAAATCAAAATAAACAGATGGAGGAAGCCATGAGAAAGACCGTTGTGGTGAGCGCCAAACGCACTCCCATCGGCAGTTTCGGAGGTGTTTTCAAAGACGTTTCCGCAGTGGAATTGGGCGTTGCCGTCCTTAAAGCAATCTTTGCCGAGACCGGCTTGAAGCCTGAACAAATCGATGAAGTTATCCTGGGCAACGTTTGTGGAGCCGGACACGGCCAAAACATCGCCCGCCAAGTTGCAATCAAAAGCGGCGTTCCCGATCACATCCCTGCCTACACTGTGAATAAAGTTTGCGGCTCCGGCATGAAGAGCGTGGCATTGGGTGCCATGATGATCGCCGCCGGCGAAGCCGACATCGTTGTGGTTGGCGGAACTGAAAATATGAGCCAAATCCCCTATGTCTCGATGGACATGCGCTGGGGCGGAAAAATGGGCGACAAAACCATGACAGACCTGATGATCCGTGATGGGCTCAGTGATATTTTCAACAACTACCACATGGGCGTCACCGCTGAAAACTTGGCGGAAAAATTCCAGATCAGCCGTGAAGAGCAGGATGCCTTCTCCGCTGCCAGCCAGAACAAGACTGAAAAGGCAATGGCGGAAGGTCGCTTCAAAGACGAAATTGTACCCATCGTGATTCCTCAACGCAAGGGTGATGCGCTGGTGATCGATACCGACGAATTTCCCCGCAAAGGCGTGACAGCAGAAGCTTTGGGCAAGCTTCGCCCTGCTTTTAAAGCCGACGGCAGCGTCACCGCCGGAAGCTCTTCCGGCATCAACGACGGTGCCGCCCTGCTGCTTTTGATGAGCGAAGAAAAGGCTCGCGAACTTGGACTGCCCATCCTGGCAACCCTGGCTGGAAGCGCCTCAGGCGGAGTTGACCCCGCCATCATGGGCTACGGCCCCGTTCCCGCCATCAAAAAACTGCTGCAAAAATCCGGCTGGAGCCTTGGAGACATTGAACTCGCCGAGCTTAACGAAGCCTTTGCCGCGCAATCTCTGGCGGTTTTCAAAGGCTTGGAACTTGAGAACTTGGGCGCACTCAATCCGGACATTGTGAACGTGAACGGCGGCGCCATCGCGCTGGGTCATCCCATCGGAGCCAGCGGCACCCGCATCATTGTGACCCTGCTCCACGAAATGCGCAAACGCAATGTCCACAAAGGCTTGGCTGCCCTGTGCATCGGCGGCGGCATGGGCATCGCATCAATTTGGGAATTATAATAAGGAGAAAATAAATGGCCGAAAAACTGAAACTCGACAAAAGCATGGCCCTCTATGCCGAGGCTAAAACCCTGGTTCCCGGCGCCGTTGCCGGCATCCGCAGACCCTACAACTTCGTGGAAGGCGAATATCCCATTTTCTTCGAAGAAGGCAAGGGCGGACGCATCATCGACGTTGATGGAAACGAATACATCGACTACCTTTGCGCCTATGGACCCGTGATCATTGGCTATCGTGAAGAAGAAATCGACAACGCCGTCATCGAGCAGATTCGCAGCAAAGGATTCTGCTTCTCGCTCACACAGAGCGTTCAAAACACCCTGGTGCGCAAGCTTCAAGAGCACATCCCCAGCTGCGAGATGGCTGCCATTGTGAAAACCGGCAGCGATGCCACCACCATCGCCATTCGCGTGGCCCGTGCCTACACCGGCAAACTCAAAATTGCCCGCCACGGCTATCACGGTTGGCACGACTGGTGCGTGGAAGTGAAAGGCGGCATTCCGGAAAAATTCCACGAAGACGTGATTGAATTCCACTATAACGATCTGGATCAACTGGAAGACATTTTGAAAGCCAATGCCAACGACATGGCCGCCATCATCATCACCCCAGTGGGACACCCTCTGGCAGCGGAAGTGGAAATGCCCAAACCCGGCTACCTGGAAGGAGTTCGCAAACTGGCAGACCAATATGGCTGCGTGTTGATATTTGACGAAATCCGCAGCGGTTTCCGTTGCCACATGGGCGGCGCTCAGAAGCTTTTCGGCGTAACCCCTGATCTGAGCACATTCGGAAAAGCCATGGCAAATGGCTACGCGATTGCCGCTTTGGTCGGCAAACGCGACATCATGAAAATGTTGGAAAAAGAAGTGTTCCTTTCCTCCACCTTCTTCCCGAACTCCGACGCCCAGATTGCAGCGCTCAAAACCATCGAAATCCTGGAACGTGACAAGGTTTTGGACGTGGTTGCCGAAAAAGGCCGGCGCTTTGCCGCTGAAGTTTCCAAGGTTGTTGCTGATTCCGGCATACCCGCCGTGTTTTCCGGAGAGCCCTGGATGCCCTTCATCACCTTCCCTCGCGACGATGCGGGACTTTACAAAAAACTGCGCACGGAATTCTACACCCAGCTCATCCGCAGGGGAGTGTTCCTGCAGCCATATCACCACGGATACATTTGCTATCGCCACACAGATGAGGATCTTGCCTACACTGTTGGTGCCATCAAAGATAGCTTGGCAGATCTTTCCGGCCTCTGCTGATAGTATTATGAATGTCAAACCGCCCTTGGCTGGCGGAATTTATAGGACATATAAACTTGATTCCGGATTACAAACTCCGGGGTCGCAAACCACCTTGGAGCCGGCTGCAATAGTCGGCTCCAAGTCTTATTTCTATTTTTAATTATGGCAAAATATATTTTCGTTGTAGGCGGCGTTCTCTCCTCTTTGGGAAAGGGTATAGCATCTGCTTCCATTGGATTTTTGCTGAAAAGCATGGGATATCGGGTTAAGATTCAGAAACTGGACCCCTATTTGAATCTCGATCCGGGCAGGATGAGCCCACTGCAGCACGGTGAAGTTTTCGTAACCGATGACGGCGCCCAGGCGGATCTGGACCTCGGACACTATGAGCGTTTTCTGGATCAAGCCCTTGGCCGCAACAGCAGTTGCAGTGCCGGGCAGATCTATGAAAACGTTTTGCGCCGCGAAACCAATGGACTTTATCAGGGAAGAACAGTGCAGGTGATTCCGCACGTTACGGATGAGATCAAGCGTCGCATTTTGGAGATTGGACCGCAGGCGGATGTGGTGATCGTTGAAATCGGTGGCACCGTTGGAGACATTGAAATCCTGCCATTTTTGGAAGCGGTTCGTCAAATGCGACTGGATCTGGGAGTGCAAAACACCCTTTTTGTGATGTTGACCTACATCCCTTGGATCCGCTCTGCGGAAGAGCTGAAAACCAAGCCGGCACAGCACAGCGCCTATAAACTGAGGGAAATCGGCATCCAGCCCGACATCCTGCTTTGCCGCAGTGAAAAGCCTTTCGGACCAGAAATCTACGACAAAATTGCGCTTTTCACAAACGTGCCAAGGAAAAGTGTGATCAATGCCATCGATGTGGATAGCGTTTATGAATGCCCTCTTGTGTATCGTAAAGCCGGCTTGCATCGGATCGTCTGCCAACACTTTGGTTTGGAGTCCAAACCCTTGAGACTGGGCGCCTGGAAAAGCTTTTTGCATTCCATCGAGGTGGAAGAGCCAAGGTTGAAAATAGCAGTTTGCGGGAAATATATCCAATGCCGTGATGCTTACAAAAGTGTTGGAGAGGCGCTTACACACGCTGCCGCTTTCCATAGAGCGGCGCTGGAACTGATCTGGATTGACAGCAGCCAAGCCCTGAAACCCTCAGCCTTGAAAAAGGCATTTTCAGATGTGGATGGCATCTTGGTTGAAGGAGGCTTGGAAGCTGCTGGCTTGGAAGGCGAGGTGGCAATCGCCGGATTTGCACGAAAGAAGGGAATCCCATTTTTGGGAATCAGCCTTGGTATGCAGGCGATGGCAACTGAGTTTGCCCGCAACGCCTGTGCTTTGAAAAAAGCTGGCAGCCAGCTTTTTGATCCCCATACTCCAGATCCCGTTTTTGTTCCTTTGCAAGCAGGAACGCGTCTCGGAGCCAAAGATATCACGCTTGAAGCGGGCAGCCAGGCAAGAAAAATCTATAAACGCGCCCAAATCAGCGAAAGACATCGTCACCGCCAAGCTTTCAATAATGCCTACCGCTCAGCCTTGGAAGCCAAAGGTCTGCATTTCAGCGGCTTGGTCAAGGATGAGGAAATGGTGGAGGTGATCGAGGTTCCAGCCCAGCGTTTCCACGTTGGAGTGCAATTCCACCCTCAGTTCAAATCCCGCCCAAACAGGGCACATCCGATGTTCAAGGAGTTTTTAAGAACCGCACTCGAATATTGTAAGATAAAGGATAGCTAAGGATTGGCTTGTTGAGCAAGGTGATTTGTGTAAATCTTTCCACAGTTTTGTTGTTTTTATTCCATTTTCTTCTTGACCTTGATTGAGCATTCTCTTTAATGAAATGGAAGGGTTGAACCCCGACCCTTTAAAAAAATAAAAAAAGGACTGGTGTAAAGGGATTCTTGTGCCATGAAAAAGACTTTGAGCCTGCTTTTCGCCATGCTGCTGATCCTGGCAGCCTGCCAAAGGCAAGACAAGCCCAAATCTGCCAATAAATACAAAGCTCCGAAAAACGTTGCGACAGATACGGAGGGGCTTTTCAAAATGCGATACAGGCTTAAATGGCTTGATCAGGCTCAGTTTGCCGGAGCTTACGTTGCCTTGGAAAAAGGCTTTTACCTGCAGCGGGGATTGGATGTGGAAATCCTTGAAGGCGGTCCGGACTATCCTCAATATGGCTCGCTCTTGGATTCCAGCGCCGATGTGGTGGGCTTGCATCTTTTAATCGGAATGAACTATTTCAACAGTCCCAGACCCGTGGTAAACATTGGGCAGGTTTTGCAAAAGAGTTCCACCCTTTTGATTGGGAAAAAAAGCACTGGAATCGCAAATCTGAAAGACTTGGCAGGCAAAAAGGTTGGCGTTTGGCGAGGACAGAGTTATGTCCGCTATTTTCTGGATGAACAGCATCTGGGCATCCGGTCCATACCCATCGATTGGAGTGTAAATCTGCTGTTGAACGACGCCATCGATATGATGAATGCCACGTCCTACAATGAATATCACCGCATCATGATGTCTGGCTTGGATGAAGATGAACTAGTGGTGTTTCCGCTGGCGGAGCATGGATTCAACGTTGTTGAAGACGGACTCTATGTCTTGAAAGATTATTATAAAAAACACCCCCAGGAATGCAAAGATTTCTCCGAAGCCACCATGGAGGGTTGGCTTTACGCTTTTGAACACCCTGAAGAAGCCCTCCAAATTGTAATTTCAAGAATGCGCGAAAATCATCGTCCCACAAACCCTGGACACCAACTCTGGATGCTGCAACATATGGAGGAATTGATCCTTGGAAATGGTGAACCGGGAAAACTGAAAAAAAGTGACCTCGATTTTGCCAACCGAATCCTGATGGAAAGTGGAGAGCTCAAAAAACCCATCCCTTATGAGGAGTTTTGTCCGCTGTGAAAACAAAGAAGAAAACCAGACGACTGAGTGAGCAACTGATCGGGCAACTCCTGTTATTCATGACCTTTCTCTTTATCTTACTGCTTCTCGTGATTTTAAGGCTGCTTTTCGATGTGGAAAAAACGAATCAGGAAGAAGTGATTGGAAACCTGATGGAAAGCAACGTCCAGATCATGGACCGCAACCTTTCAGGGATCATCTCGTTGGCAAAAAACCTGCAAGGCGTTGTGAACGAAGGGGTTTACAACGAAGCTGAAATCCAGCGTCATATCCACCGCCTTTTGCTGGACAACCCGATCTTGGTTTCAGCGTGCTTGGCGTATGACGAACAAAACCCTCCTCATTGCACCACTTTCTCTTTGGTGGCACAAAGGATGAATGCCATCAAAAACACCAATGACGACTTTTTATATAAAGATTGGTTCCAGATTCCAAGGCTCACGGGGCGGCCATATTGGAGCGACCCCTGGTACGACAAAGAAGGCGCGAAAACCATCGTTTGCTCCTACAGTGTTCCCTTAACCCGCAAGGGAAAAGTACAAGGCATCATCAGAGTTGACCTGCCTTTGGAAAATCTTCGCAGAATCATTGTGAACCTGCGTGTCAAGGAAAGCGGAAGAGCTTTTCTGGTGAGCGGAAATGGCATGATCATGGCTCACCCAACCGATTCGCTGGCAATGAACTACACCATTTTTGACTTGGTTAACCGCTATCCCGATGTGCAGATGAGAACCCTGGCAAAAAAGGTGGTGGCCGGGGAAGTAGGCTTTGAGCGAAACAGAAACCTGGGCATGAAAGGGGACGTTTGGCTTACATTCAGACCCCTGCCCACAAACAATTGGTCATTGGTGGCAATTGTTCCACACAGAGAAGTTTTTGTGCATTTGCATTATTTGAGCTTGATCCTTTCTCTGGCGGTGCTTTTTGGTTTTCTGGTCTTGTCGTTGATGATCTGGGGTCGGGTTCAAGCTTTAAACAAACCGCTCACAGAACTGGTTGATGGAATCAAACAAGCTGGGGAGGGCGACTTGAGTCCTGCGCCTCCTTTGGAAACGGAATCCTATGAGATTCAGGTGATTTCGGAAAACTTTGAAGCAATGAAAAGCTCACTGAGTGCACACATCGATAATCTGCAAGCGCTCACTGAAGAACGAAATCGTATCAGCTCTGAACTGGAATTTGCCTCCAACGTGCAGCGCAGCCTGATCCCGAACGGAAACTCCATCAAGCCCGGAAACCTTGATGTTTACGGCCTTTTGGAGCCTGCGGGAATGGTTGGCGGCGACCTTTTCGACTATTTCCTGATTGATGAAGGGCACTTTCTTTTTGCCATTGCCGACGTGGTTGGCAAAGGCGTGGGCGCAGCCATGACCATGACCATGGCAACCACGCTGTTGCGCAGCATCGCCCAGCATCACAAAAAACCCCAGGAGATTCTGAGCCAGTTGAACGCTTTTTTCATGGGACACAAGCTGGAGTCGGGCTATATGACCATGGCGCTGGGAATCATTGATCTTGCCAGCGGGGTCTGCGTATTTTCGAACGCAGGGCATCTCCCCCTCTATGTTTTGAGCCAGGATGGGCAGATCCGCAAACATGAGCGGACGCACTCCACAGCGCTGGGATTTTTTGATAACATCAAGATCGAAAGCGAGGAACTCAGGCTCGACGCCGGGGACAAAATCCTGTTGGTGACCGATGGTGTGACGGAAGCCACCAACCCCAATGATCACCTGTTTGGAACTCAGGGTTTGGAAAAAACTTTGGCTGGTTTGAGGGGCGCCTCGGTGGAAAAAACGGCAAAGGCGATTCTGGAGACGGTGTTGGATTTTGCCGACCCTGAAAAAGGACGGGATGATATCACTATTTTGGCAATTGAATATCTGGGTGGTTTGCAGAAACCATAATCCTCTTCCGCTAACTTTCCAAGCCTCATACTCTTAGCGATCCCATCTCAAACGGGCTCATACTTGCTTTTGGCTCACGATCAAGTGTTTATCAAGCCATAATCAAGCCCTGAGAGTTATGGCTTGATCAAGATTTGATGCTCACTTGATCAAGGCTATGGACAAAGGAGAAACCCTGCGAGCCTTGACTTGGCCATCGCGGAAGACTCAGTTTCAGACGAGGATTGTGCGCAAATAATGCTTTTCAGGAGGCAGGCTGCTGAATATGTTTCTCTATGGAACTGCGAAGATGCTCTGCCAGGGCGTCTTTATCCTGATAAAGCGGATCCTGCGGACTTATGGAAGGCAGAACCTGCAGCCGTACCCTGGATGGGTGAATGTTTCCATCAATTTCATACATCTGCCAAGTTCCATCCAAAGCAAAGGGAACGATGGTGGCGCCAGCCATTTGGGCAAGCTTGAGGCTGCCAAGATGAAACTGGGCAACCTGGCTGCTGAGTGCGCGTCTGCCTTCGGGGAAAATCAGCATGGGCACGCCATCCTTCATGGCTTGAGCGGCTTCCTTGAAAATCTTGAGCGCCTGACGCGGGTTTTCCCGATCCAGGAAAAAACTGGGCAGTTCTTTCATCCAGAGGTTCAGCACGGGCACTTTTGCGAGTTCCTGCATGGCGATGAAGCCCAAAGGCCTGCCCATAAAGCCCAACAAAACAGGCACATCGAAATAGCTTTGATGATTTCCAATGAAGCAAATGGGGCCTTCGGCGGGGATGTTTTCCAGGCCGGAAATCTTCAGTTTGGAGCCGGTGGAAAGAAAGGTGATCTTCCCCCAAACCCGGGCAACCCTCCAGGCGTTTCGACGCTGACGATGTTTGGAAAGGAAAAGCCTGCTCAACAACTGGCAGGGCAAAAGGGATAGGGTTACCAGCATCAACAGCACAAAAAAGGCTTTCCAAAGCAGGCCGGTTATAAAGTTCAATACTTTTTTCATGGTTTAATCCGTGTTTATCCATTCTCTGGCAATTTCATTGAGCGAAGTGATCCAAGCCCCTTTACGCGCAGCCCGGCGCAAAGCGTTCCAATAGACACTGCCCCAAAATGGAAAATCGATGGGATCGAAAGTGTTGTTGTGCCAAAGAAGTGAGAGATGAGACTGATATTTTTGAGCCATATTCAGCATCCTGCCCAGCGTCACTTTCGCCCAAAAAGGGTTCATGTTCATCGCTTTTTTGGAATGAAGAGTGGTATCCATCACGATGAGCGGAATTTCCAAGACCTGGAAAGGCCTGTTTTCCTGGATGTTGAACGGGTAGAAAGGAAAGGAGATCCCGGCGCGGAAGCCGATATTTTCCCAATAGCCCAGGGTGGAATCATATTTGATGCCTGCTTTTTCCAGAATGCTGAAACTCTTTTGATAATCGAAATGGAGATAGTGGGAACGGTAGCCCCTGATTTTGAACCCCGCCTGTTGCAGGCTGTCAAGCTCCGCCTGAAGCACTTTTTCATCAAAGGCGGATTCCGGGCTTCCGTGCAAGCCAACTTCCTCTCCTTCAAGCAATTCCTTCAGGCGACGCAGGACTTTGGAATTTGAAATATAGTTTTGCCGCTTGTCTTCAAAGTTGCTTTTTCCAAACAGAAACCAAGTGGATTTCACCCCCAGAGCGCGTTCCTTGCGAACCATCCAGGCTATCTGACGGCGGGGGTTGTGGATGAGGTTTTTATGGAGGCTGTGTCCCAAAATCTTGTAGGTGGCAACCAAAGGACGGCGGAACCAGGTTTTCAGGTTATATCTCAGGGTGTCGGTTTTTTGGGTTCCGCTCCAGTAGTTCCAATAGTCGATGTCGTGGGATAGCGAAAGCGCAAAACTGCGATCCTGGTTCCAGCTTACCTCGCGGATGAACTGGGGCAAAACGCTCTCAATGGCGTAAAGCAGCATCTGGCAATATACATCCACCACGGGGGTTTGAGTGAAATCCCAACGATATTGCAGGGATTGGCGAAAATCCACCCGACCACGGGGTTCACCGTGAAGCCCCAGAATGTATTCGTGCCAACAGGTTAAAAAGTAGAAGGCACTGGCAACAATGTCCTTGCGGAAAGCTATTGCATTCTGACCAAAGGAAAGAATGGGACCCGGCTGGGAAAAAAGGAAGGGGATATTTTCCTTTTGATAGAGACAAAAATCCACCTTGTCCAACGGATACAGCTCCCGGCTCTCAAAAAAAGCCGGTGTTTTCGGGTCAAAATGAATCTTCAGCGGATATTCATGGTGCGTGGGCGGACCGTAATAAAGATGCACGCCTTCGATTCTGTCGCCATAGGTGAATTGAGGATGCAGGCGCAGAATGCGGCATAAAGTCCTCATCACGAATTCCGCCTTGGGGATGAAGGCCTGTGGCAGATCCAAAAGGATCAGAATGTTTGGGAATCTATCCATTTATCCAAGGCTGAAAGCTTCAAAAACCCAAGCTGTGTCATGGGCTCCATACGGGGTCTACTTCTTGAGACAAACATTTTAAAAACCTGATAAGCACGTTGTCTGCGCAAAATCCAGAGAAATGCGCTCGGCATTGGAGCTTGCACAGACTTTGAGTTCCATGGTTCAACCCGCTTTTTTGTTGGTTTTCGGCTTGGCGGGAGGCAAGAGAACCTGATCCAGCACCTCTTTCACAGTATCAACCCAGAAAATCTGCATCCCTTCCAAGATGTCCGCAGTGAAATCGCTGATCGATTCCTCATTTTCCCGGGGCAAGATAAGCTGCTTGATCCCCGCCCTTTTTGCCGCCAGGATTTTTTCCTTCAAACCGCCAACCGGCAAAACCTTGCCAGTGAGGGTGACCTCGCCGGTCATTGCCAGATCGTGCTTCACTTTGCACCCGGTGAAAAACGAGGCAAGGGCAGTGGTGAGCGTGATTCCTGCTGAAGGACCATCCTTGGGAACGGCGCCGGCGGGAAAGTGGATATGCAGGTCAATTTTTTCAAATTCACGGGGGTCGATGCCATAAAGCTGCGCATTTGCCTTGAGGTGGCTCAGTGCGATGCGGGCGGATTCTTTCATCACCTCACCCAACAAGCCGGTGAGAGTGATGGCTCCCTTTCCGGGCATGCCGGTGGTTTCACAAAAGAGGATTTCGCCGCCATAGCTGGTCCAAGCCAAGCCTGTGGCAATGCCGACCTCGGGTTTGCGATTGGCAAGTTCCAGGCTGAACTTACGCGGTCCCAAATACTTTTTCACGGCGGCTTGATCGATGATCTGTGTGCCTTCCTCTCCATCGGCAACTTCCTTGGCAATCTTGCGATAGATGCTGCCAATGCGACGCTGCAGGTTTCGCACCCCGGCTTCTCTCACATAGTAGCGGATCAGCTCCTGCAATGCAGATTTCTGAAAGCGTATCTTGTGGTCAGCCAAGCCGTTGGCTTCCTTTTCCTTCGGGATGAGATAGTGTTTGGCAATCTCGATCTTGTCGTTTTCCAGATAGCTGGTGAATTCGATCACTTCCATCCTGTCCCGCAAAGCTGGAGGAATGGTGTCCAGCGAATTTGCCGTGGTAATGAACATCACTTCAGAAAGGTCAAAAGGCAGGTTCAGATAGTTGTCCACAAAGCTGTGGTTTTGTTCGGGATCCAGCACTTCCAAAAGCGCGGAAGCGGGGTCGCCACGGAAATCGCGTCCAAGTTTGTCGATCTCGTCCAGCATGAAAACCGGGTTTGCCGTTCCCTGACGCTTGATTTCCATCATGATTTTTCCCGGCATGGCGCCGATATAGGTTCTGCGATGTCCGCGGATTTCAGCTTCATCATGGATCCCACCCAGGCTCATACGGATGAATTTTCTGTTCAATGCGCGGGCAACAGATTTACCGATGGAGGTCTTGCCCGTTCCGGGAGGTCCCACAAAACAGAGGATGGGGCCTTTCAGACTGCCCTTGAGCTTTTTCACGGCAATGTATTCCAAGACCCGTTCCTTGGGTTTTTCCAAGCCGTAGTGGTCTTTGGTGAGGATTCTATCGATGCGTTTCAGATCCAGGCGATCCTTGCTGTGGATGCTCCAGGGGATGTTCACAATCCAATCCAGATAGTTTCTCACCACGGCATATTCGCTGGCTGCGGGCTGCATCGAAGCCAGGCGCTCAAGCTCTTCGTAGGCCACTTCCTTCACATAATCCGGAAGCTTGTTCTTTTCGATCAATTCGCGCCATTTGAGGATTTCCTTGCTCACTTCATCGCTTTCTCCCAGTTCCTTGCGAATGGCGTCCATCTGCTCGCGCAGGTAGTAACGCCGCTGATCCTCGCTCATTTCAAGCTGGATGTTGCTGCGAATGGTGTTTTCCATCCTCATCTGGCGGATCATTTCAGCCAGGCAGTTGTTCAGATATTTGAACCGCTGTTTCAGATCAACCGTTTCCAGAATGGTTTGGCGATCCTCGATCAGGAGGTCAAGATTGCCTGCAATGATGTCGGCAACGCGTCCGGATTGTTTGATGCTGCTGAGCCCGGCAATCATTTCGGTGTTCAAGATCGAGCTTTCAGAAGCGATCTTTTCCATCAGTTCGATCGCGATGGTGCGATAGGCGTGAACCTCGGTGTCTTCGGAGCTTTGCTCTGAAATGCTTTGAACATCCACCATGATGAAAGGCTCGCGCTGCACGGTTTTTTGCAAACGGATCCTGGAGGTTCCCTGCAAAAGGAGGCTGATCGAACCATCCTGGTTTCTCAGCATCCGCAGGATGGTTACGGCAGTGCCATATTCGTGCAGACCTATATCGTTTGGACCGGTTTTGTCCCGATCCAGAAAAAATGCCATTGTTTTATCGTGAGCCAGAGCGTGGTCGATCACTTGTCTGGACTCTTCATCCGCCACCACCAGGGGCATCAGCAGGTAGGGAAACATCACAACATTGTTGATGTGCAATACCGGCAAAGTCCTGGGGATCCGGCTGTTTTGTTCTTCCATTTTGCGCTCCTGAATTGTCAATTGGAATGGTTTTCCGCCTTCAAGGCAGAAGCAACTCGTTTTGAGCTGTTATAATATGTATAATGCCCAGCCTCGTTTAAGCCAATATTAAAAACAGCACCATGTTCAAGATGCCAAGCACCAAGTTGATGCCTCCCACAATCTTAAGAGCGGGAACGTGCAGATATTGGTTGTAATATTTTGTGAAAAATTCAAGGTTGAATTGCTCGTCATAATCGTCGATGCGATGTTCGATGCGCCATTGCTGAACCAGATGGGGCACAGTTTTACGCAGGATATTTGCCGCCAAGCCGCGCACAGCGGAGGCGATCATATCGCGGATTTTGGCTTTCCAGCCGCTGGGCATGAAACGCCAGTCATCCACAAACGCCATCTGTTCCCAAACCTTTTCCTGCAGGTCTTCCTCCAGCTTGAACAGATATCCGGAATGCCTGCTTGGATCATCCGCCTGCTCCAGATAGTCGTGCAAAAGATCACGAGCCTTGTTGAAAACCCAATCCCGCTTGCGCACCAAAAAACCGGGGGTGAGCGGATTTCTGCGACCAAAGATTTTTTTGGGGCTGGGGTTGAATAAAAACCACTTTGCCAGCCAAACAAACAACAGGCCGAAGCCAACATTCAGCAAAATGAACAAGAGCGATTTTAGAAAAAGCATCGATCCTCCTCAAAGATGGGATGATGTGGTTTTGGGTTCACACCTGTTTTAAGATGTGCCCCATTTTGTTTTTCTTGGTTTGCAAATATTCGAAGTTTGAGTCGCGGGGTTCAATTTCGATGGGCACCCGCTCTGTAATCTGAATTCCATATCCCTGCAAGCCCACAATCTTTTTGGGATTGTTTGTCAGCAGGCGGATCTTTCTCAAGCCCAAATCCCGCAAAATCTGTGCGCCGATTCCGTAGTCCCGCTTGTCCGCAGGAAAACCCAGATCCAAGTTTGCCTGCACGGTGTCCAGCCCCTCATCTTGGAGATGGTAGGCACGCAGCTTGTTCACCAAACCGATGCCCCGTCCTTCCTGACGCATATAGAGGATCACGCCTTTCCCTTCCTCGGCAATCAGTTGGAAAGAGCGTTTAAGCTGTTCGCCGCAGTCGCAGCGCATGGAATGAAGTGCATCGCCAGTGAGGCATTCAGAGTGAACCCGCACCAGGATTTCCTCATCGGGCTTGATTTCTCCCATCACCAAGGCCAGATGATATTCGTCTGAAACGGTGCTGGTATAGGTATAAATGTCAAAATCCCCGTAGGGTGTGGGCAGCTTGGCACTCGTGACGCATTCCACCAGTTTTTCCCGGTGGCGGCGGTAGTTGATCAGATCTTCGATAGTGATGATCTTCAGTTGATGCTTTTCGGCAAAAGGAATCAGGTCGTCCAAACGCGCCATTTGGCCGTCTTCACGAATAATTTCGCAAATTGCCCCGGCGGGAAAGTGCCCTGCCAGCCGTGCCAAATCCACAGCCGCTTCGGTGTGTCCGGCCCGTTTCAACACACCGCCTTTTTCCGCCATCAGGGGGAAAATGTGCCCGGGACGCATGAAATCTTCAGCCTTGCTATTGGGGTCTGCCAAGGCAAGGATGGTTTTTGCCCGTTCCTGAGCGGAAATCCCCGTGGTGGTTCCTTCACGCAGGTCCACCGGAATGGTGAATTTTGTGCCATGGCGGTCTGTGCTCTGCTCAGTCATCAGGGGCAAATCCAAACGTTTCATCGTTTCTGCTTCCAGCGGTACGCAAAGCAGGCCTTTGCCCTGGGAAATCATGAAGTTCACATCCTCGGCGGTGACGGCATCAGCCGCCATCAGCAAATCTCCCTCATTTTCGCGGTTTTCATCATCCACCACGATCAGCATTCCGCCACCTGAAATCATCCTAATGGCTTCCTCAATACTGCAAAAAGGCGCTTTATCTTGTGTTTCTGACATGTTTGTTATTCCTTTTCATCGTCTAGGATCGTATTTAAATCCCACGCTTCTGTGTCAATGGCAAAATAATGATCCAGCCAAGCTAAAGTATAATTAAAATCTTCCGGAAGCTCAGCACGAATATCCAAATGCCTGCCGGTGATGGGGTGCTTGAGCTCAAGACGCCAGGCGTGTAAAGCCTGCCTCAACAGATGTTTGGTGAGTAATTCTGTCACCTTGCGCTTCATGTTATCCGGAACCACAGCGTGAACCTGCCTGCGCGTATTGTAGAGCAGATCTCCCAAAAGTGGATAGTTGCGGTCTGCAAAATGCACCCGGATCTGGTGCATCCGTCCGGTTTCCAAGCCAATTCTTACCAGTGAAAAGTAGTGGTAGAATTTCACAATCTTGTAATGGGTCAAAGCCCAGCGTCCCTGCGGGGTCACACACATCTTGCGCGGATTGCTGATGCAGCGCCCGATATGGCTTTCAATGCTGTCCTCAGCAGGTTCGGGAACCCCGGTGGTGACTGCCAGATAGGTCTTTTTGATCTCCCTGCGGGCAAACATATCGTTCAAGGCACTCTGGGTGGGGTCATTTTTGGCAATGATCATCAAGCCTGAAGTGCCGCGATCCAGCCGATGCACGATTCCGGGGCGGTTTGGCTCTCTCCCGCTGGAAAGATCCTCCCTCCAGCGAAAGACGATGGCGTTCACCAAAGTTTGGTCAGATGCACCAAAACCCGGATGAACAATCATTCCCGCAGGTTTGTTTATGAAAGCCAGGTGTTCATCTTCATAGACCACATCCAGCGGAATATTCTGCGGGACAACTTCTTCCGTGGGCAAATCAGGCAGGGAAACATCAACCTCGTCGCCCTTGGACAGCATGAAGCTCTTTTTTACGGGGATACTATTCACCAGGATACGGTCTTCTTCAATCAGTTTTTCGATGAAACTGCGGCTGTAAAGCTCCTGTATCCTTAGATCCACCAGATGTTTATCCAGGCGGCAGCTTTCTTCGCGGTCGTAAACTACCTTAATCCTGTTTCGCATGTTCCGAAAAATTCAGAGTGTAAACTCCGCCAATGGCCTCGCCGCCCGCGTTTCGCACGATCGCGCCGTTCAAAACAGTCAATTTATGGTAGTCTGAGGAAGGAATCCGCTGATCATAGAGGTTGTCGCCATGGTTCAGCGATTCCATCATCTTCGCAAAAACCCGCTGATCAAATTCATCTTTCATCCTCAGGTCGCGGATGTTCAGGCACTCCACCAACGAAGGATAGCGGCGCCTGAGAGCGTCGTTGCAATAGCTGATGTCGCCATTGTTCAGGGCGATCATCACTCCCTGTGGAAGCAGGTTGATGAGCTGTTTGATGCGCTGGTCGTGCTCATAAATCTTGTTTTCCTTGGCTTGGTCGAAGCCATGTATGCCACGCAGCATCTGCTTCAATTCTTCCAAAAGGTCGCGAATCTCCCTGTCCTTTCCCTGGGCCTGGATTTCAGAATCGAGGTCCACATCATAGTTTCCATGTGCAATTTCGCTGATCAGCTTCTCGGTTCTGCGCAGGTTTTTTTTCAGCATCAAGGGGATGAGATTGTAAATCACGACGGCGTAGGTGAATATAACCAGGACGGACACGATCAGGGCAGTCTGCAAATCGTTCACCAAGGCATCCAAGTTCCTGCCGCGGAAGGTGATGGCAAAAAGAACCGCACTTTGAATCAGGATCAGAGCCATCAGCACAGTCATGAAAAGGTGGAAACGGGCAACAATCGATTTTTTCATTTCAGCTCCTTCCTGCGAGCCACATCGCCAATCAGCTTGTCGATCGCATTTTTGCGTCCCATCAGCATCAAAACGTCTCCTTCCTTGATCACGTCGTTCGCACCCGGCATGTCGTTAAGCCTTTGTTCCACTTTGTTTTTCCCCTCATCGGTCACGGTCAGATAGCTATATTTTATCGCAATCACGTTTATCCCGCGGCTGGTGGGCAGCGCCAATTCCTGCAACGATTTTCCCACAAACTCCTGCGGTGCGACCAGTTCGATCACAACGTGCCCGCTGGTGAGGTTGTAATATTCCAAAATATGTTTTGAGATGAGGGTGTGCGCCAGCTGTGAACCAACGGTTTCCTCTGGCAAAATGGTGCGCTTCACCCCGATTAGTTCCAGGATTCTGCCATGCAGATGGTTTTCCACCTTGGCATGGATGATGCCCACACCGATCTTTTTCAGAATGGCGCAGCTCAACACAGATTCCTCGATGTTGCTGCCAATGCCAACGATCACGGCGTCCACCTCGTTCATACTCAGGTTTCGCAGCGAATTTTCATCCGTGGCATCCATGCAAACCGCCTGGGAAACCTGGCTGCTGATTTCATCCACCAAATCCTGGTTTTTGTCGATGGCCAAAACTTCCATCCCGTTTTCAGCCAGGATATTGGCAACCGTCATGCCAAACCGTCCCAAACCTATCACTGCGTAACGTGCCATATTTTCAACCTCTTAGCCGATGGCAATGGTTTCCTCGGCAAATTTGATGTTCGTTTTATTTGATCTCACCGCAAAGGCGTAGATCAGGGTCAGCGGTCCGATCCTGCCCACATACATTAATATGGTGATCAGGATCCTGCCCACTGGGCTGAGGAAGGGCGTGATGCCCATGCTCAACCCAACCGTCCCAAATGCTGATATAGCCTCGAAAAGAAGCTTGTCAAGCGAAAAAGGCTCCACCAAAAGCAGCGCCAAAACTGCGAAAAACACAATTGCGACGGAAAGAAAGACCAAGCCCGCCGCTTCACGGAAATTGTCCGAAGGGATGCGCCGTCCAAACACGCTGATATCTTTGCGCCCCTTTAAAAGCGACAGCATTGTGAGCCCCAAAACCGCAAAGGTTGTGGTTTTGATCCCGCCGCCGGTGGATCCGGGCGAAGCGCCGATAAACATCAAGATCATGCTCACAAAGATGACGGCTTTGCTCATCGCACCAAAATCCAGACTGTAAAACCCAGCCGTGCGCAGAGTCACCGACTGGAAAAAAGAGCTCAAAAACCGGTGGGGAGCAGTGAAGCCTTTCATCGTGCCCTGATATTCCAGGGTCATGAAAGCAATCATGCCGCCCAGGATGAGCACGGAAGTGGTCACCAACACAATCTTGGTGTGCAGATTCAGCGAATTAACCCGGTCTTTTTTGAAGAAATAGCGCAACAGGTCGATGATGGTGGTAAACCCCAGGCCGCCAATAACGATCAGGATCGGAATGACAAGGCTCACGATGGCGCTGTTGCCAAAGCCAGCCATATTGTCCGGAAAAACCGAAAAACCCGCATTGCAAAAAGCTGAAACGGAGTGGAACACGGAAAGATAGATGGCGCGGCTCAAGGTGTTGCCATGTATAAACTTACTCAACAAGACCAAGGCGCCCACCAGCTCCACGCTCACGGTCACAATTACGATATTTTTCAGCAGATGCAACACGTTGACCCTGTTCGTGCCTCCCACCACCTGGCTCATCACGTTTTTCAGCTTCAGATCGATATTCCTGCCCAAAAGCAGCGCAAATGCTGTGGAAACCGTCATGATTCCCAGCCCGCCAATCTGGATCAAAAGCAGAATCACGATCTGCCCAAATTTGCTGAAATAGCTGCCAATGTCGTAAACCGTGAGTCCCGTTACGCAAGTGGCGGAAGTGGCGGTGAAAAGCGCATCCACAAAGGGCGTCACTTCCTTGCGCACGGTTGCCACCGGCAGCATCAACAGCACTGTCCCGATCAAGATGACCAGCATGAAGCTCAGCATCAGGCTCATGGGCGGATTCGCCGCCAGCCATTTGTAGCCTCTGCCTCGGTTCAGCCGGAAAATCAAAAAATCAAGAATGAAAAAGGTTTGCCGGATCAAAAGGAAAAAGATGACAATCCTGGCATTAAGAGCCATCAATAGAGTCCCAACAGCCAGCATGGCAATATCGAACCACACGGCCTTGCCCATCGCCCCGCCGGGTTTCAAAACAAAACGGCTGATGATGGCCAGACCCAAAAACAGCAGATTGGCGCCCGCAGTCCAGTTTTGGATGGCGGAGTAGCTGTAATAATAGCTGATGAGCGGCTCCAAAAACAGGACCAGGAGGCTCCAAATGGCCAAAAGGTAGGCCGCCCACTCCACTTGGGAAAGAACAGCCCGTAAAACTTTACGCATTATCTAGTTACTGGAAATTGAATCCACTATGGCATTGATCGCGGCAGACACTTCCTCTATTCCCATACTGGCATCCACTTCCGACAGCAGCCCTCGGGTTTCAAAAAAATCCCGCAAGGCAAAGGTGCGTTTATAGAACTTTTTGAAACGCCGGGCGATTGCCGCTGGCTTGTCGTCATCCCGAACCACCAGCTTTCCGCCGCAATCATCGCAAACCCCTTTCTTGCTAGGCACATCGCTCACCAGGTTGTAGTTCAAACCGCAGGACGAGCAAACCCTTCGGGACGATATTCTGGCAATGGCTTTTTCCTGGTCCAGGTTCAGAAAAAACACCCGCTTGACCTCAAAATGTTCCATCAGGAATTCCGCCTGGGCGATATTGCGGGGGAAGCCATCGAACACAACGCCCTTGCAGCCGGGACAAAAAGAGTCTCCAATCAACTTGTAGATCACATCATCCGAAACCAAATCACCAACTTCGATGATCCGACTCACCTCGTTTCCCAGTTCCGTATCCAAAGCCACCTGTTCGCGCAAAAGGTCTCCGATATTCACATGCTGAAAACCTGTCCGCTCGCTCAGGAACTTGGCTTGCGTGCCCTTACCGCTTCCCTGGATGCCAAAAAATACGTAGCATTGCATTCAATTTACCTCAATTTCAGCCAAAATAATCAAAACACATCCATTTGTCAAGCTTTCCCAGCCAACAAAACAAAAGCCACCGCATATTCTTTTTCATGGCTCAGGGAAAGCAGGGCGGAATCCGCACCCAGGGTTTCCATACGCTGCAGCGCCAAGCCGTGAAGTTTGAGCTGGGGAACTCCTTCTGCGGCGCGCAAAACCTCGATGTCGCGCCAATTCACCTGACCGTCCCAGCCTGTGCCCAAAGCCTTCATCACCGCTTCCTTGGCGGCAAATCTGGCGGCATAAGACTGAGCCGGGGAAGGACGTGAGCGGCAATACTCAATTTCCAAATCTGTGAACACTTTTTCTGCGAATTCGGGATGGCGCTCCAGGAGCTTGGCAATGCGCGAAACCTTCACAATATCAGTCCCAATTCCCAAGGTCATTTCTTTTTCAAACCTTTTTGTTCCAAAGCCAAAAGCCTTGTTTTGATGGGCATTCCGCCGCCATAGCCGGTGAGCGAGCCATCCGAACCCACCACCCTGTGGCAGGGAATGATGATGGCAATCGGGTTCCGGTTTGAAGCCTGTCCCACCGCTCTGTAAGCCAGAGGGCGCCCAATCTTTTGGGCAATTTCCTTGTAGCTGCGGGTTTCTCCAAAGGGAATTTCCAGCATGGCGTTCCACACGTCCTTTTGGAACTGGGTTCCCTGGGGATTGAGCTTCAAGTCAAAGCTTTTGCGTTTTCCAGCCAGATATTCGCGCAATTGCCTGCGCACTTCTTCAACTTCCTCTCCTCCGCCATTGTCAGGAAATCTGCCAAATTCCACTTCGCGCACCCTGCCATTTTCCACAGAAATTCCCAGGTCCATGCCCTCGAAACTGAATCCAAACAAGTTTTGCGATGCCATTTTCAAACCTCCAGCTTGAAAAAACCAGAGCCCCGTTCTCGCTGCGGAGTCTGGGGCTCTGAGTGACAGTTTTTCTTAAGCTATGCTGTGAAACGTCTGCGCTCTTTGATGCGTCCCGCTTTTCCTTTGGCATGGCGCAGATAGAAAAGCTTTGCTCTGCGAACCTGGCCATAGCGGACAATCTCGAGCTTGTCGATGTTTGGCGAGTTTTGGGGGAAAACACGCTCGACACCTACGCCGTTTGAGATCTTACGGACTGTGAAGGATTTGGAGATACCGGATCCTCGTTTTTGGATCACGATTCCCTGGAACACCTGAATGCGTTCCTTGCCGCCTTCTTTGATTTTATAGTGGACCTTCACCGTATCACCGGGGCGAAAATCGGGAAAGTCGGTTCTGATTTGGTCTCTGCCAACTGTGTGCAGAATATCCATGTGGTTCCTCCCATGTATGTACTCGGAATGAAAGACCTCCAGCGTGGAACTTACGGTACCGCGGACGAATCCTTTCCGCTCCAAAAAGTTTTAACCGGGAGCGGGAGTCCGCCGCATCTTGAACTTCAGTCCATTGCCTTTGCCGATTGATGGGCGCGGGCTTTTTCGTTAAGGTCAGAATGGCCAGACAGTCGTTTGTGGCTGGCCTCGCAGAATCCGTTTGTCCACGCAAATCTGGGTGGAAGCTTCCATTCCTGCTTGGTAATATCTATAATTATTTGCGATCGTTGTGCTGAAAACCGGGGCTATTTTTTGCGGATCAAATCCGGACGCCGGGTCTTGGTGAGGCTTTGGGACTGCGTTTGAGCCCAGGCTTGAATCCTGGCGTGGTTCCCTTCCCTCAAAACGCTGGGAACCTTTTGCTCCATCCACTTTTCGGGACCGGTGTAGCAGGGAAAGCCAAGTTCATTGCTGCCTTGGGCAAAGGAATCCATTTCTGCGGATCCGATGTCGCCCAAAACTCCGGGCAAAAGTCTGGTCACGCCGTCGATGAAGGCCAAAGCCGGGATCTCGCCTCCGGAGAGGACGTAGTCTCCCAGGGAAATTTCATCGCAAACCGCCAGGTCCCGCAGGCGCTGGTCGATTTCTTTGTAGTGCCCGCAAAGCAGGATCACCCTGGGCAGGCTGGAATAGTGGGCAAGGGTCTTTTGATCCAAAACCCTGCCCTGCGGCGTGAAATATACCACGGGGGCATATCCCTCTGCCAAAAGCTCTTCCAGAGCGCCATAGATGGGCTCGGCGCGGATCACCATGCCGGGGAAACCGCCAAAGGCGTAGTCGTCCACCTGATTGTGCTTGTTTGCGCTGTGGGCGCGAAAATCGCTGATCCTCACCTCCAAAGCCTTGGAGGCGATCGCCCGTGCCACGATGCTGCTTTCCAAAATGCTGGTGAAAGCCGCTGGGAACAGGCTCAGGACATCTATTTTCATGCGTCGCTTTCCTCAAGCAGACTTTCGGCGTTGATCAAAACGATCACACCGGGGTTTTCAATCACTTCATCGATATAAAAATCCACCATCGGGATCAGGATTTCAGAGCCGCTTGGCGTGCTTACTTCCAGCACATATTGTGCGTTGTTGTGAAAATAGTCCGTAACCTTGCCAATCTCGCGCTCTTGGAACACAACCACATATCCCACAAGCTCTTCCGGCGCATCCTCATCTTCGTTTTCCAAAGGGAGCGCCAAAATCACTTCGCGGTGTTTTTTGCGTTCTTCAGCAACCCCGTCCTCGGCGAATTTCAATCTCGGTTTTCGATCGCTGTCGTCTCTTTCACAGATGCTTACGAAAAACACTCTATCGCTGTTAAAGATCAAATATACGTCTTGGGCTTCTGCCAAAACTTCGCGGAAACGCGGCTTCACCACCACGGGGTAAAACCCGTCCGCATCCATTCCTCCCAACCGGCCAATCCCGGTCAGGTCCGATACTTTCATTTACTCGATGATCTCGAGCTGTGCGCGCTTACCTTGCTTTGTGCTGACTGCGTTGATGATGGTGCGGATGGCGCCGGCGGTGCGGCCTTTTTTGCCGATCACTTTGCCGATGTCTTCTTTGGAAACACGAAGTTCATAAAGGGTGATCTTGTCGCCCTGGACTTCGGTGATGTTCACGCCGCTGGGGTCGTCAACCAATGCCTTGACCAAAAATTCAATCAGTTCCTTCATTTGTCACCTCTTGCTTTGCGTTTTTTGCTGCTTTGCTGCTTTCTATTTTCTGCTCGTGCCAAATTTGGAGGATGCCAGCCTTGCGCAACAGAGAGCGAACGGTTTCGCTGGGCTGCGCGCCAACTCCCAGCCAATACAGGGCGCGATCCTTATCGACTTGGATTTTGAAAGGATTGGGCTTGGGATCATACCAACCGATGCTTTCTATATATTTTCCGTCTCTTTTTACCCGGGCGTCAACGGCCACAATGCGGTAAAAGGGCTGGTCGTTAGCCCCCATCCTTTTCAGTCTCAGTCTGACCATTATTTCTCCTTACTATTTTCAATAAGATTTAGCTAGTTTGGGTCATTATTTTTGTAAGTCCCCTTTCCGTCAAGCGTTTTCTACTTTTTTGGAAAGAATTATGTGGGCTGTGATCAACACGCGGTTTTTTAGCCGTTTCCGCTTGACTTTCAAGCCTTAAGCCCATCAATCTGGCGCCCACAAAACCCTTTTCTCCCTCTCCTCCTTGGTTCGAGCCCGGCACTTGCCCCCTTCCCTCCCCTCAGCCTCCCGCCTTTTTATGGGGTGGCTGGCGGGCAGGATCCGTGCAAGAAATGGGCTGGAGCCAAGGAGGAAGCCGGCTTGATGAAATAAAACGGGTGCCTTTGACGAAGCACCCGTTTGGATAATCATCAAAAAATCAGAATCTCTGAGCGATGCTCAGGCTCCAGTTCACAGATTTGGCATTGTCTTGTCCGCCGTTCTCGATGGAGTTTTGCTCCAATCCCAAAACCGTGCTCACCGTCAACTTCGACCAAGGGAAGGCATCCAAGCCCAAAGACACCAAGCTGCGCCGCTGTTGCGGGCTGTCTGAATTCACGGTGGTGTTCCTGTATTCCAGCCATGGAAGGAGCTTATCCTGCCAAAACGGATAGCTGAAGCGGGCTTGCCAGCCCAAGCTGGTGCTTTCGCAGGTGGAATCCGGATTTTCGTTTATCAAGATGGCATGGGAAACCGCACCCTGGAAGCGGAGAGGAATTTTTCCGAACTTGCTGGCAAAATTGAGGTTATAGCTTGAATGATTGCTTTGGAAGGAATCGGTGGCGAGGCTGCGAAGCGTGGAACTTGAACCCTGGCGGTGGGTGATTTCGACGAGCCAGGGAAACCAATTCAGCCGGGGATTGTTGAAACCAAAGCCCAGGTTGAAAGACTGCGCCCGTCTGGTGTAATGATCAAAATCCACCCCGGAGATGGCGGGGTTGCGATAGTTTCTGGCTTCGCTGGAAAAGGCTCCGCCGCGGATGCTGAAGTGTTTGAAAAAGCGCAGTGAAGCCTGAAGCTGCCAGTAGTTTTGGATATTGGTTTCCGCGCGGGTGGAAAGCAGGTTGTCTTTTTGCCAGTTGTAGCTTCCCGAGAGCAGGAAACCGCGTCCCAAGCGATAGAGGTCGGACACCGAGATCGTCTGCAGATCCCTTTTCTGCTCCCAGGCTCCCAGAGCGCGATAGGCTGGCCCGGTGAAGCTGGCGTTCACATCCAGGCTGTGGTTCAAAATGGTGGTGCGCAGCCAGGCTCGTCCGGCGCTGTTGTGCAGTCCGGGGATCAGCGGCTCCATGTTCCGATTGATGATAAAGATCTTTTCCAGTTCACTGGGGTCGATGAGGTCGAAGCCGCCGATGTAGTCGGCAAGCTCTTCGGGCTGAACCGGTCCGTGCCAGATGTTGCTGTTATAGAGGCTTGAGGCGATTTCCGCGCCAAAGCTGGTTCGGATCCGGGGAATGTTCACCCGGGTTTCAAAAGCCGCCACCAGATTATCCCGGGGCGCCACCACAAACAAGGTGTCGCCTGTCACCGCATCAAAGCGCAAAAAGTCCAGCGAATCCAAAGAGGCAATGTTGTCGCGGTTTTGAGCCAGGGTGAAAGACATGGACAGTCCGCGCAGGGGTCCCAATCGGAGCTTTCCGCCCCGCGCCGTTTGCTGAAAAGCCGTATTATAAGCCGGATCACCGTTTGACACGGTTTTGCGTACCATGTCTCCGCTAGCCAGTTCCAGCGAGATATATTCTCCATACAGGTTGCCATACCAGCCTCTCAGGTTTTTGCCTCCAAAGGCGAGGGGACTGAAATAGGGCGTCACGTCCCCAGCCTGGGCGCTCAGTGAAGGAAGGCTGAGTTCCAGAGAATAGCGGTCCACAGGCTGCCGGTTTGTATCTTCCCGATTATGGTGGGCTGCGTGCAGGGTCAGGTTCAGCTTTTTGTAGCTGGCCTGGATGTCCGCCCAGCCGGAATAACTGTTCAAGTCCTGATCCGAACCGTGGAAATCGCCTGCAAAATTCAGATTTCCCCTCAGGTGTGGCAATATTTTTTTGGCTCGATGTTCCACATTGGTGAGAAAAGTTTCGGAATACAAGCTTCTATCATAGCGGTCTTTGGCGGTAATTTTTGCCTTCACCAGCTCCTTCATGGGCCAGGGGTCGCGGTAGGTGAGCAGGTTTTCCGTGATGATGGCTTTGGCGGTCACATCGCGGTCGTTCACATAAACCTTGATGGAGCCCGGGGCGATGAGGTTTGCAATGCCGTGATAGGACACTGCAAGCACATATTCCCCCTCCTGCGGACCGTAGTCGTTTGTGCTGAGCAGCACAAAGCCCTTGAGGCCGGGATTGTCTTCCTTGAAGTCGTCCAATACCAGGTTCAAGCCGGAACCGAACTCGTCATCCGCATCTTCCGGTTGCTGCGGTTCATCAGATCTGGGAGCGTCCACCACCCTCAGGATCAAAGGCTCCTGATCCATCCCTGTATCGGGAAAAAGAACCGTTCCGCCGCCCAAAAGCTCCAATCTGAACCAATATTGAATATCCACGTTTTGCAGCTCCGCGCTGTTCAGCCGAACCAGGTGGTAGCCCCGCTGTTCCAAAACATTATCCATCTTTTTTGTGGTGTAGGCAGGGCTGCCCAAACGACCGTAACAGAGTTCCACACTAATCACGGATTCCACTTCATCCAGCAGCACCAGCGCCAGTTCGACGCCGTCTCTGGCATCATAATATTCAGGGGGCTGATGTTCAAAAACAATCCCAAAAAGAGTGAGGTGCGAAGCCAAAAGCAGGAAAATGACAAGAATTTGTTTCATGGCGCGCCTCACCAATTGAATTCCACGTTCAGGACCCGACCCTGCTCATCCGTCAGCGGGATCGTGATCCGGTTTTGCGGCAGTTGAGAAAGCGGCTCAATCCGCGCTCTTTCCTCTTCGGTGAGGTCGGAATCATTCATCCAGCGGGAAATGAATTCCCCCTTGGAAAGGATGTAGGAGGTTTTCAGAGGCGTGATTTTATTTACCCCGCCCTCGCGGTCATACATGATCGCCTCTCCGGAAAAAACAGTGAGACGGGCGTTGCTTCCCTTGTCCTTTTTAAACAGCAGATCCGCATCCGTAAAAAAGATGTTGGTGAGCCCAAATGAAAGAGAAAGGCTGCCTGTTTGGTGGGTGTTTTTCACATGGATGCTGCCAGCCAAAAGTTCAACGTTCTTTTCCCAGCCATCCCCGATGGGGCTCAGATTCAGCTTCACCTTCGTTTTTGAAAAGAGAAAGAGGCTGCCTTCGCCATCGGCGGTTTTGATGCCAAGCTGGCCTTTGCCGCTGGTTTTCAGTTCATCGCCGTCCTGCAGGATCATGCCCGAAACGGCTCTCAGGTTTTTTCCGTCGCGGCGAACCTTGTTGAAACCTTTGCTGTGGACTATCACCGCCATTGGGGATGCGTTCAAAATTCCCAATAGGAACGCAGAAATACAGAGGATCAAAATATGCTTTTTCATGGCTTGCCTCACTCCCAAACGGTGATGCGGTATCTTTTCCCGCTGAGCATATCAAGCAATTCGCTGGCGCTTTGACCGCTGTGGCTTCTTCCCTGCCAGATCACTTCGCCGGTGGGTTTGAAACCTTGGATGAAAAGCTCTTCCAGGTCGGGATCACCCAGTTTTCGAAGCTTTGTGATCATGCGTTGGGAGGCGTCTTCATCGCTGGAGGCTGCGGTGTATTGAAACAGGTTCCAGCCGCTGGAAACGCTGTTGGGATCCTGTTCCCGCCAATATCCTGAGCCACGGGGCTCAAACTCTGAATGGTGGCGCGTCCAGATCTGCCAAGCATAATAGTTGCCGGGCTTGAAGGGCAGAAATTCGCTGAACTGACCTCCCTCCACCTCGGTTTGGAAAAAGCGGATGCCGGTGTTTGCCAGGCTTTGGGGACGGGGCGGCAGGTTTTCTGGAAATTCCAGAATGGTGAGAACGTAGCGGTTGAAGTCCGTATCCAGATTGTGCCAAAGAAATGTGACGGGGTTTTCGTCCACGGCGATGGGGTTGGCGGGCGCGGGAACCCCCGGACTCAAGAGGGTGATGAGGTCGTTGTTTTCAATTCTGATGTCGAAACGGTCGCTTACATATCTGTTCCAGCCATCATCCCCACTTTGGGGTTTCACAAAAACGCGGATGGAAAACACACCTTCCGGGAAAAAGCCGGCTTTGACCGCGTCCCGCAGGATGGGGCTGCGCCGGGAAAGCTGCTCCAGGGAAAAGTTTGAGTTTCCCACCCTGGTGAAATAGATCGAAGATTGGCTGGAAACCAGGTCCCGGTTTGAGAGGGGCGGAAACTCACCCCCGGCGGGAAGGGCTTGGTTGGAAATGAATTCTGCCGAGATCAACGGTTCGGGAACTCCGCTCCAAAGAAGCTCCACCTTCATCTGGATGCGGAAATCCTGGTTTCCGTCGTTCTTGATCAGCAGCGTGGTCAGGCTTGGCTGCTGCCACGGGGCGGCGGGGTCCAAGCTTGTTGCCTTGAAAGAGTTTACCTGAATCTGAGATGGTTGAAACTCAAGTGATACGTTCGATTCCATTGCCCACAGACACACGCTCAGAAATGCCAGCAGGGGCAATAGAATTCTTTTCATTTTTCCTCTGTATTTTTAGATTTAAAATCATCTTAAAGCCAAATCCACAATGGTTTTCATCAGCTTGGGAAAATCGATGCCGACCGTTCGTGCCGCCATGGGCGTCAGGCTCAGCGGCGTCATGCCGGGAAGGGTGTTCACTTCCAAAAACCAAGGCTGGATCTCGTCGTAAAGGAAATCCACTCTGGCATATCCCTGCAAACCAAAAACCTGCCAGAGCCGTTCGGCGTAGGTTTGCATCAATTGCGTGGTGGCTTCATCCACAGGGGCGGGAACCAGATATTCGGTGCGCCCTGCGTTGTATTTGTTTTGATAGTCATACCAGCCGTCACGGGGACGGATTTCCACCAAGGGCAGGGCTTTGCCATCCAGGACTGTAACCGCAAACTCACGACCCTTGATGAAACGCTCCAAAAGCGCGCCATTGCTGAATTTCAAGGCCTGTTTCACCGCATCCTTCAGCTGGGAAAGCTCCTCAACCTTGCTGATGCCCACGGAGGAGCCGCCGTCGTTGGGTTTCACCATGATGGGCAGGCCCAGTTTTTCCTGTATGCCCTGCAGGTCACTGGGGTCGTTGTAATCCTCGGTCAGATCTCCGCGAAAGAGCATCCAATCCGCCACGGGAATGCCTTCCTGACGAGCCATGAGTTTGGCAACATATTTATCCATGGTGAGCGCACAAGCCGCAAATCCCGATCCCGTATGGCGAAACCCGGCAAGCTCCAGCGCTGCCTGGATCTGTCCGTTTTCGCCCGAACCGCCGTGAAGCCCCAGAAACACCGCTGCCGGAGGGTCTTTTTCCATGGCGGCGATCAGCCCGGCAAAGCTGGAATAGTGTGCCGGGTCAAGCTCCTGAACCTCGAACCCTGCTTCCTGCAAGCCTTTGGCAATGGCGGCGCCGCTGATCAGCGAGATTTCCCGTTCAGGCGAATCGCCACCTTTTAAAACCGTTACTTTTTGCATAAATCCTCTGAGGATGAAGCGGCTTTCACTTCAGCCCTTAATCCTGAAAAATACTTTCAATTTCATGCCCATGGCGGCTTTGAACCTGGCAACTTCGGGATAGTTCGCGCCGCAAAAGTCCAGGGCTGAAAATCTGTCTTTGAGCCTCTCCGCCATAAGCTGGGTGTGCACCACGCTGGCTCCGGCTTTCAGATGATCCGGCTGGGTGCTTTGCATGATGGCATAGGCGTGTTGGTCGTTTTCGCCGCCCAAGATCAGGTTTGTGCTCACCACCTCCTGCTGGTCCATCAGGTTGAGCTGACTTAAAAGCCCGATCTCGTGAAGCTTTTTCATCCAAGTTTGGAAGGCAGCTTCATCCACGCCCAGGTTTTTTTCCTTGCGATTGTAGAGTTCCTGGATCATTTGGGAAAAGATCTCCGGGGAAAACTCCTCCGCCAAGCGGTAGCCCTTGTCCTGAGCCGAACGCAGTTTTCTTCGTTCCACCCTGAAAGGCTGAAGCGGCTGGGAAAGGTCGTGGATGAAGGTGTAAAAAGGAAGAGCTTTCAAGCCTTGCCAAGTGAAGCCTCTCACATCCAGGTTGTGGGGCGCCAGATTCACTTGGAAACGCTTGTAGTGGGATTTTAAAAATTGCGCCACACTGCCTGCGATCTTCAATTCATCCAGCAGATTGCGATTTTCCTCGCGACCCTCTTCCCAAAAGAACCACAAACCATGATAGTAGGCGCTCATCGGGCAAACCGTTACGCGAAAACCCAGCCTTTTCCTTTCATAGATGGGCATGGCTGCGGCAAGCTTCTCGCCCTTGTAACACAATAGCAGCCTGGCTTCAAGCTGATGAAGCTCCGCCACGGCTTCCAAAAAACGGGGGTCGATCCAGACCACCGGATCTTTCAACTCGGCTTGGGAACACTTGCTGAGGCTTAATTCATACATGGATTTATAGATGCCTCTTCAAGACGTTCACCAGTTCCTCCAGCTTGAAAGGTTTTAAAATGTAGTCTGAACAGCCCTTTTTCACTGCGGCGGAAACGCTTTCCAAGCCGCGAAAGCCGGTCATGATCAGACAAAAAAGTTCAGGGTCGATGCGTTGAAGCTTCCTCATCAGTTTGATTGCGTTGCGATTTCCAATTCCGTGGCCAAGCAAAGCCAGCTTAAACTTATGTCCCCGAACCAGTTCCACAGCATTTTCATAGTCTTCGGTGCTCACCAGCTCCTCTTCAAAATCTTGCAAAAGCTCCCTCATGACCTCGCGGAGGAGGCGGTCGTCGTCAACCATCAGAATATTGTTTCGCATCTTTTTCTTTTTGGCTCGGTGTTAAACGTCTCTGGGGCATCCAGCCCAAGCCACGCAAAATGTTTTCACTTCCAATTCAATTTCTGAGACCGCTCAAAAAAGTCAACAAAAATTATCAGCAAATGCTCAAACACTCGTTTCAAGGAGATTTATTACTTTTGCATTGACTGAATTTGGCATATATTATTTATGGAATTACTAACGTTTATGAGGTTCAAATGAGAGGAAAAGTCAAGTGGTTTAACAAAAATAAAGGTTATGGCTTTATTATTACCGAAGACAACAAGGAATACTTCGTCCACTGGAAGTCCATCGTGACAAATTCGCCCAGAGAGTTGAAAGTGTTGGAACAGGACGAGATCGTGGAATTTGATTTGATGGAGACCGACAAAGGCGTCCAAGCCATCAACATCATTCGGGGCGGCAACTGAAGCCACCCCTCCGAATATAAACAGCAGGGGCCGAAGCGTTGAGCTTTAGCCCCTGAATTCTATCAAAAATATGGCCTTTTTACCCACAAACCAATCCGAAGCCCGCATCCGCGACTGGGATGAACTGGATGTCATCATCATCAGCGGCGACGCCTATGTGGATCATCCCAGCTTTGGCCCCGCCATCATCGGAAGACACCTGGAAGCCGCCGGCTTCAGGGTGGGGATCATCCCCCAGCCAAACCCCGGCAAAGACCAGGATTTCCTTGCCCTGGGAAAGCCCCGCCTCTTTTTCGGAATCACCGGCGGGAACATGGATTCCATGGTTTCAAACTACACCGCCCAGCGCAAAAAGCGCAACGACGATGCCTACAGCCCCGATGGAAAAGCGGGCTTGCGTCCCGACCGCGCCGTTTTGGCTTATGCCAACGCCCTCAAACGCCTTTGCAAGGAAACGCCTCTGGTTTTGGGCGGGATCGAAGCCTCCCTGCGCCGGATCGCTCACTACGACTTTTGGCAGGACAAGGTCCGAGCCAGCATCCTGGCAGACTCCAAGGCTTCGCTCCTGGTTTACGGCATGGGCGAAAGCGCCATCCTGGAAATCGCCACAGCGCTGAAAAACGGAACCCCCATCAAGGAAATCACCCAGATCCGCGGAACCGTGGCGTTCAGCCCTGAGCCCCCTTCCGACCAAGACATCGTTTTGCCAGACAACCTGGAAAGTGAGGACAAAGCCACTTTCCGCGAAATGACCCTGACTTTCGAGAAAAACAAGGATACCAGCACCATTTTCCAGATGAACGGAGGGCGCTGGCTGCGTCACAATCCGCCCGCCCTGCCGCTTCAAACCAAGGAACTGGACGCGCTTTCCCAACTTCCGTTTGAACACGCTCCCCACCCGCGCTATGGCAGCCAAAAAATCCCCGCTTTCGAGCAAATCAAGGATTCCCTCACCTCCCACCGTGGCTGCTATGGAGGCTGCAATTTCTGTGCCATCGCCTCCCATCAGGGCAGAGCCATCCAATCCCGCAGCGCCGCCTCGCTGGTGAAGGAAGCCCAAACCCTGGCCCGCAAACGCGGAAAAGCCATCACCATTTCCGACGTGGGCGGACCCACTGCGAATATGTGGGGCTCGGTTTGCGAACTGGGCTGGCCGGACGACTGCAAACGTCCATCCTGCCTCTTTCCGCGCCAGTGTCCCCGGCTAAAACCCGCCCATGGCGACCAGCTCCGCCTCTTGGAAAGCTTGGAAAAACTGCCCGAGGTGAACCACGTTTTCATCGCCTCCGGAATCCGTCACGACCTTGCTTTGTCGCATCCTCCCTACATCAGTGCACTGGCCAGCAAATATGCCGGAGGCAGGCTGAAACTGGCTCCGGAACACAGCGTCACCCCGGTTTTGAAGCTGATGGGCAAGCCTCCCATCGACAGCTTTGAAGAGTTTTCCCGCCAATTTTTCGCCATGTGCCGGCAAAGCCGATTGAAGCGCCAGATCATTCCCTACATCATCATCGGACATCCCGGCACCACCATCGACGACGCGCTGGAACTGCGCCGCTGGCTGAAACGAAACCACCTGAAGGTGGAACAGGTGCAGGAATTCACCCCCACGCCCATGACCCTGAGCACCTGCATGTATTACACCGGCTTGGACTGCCAAACCGGCCAGCCCATCCACGTGCCCAAACCCGGCGAGATCCGGCGTCAAAAGCAGCTCGCGCTTTGGCATAAAGACAGGTGAAATGGATGTTTTCTCCCCCAAAAGAAAAGCCCGGGCTTGATTACCCGGGCTCGCCGAAAGTGATGGTCGGGATGACAGGATTTGAACCTGCGACCACTTGAACCCCATTCAAGTACGCTAGCCGGACTGCGCTACATCCCGAGCCTGAAAAACCTAAAAAAAGCAGGGGCGTTTTTTGACAAGGAAAATTTGTGTTTGACAGCCCGCCCAAGCCTGAAACGATGGTTCCCAAGGTCCATAAAACCGCGTCACTGCCGGTCTTGGGTGCAAATAAAAACATTGAGGATAAATTGCGATGAGCCTGATCCGCGCTCTTGATCTCACGCTGGAATTCGGCGCCAAAAAGATCATCGACAGCGCAAACTGCAGCTTGGAAAAGAACAGCCGTGTGGGCTTGATTGGAAGCAACGGCTCGGGGAAGACCACCCTGATCCGGCTCTTTTTGGGTGAGCTGCGCCCCAGTTGGGGTGAGGTTTTGCGTGCAAAAAACTGCCGGATCGCCTGGCTGCCTCAAAACCTGAACCTGGACCCCAGCCTTTCGCTCATCGAATATGTGCGCGCCTCCAGAGAAGACCTTGCCGGGCTTTCCGCCCAAATCCAGCGCCTCGCCCCCCTTTCCGAAAAGTCCGACAAAGCCCGGCTGGAACTGAACCGCGTGGTGGAAAGCTACACCGCTTTGGGAGGCTATGAATTCGACAACGAGCTCAAATATGTGCTCACTTCGCTCAGCCTTCCCACCGAAATTTGGAACCGTCCCCTGGGCAGCTTCAGCGGCGGCGAACAAACCCGTATCTGCCTGGCTGCCATACTCTTGACTCCCCACGACCTGCTCATCCTGGACGAACCCACAAACCACCTTGACCTCGAGATGATCGGCTGGCTGGAAAAGTATCTGCTGAAACAGGACAAGCCCTTCCTCGTGGTCTCCCACGACCGCCGTTTTTTGGACAACACCGTCTCCTCCATCTGGAACCTGCGGGAGGGTCAAATATCAGTCACCAAAGGGAATTACAGCTCCTTCAAAGCCGCCGACGAGATTGCCCGCCTCAGCCAGCAGCGCCTCTGGGAACGCCAGCAAAAACAGCTTGCCGAAACCAACGCCTACATCCAGAAATTCATCGCCGGAACCCGCACCGGTTCTGCGAAATCCCGCCAAAAGATGCTGGACAGGATCCAAATCGTAAAACAGCCCTCCCAAGCCAAACAGATCAAGCTCCAGATCCAGGACGCAAAACGCAGCGGGAATGACGTTTACACCCTCAAAGACCTCAGCTTTGGCATCCCGCCCAGCCTGGAACTTGCCCAAAATGTGAACCTGAAGGCCAACTATCAAGACCGCATCTGCATTTTGGGACCCAACGGCTGTGGAAAGACCACCCTCCTCAAAGTGCTTTTGGGCGAACACGAAATCGAATCCGGCGGCTTGAAAATCGGAGCCAGCCTCCAGATCGGCTATTACGACCAACATCAGGTGAATCTGGACCCCAGCCTCAGCGTGATGGAAACCATCTGGCGCCTGATTCCGCGCGCTCCCCAGGGCGAGGTGCTTTCCTGGCTGGCACGCTTCGGTTTTCGCGGCGACGACACCGAAAAAAACGTCTCCGTGCTCAGCGGCGGCGAGCGTTCCCGCCTTTTCCTCTGCCAAATGCTTCATTCAAACCCCAACCTGATGATTCTGGACGAACCCACAAACCATCTGGATATCGACATGGCAGACGCCCTCCTGGAAGCCCTGAAAGCCTTCCAGGGAACAGTTATTTTCGTTTCCCACGACCGCTGGTTCATCAACGAACTCACCCACAAATTCTGGGTTTTTGAAAAGAGTCCAAACGGCGAACACACCACCATCACGTCCTTCGAAGGCAGCCTGGAACAAGCCGCAGAGCTCACATTTGCCCGCCCCGTCCAGGAAAAAGCCGCCCCCGCTCCCCGTCCCCAGCGCAAAAAACGGGTGAACCCCCTCCACTTGGAACAGCTTCACCAAAACATCGAAAAGGACTATGAAAAGCTCTCCGGCTTGAACGGCGAACTAAAGGAGATCCACACCCGGCTTTCAAGCTCGGAGACCTATTCCCAGCCAGGACTTTTGGAGGAATTGCACCAGCGCATGGCGAGCCTGGAAAGCCAAATCGCCCAAACCGAGGCGAACATCGCCGAACTTGAAGACAGATATTTGAGCATAAGTTATGAAGAATAAACGAGTTGGCTTCACCACTTCCTTCCCGGTGGAAGTGCTTTTTGCCGCCGGACACACGCCTATCGACCTGAACAACCTCTTTGTTGGCGGAAATTCCGCCGCCCACGCCCGAAACGCTGAACTCAAGGGCTTTCCCCGCACCGTTTGCGCCTGGATCAAAGGGAATTTCGACACCGCCCTTCACGCCAATCTGGACGAAGTGGTCGCCATCGTGGTGGGAGACTGTGCAAACAGCGCCTCGCTTTCCTCCATGCTGACCCTGGAAGGCTTGCCAACCCTGCCTTTTGCCTATCCCCCACAGCGTTCCCGCGACGCCTTGGACGCCTCCATCCGCCAGCTTGAAGAGCGATATGAGGTTACACGCCACCAAACCCAAAAAACCAAGGAACGGCTGGACGAAATCCGCAGAAAGCTGATCACGCTGGATGAATGGACTTGGAAGGAGCGCCTCGTCACGGGTGCGGAAAACCATCTCTGGCTGGTCTCCTCCTCGGATTTCAATGGCGACCCCGACCGCTTTGAGGAAGAGCTGGACCGCTTCATGGAATCCGCCGCCCAGCGCGACCCCCTTCCCTCCGGCTTGCGCTGCGCCTATCTGGGTGTTCCGCCCATCCACCGCGACCTCTATCCCCGCATCGCCGATCTGGGCGCAGACGTCGTTTTTAACGAGGTTCAGAGGCAGTTTTCGATGCCTGATCTGCTGCCTGATATCGTTGATCAATATCTCGCTTTCACCTATCCATACAGCGTTTTTGAGCGCTTGGAAGACATCCTGCCACAGCTTGAGAAACGCGCTGTGGATCTCGTGATCAGCTACACCCAGTCCTTTTGCCATCTGCAGATCGACAACATCATCCTCAAGAAAAAGATCGCCCTGCCCTTTTTGACCCTGGAAGGCGACTGGCCAGAACCCCTGGACAACCGCACCCTGCTGCGTTTGGAAAGCTTTTTCGAGGTTCATGGATGAAGAAGGTTTTGCTGGCGATGAGCGGAGGGATCGACTCCGCCGCCGCCGCCATCCTGCTTTTGGAAGCCGGATATGAGGTGATCGGCGCCACCATGCTGCTTTCCGGTTCGCGCTCCTACAGCGGGCAAAGCGGCTGTTTTGGACCCCGTGAAAGCCAGAGCCAGGCAGACCTTCACCGCGTTTGCGCTCATCTGAATATCCCGCTCCACAGCCTGGACCTTTCCCAGGATTTCGACCGCCTCATCCTGGATTATTACCGCCAAAGCTATCTGGGAGGGAGCACTCCCAACCCTTGTGTGGTCTGCAACAGCGCCCTCAAATTTGGCCTGCTGCCCTTCAGGCTGCGCGAGCTTGGAATTGAACACGACTATTTTGCCACCGGACACTACGCCCGCCTGGAAAGCCCGGCGGAAAGCGGCCGGATCCAGCTTTTCAGAGCCGCCGACCCCCGCAAGGACCAATCCTATTTCCTTTGCCTGCTCTCGCAACAGCAGCTGCAAAATATCCTCCTTCCCCTGGGAAGCCTGCACAAGACCCAGGTTCGTGAGATCGTTGCCCAAAGCGGCCTTTCCTTCCTTTTGAACAAAGCCGAAAGCCAGGACTTTGTGGACGAAGCCGACCATCCCCTCCTCTTTGAAGAAGAAAAGGAGGAGGCGGGAGACTTGATCGGACCCGAGGGCGAAAATATCGGAACCCACCGCGGGCTTTCGCGCTATACGATTGGCCAGCGCCGCCACATCGGCGTGAGCGGAAAACCCGAACCCTGGTATGTGACATCTTTGGACCACAAACGAAACCGGGTGCTGGTTGGCCCACGTGAGGGCCTTTTTCGCCAAAGCCTCATTGCCGAAGACGTGAACTGGCTTTCCATCCCCGCCATCACATGCGAAACCCCCGCCCAAACCAAAATCCGCCTTGCCCACGACCCCGCGCCCTGCCTGCTGAAGCCCCTTCCCGACGGTCGCGTGGAGGTCCTCTTCGAAGAAGCGCAAATGTCCATCACCCCTGGTCAATTTGCGGTTTTCTATGAGGGCGACATGGTTTTGGGCGGCGGAAGAATCAGCCTGTAGCCACTTTCCAAGATACGGCTGAACCGCGGTTTTAAGCGAAACCCCCCTCAAAGATCCGCCTTCCGGCTTTTTCCGTCTGATTGAGGGTGAGATATGTGTAAGCTGAACACATCCCAAAGACATCCTAAAGACATCCTAAAGCCCGTATGGGATATGTTTAATTTGTGTTCGATAAGAGTTTGAAACATAAGCGGGGGCATCCATATATAGTGGGTAACAAAGTGACGGCGAGGTGGCGAGATGGCGAGATGGAGACTGAGAGCCTGTCACACACACGCCCAAAGCCAGAGCCCACCGTCATTCCGACCGCAGGGAGGAATCCAGTCCGTGGGGATAAAAAGACCTCGTCACCTTCCACCAGCCTTGCCCTTTAGTACCCCTGCCCGCAACCCACACGTCATTCCGACCGCAGGGAGGAATCCAGTCCCTTGTGCCCAAAAAAGCCCTGTCACCATCCACCAGCCCCGTACCTTTAGTACCCAAACCCGAGCCAGACTGTCATCCCGAACGAACGTGAGGGATCCAGGTTGTGCTTGTATTCTCGTTTGTCACAATTCGTAATCCATTTCCTTTAGTATGGAAACCCGATTTCAATGGGAAATGCGTCAAGGCTCATCCACTAAAGCCCAAAGCCGGGAGCTATTGACAGGGCTTCATGATACCCCAAAGGACTGGATCCCTCCCTGCGGTCGGGATGACGCGTGGGTGCTGGGTTTGGTTGTGTTTTTTTTCGTGGCTGGCGGATGGTATCGAGGCTTTTTTAACCCAACGCACTGGATTCCTCCCTGCGGTCGGAATGACGCGCCTCTCTTGGTTTGGATACTAAAGAGCATAACTGGCGGATGGTAACGAGGCTTTTTTAACCCAACGCACTGGATCCCTCCCTGTGGTCGGGATGACGCGTGGGTGCAGGCTTTGGGTGTGTTTGTAACAGGTTTGCGTGTCACGCACAGGTTTTAAGGTTTTATCGTTGTAGCGTTTCGCTGCGCATCAGGCGAAGAAAGCGCCAATTCTCCAAGCCATCTGTCTCCAAGTCTCACAGAGCGAAGCGATAGAATCCAGTCCTTGGGAATAAAAAGCCCTGTCACCAACCGCAAACCCCGTGCCTTTAGTACCCCTGCCCGCAACCCACGCGTCATTCCGACCGCAGGGAGGAATCCAGTCCCTTGTGCCAAACAAAGCCCATCACCTCCCCCCAGCCCTGCCCCTTAGTCCCCCTGCCCGCAACCCACGCGTCATTCCGACCGCAGGGAGGAATCCAGTCCCTTGTGCCCAAAAAAGCCCTGTCACCAACCGCAAACCCCGTACCTTTAGTACCCCTGCCCGCAACCCACGCGTCATTCCGACCGCAGGGAGGAATCCAGGCCATTGGCGTCAATCCAAGCCCGTCACCTCCCCCCAGCCCGGTATATTTAACACAAGCCCCTATCCATCATTAAACAATAATGAAGAAACACAAAACCAAAATCAAAGCGGTCTTAAAACGGAAACAAATCCTCCCGGGAAAAATTCGGGTCCGCCAAATCGACCCAATTCATGTTCATTGCTTCAATGAGGGCGACTTTTTTATCCCGCCTCCATTTCTTTATTTTTTTCTCTGCGTAGATGGCGTCGTCTGCAGTGGGAAATACCTGATACCACACCAGCATTTTTATTCCATACTTTTTTGTGAAGCCGGGGATTTTTCCTTCCTTGTGTTCCGCAGTGCGACGTCTCAAGTCTCCGGTGAAGCCCACGTAAATGGTTCCGTTACGTTTGTTTGCCAAGATGTATGTATAGTATTGTTTCATGAATGCAGGGAAATATGGGTTTATTATTTTGACAAGGTTTTTTTTTGTTTCCAAGGGACTGGATCCCTCACGTTCGTTCGGGATGACGCGTGGGTGCTGGGTTTGGTTGTGTTTTTTCTCGTGGCTGGCGAATGGTATCGAGGCTTTTTTAACCCAACGCACTGGATTCCTCCCTGCAGTCGGAATGACGCGTGGGTGCTGGGTTTGGGTGTGTTTTTTCTCGTGGCTGGCGGATGGTAACGAGGCTTTTTTAAGCCCAACGCACTGGATCCCTCACGTTCGTTCGGGATGACAGGCTGGTTCGGCTTTGGGTGTGTTTTTCCTCGTGGCTGGCGGATGGTATCGAGGCTTTTTTAACCCAACGCACTGGATTCCTCCCTGCGGTCGGAATGACGCGGGGGTGCTGGGTTTGGTTGTGTTTTTTCTCGTGGCTGGCGGATGGTGACAGGGCTTTTTTTTGTCTCCAAGGGACTGGATCCCTCCCTGCGGTCGGGATGACGCGTGGGCTCTGGGTTTGGGTGTGTTTTTCATCGTGGCTGGCAGATGGTAACGAGGCTTTTTTAAGCCCAACGCACTGGATCCCTCACGTTCGTTCGGGATGACAGGTGGCTCTGGGTTTGGGTGTGTTTGCAACAGGTTTGCGTGTCACGCACAGGTTTTAAGTTCACGCAGATTTTGCCGATTACGCTGATAATTATATACGGATTTAACGGATGAGAACGGATGGAACGGATGGGAGGGGTGTAAGCGTCGGAGCGCCGAATTCATTCGGCCGTAGATGCCAGATTCATCTGGCATAATTGGAATCCCAGCTACACCTTTCCTCCGGATAAATCCGGAGGCTCCGACCGGTTGAAACCGGTGTTCCAACAGGCTTCGACTCCACCTCGCCATCTCGCCATCTCGCCACCTCACCATCTCGCCACCTCACCATCTCGCTATCTCGCCATCTCGCCACCTCACCATCTCGCCAAACAAATCCCCTTTTCATCATTCCAATCCTGTGTATCCCTAATCTATTAAAAAAATCCGTGCCAATCTGCGTTTTTTTCAGCGCCAATCTGCGGGAACCCCCCAAAATGTTACCCACTATATATGGAGGGGTATCTTGCTACCATCCTAAAGACAAGCTAAACTCTTCCCAAACACTTCCCAAAGCTTCAGGTTGATGTTTTTTGGAGGTTTTGGGATTGTCTAAAGCATGGTTTTACATGATGTTAAGCTCATTTTTTTAACGTTTTAAGGAGGACACAAAATGAAGGTAACTTTCAAAAATATGATTCAGGCGTATCAGGGCAAGTGTGATGGCCTGATTTACTACTACAATCCCCGGCTCAAACGTATGCTGTGCAGAAGCCACGCCAAGCCCAGGGAATCCACGTGCAAAATCTCCTTGACGGGAAACAAATGGTGAACTATTTGTAAAATCGTCTTGTTAGGAATGAAAATTGCTTATAAATATTCATATTGAGTGTCCCCGCCTGAAGCACCTGTACGGGAAAGTCCATAACGTTTTAAGAAAATCATGAGCACTACAAAGTTTTGGAAAATCAGGAGAAAGACATGAATAGGAGAAGCTTATTTTGGCTGGCATTGATAGCTTTATCGATGCTTTCGACACTAATGTTTGCTCAGTTCGCCGGAGGTTCCGGCACTCAAGCCAACCCTTGGCTGGTGGAAACGGCAGAGCATCTGAACAACGTGCGTAATTATCTGGGATTTCAGCATGCGGGCAAATGGTTCCGCCAGATTGCCGACATCGATTTGGGAGTTCCCCCTTGGAATGAAGGTGAAGGTTGGGTGCCCATTGGAGGAGTGCAAGAATCCAATGAGTTTAGAAACAAGTACGATGGAGCCGGGCATAAAATCATAGGACTTTACATCAACAGGCCCTATAAATATCATCAGGCTCTTTTTGGCGAATTTTTCGGAAGAGTCCAAAATTTGGAACTTGTAGACGTTAACGTGACAGGTGATAACTTAGTCGGCGCCTTGGTGGCTAATGCGGGCTGGACTGCTGTCATCAGCGGCTGCAGCTGTTCAGGATACGTTCAAGGCCAAAGTACTGTCGGAGGCTTGGTGGGTGCGATTGGTCTTTCCCAAATCGACAACTGCCACAGTTCTGCAACAGTTACGGGGGTAAACTTTACCGGCGGCTTACTGGGTGCGGCTACTGCTGGCGAAATCCACAACTGCCACAGCAGCGGAGTAGTGACCGGAGAACTTGAGACCGGCGGATTTATTGGATTCTGTTGGGAGGATACCATTATTTCCCACTGCTACAGCTCTGCAACGGTTACGGGGGAATCCTATACCGGCGGATTTGGAGGTAGTGTCGCAGGTCCGATAAGCTCTTGCTACAGTACAGGAACCGTATACGGGCAAAGAACAACCGGCGGATTTACGGGTTCGAACCTCGTAAGCCACTACAACTGCTTCAGCACAGGGACCGTTTATGGCATAGAATTTACGGGCGGGTTCACGGGAGTGAATAGTGCGCAAACTTCTAAATGCTATAGTCAAGGAGATGTGTGGGGTGAAGAAAATACCGGCGGATTTGCGGGAGGTAATTGGTCCACCATCACCAACTGCTATAGCACTGCCAGCGTTCACGGTTTTGACAACACCGGCGGCTTTGCGGGAGGTAATTGGTCCACCATCACCAACTGCTATAGCGCTGCCAGCGTTCACGGTTTTGACAACACCGGCGGATTGGTGGGGAAAAATCAGCCCAACAACACGCAGATTCTAAGCTGCTATTGGGATATGGAAGCTTCGGGGCAATCCAGCAGCGATGGCGGACAAGGGCGCTTGACGGCGCAGATGGTCTTTCCCCACAGCGATGACAGCTACGTGGGCTGGGATTGGGAGATCTGGGCGCCGGATGCCGAACACAGCATAAACGGCGGCTACCCCTACCTGCGAGCCCATCTGGAAGTGGTTTGGGTTGACGAATCCGTGCCGCCCATCTCGGAAAACATAATCAGCGTTTTTCCACAGCCAGCTTTCAAAGCGCCGAGGGTTTCCATCAAAAGCGAAAGCCCTGGAAAGCTCAGCTACACAATCTATAACGTTCGTGGACAGAAATTGTATTCGGCAGAGATTTACAGTTATGATAAAGAGCAGGGCTTCGAGCTTCCATTTGAGGCTTGGAAGCAGCTTTCCAATGGGGTTTATCTCTTGAGTTTGGAGAGGGAAAATCAAAGAATCGCCACGTCCAGGATGGTGGTGGTGAAGTAGGGTTTTCAAAGGAGTATGAGATGAAAAGGAGAGTTCCATTTTGGCTGGCATTGATAACTTTATCAATGCTTTTGACGCCGGTGTTCGCCCAGTTTGCCGGCGGAAGCGGCACCCAGGACGACCCTTGGCAGGTCGCCACGGCTGAACATTTGAACAATCTGCGTAATTACATTGGATGGGACCATCACGACAAGCATTTCATCCAGACGGCGGATATCGACTTGGGTGTTCCCCCTTGGAACCAGGGCGAAGGCTGGGAGCCGATTGGGTCTAATATCCCGGATGACAATTGGACATCAAACTTGTTCAGAGCTATGTACAACGGTAATGGACACGTGATATCGGGGCTTTATATAAACAGACCCAACGACAACTATCAGGGTCTTTTTGTGTGTTTGGATGGAGCAGATATTCAAAATCTGGAACTTCAAGACATTAACGTGACCGGTAATAAATGGGTAGGCGGTCTTGCAGCTACAATTAGAAATAGCGTTATACGTAATTGTCACGTTTCCGGAGAAGTGATAGGTATGGAGAGTTTAATCGGTTTAATGATGGGAACAGGAAGTTTTTTCACCGATGCCGATGGGGAGCTCACTGATTGCTCCAGCTCTGGAACCGTTTCGGGGGGTAGTTGTGTGGGAGGACTGGTAGGGACCATTAGATACGTAAGAGTGAGCAATTGTCACAGTTCGGCAACTGTGTCCGGTAAATTTATAATTGGCGGTTTTGCGGGATATGCTGATGGGATTGAAAACTGCCATAGCACGGGAGATGTAACGGGATATTCGAACGTGGGCGGATTGGTGGGACAAGGTACACAAATCTACCATTGCAGAAGCTCGGCAACCGTGAATGGATATAGTTCCGTGGGCGGATTGGTGGGCTCCGGCGAAATAATCGAACATTGCCAAAGCTCAGGATACGTTCAAGGCTATAGCTGCGTCGGCGGCTTGTTGGGCTATGGAGGGAAAATTAGGCACTGCAGCAGCTCGACAACGGTGGAAGGAAATGATGCCGTGGGCGGATTGGCGGGCGTGGCCTTCGAATATGTTGATTATTCCCACAGCACGGGAGACGTTTCAGGGGGTGATTATATGGGCGGCTTGGTGGGCATAAATCACGAATACATCCGGTATTGCTATAGCACCGGAAACGTATCAGGCAGTCAGTTTGTGGGTGGCTTGGTGGGAATCAACTTTTGTAATTGTTCCACATCCAATCCAAACATAAGATATTCCCACAGCACGGGAGACGTATCCGGAAATATCTGCGTGGGGGGATTGGTTGGAAGGAATGAAAAAATCATGTTCAACTGTTACAGCAGCGGAGAGGTCGTGGGCGTCGAGAAAGTGGGCGGTTTGGTGGGTGAAAATCTTGACCTGGTGCAAAACTGTTATAGCAGCGGAAACGTTAACGGACATGAAAGCGTAGGCGGTTTGGTGGGGAATAATGAAAATTCCATTGTGAAAGATTCCTACAGCCTTGGAAGCGTGACGGGAGTAGCGGATTTCGGCGGCCTGGTGGGCAAAACAACAAACGGCTCTGTGATCAACAGCTATTGGAACCTTGACAGCTCCGGGCAAAACAGCAGCTCCGGCGGCGAAGGCCGGTTCACACATCAAATGGTCTTTCCCCACAGCGATGACACATATGTCGGCTGGGATTGGGATTATTGGGGTCAGGATGCGGATTACAGCCAAAACAACGGCTACCCATACTTGAAAGAGATTTGGGAGGGTCAGGTTGAAAACCAGGATTTGGTCTCCCCCATCCCGGAAAACAGAATCAGTGTTTTTCCCCAGCCGGCTTTCACAGCGCCGAGGGTTTCCATCAAAAGCGAAAGCCCTGGAAAGCTCAGCTACACAATCTATAACGTTCGTGGACAGAAATTGTATTCGGCAGAGATTTACAGCCATGAAAAAGAGCAAAGCTTCGAGCTTCCCCTTGAGGCTTGGAAGCAGCTTTCCAATGGGGTTTATCTCTTGAGCTTGGAGAGGGATAAGCACAGAATCGCCACTTCCAGGATGGTGGTGGTGAAATAGGGCTTTATCGAATAGAATAGGGATGCACAGGAAGTTGGCGAGGTAGCGAGATGGCGAGGTGGTGACTTTGAGTCTGTGAGACTTGGAGACAGGGGGACTTGGAGAATTAGCGCTTTCTTCGACTGAAGCGCAGCGAAACGCTAAAACGTTAAAACGCTAAAACCTTAATACTCCGCCATTCATTTTATCCGTATGAAGTATCGCTACAACGTTAAAACGCTAAAACGCTACAAGGTTTTTCCATGGTTTTCAGCTTTTCCTTTCATTCACGCTTGACAAGCATCTTTGATTTTTTATTATGCGCCCAAATTCAAGGGAGAACAAAATGATAATAGACCGCCGTTATCGCCTTTTGGAAAATATGGGCTCCGGGCCCCTGGGCAGCGTTTGGCGCGCTCAAGACCTTCGGAGCGGGAACTTCCTGCGCATCAAGCTGTTCCAAGACCTGTGGGGGGAAGATTCCCACGGTGGATTTGGAGCAGTGGGAATGTGGCGTCGCCGCCGTTTGCGCCATCCCAACCTGCTTGGGGTCTATGATTTTGGGCGGCAGGACGACGGTCTTTACATGGCGGGTGAATTTTTCCAAAACGCTTCCACCTTGAGCGAGGGCGGACTTGCCACCGAGCATGAATCGCTGATCTGGGAACTTTTGGCGCAGATTTGTCTGGGCTTGCAGGCGCTTCACCGTCAGGGCATGGCTCACGGGGCTTTGAAGGCGGAAAACATCCTTTTCAAGAAAACCGCGGAGGGAATCGAAGTGAAGCTTGCCGACCACGGTTTCGGAGCGGTGAACCTGGCTCCCTGGAACGCTTCGGCGCGCTCGGGAGAGGAAAACGAAAAGCTGCAGTCCAGCGTGGAGAGCTTTTCCCCGCAGGATGACCTGTTTGCCCTGGGAGCGGTGATCTATCGTCTGCTCACAGGCAGGGAACCCTTCAGCGCTCGCCAGATTGAGGCGATGAAGGGTCAGGGTCGGCGTTGGTTTTCCCCGCTTTATCCCCGCGAACTGGACCCCGGCATTCCCATGGCTTTGCAAAACCTCTGTTTGCGGCTTCTGGCGCCTGAAACCGAGAACCGCTTCCAAAGTGCGCAAGAGGTTCTTTTGCAGATCGAACGAGCCAGTGGAACACACTTCTCCCCCACTCCCGGCGGAGGTTTGGCAAATTCCATCCGCTTTGGGGGCAGCGTTTCCCGCGCCAAGGAAATGGGCAGGCTTTTGGACCTGCTTCCCACCAGGACAGTGGGCGGAAAAACCGTTTGCATCATGGGCGGGGAAGGGATTGGAGCCGGAGAGCTTTTAAGCCTTTTCCGCTATGAGATCTTGGGCACAGAGCAATATCTTTTCGACTTCAGTTGCAGTCCCGACCAGCGAGATGCGTTTTTTGCACTGATCAAGGAATATCTGGCATCCCTGCCCGCGGAGGAGTTGGCAGAATACAGGGAAACAGCGGAGATTTCGCCACGGATGCGTTCCTACCTGTTTGGCGAAGGAGATGGTGAAGCTGAAGTCCGACCTGCCAAAAATACCCTTGACGGCCATCCGCCCCTGATGGCAGACTTTGAATTTGCGAAAAAGATGATTGGCGAACTGGCGCGGAGAAAGCCGGTGGTTTTCATCATTCGCAACGTGGAACACCTGCATCCGCACAGCATCGATTTCATCAACTTCCTGTCTGTGTGGGTGGCGGAGCAGCCCATCCTGATTCTGATGAGCAGCGACGATTTGAGGCAGGTGAAACTGATTCGCCATCCGGTTTTGATCCAGCTGGATATGTTCACGCCCGCCCAAAGCGCTTCCTACGCCAAAAGCCTGACGGGAACAGCGCTGAGCGAAGAGTTTTCCCAATGGCTGCACAGGCGTTCGGGCGGAAATCCGTGGTTGATCCGTGAAATTTTGGCTTCACTGGCAGAAAAAGGCGAGTTTCATCCGGGGGAAGAGCCCAGGGCGGAGGTTTTGGCAGGCTTTGAGCTTCCCCAGGAGCCCTTGGAATCCATCTACACGCGCATGAGCAGGCTCACCTCTGGAGCATATCTGAACCTGCAAAAGCTGTCCATCGTGCAAACGCCCATCTCCAGCGAACTGATCCGCCACATCTGCCAGCTTGGCGACGCTCAGCTTTACGAGCTTTTGAACGAGGCGAAATTCAACGAGATTTTGCACAAAGACGGAAAGCAGCACTATTTCACCTTTGCCGAGGCGAAGGAAAAGTTCTTTGAGCAGTGTTTGCCCAGAACTCGCAAGCAAGTCTCACAGAATGTCTTACAGTTTTTTGAAGGCAAAAAGGTGGAGGATTTCCCCACCTGCCGGGGCTTGATCGAAGGAGCCCGGATTGCGGAGGATATGGCAAGCGAAAGGCGCTGGCTTTTGAGGCTTTACGAGCTTTATTGTCAGGAACATCTGCAGCAGGAATCCTACGACGCCATCGCCAGGGTCCTGAGGCTGCGCTTGGAAGGCGGATTGGAGCTGACGGATGAGGAATTTGCACAGGATTTGAGCAAGTTCCACCGGATGTTGGAGTTTACCGCCAGCCAAACCGAGACGGAGTTTTTGCTCAAGCATCAGGACCAGCTTCCCAACAGCTTTGAGAAATTCGGGGTGTTGGGCAGCCTGGTTCTCTTTGGAGGCGACACCAAGACGGCTTTGAGACATTATGAGCGGGCGGAAAAGCTGGCTTCCACTCCCGCTGAAAGAACGCGGGCAAGGTTGTGGCAGGGGCAGATTCATGCACGTTTGAACCCCTTGAAACTGAAACGCAGCCTGGCGGGCTTGGAACTGGAAAAGGCTTCCATCGCTTGTCAGATCAAGGCGGCAACGCTGATGGCGGCTCATGACGTTCAGGAAAGCGGCAACGAAGTCGCCGTGAAAAAGCTGGAGGAGTTTCTGGCTCAGCTCACCCCCAGCCAGGAACCCGACGCCATGATTGAACTGGCATCGCTGCACAACACTTTGGGCGAACTTTACAGCATTCAAAAGGACCTTGCGGAGGCGGGAGACCACTTTGGCGTCGCGCTGAACATCTGGAACAGCTATAATATCCGGCGACATCTGGCGTGGATCCACAACAATCTGGCAGATCTGGATTTGAAGCAGGGGCTCACGGACACGGGTTTGGCTCATGCGGAAAAAGCCTTTGCCCACGCCAAGGACCGCGGAAACCCGCTGGCAATGGGCAGGGCGCGCTTGAATCAGGGTGAGGTGAAAATCAAGATGGGCGCCTTTGAGGAAGCGGAGACGCTGCTCTTGGAAGCGCAGGAAATCATCAAGAACCTCAAGGCGGAAAAGTATCTGGTTTCCATCGAACGCAACCTGGCACTCGCCAAGAGCAAGATCATCGGTTTTGGACACTATTACAACTTCATCGCCCAGCGCGAACCCAAGCTGGTTCAGGGAAATATCTCCCAAATCAACCCCTTGGTGAAGACCTATTTTTACTATCTGACAGAAATCAAAAACCCCAAAAAACTCAGCCGCCTGATCTTGGGCAACACACAGATCGACTATGCGCGCATCCATGAACAGGAGTTCTATCACAACGCCCTGAGCCTTTTGGCGATGGTGGAGGGGGATTACGACTCCGCATTGAAACAGCTCAAGCTGGCGCTGCGTTTTGCGGGACAGATCAACAACCACTATGCCATGGCGGTTTTGAGCGTTTTGAAGGCCACCTGTCACTACGGTCTTGGACAGATGGACCGCGCTGCGGAAATCCTGCGCAAGGCAAAGCCGGGAATCCAGGAACGCCACTATTTATATTGGGAATTGAGCCTGGAGCTCTTGGAACTGAAGCTGAAGCTGGTGGACCCCTCACTGGGTTTGAGAGAACTTTTGCGTCAGCTCAACGATGCCCTTTCCCGCTGTCAAAGCCAGAAATACTATCAGCTTGAGGTTCAGCTTCGCCAGATGAAGATCCAACTGCTCACCGCCATCGGAGCACCGGAAGTGGCGGGCGAGGAGCTTCGCAAGTACCGTCAATACCTGGAAAGCATCACCCGCGACATCGATCCCCAGGACCGGCTCAACTTCCTGGAAGTGAGTCAATACAACTGTTCCGACCCCACTCTCTTCAAAACCATGCCGATGGCGTCCAGGCAAAGCCGCGCTCGCTTGAGGCTGAACGAGATTTTGTTCGACACCTCGAACGTGAACAGCCTGCAGAGGGTCAAGTTCCTGATCGGCAAGGGAATAAACCAGCTCATCTCACCTTCCAGCTTCGTCTTGATGGCGTGGTCGGAAAAACTGGGCGCCTATCAGGATTTTCACAGCTACAACGCCCAGCTCCCGCTTCCCGGAGAATTCGGCGAACACATCGAAAACGCCTTCCAAAACCACAGCCTGCAAAGGTTTGAACATCTGGGGAAAAACATCGCCATCTTGCCCTTGGGTTCAAGCAGCCGCCGGGTGGGCTTTCTGGTTTTGAGCGACGAGGGTGAACTGGACTACACCCCCAGCGAACTGGAACTGCTGGAAAACATCCGGGCTCCGCTCACGGCAATGCTGGTGAGAGCCTGGGACTATTCCGAACTCTATCTGCGCATGGAAAAGATGAACCGCCTCATCGAGCTTTCCAATGAACTGATGAACACCAGAAATCTGGGCGAGCTTGAACAAGGCATGGTTTCCGCAGCGATCGAGCTCACCGGCGCCACCAGGGGGTTCCTGATCAAAAAGGACTCCGAGGGAAACAATTTCTTTCAGATTCAACTGGATATGAACGGTCAGATTTTAAGCACGGCGTTCGGCGTGAGCAACACAGCACTCGGCCTTTGCCAAAGCTCGGACGAGGAATTGAGATCCACAAATGCACCACGGGACAAGCGCTTTGAGGATTCCTTCAGCGTTCAGGATTACGGCATCCAGAGCATCTTTTGCGCGCCCATACTTCAGCAGGACTACAGCGGCTACATCTATTTGGACAACGCTGGCGACAGCAGCCGCGAGATGTATTTGAACGAGGAATTCACCCGCTTGTTCCTCAGGCTCTTTCAAAACGCCATCCAAAACTCGCTGCAATACTCGGAATTGATTCAAAAGAGCGCGGAATTGAGCAATCTGGAGCAGGCGAAGGACTATTTCACCCACATCGTGAGCCATGAATTCAACACCCCGCTCTTTATGCTTCAGAGTGCTGTGAACCAGCTCAAACAAAAGGAACCCGATCTCAAAAGCAAGCAGTGGAACAAGATTGAAGAGGCAGTGAAAAAGCTGTCCATCACAGTGGCGGACGTGCAGACCATGAACCGCTACAACCTGACCCAAAGCCTCCAGAAAAAGCAGATTGACCTGGAGGAGATCTTGAGGCAGGTTCACCAGCAAATTGAGATTTTGACCCGCGAACGCAGGCTGCACATCCGCGTGGAACTGGAAAAAGACCTTCCGCCGCTGTGGTCAAGCTGGGCAGACCTGCATCTGATGATCTATAACATCGTGCTGAACGCCGTCCGCTTCACAAACGACAACGGCATCATCACCATCGGAGCCAGGCGTTCCGCGGTCCCGCAGGAAAAGATCGAAGGCGGGGAAACTCTCGTGATCTTTGTGACGGACAACGGCATCGGCATCTCGCAGCGCCGCATCCGTGAGGTTTTTCAAAAATACTATGAATTGGGCGACATCTATGCCCACAAAAGCGGCTTGGTTTCCTACCGCAGCAGCGGTTTGGGACTGGGCTTGGCGGTCTCCAAACGCATCGCCGAACTCCATGGCGGGCGCATCGAAATCAAAAGCAAGGAAAATGAGGGCACATCCGTGTTCATGATCTTGCCAAACAAAAAAGGAGGATGAGGCTTGGGTTTTAGAACACTTTTCAGAGCCGGACTCCATTTGGGGCGGAGACGCATCTTCCCCATTCTCGTAACGCTCTTTTTGGCGTTGTTCGTTTTTGGCGGACTTTGGGGTCAATCCATCCGCGAAACAGATGAATTCAACTATATCACCGAGCTTTTCTACAGTCCGACGGCGGATTTGAACGAGCTGTGGGAAGAACTGGACGCCTTTTCCACACGCTGGGGGAATTCGGAGTATGATGAATATGTCAGATATCTGAAGGCGCATGTGGCTCTGCGTTTGGGAGAGATCGAACTTAGCGGACAGCTTTTTGAAGAGCTGCTTTCCCACGATGTTTACCCCGATATTTTGCCGGATATCCTGCTCAATCTTGCCATCGTGAAATATCAGCAAAACCTATTTCCCGCCTCGCTTGTGCTTTTGGATGAGCTGGAAAATCTGGCTGTGCATCCCTGGTATGACTATCAGGCCAGGATGTGGCGCGGACGGGTTAAGGCTCTGCAGGAGTTGTGGTTCAGCGCAGCCGAGGAATTTCGCAAGGCGCTTGAATTTGAGCCCAATGAAACAAAATTTGAATACTACAAGGTGCTTTTGGCGTTGGGACGGGATGAAACGGCGGCTGCCATTTTGGATTCGCTTTCCAGCTCCGATCCAGACTGGGAAAACTATCAGGGCGCCTGGCTGGACCGCCTGCTCACCGACGGGCTGTATCAGGATTTTGATGCGCACCTGGCTGCGCTTGACACTGAACTGGTTCAAACACCCGTTTTCGTTTTGCTCAAAGCGCGCAAAGCCATTTTGCTGCAGGATTATCAGGACGCACGGGAAATCATGAACAACCTGGAGGACAACGGTGAAACCGGGCTTTTCTACCATGCTCTGCTTTTGAGACAAGAGGGAAACCTGGGCGCTGCGGATTCCATCTTCCGCTTGATCCAGGTGTCGTCCGACCCCGATTTGGCGGTGCTTTCCTACTTTGAGCGCCTGAAGATCATCTACGATAAAAACCCCGATTCCGCCATCCAGCAGCTTCAGGATTATCTGGATAAAAGACAGAATAAACAGGGAGAGGCACTGCAGCTTTTGGGCGAGTTTCTCTTTGGAACTGGAGATCACCTGAAAGCGCTCCGCGCCTTAATCGAGGCTTCAAACCACATTCTCCCCGCCGCTTCGCAGGAAAAGAACCAAATCCTCATCGCCCGTTCTTACGACGCCATCGGTCAGGAAAAGCTTTGTGCTGAGACCTGCAACCGCTATCTGAACAGCCATCCGCAGGGTCTTTACCGCGATCAGGCTTTTTACTATCTGGCAAAGAATTCCAGTGATGACTCCGACCTTGCCAAGCTGAACTATCAGAGGCTTCTGAAGGATTATCCCGATTCCCAATTCGCAAATTCAGCACGCTTCGGCCTGGGGGAAATACATTTTTACGCCTCGGAATATCCGCAGGCAATCGAGCTTTATAAAACCGTGGTTCCCACCGGGCAAAACCAGGCTGTGCTTTGGTTGCGTCTGGCTCAAGCCTACTATTTTGCCAAAGATCTCGATGGAGCAAAAGCCGTTTTGGATGGGGCTTTGGAAGCAGAAACGGATTTTGAGGCCGCCCTTCTGAAAGCGGGAATTGCCTTTTCCAAAAAGGATTTTGAAGCGTCCTTGAACCTGTTTTCCCACGCTGACAGCCTGGCTTCAAACCAACAGCAGCATAGCGAAGCAAAGTCATATCTGGCTTACACTCTTTACACCATGGGACGTCACGAAGAGGCTTCCCAAATGTTTTTGGAACTGGCTGAAAGCGGCGATAACGGCGATATCTACCTCTATCAGGCGGCAAAATCCGCAGCGCAGGGTAAAAAATGGCACCGTGCCTTGGAAATCTATGACCGCTGGCTGGATGAGTTTCCGGATTCCGACCTGTTTTTGAACGTTCTGGCGGATATCGCGGTGACAAACTTCAACCTTGGCAACTATTCCGAATCCCTTTCCGGCTGGCTAAACATCCTTCGGCGCTTCACTTCGAACACCTTTGTGCCGGAAGAGGACCGTCCCCTATTGGCTGAGGTTTTCACCGGAATTGAAACCAGTTCGCGCAAGCTGAAGGGTTACGAACACATCGACGAAATCTCACAGCTCATCGACAGCTTTAAAAGCGACTACATCAAGTTTGAGCTGGAATATATCCTGGTGAAGCTCTATGCCAACGCCGAATTGTGGGCGGAGCTTTTGCGTGAAGCCGGGCAGTTTCGCCAAAGTTTGGATCTGCCCACCCATCGGCAAAATGAATTCGACAGCCTGCTTTTGCAATCCCTCATCCGCTTGAACCGATTGGAGGAAGCTGACAGCCTGGCTGTGGAACTCCACGAACGCGCCCCCAGCCAGGAATTGATGCTCCAATGGGCGGAACTGGCAGAAATGGGCGGAGACACCGAACTGGCTCAAGAGCGCTATTTCAAGGCCTTTGAGCTGGGTCCGGAGGATGGGATCTGGCTCAGCCTGCTGGATCTTTCCTCCCAAAATCAGTGGCTGGATTTTCCCGAACTTTGGGAGCTTGGTTCATCCTGGCAGGAACTGCATCCCCAGGCATATCTGCACCGATTGGCTTATCTGTTTGAATCCGGCAGTCTGGACGAAGCCACCGCCTTGGCGGATTCGCTGTTGGACAGCCAAAGCAACCCCTGGATCCGCGCCAATGCTGAGGTTTGGCTGGGCAAAGCGATCTTGGAAAAAGGCGACGCCGCTTCCGCACGCAGAACCTTTCAGAGGATACGTCTGCTGTGGCAGGAATTCCCCGATGTTCACGGCCAGGCGTGTTATTACACCGTTTTGAGCCTCATTGCTTTGGATGAGATGCAGGAAGCCCGGCTGGCCTTGGCGGAATACAGCCAATATCTTCAGACCGACCAGCTTGAACATCTGCAAACCCTGCTCCAGGAACCCTGAAGGCTTTGCCATGCGTAAGATACTGATTCCGCTCTTTGTGCTGTTTTGCTTTGCGCTGGTGGCTCAACCCCATGTTTTGCCCTCTCTGGAGATCCGCTCTGAGGGGACGCTTTTGGCTCCATTTCCGAAAAAGCCAGTTACTTTTCCAGAGGAAATAGCTCCAGACAGTCTGGTGTCGCAGGTTCCGCCTGTCTTTTCGCTGCGTCACAAGCTGCCCAAACCCACGCCGGGAACCGTTCATCCCCTGCGGCTTGACTTTGACATGGACACTTCGGTGCGCAGCTCGTTTTCCTTCAGCCACCGTCCCCAAAACCGTTTTGTGAGTCTGTGGAGGCTGGATGGGGATTTTGCCGTACCCACCACGGATTTCTACCGTTCCTCCCTGGCGCTGGGAATCAACACCCGCACCGGCGAACTGCTGCCATCTTTTTATCAATTCGCCTACCAAAGAAGCCAGACCGCGTCCTTCACCGGAGAAACCTATTCCTTTTCAACCCAGGAGCACTTCGATTCCATCGATTTGGGGGCGGTGGATTTTCAGGACCTTCGTACTCGCTTCAGCTTGGAAAAAGCCTATCAAAACCTCGATGAGGAGAGTTCCTCCCACTTTGCTTTTGGCTTTGACCACTCCCACATCCTGCGCTTCGAGAAACAAAGAATGGCGAACCGCTTTGTGGTTCAGGAAAGGCAAGTGGGAGTGGCGCTTCAATATCGCGCTCCCTGGTTCGGCAAAGAGCTTTCACGTTTCGATTTGGGTTTGATGACGGATTTTCACCACATCCTGCCCGCTTTGGACATCAACAAACGAATGATTTTCTCCAAGGGCAGATATCTGGAACTGGGAAACAAAAGCGAAATCAAGGCTTTTTCCCGCTATGAAATTGCCGAAACCCATCCCTGGGTGTATCTGCCCGCAAGACCAATGCTGGAAATGAAGCCTCTGGATTTGTATTTACGCGGTCGGAAACTGTGGGACGGTACTTTACTTCACCACGCCGGCTTGGGACAAAATCTGCGCTTTTTCTATAACCAGCCGGATGTTTATGCACCTGATTCGCAGGCTCTTTTGAGGCAGGCGAGCGTTTTTGACTGGGAAGTGAGCGGCGAAGCGCTCTTGAACTACAAGGGTTGTCAGATTCGGCAGGACCTGGCTCTGGATTTTCAATGGTTGAAGAATGGAGAATGGGTTTCCAGAGCCTACATTCCGCGTTGGCAAGCCAAGACCCAGGCTTCCTATACGCTGAAAGAGCTTGACCTTTGGGCTTCTTTGGACCAGCAATGGTTCAGCGAGGATGAAAACGGGAATTTACTTCCCAACGTTTTCGATCTAAGCTTGGGCTTGAGCCTGCCCGTATTCCATGACCTTCGTTTAAGCCTGAGCCTGGATAATCTTTTCAACACAGTTCATCCTGCACCGGGAACGCTTCCCGAACCGGGTCGCAGCCTACGTCTTGGCTTCCGTTGGCTGCCTTTGAAATAAGGGGTTTTGGACTTTAATGAGTTCCATCAACCCCGAAGCCTTATGAGGAGAAAAACCATGCGTAATCTCGATTTGAACGTGGAAAGAAAGCGGATTGTGGACTTTATCCGCAATTACCTGAAGGGGTCCGGATTCACAAAAGTTGTGTTCGGGCTTTCCGGCGGCTTGGATTCCGCTGTGGCTGGAGCTTTGGCTGTTGAAGTCCTGGGTCCCGAAAACGTTATCGCGGCAATTTTACCCTATAAAATCACCGCCGCCAGTTCTTTGGAACACGCGGAACTGATGGTGAAAACCATTGGGATACAGAGCCATACCATCGATCTCACCCCCATGACGGAGCCCTATTTTCAGCTTTACGAGCCCCAGGCAGACCGCTCACGTAAGGGCAACTGGCTGGCACGCTTGAGGATGAATGTTCTTTTTGACCTCAGTGCCAAGCACCGGGCTCTGGTGATGGGCACCGGAAACCGCAGTGAGATCATGACCGGCTATTTCACCCTCTTTGGCGACGCAGCCTGCGCCTTCGAGCCCATCGCCCATCTGTATAAAACCGAGGTGGCAAAGCTGGCGGAACTTTTGGGCGTTCCCTCCCAAATCATTGCAAAAGCCCCCAGTGCCGACCTCTGGGAAGGTCAATCCGACGAAGAGGATTTGGGTTTTTCCTACCCCGTTTTGGATGAAATTCTGGACTTTTTGGAACACAACTCACTGACTTCCGCCACTGATGAGGATTTGAAGTTTCCCCGTTCGCTATATGAAAAGGTGGATAAAATGGTGAAAGCCACCGCGTTCAAGCGGGTTCTACCGCCTTCTTTGGAGATGACATAATGCTTTTGGGACATCAACGCTGCTTCAAATGCAGGGCAGAGCGCGGAGTGCGCAACTGTCCACGGTTCAAAAACAAGGTTATCGGCTGGAAATGCTGTTTGGAACTCAGGGTGGACCTTTTGTGTCCACCGGAATGTCCCTACGCCGCCAAAGCCGATGAAAACAGCCCCTTCCCCACCTTCCGGGCAGATTCGAACACAGAATTCATGCAAACGGTGAGAAGGCACATCGACCTTTGGATATATCAAAAACAGGATGAACTTGAGGGGCGAACCCCCGCCGAATTTGCCGCACAGGATAAAAGCAAGGCGCTGGCATGGCTGGGTAAATACCGCTTTCCGGCAAACTTTCCGATGACCTATCTCTTGGAAAAATTGGATTTGCCACATGAAGAAATAGAAGAACCCGCCAGCCCGGAGACGGTAAGTTTTGACTTCCTGGACGCCGCTATCGCCTTTGACTGGGAAAAGCTGCGTTCTTTCACCACCAACGACACCCAAGACCCCGATTTGGCACAGCGTTATCAGAACATCCTCAGTTCGCTTGGAGACTTGAAAAAGCTTCGCAGCTATCAGGTTTTGCACGCCGGAGCGGCCGACGACGGTATCAGCGCAATGGTGGTTTTGGAGCTCAACCGCAAAAAGGTTTGGGCAATTCTGCTCAGCGCCGCCAGCGGGGAATGGAAAATCCGGCAAAACTACAATGGCGGACCCCATCTTTTCTACCAGCAAAACAAGCTTTTCCATGATTTGGCGGAGCTTTTGGCAAACGGCCAGACCGCTCAGGCACGGGAAAAAATCAGTGAAAGCCTGCCTTCCTATCCCGACTGTGCCGACCTCTATTACTATCGCGCCCTTTCCTGGCAGCTTGAAAAGAATTTCAAAAAAGCCCGCGAAGATTTTCTGGACGCCCTGGCGCTGGACAACCACTTTTTCGCCGCCGGACTTTCACTTTCCGCACTCTATCTCACCGAAGGCAAGCTTGAGCTCGCCAGGGAACTTTTAATCAAGCTTCACGAGGAGCGTCCCGACGATCTGAACGTGAAAAACAACCTGGCTGCCTGCGAAGCGGGATTGGGAAACGTGGATCAAGCCCGCAAAATGTGGCAGGAAATCCTGAAAACGGTACCCAACTATGAAGCCGCTCAAAAAAACCTTGAACGCTATCCCGGCTGAAGCCCAGGTTTACATGAAAAGAGCCCTGCGTCTGGCTGAACGAGCCCGTGGGCTGTGTTCGCCGAATCCCTTTGTGGGGGCGGTGATCGTGAAAAACGGCGAGCTGCTTGGCGAAGGCTGGACTCAGGTTTACGGAAGCGATCACGCCGAGGTGCAAGCCCTGAAAAAAGCCGGTCCGAAAGCCCAGGGCGCCGACATGTATGTAAGCCTGGAGCCCTGTTCCCATCAGGGAAAGACCCCTCCCTGCACCCGTGCAATCATCAAAGCCGGAATCAAGCGCGTTTATGTGGGCATTTTGGATCCCAATCCGCTGGTGAACGGACGCGGCATAAAACAGCTGCGCGATGCGGGAATCGAAGTGATGACCGGGCTTTTGGCACCTAAGATCGAAGTTCAGCTTGAATCCTACCTCTGCCGGGTTCTGAAACAAAGACCCTTCGTAGTTTGGAAATCGGCGCTTTCCGTGGATGGCAAATATGCCGCCCAAGATGGCTCTTCACGCTGGATCAGCGGCGAGCTTTCCCGCAAAAAGGTTCACAGGTTGAGAGAGGCTTCGGATGTGGTTTTAACCGGGATTGGCACCGTTTTGGCGGATGATCCCATGCTCAATGTTCGCCTGTCCAAGCCGCGCCACCAACCGCTCCGAGCCGTTTTAGACCCCGAATTGAAGCTGCCCCCGGATTCCCGGCTTGCCCAAAGCGCAAGTCAATATCCCACAGCCGTTTTCTGTTTGGATGGCTTGGAAAGCAGCTCCCAGGCTTCTGTTTTGAAAAACCTTGGCATTCAAATTCATCCCACTGCCGCCACTGACGATGGCCTGGACCTCCACGAAGTTTTGGATATCCTCTTCAAGCTCGGTCACAATCAGGTTTTATTGGAGTCGGGCAGCAAGCTGGCATCAGCATTTTTCGAGCGCAAATTGGTCGATAAAATCCACGTGTTTTTGGCTCCAAAACTGATTGGAGGCAGCAGGAGCATCCTCTCCGAACTGGATTTGCCAAACATTTCCCAAGCCATTTCGCTGCAAAACCCAATCTGGAAAAGAAGCGGAGACGATTTTGAACTGATCGCCTACCCCGATTTTTCTTGAGCCTGCTCGGATCAAAAAAAATAGCGTTTTGCTTTGGATGACGTAGCTTTTCGATTATTCTTTTCTTAAAAATGATGATTATAAAAAACAAGATAAGGAGACATCAATGAAGATAGTCCACTACACCCAGGAAGAACTGGTGCCCGTGAATGCGGAAGGCGCCCAAAATACCAAAATGCGCTGGCTTATCGCCCAGAAGGATGGAGCGCCAAATTTTGCCCTGCGCATCTTTGAAGTTGAACCCGATGGACACACCCCCTTCCACATGCACGATTGGGAGCACGAAGTTTTTGTTGTGAGCGGAAAAGGCGCTCTGCAAACTGAAGAGGGCGACAAACCCTTCGCCGAAGGCGACGCCATCTACGTTGACCCGGGAATGCGCCACGCTTTCAAAAACACCGGCGACGAACCCTTGAAATTCCTCTGCATCATACCCCACGAAGACGCTGCACCAAAGAAATCCGCCAATCCTTTCGCAGACGAATCCGCCGACAACTGCTGAGTTTTTTACAAAAGCGGGTCTGGTTTTCAAGCTGGACCCGCTCATTTGCTCAAATAACAGTTGACGCATGAGCCCCCTGCATTTTTATGGTATAAAATACTGCATTTTAAGCTGAAAATGAAGCAAGGAGAATAGATATGTCCAAAGACAACCGTCGTGGCAAAGGCATCAAAAACCTTCCCAATCACGGTCGCGGTGAATGCCCGGTTTGCCATCGCACCAGCATCAAGCTGCTCAACGAGGTTAAAGTTGGCGAAAAAACCGTGAAGGTTTGCAAAAACTGCCGTCACATTGCCGCCGAACGTCTGGGCGCCTAAGGCTTCCAGCCCTTTCAAAGCAAATTCAGATCGCCTGGGAAGGTTTTTTCGGGTGATCTGTTTTTTTTAACCCTGAAATATGCGTCCTCTGAAAGCCCTTGGCCAGAATTTCCTGAACGAGCCTTCCATCGCGGAAAAAATCGTGGAATTGGCTGGCGTGCAGGCAGGTGACCCGGTTTGGGAAATCGGACCGGGCAGGGGTATCATCACGCGCGAACTTGTGAGGGCTGGGGCAAATGTCCATGCCATCGAACTGGACGAAAGGCTGAAAAACCCTCTGCTTGATGAATTTGAAGACAGGGTTCAATTCATTTTTGCCGATGTGCTGAAGCTGGATTGGCAGGAGCAAATCGCCAAGGCCGACAGCCCCATCAAACTGGTGGCAAACATTCCCTACCACATCAGTTCCCCCCTCTTGAAAAAGCTTGAAGAACACCATCAGGCTTTCCATTCCATCACTCTCATGCTGCAAAAGGAACTGGCACAGCGCATCTGTTCCCAGCCCAGAACAAAATCCTACGGGGTGCTCACCCTGCGCTTGAAACGGCTTTTTGACGCCGAACTGCTTTTTGAACTGGGACGCGAAAACTTTGACCCCGCACCCAACGTAGATTCAGCCGTCATCAGCCTGCGTCCCAGAGCCTCAAAGCCGCAGATCGAAGATGTGCCAAAATATCTCAAGCTCATCACATCCGCCTTTTCTCATCGCCGCAAAACCCTGCGCAACAACTTGTTCCCCGTTTATGGCAGGGAAAAGGTGCAAAACCTGGAAACCAGAAGCGGGCTCGATTTTACCCGACGTGCGGAGACTCTTGATGAAAAAGAGTTTATTGCCCTGGCTGCTCTGCTTTAGCCTTTTGCCGGGCTTGCTCCCGGCGCAAAACAACCTTCTGGAATTTGGCTTTTCCAGCGGAAGAAGCTCGCAGGAATCGGATAGCAATTTTTTGTATCAGATGCAGCCCTTTTCCGCATCACAACTACAAATCAAAGCGCAAAATCACAATGAGGAAAGGCTGAACTTTGCCCAAAGGAACCGCCATTCACTTTTGGGGCTTGATCTCGTGATCCAGCGCGGCTGGCTGAGCCACGGTTTCAGTTCCGGCTTCGACTTTTTGCAGGACTCCAGCCAGCTTGAGGCAGACCTACACCCCTATCGCAACAAAACCGGATATCTGGGCTATTCGCTGGAGTTTTCGCCGTTGGACAGTCTGAACTTTGAACTGGGCGCCAAAGGCTTGCTGCGTTCCGAGGAAGACCGTTACATCCTGGATTCACAGCTCAACAGCAAAGGCTGGCAGGGACACGCACGTGCGCACACTTCCATGGAGATCTGGAACAGCTTGACTGGCTTGAACCTGAATTATGAACGCAAAAAACTGGATTGGGAAAGCCAGCAAAATGGCATTCTCAACGCCTTTTTGAACCATCAAAGCCAAAACCTGATTTTCAACAACAACCTCAGCCTGGGCAGGCAGGAAGACGATATCTACGAACTTTTGCCCGGGAACGGCGGCAGAGGCTTCTATGAATTCAAAGACACCCAAAAACGCGGAAGCCTTTCCTACAACGGCGTCTTGGAATATCTTCCCTGGGATTTCCTGAACCTTGAGCTGCAGGAGAGTTTTGCCAAACGCCAGATCGAACTGACCGAAAGCTCCGCCCGCAACAGCAGTGATCTGAGCAATCAAAGCACGATCAAAGTGACACTCGAACCCTTGAGCAGCCTCGCCTGGGAGAACTCTTTCAGCCATTTCTACGGGCTGAAACGCTTCAGCAGCGTGCAAAACACCCGCCACACGGAAAACCGCATTCTGAACACAAAACTGAACTGGGAATATGCCGGTGGAGACAGCCTGTGGGCAGGATACCACATAGACCTTCAACGCAGCATTTTCCCCGACGACGGCAACCGTTGGGACAACGACCTGCGCCACATGCGTTTAAGCCTGGGCAATGTCCAATATTGGAAACAGCGTTTGAAGCTGAACACCCGCGCCTTTTGGAACCTTACGGACGACGTTTATCTGGACAGCCTGCTTTCCGCAAACAGCAAACAGACTTCCACTTACGTTCTGAATCCGGAAATTGCCCTGCTCATCGGCGACCGGCTTTTGTTCAATCAACGCTACCAGATTCGGGCAGACTACACCCAATACCGGTTTGAAACCGCTCCGCAAACCTTTTACCGCCAGCTTGAACTGGAATACAAGCTGGTGTTCGACAGCTTCCCCTATGCGGCGCGTTCTCAAGACAGACGCTGGCTGCTTTTGCCCTACCGAAACAGCGACGGCTCCGCCTTTGTGGCAAACCTCAGCTTCGGTTATGAACACAACGAATATGCGGACTATGATGGGCGCGCCTATGTGATCAATTTTAAAAATGACCGCTACACTGCCGGAATCAGCTTCAAACACGACATAAATAACCTCTACTACATCATCCAACCCCGCTATAGTTGGGGAACCTGGACCGAATATGGCCTGCTTTTGGGGCTGGCTTGGAACTATAATGAAAACTCGCTCCTGGAATTTTCGCTGAACCCTGTCGGTAACAAGCTGGACGACTTGGATTGGCGCTGTTCAGTGAGCTTGGGAGCGCATTTCTGATGAACCTTGAAAGCCATGTTTATTGGATGAAACTCGCCTTGGCGGAAGCCCAAAAAGCTTTTGAGGAAGACGAAATTCCCGTGGGCGCTGTTTTGGTGAAGGATGATGAGATCGTGATCGCAGAACACAATCGCACGCGCCAACTCTCGGACCCCCTGGCTCATGCGGAAAAATTGATCATTGACAAAATCCTGCGCTCAAAAATCAAGTATCTGCAGGATTATAGATTATATGTGACCTTGGAGCCCTGCCTCATGTGCGCCGGAAGCATCATTCTCAGCAGGCTGGGCTGCCTTGTTTTTGGAGCCTCCGACCCCAAGTCCGGAGCGGTGGGTTCCCTCTATAATGTGCTGGCCGACAAAAGCTTGAACCATCGTCCCACTGTTTTGAGGGGCGTTTTGGAAGCCGAATGCGGCGGCCTGTTGAAAAGCTTTTTTCAAAACCGAAGATAAATGAAGCGGAGAGTTGCCGGAGCGGTTGAACGGGACGGTCTCGAAAACCGTTGTATCCTTACGGGTACCCAGGGTTCGAATCCCTGACTCTCCGCCATTTTTTTATCATGGATAGCCCCATCCTTTTTTGCAACGCTTCCCTGCCCATCAGCGGCGGCGGCACCTTACGCGAAGAATTCATCCTTTACCATCTGGATTCCGCCCTGCAAGCTGCTCTGATCAATGAATTTGCCTCCATCACCGGCAAAGAACTCAACCCTCAAAGCGATTTGCACACCCTCTCCGGCGGACAAAAGGTTCTGATGATGACCCTTTTGGCGCTACTTTCACCGGCAAAGTCCATCCATTTTGTGAACCTCTGGCATTCGCTGGATACTCAAAACCGGGACCTCGTGAAAGACCTGATAGCCAGGCTGGGAGCGGAACGCCGGATTACACACAGCGCGAGTGAAGATGATAATTGAAGCGGGAATCCATCAAATCTGGCCGGGATTTGATCTGCAAATCGCCTCGGAACTTCATTTCACCAGTGGTTTGACCCACCTGCAGGGACCCAATGGAGTCGGCAAAAGCTCTTTTTTGACCCAACTGCTTCTCCCCCGCCTTGTAAAAAACCCTGCATACTACTGCCTCTATTTTGAACAGCAGATGCAACTGCAAATCACTGCAGTAAAGGCTTACGCCGCTTTGATGAAACCCCGGGTGCAGGTGGAAGGTGAAGCCGACGCTGTGGACTTCCTTTTGCAGGATCTTCTCCGCAGCTATGAAGCCGAGCCACGTCCCAGCTTGGTCCTGATGGATGAATCTCTGCACGCCGAGCGTATCAAGGCATTTTTGGATGAAAACATCCCCGACTACAGCCTGGTTTTTTCATCTCATGGCGAGCTTTTCCCCTCGGCACGCAGCATCGTTTTCAAACCTCTTTCGTCATCACGGAGCTTGGTGGATGCCCCCGCAAATTAAGCTGATCCTCTCTCTGCTTCTGCTTTTGAGCATCCTGGCGGTCACCCTGGTGCTCTTTCTGGATTCCCTGCCCATTCAGCTTGCCTTTTTTGGCGCGCTGACCCTTGCCCTTCTCTTCTTAAAAGGCTTCAAGCGATGGCTTCAGGGTTTCCGGCTCATGCTTCCCTTCCTGATTTCCCTGAGCCTTGTCTATCTGATGTTTGGAGTTCTCAAAATCAAGACCCAGGAAGCTGATCCCGGCAGCATTTCATATTGGCTGCAATTCGGCTTGGGGCGCATCTTGCTTTTCGCAAATTCGGTTCTGACTTTCCAACTCTTTTTCAGCCTGATCAGCTTTGATGAACTTCTGAGTTTACCGCTCAAGATTGGCTTGATGAAATATGTGATTTTGGGCAAGATCCTCTTTTCAAATGCCTTTAATTCCTATCAGGACATCGGTTTCCACCAATCCCTGATACCCAGTCAACAGCAATCCAAACAGCGTTTTTCACAGCGCTTCAAAGCCCGGCTCGCTGCCGTTTTGGCGCTGCTTTTCACTCTTTCGAGAGAATCGCGCATCAAGGGCGCCCAGATCGACAATCGCATCGCAGCCTGTCATGGCGGCAAAAGCGGCGGAACCGGACAATGGTATTTGAACCTGGGCTATGTGGTCTTGGTCACAGTTGCCACCATGATCATCCCCATTCCCATCCCCGGCGGTGGCTTCTTCAATTTCGGCGACGTAATGATCGTTTTCATTGGTCTTCACGCCGGACGCAGGGCTGGTGCCCTGGCAGGCGGTATCGGCAGCGCGATTGCAGATTTATTACTTTTCCCACTTTTTGCGCCCATCACGCTGCTCGTGAAAGGCTTGGAAGGCTGGCTCAGCGGCTTGGGGCACAAGAGTTCCGGCTTGGGACGCTTCCTTTTTCCCCTGTCTGGCTGTGCGCTCATGGTTGGTGGCTACTTTTTGGGGGAATGGGCTTTGCCGCAACTGGGTAAAGCCGTGGCAGTTGCAGACCTCGGTGTAAACATTGTTCAAGGTTTGGTGGGCTTTGTGGGCGGCCGTGCCCTTTTTGAGGCGGCAAAATATCTGGATATCTGACCCAGCCCTGCCTCCTCCTTGAGCCCAACAGCATATCTATTCCTATCTTTCCTGCATCCCTCCCGTAAAAATATGGGGAGGTCTTTGGGAAGTGTTAAGGTTGTGTTCAGGATGGAGCCAAGGGAGAGCCAAGGCTGTATGATTGGGCAGCTCTTTTTACCCAAAAAAAATTGGCCCTCCCGAAGGGGAAGGCCAAAATTTCTTGGATGAGTTCAAGTATTACTTCAGTTCGATCACCACAAGTTTCTGTTTTTTGAAGGCGTTGGGGTCATTCACGCGCAGGACATATTGGTCGCCGGCTCTGCTGACTTCATAGGAAGCGGCAACGTGGCTGGAGAGCACGGAATAGCCTTTTTTGGTGACGGGGAAGCTGAGTTCCTGAGTGTCCAAAAGGTTGAACTGGGTGAAGCGGGAAAGATCAGCGTCTTTCACAGTGGAAACTTTTCCGATTCCCAAGATTCCGCCCTTGCGGTTGATGATCCCGCTGTCCATCAGCTGTTTGCGGGTTCCAACGGCAAAATACATGCGGTTGCTTTCAAGGTTTTGCTCGGCAATCTGGGAGTCTTTATCCTTGAGGCGGGCATCGCGCTGATTAATCTCGGCTTGAGCGGCAAGGCGCTCTTCATCCAAAGTGCTGGACAGCTTTCCAACGCGTCCTTCAAGTTCCGCCACGATTTTTTCCTTGTCTGCAACAGATTTTTTAAGCCTGTCCACCATGGCCTGAATTCCGGAAAGCTGACCTTTGCTGGATGCCAGTTTTGATTCCAGATCTCTGATTTTGTTTTTGTATTCTTCGATTCTGGCGCGGGCATTTGAGAGTTTTTCAGCAGGCGTTTTGCCCGGGACCTCGCCGAGGGCACCGATCTCGTCGGTTAATTCTTGATCAAATTTATCCAAACTGCTTCGGATTTCGTCGTATGCGGAGGCGGAGTCGTTATAGAGTTTCTCCAGTTCCGCTTTTGACATTTCCAGATCTTTGGTTTTTTTAGCTGCACCATTCCACATCACTCCAAAGATGATGGCCAAAATGGCCAAAATAGCCGCTATTATCCAAGATGTCGCTTTCATGCTTGACTCCTCATGGCTGTTTATTATGTTGGCTCATTATTTTAAAAGGCCGTTTTGCTGTCAAGCATAAAGCTTAAAAAACGATGAATTATTCTATTTTATCCACTTGGACCAATGAATTTCGCGCTCCGAACCTCAAGGTTGAGAGCGCCTGGCAGAGCTCCAGGCAGATCAGGCTTGTATTTTCGGACAAAAGCCAGCTCACGCTTCTGGTGGGAAGTAAGGCTTTCGCCTTTTATGGCAAGGAGTTAAGTCCTGCAGAAAACGAACACAAGATTTGGGATCTTTTAAGCAAAGCACTGCTGACTAAAACCCAGATCGACCCCAATGATCGCATCATTCGCTTCCATTTTGAGCAAACTGATATCTTTCAGGAAAAAAACTCCCTGATGCTGATTGCGGAATTCACACCGCCCAAGCCGAATTTGATTTTGGCACGCGAAGGCGAAGAAACGGTGGTGATCGATGCCTTGCACAAATACAGCCTTGCGGACAACCCTCACCGCCAGATTTTGCCCAAGCTTCCCTATCAAGCGCCCAAAACCTCGTTCAAACCAGTGATTGAAGAGCTATCCTTACCCTTGGAACTCAAGTCCTTGCAAACTGGGGAAACACTTTCGTTTGCCAATGTGAACGATTATCTGCAGGCGTATCATGAGCATGTTTTCCTGGCACGGGAAGACGCCCAACTGCGTAAAAACATGCGCTCAGGCTGGGAACGTGAGCTCAAAAAAGCACTGGCGAAGCTGAAACGTCAGGAGCAGGAAGCCGCGGATGCCGAGCGCGTGGAACACTGGAGGGTTTGCGCGGAAACCTTGAAAAGCAATCTGGGACAGATTTCACGGGGACAGGAAAGCCTGAAGACGATAAACTATTTTGACCCCGACTTGGCGGAAATTGAAATCCCTCTGCAAACCGAGCTGTCCGCCCGGCAAAACCTGGAATGGTATCTGAAAAAATATGGCAAGGCCAAGCGCGGCAGAGACTTGATCGCCAAAAACATTGCTGAGACCAAAAAGCAGATTGAAAAGCTGGAAGGCATCCTTGAGCGCATCGACGGCGGCGAGGAGATAGCTCTCCCCTCCCGTGGCACAAAGTCGCGTCCGGAGCGGGTTCCGGATATGCTGGACAAGCTTCTGCGGCTGCGTGTGAGCGACGATTTTGAGATTGTGGTTGGGCGCAAAGCCAGAGAGAACGATTTTATCACCACCCAACTGGGCAGACCGCATGATTGGTGGTTCCACACCCGGATTTACCGCGGCTCCCACATCCTGCTGCGCTGTTTCCGAAAAAGCAGTCCTAACGAAGAATTGATCAGGGTTTGCTGTGCATTGGCAGCTTGGTATTCCAAGGCACGCTTTTCTCAAAATGTGCCTGTGGACTACACTCAGATCCGCTTTGTGCGCAAACCTCGCAAGAGTGCACCCGGATATGTGATTTACACCGACCACAAAACCGTCTTTACCGATCCCATGGATCTGCGTTCTGCGAGGAGCAGTCTGGGCTTGTGAAAAAACGTCTGAAAGACGACGCCATCCTTTTCAGGATCATTCAATACAGCGACAGCAGCCTCATTTTAAAGGCTTTTGCACGCCAGCAGGGTCTTGTTTCACTACTTGCAAAAGGCATCAGGAAAAAGGCGGAAGGCAGTTTGCTCAGTCCGCTAAACAGTTATGAATTCAGCTTTTATGGTCCGGGGGAGTCTGAACTATGCCTCTTGACCGAGCTTTCCCTGCTCAAGGAAAACAAACTTTCCCACAAGATCGAGGCTTGGAGCGCAGCTCAGTGTGCCACGGAACTCTATTCACAGCTTTTTTTGACTATGGAAGAAAGCCCAGCGTGGTTCGTGCTTTTGGTGGAATATCTGGATTATCTGGAAAAAACCGAAGGCAGGGCAATCCTGATCTGGTGGCGTTTTTTACTGAGAGTGTTCAAAATGTTGGGCACACCGCTGGAGCCCGGAATTTGCAGACTTTGCGGCAAGGCACTCACCAGCCCGGCTTTCTGGGAGAGAGCTGGGGCTTCAAGCCTCTGTGGGGAGTGTTTGGGCTCGGCGTACGATACTTCCCGCTATGCGAGGCTCAGCCCCATGGCTGTGCGGATTTTAACACTTCTGCCCAGAATTGGACTGTATCTAAATGAACTGAATCCGGATGGGGAAAGCGTCGCCCAGCTTAATGAACTGTTTTCACAGCACTATCAGGCTCACTTCCACAAGGCCTTGAACCTCAAATCCCTGGGAGTTTTGGAGCAGTTTTACAGCTGAGATTCGTTAGGATTTCCTCTCTAGTCCAGCCTTAAAACGGTTCAAAGGCGTTCAGATTCCAATAGAAGCGTTCCGCCTCCTGCTGCACATGCAGAAGCTCTTCATAGTGAAGCATTTCCCACTTTGCCAAGAGCTCAAAGAATTCTTTCAATTGTGGCTGCTGAGCTTTTTCGGCATTTTCCTTGTAGCTTCCGAAAGCGTCTTTTTCCAAAAGCAGAGCCGTGGAAATTGCGGAGAACAGGAATTGGTCCTCACCAATGCGGCGCACGAAGCCTTCGGAAAAAAAGGAATCGTCTTCCCTCACGGCGCTCAATTCGGAATCCACAGCTGAAAGAGGCTGATCGCCAGAGATTTCATTGTGGTATTTCAAAAGGTAGTTGAAATGGCGCTGTTCCTCTTGGGCGCGGGAAGTGAAAAATTCCTTCACTTCGGGTTCATCGGCATGGGCGGCGGCTTTTTCATAGAGAGTAACACTGTCCTTTTCGCCCTGCATGGCTTTTCTGATCGCTTGAAGCATGTCTTCCTTCATAATTTCATCCTTTATCGAGGTTTTCTTTTTATGATACTATAACCCGGAAGTGGCGCAAGGCAGATTTTTTCTGTTCCCACCCCGGCGGATGATTTCACTTGTCAAAATCTGGAGAGTTTTCAAAGTGGGTTTTCAAAATAAAATTGAAACTGGAGAGACCTTGAAACTGAAGATCTCGATTCTAATTCTGCTTGCCATCATGCTTTTCTGCCTGAGCCCGCTGGCGGCGGAATCTTTTGGTGAACGCACCGCCAAAGCCTTGGAAGAAAAAGGCGTAAGCCCTTGGATGATTGTGATTTTGATCTCAATGCTGCCCATTGTGGAATTGCGTGGAGCCATCCCCGTGGCAATTTTTTTGTTTGGCATGAGCTGGCAGCAGGCGGCGCTGCTTTCCATAATCGGCAATATGCTGCCCATACCCTTTATCCTTCTGCTCTTGGAGTGGTTTTTGAAGCTGATTTCACGTTTTAAGTGGGGCAAAAAGTTAACGGATTGGCTTTGGACGCGTGGGCGCAGCAAGGGAAAGCTGGTGGAACGCTATAAAGAGCTGGGTCTCATCGTTTTTGTGGGTATTCCCCTGCCAGGAACCGGAGGCTGGACCGGCTCGCTGGCTGCCACGGTTTTTGGGCTTTCCTTTTGGAAATCCCTGTTCTGCGTGTTCATCGGCGTGCTCTTGGCAGCAGTTGCGGTCACGCTCATCTCAGTTTTGGGAATCTCTGTGCTGGGCATCTAATCATGAATAAACCAAGCTTCCACATCTTTTGGCTGGCTGGGGAAAACTCCGGTGATCTGCACGCAAGCCTGGTGATGGAAGCTTTGAACAAGGATCTGCCAAACCTGCGTCACAGCGGGATTGGCGGCGCCAGAATGCAGGCGCATGGTTTGAAGCCACTTTTTCCTTTTCAGCGTTTCAATGTGATGGGTTTTTCCGAAGTGGCTGGTCATCTGGGCTTTTTCCTGAACGTTCAAAGAAGGATCAAAGCCTTTTTGAAAGCGGAAAAACCGGATCTTGCCATTTTGGTGGACTATCCCGGATTCAATCTCCGCATCGCCCGGATTGCCGATGATTTGCGCGTTCCGGTGCTCTATTTCATCTGTCCGCAGTTTTGGGCATGGAAACATGGACGGGTGCGCAAATTGCGTGAAAATGTGCGCCATGTGGCTTGCATTTTGCCTTTTGAAAAGGAATTGCTGGACATCCACAACGTTGGCAGCAGCTATGTGGGGCACCCAATCGCGGAAGAGATTTCCCCGGAACTTGATCGTGATGGATTCGCGCAGTTTTTCGGCTTGGACACGGACTCGCGTTGGCTTGGTTTTTTCCCCGGCAGTCGGGATGCGGAAATTCAAAGAATGCTGCCCGTATATCTGGAAGCGGCAAGAGAACTGGTTTCCTTGGGCTTCAAAATCCTGGTTTCCAAGGCCAGCACTGTTTCACACCAGCTTTTCCTAGACTTGCTTGAAAAACACGGCTTTGAAGGCTTGGCGGTGATTGACGGTTACCGTCACGAAATGATGAAGTTTTGCGAGCTTTTGGTCTGCACCTCGGGAACCGCAACTCTGGAGGCGGCTTTCATCGGCACTCCGCACCTGATCTGTTATAAAACTTCCAGGCTTTCATATTTGATCGGACGCCGTTTGGTGCGAATTGAGCGCATCGGGCTGCCAAATATCATTTTGGAGCAGGACCTGCTTCCTGAACTCGTTCAAAACGATTGCAACGCCATAAACATCAAACGCGAGCTGTTGGCTTTGCTGGATGAGCCCGAAAGGGCTGAAACGATGCGGGAAAAGCTCATTACACTGAGGACAAGCCTGTCCGAACCAAAAACCAGCCGGGAGATGCTGAGGCTGGTGAAACAGCTTTTGGAACGCTATGCCTGAGCTCTTGTACCGTCTGGAAGGCTTTTTGGGAGCCTGTTTGCTACGAGCCCTGCGCCGCAGCTTGAGAATTGAAGCCAGCGGACAGCCTCCAAACCACCATCCCTGCGTTTATGCCTTGCAGCATCGTGATCTGATTCTTTTGGCGATGCAAAGAACGGACTGCGGCATCGCCGTGATGAGCTCTAAATCCAAGGATGGAGAGTTGATCTCGCGCCCTCTGAAGCGTCTTGGTTTTTTGCCGGTGCGGGGTTCTTCTTCCCGTGGCGGAGCCGAAGCCCTGCGCAAATTGATCAAACTTACCAAAAAATATAGCCTTGCCATCACTCCGGACGGTCCCAAAGGTCCTGCCGGAAGTGTGAGCCCGGGGGTTTTGCAGCTTGCATATCTGGGAAAAATCCCCATCATTCCGGTTTCAGCCTATGCTGTGAGGCAGTGGGAACTGAATACATGGGACATGCTGCGCATTCCCAAGCCTTTCACCACCTTGAAAGCCAGATACGGAGAGGAAATCTGGGTGAAAAGTCGGGATGATTTTGCCAAAGCACAGGAGGCAATTAAATCCTTCTGGGCAGAAGCCTGAAGATTAGAAGGCCTGAGACCCATTACAATTTGAGATACACAAAAAGCCGGAATCTCAAGGACTCCGGCTTTTTAAAACGTTTAAACCGTTTCTTATTTCAGGGCAAGCCTTGCCATGCGGCGGGCATATTTTGCCAAACGCTGAGGGGTCTGGCGGTTAATCTTGCTGTCGCCATATTCCATGGCCTTGAACTGAGTGGTGGCAACCAGAACGTTGTCCACATATTTGTGGTTCATCTGGGTGATTTCCAGTTCATATTCCGAGTCGGCACCGTGGTCCTGAACGATGTTTGCAGGGTAGGTGTATTCACGGGCTGAAGGTTCGATTTCTTTGTCCACCACTTCGTCGTAGTCCCAATCTTCGGGATCATAGGCATAGATGCTGGCGATCTGCTGTTTGCTGTCGGCTTCAAGATTCCAGTAAACGAATGCAGTACGGGTGGGGTTGTAAGTAAGCGGGAAGGTGGCATCTGCATTGTAAACAACGGTTTGTTTGGTATTCACAAGCACCTCTCCATTAACCTTAAGCTGGAAGTAGTAGGAGTTTCCAGGGATGAGGGTGGCTTTTCCATACCAAGTTTCATATTGATACAGCAGCTCAATTTTGGATCCGCCAATGGTGAGTTCAACCGCGGCATGGGGATCAAAGCCGCTGTCGGGACCAATCCAGGTTACGGCGATGTAGTGGGTGTCGCCTTCCAGCATAGCCAATCCCAAGTCGCTTGCTTCGATGGCCATCACAGACCATTTCGCGTCTTCAGGCTGGGTGATGTTTTCTTCGCACGCGGTGAGCAAAAGCCCCATCGCAAGTATGCTCAGTATCATCAGTATAAAGAATTTACGCATTTTTTGCTCCTTTAATTCTGTTTGTTTATTACTAATAATCAGCCTGCCTTTATTTGTCAAGCATTTCTTGACTGCATTCTTCCTCTCTGTCTTTTTCATAAATTGACTTCAAAGGGAAACACACTCTTGCTCGTTTTCGAATCCAGTCAAGATGAGTCCTGGCAGGCAACTTATTGTCGAAGCTTCTGGCTTATATACCTTGCAAGCTGCACAATACTGCACTATATTATTAAGACGCAGGGAGGAAACATGAAAAACTATTACAAGCTTAGTCTCAAATGTCCCAAATGCTGTAAGGAACTGGGAGACACAGAGAAAATCATCGACGGGATCCCCGCCGTCAAATTCATCATCCATTCCCACGGTGAGGAAGGCCTGATCTGGCTTTCAGCGCTGTATGGCAGCTATGAAAAGCAGTCTACCCTCAATGTGCCAGAAGGTGAGATCAGCAGCTTTTCCTGCCCGCATTGCAAGGCAGAGCTAATTTCAAATGCCAACTGCAACCTTTGCCAGGCTCCGCTGGTGGACCTCCACCTCTTTGAAGGAGGCAAGGTGTCCATCTGTTCCAGAGCTGGATGCACCAAGCATTCCATCGAGTTTGAAGACCTGAACACCGCCATCAACCATTTTTTCAACGTCTTTGAAACGCAGAGTCATCTTCCCAAATAGCGAAGCTGCACGTTATTTTCCCCCACAAAAAAAAGATCCGGCATGAAAACCGGATCTTTTTCTTTACCCAGATGGGTTAAGATTTAGTTCAATTTTGCTTTGAGATTGTTATATTTGGTCTTTTGGGCTGAGCTCATTTCGGACATTTTGGCAGCAAGTTCGTTGCCAATGGAAACGGCAGCGCTTTTTTCTTTTTCGATTCTTGCCACTGCTTTGGGATCGCCGGGCTTGGCAGAGTCTTTTGCTCTCATGTATTTGTCAACGGCGTTTTCATATTGGGTGAGCTTGCCATCGATGTCGCTGCTGGGAACGGTGGGAGCGGGCTTCTGAGGGCGGTCCGGCTCGACAGGTTTCTGGGCGGGAGGAGTGGGTTTCGCCACAGGCTTGGCTTCAGTTTTCTTAGCATCTTCTTCCGGAAGCACTTCATCTTCTTCCACTACTTCTGCTTGGGCAACATTGACAGTCACGACAGCCTGAACAGCCTTTTCTTTGATCACGTTGGCTGCTTCATCATCCACTTCGATGTTGAATTTGAGTTCGGCGGGAACATTGAGTTCGCCCTGAAGCATGTTCACAACATTCTGTTTGCCAAAGTCGTTGATGGCGATGTTTTCAGCGCCTTCGACCACGTTTCCTTCGGCGTCTTTGAGGGTGAGAAGCCATTCGGTTTCACCTTCGATTGCCTGGACTTTTTCCACTTTCACAGTTACAAGCAGTCCGATCACATCTTCGATCACGAAGTTATCTTCACTTACCTTGAAAAACTCGGCACCATTGCCTTCGAGGATAACCTTGGAGGCTTCCTCAGTTTTGTCCTTGGTTCCGCAAGCGGTCAAGGCCATCAGCGCCACCACGAGGGCAGCAAGAATAATTGTACGGATACGCATTTTTTCTCCTTTTAATACTTCCTTGCTTGGGTTTCTGCAAGTTTTTTTGTTTGCGTTTTTTTTGTTTGCCGGATCTGCCAAGACATTGTGAATCATGTTGTTAGCCCATTGTTGTCTTAAGCTCCAGCCACTTTATAAGCTGTTTTTTATACCATGGTGGAAAGCACGTTTGTTTGTCAATCTTTTTTATTGAACCTGAAGCGGCTTTCGTGGATTATAGTGGACACAGTGTAAGGAAAATCCTTTTCGCGGGATCAGATGTAGGTGAGGATTTTGTTTGCACGGCTGATGAAATCCTTGAGCTCATCTCCGCTGAAGGCACGCTGTTCCAAGAGCGAAAGGTCGTGGATATAGACGCTGATGTTGCGAGCCTCCTCTTCCCTGCCTTCGGAATCCAGTTCCAGGATCTTTTTGATGACCGGGTTTTCCCTGTTCAGGACGAGGGTGTGGTCTTTCAACAGCGCAAAATCCATCTGGCGGTTCAGTGCCTCCATGTCGTGCCAGCGGCGCAGCATTTCGTTGAACACGATCATGGATGGAATATCGGGGGATTTCAGGCTCTTCACCTGCACTTTCAAGGGTGTGTAGGCATGATCAAAAAGCTCCTTGAAAGCCTCTTCGCCCAGTTCCTCGCGGGTTTCATCTGGAAGTTCGTACGGTTGGATCAAAGTGCGATCTCCATCCTGTTTGATCCATGAAGCAAGGGTAGTGACGGCGCTGGGATATTTTTCCAGATACTCGGCATAGCTTTCCTTGCTGAAGGAGGCTTCAAGTTCCTGACCCAGAGCCTTGTAAAAGATTTTCTGCAGGCGCTGGGTTTCGCCGTTATCGGTTTCTTCCCCGGCTTCGGTGGAAAGCAGTTGGTCGTTCAATTCACTGTCCACGCGGATGAATTCCAAATCCTTGTGAATACTTTCCAGCCTTTGATAGATGTGGGTGTCCAGCGGCGTGGTTTGATAGATCACTTCGACGCCCTGATCCTTCATCATGCGCAGATAGCTCACCTGAGTGTCTTCCCCTGCGGCATACCAAACTCTGGTTTTGCCTTCATCCTGCTTGTTGCGGGCTTTGTATTCCTCAAGGGTCACAAAGTCGCCGGAGGCAGATTTGAAGATGAGCCGGTCTTTCATCGCCTCAAAAAAGTCATCGTCCTGCAGAAGGCCAATCTTGATGAAGGTATCGATGTCTTCCCAGTATTCCTCATATTTTTTGCGATCTTCAGAGAAGGTTTCACCAAAGCGGTCCGCCACTTTTTTCACAATGTATTTGCTGATCTGACGCACCTGGGCATCGTTTTGCAGAAAACTGCGTGAAACGTTCAGCGGGATGTCTGGAATATCGATTCCGCCCTTGAGCAGCAGCAGAAATCTTGGGATGAGATCTTCAAGGTTGTCGGCAACGAACACATTGTTGCAATAGAGTTTAACCTCGCCCTTGAAGAATTCGGGATCCTTGCGCAGCTTGGGAAAATAGAGGATGCCGCGCAGGTTCACCGGGAAATCCGCATTCAGATGGATCCAGAAGACGGGGTCCTCATAGTCGTGAAACACCTCGCGGTAAAACTTGATGTATTCTTCCTGGGTCACATCCTTGGGACGGCGATTCCACAGGGCTTCCAGTTGGTTCACCTGCTGACTGTTGAGTATGATGGGCCAAGGCATGAAATTGCTGTATTTCTCCAGAATTTCACGGATCTTGTGTTCCCCGGCATAGTTTTTGGAATCCTCGTTCAGGTGTATGGTGACGGTGGTGCCTGGCTCCTTGCGTTTGCCGGCTTTCATTTTATAATCGGTGCTGCCGTCGCATTCCCAGAAGGCGGCTTCGCTGCCCTGCACCCAGGAAAGAGAGTCTATGGTGACCTTGTCCGCCACCATAAAGCTGGAATAGAAGCCAAGCCCAAAGTGGCCGATGATGTTGTCCTGCACATCTTTGAACTTCGTCACAAACTCCTCCGCCCCGGAAAAAGCGATCTGGTTTATATATTTGCGGATTTCTTCCGCAGTCATGCCGATGCCCGTGTCGTGAACTTTGATGGTATTCTTTGCATCGTCCACCTCGATCGTGATTTTCATGTCCTCCGCATTGAAATCGGGATCGGCATATTTGCGTTTGTTGATGGCGTCAACGGAGTTTGAAACCAACTCGCGCAGGAAAATGTCGTGCTGGGAATAGAGCCATTTTTTGATGATGGGAAAGATGTTTTCCGTGTGGATGCTCAAGCTTCCCTTTTCGGTTTGCTTGCGAGGCGCGGTTTTGCCTTCCGTCGGCTGCTTCTTTTTGGTTTCTGACATTGGGGTTCTCCTCTTGATAAGCTTCTTTTTACCCGATAAAATAAAGGCTTTTGGCAAAATGTCAAGCAGAATAAGCAGTCTGGAGAACGGGCTGCTAAGTTTTCCCCAAGATATTGGTGTTTGGTAAAATGAAGCCCATTTGCCTGCAGAGGCAGAACTGCTTATACTATATGAAAATCAAATTGATTGGAGTAAAGAATGTTGACCGTATTGAACAATAATAATTTTGAAGAAACGATCAAAGAGGGACTGGTCGTGGTGGATTTCTGGGCGGATTGGTGCATGCCCTGCCGCATGATCGCACCCACCATGGAAGAGCTGGCTCGCGATATCCCGGATGTGCGCTTTGCAAAATTGAATGTGGACGAATTTCCAGAATTGGCAGGCCGCTTTGGCGTGATGAGCATCCCCACACTGCTGTTTTTTAAAGACGGCGAACTGAAGGAAAGTTCCATCGGGGTGGTGCCCAAGGCCGTGATCGAAAAGAAATTGGAACTCTTGCGCGGATAAGAATTGAAACGCAACGCCGCTGTCAACTGGCTTGAATATCTGCTTTTCCGTGCTGCACTTTTTAAGCTGAGACTGCTCCCCTACGCATGGGGAAAATGGCTGTTGACGCGGCTTTTTGTGGGGGTTGGCTTCGGATTTGGCATTCGGCGCCGTGTGGCGGATAAAAACTTGGAAATGGCATTCAGCGACATGGATGCCCCCAAACGCCGGGAATTGCTCAAAAAGGTTTATCACAATCTGGGGTTAACTGCGTCTGAACTATATCTACAGCCGGAAGAAAAGCTGCTGAAATCGATTGAATTCCAAGGCAAAGAGCATCTGGACAAAGCTTTGGAGATGGGCAGGGGCGTGATTTTGGCAACAGCGCATTTTGGAAACTGGGAAGCAGCGAGGGTTTTGCCACATTTTGGGATTCCTCTGGCGGTGGTAAGCAAGAAACAGCATAATCCACTGTTTGAAAACTATAATTCCACTTTGCGCCAAAAACACGGACTGAAACTGATCGACCATGAAAGCGGCTTGAAAGACATCATGCGCTGGCTGGGAAAAAACGGGGTGGTGGCAATTCTCACGGATCAAAATGCCTCAGAGGCAGGATTGATCATGGACTTTCTGGGCTCCCCCGCCTCGCATTGGAAGGGAGTGGCAAAAATCGCACTGCGTCACGATGTACCTATTGTGCCGGGCTTTGTTTTAAGAACCCAGGATGGAGGCATTACCATGTGTTTTGAATCCATGATCCCAACCCAATGCCTTTCTGATGACGAGGAAAGCATCCGCAAAGTGACGGCAGAAGTGAGCTCCGTGATCGAAGCTTATGTGCGCAAGTGGCCCCAACAGTGGTTTTGGGTGCATCGGAGATGGCTGCCTGAATTTTATGAGTAAACCCGCTTGATCCCATCCTGCCTCAAAGCGTTGATCACTTCTTAATCAAGCCTTAATCAAGTCTTAATAATTAACGCTTGATTAAGACTTGATAATCACTTGATTAAGGCTTTCGGCAAAGGGTGACCCGTCCTGAAATAGCTTGTATCTCGTCCTGAACAAGGTTGACCCAATAATCTGGAACCGGAGTCTTATAGGTTCACTTCCACCCAAACACCAATACGGAAAGTGCGCATTCCGGTATCACGCTTGGCGTCGGCATTTTTTTCCCAGGTTCCGGTCAGGCCGCCACGGATGTTTGAATCAAACTGATATGTGGCGCTGGGTCTGATGGAGATGCGATAGTTATCCTGATCAACCTGCTGGGCGCCCTCACGTCCAAAGGTTTCGTCATATTTCTTTTCAAGGCTCATGCTCAGGCTGGAGGTAAGCTCGTTTTTGATGTGGATTTTCTTTTTGGTGAAAGGCACCGTGAATCCTTTGCCCATGCGGAAAGAGTAGGACAGGTTTCCGTTCAAAGAGTGGGTGAGCGAGGTTTTCAGAATCTGGTAGGAATCCATGTTTGTGATGTTTTCACCCGTGGCGAAGGAATAGCTGAGGTTGGTGCCAAAGTTTTTGAAGAAGGTGCCGGTGAAGCCGATGGCAGGGTTCATTGCCAGGGTCACCATTTCCTGACGGGGCTCCTCCCAATCAAGTTCACCAGTGGCGCGGGTGGTCATTTGAAATCCGCTGTTCAGGCGTGCCCCGGTGAGAACCTTGCCCAAGCCGATCCAGTTTTGGAAATCCATCAGCGAAATGGTCACATCCGGGAAAGTGACAGCCACAAGCTGGTTGGAAGCGCTGGACTCGGTTTGGTCGAAAGTGAGGCTATAGCGTATAACGCTGTCCAGCCTGCGGGAGAAGGTGACTCCGCTGGTCAGCGCCAGAGTGTTGTTGTCCTGCACGGAATCCAGGGAATCGGCAGCCAAAATGTTGGGCAGCCCCAGCTTGAAAAGGAAGGGCGGCGTGGTCTGACTGCGGGAATAGGATTGCACGTAGGAATTTTGGTAGGTGGCGCCGAGGTTTTTCACCTTGGAAAGCAGATTGATCGCGGCGTGGGGCAAATAGAATCCGCCGCCTTTGGATGCGGGCTTTCCATCCGGAGGCTTGGGCTTGTCTCCATTCGGGAATCCTGCTGCCTTGGGGTCTTCAAAGCCCTTGAGCTCTTCCTCTTTCTTGCGGCGTTCATCTTCCTCCCATTTCATCATGTCCTCGTGTTTGAGCCTTTCTTCTTCACGGCGTTTTTGCTCTTCCTCCCATTTTAAGGGATCCTCTTCCTTCAGGCGACGCTCTTCCTCTTCTTTCTTTTTCTGATCCTCATCCATTTTGAGCTTTTCGTCATGATCCGGTTTTCCTGCTGGGAATTCGGGTTTTTCGCCTTTTTCCGGGTCTTTGGGTTGAGGTTTGTTTGCCAAATGTCTTTGATGTGAGGCCATGATCTTATTTGCCAGGGAGGCAAGCAGGGTGGAGTTTTGCAGGGTGAAGTTTGCCCGGAAGGTGCGGTTCGAGTTTCCATCGCTTTGGAAATAGGCCACTTGTCCTTCAGAGGTATTTTGATAGTATTTCCTTTGCTGTTCGCTGAAGCGCGAGTTTCCGCTGAGAGTGAAATTGAAGATTCGGGGCAGATAGTTCGGGTTGAAGTTCAAACCCAGATCCTGCACCTGTTTGGTCATTTTTCCGATGTTGAAGTTTTGCCACAGGATTTCCTGTTTCAGGTCGCGTTCCGTGTTCAGTCTGGCGGAGAAGGTGAGATCCGAGGTGAGCCCCCAGTTGACGTTGTTGTCTGCGGTGAAAACCCTGGTGGGAACGGTTTGGGAGCGGGGATGCCAGCCGTAAACGCCCTCGCGGCGTTCCCAGTTCCAGCTTTGGGGCTCGGTGTTGTTGATGGTAAAACTGTTGTTAAAAGTACTGGGGAACCAGCCCAGACGATAGTTTTTGAAAAGGCGGAAGCTGACCTTGTCGCTGGGGAAACTGAGGTTGTAGTTCATGGTTCCGCGCCAGTTGAAAGTGGTGTCTGCGGCTGTGGGAGTGAAGCGTTCGGTCTTTTCGATGCGCCCGCTGAGCGAGGTTCGATAGATGGTGTATTGCAGGATTTTCGATTTCGGGGCCGTGCGCTGGCTGAAACCAAAGTCTGCAGCATAGGTCAGGGTTTCGTTGCGCTGGCGGGCTTTGTCTTCAGGGTCGTCGATGCTTTCGCGCAGGAGGTCGGAGTTGGCTTGGAAGCGCGGAATTCCCAAGGAATAGTTGCGCGTGAGGCTCACAGGCATGTCCAAGCCCCAGGAACTGGGGAAAAGCTTGTTCACGAAATAGCGGTTCGTGATGTTCAGCGTTTTGGCGCTGGTGAAGGTATTGCTCCTGCCGCGCTGGATGGTGGTGTTGAAGTTCTCATTTTTGTCTTCATAGTCGATGATCAGCGTGCTCAGGTCTGCAAAACTCGAGTTCAGCGACAGTCGCTTTGCCACACCGATGTCTTCATAGGGTTCGGCAACCCTCAGGTCGTTGAAATACGTGATTCCGCTGTACGGCATGGGAGCCGGAATGTCCTGCGGGGAATAGACTCCAAAATAGATGTCGCGCGTGTTTGTGACCGTGGGCGAGCCGCGGAAGCTGTAAACCGTGTTGCCCTGGATGATCTGCCCGGAAGTTTGGTCGGGAAATTGTTCTTTCAGGGAGGTCATATCTTGCAGATTGTATTCAAGCTCGATCCAGTTGGCTTTTTCCATCTTTTGATAATAGGGGAACACTGGTACGCGCTGGCGGATTTGGTAGTAGTTCAAGCTGTCTGCCCCAACGCGGAAAATCACGTCCATGGAATCAGGATGAGAGTGCGCCCCCTCCCTCACCTCGGGATAAACCCAAAACCGGATTTTGTTGTAGGACAGAAGGTTGTATGGATCCAGCATTCTCTGCCTCAGCAAGGCTTGATGACCCGGCTGCAGGTTTTCAACCTCCAAGGTGAGCGCACTTTCACTGGATTCCCTGCGCAATTCAACGTAGTATGTCCCCTCTGGAGAAATGTAGTGCGCACTGTTCTTTTGGTTGTTCACAATTCCCGAAAGGTATGAAGTGTTGAAAGTGTTCAAGGTGGCTTCAGGAATGATCTGGTTATCCAGGCTGCGCACGTGGAAATCTTCCCATCTGTTTCCAACCACGTTGAAGTCGTAAACCAGAACCTTCGCAGGGATATTGGTTTCCATCACCAGACGCCCGTAGGAGATTTTATTCAATGCAGGGTTCACTCCGGCGGTGGAATTGTTCACAATTTCATAGGTGTCCGGATCGGTGATGGGAATGCGATAGAGCCGCCAGCCATCGGCGTTCACGTTTTGCAGATAAGTGGAGTCCGATAGTGCAAAAGAATAGCTGAAATAGCGATCCAGAGTGTTCAAAACTCCGTTTCCATCGAGGTCTTCGGTATCCAAAACGCGGTTTCCTTCGGTGCCGTTGATGTTTGGATAGTCGCCATATTGGTCCATCGTATTGTCTGCCAAGTCGTTCGGGTCGGCTCCGGGCTCTTCGTGGAACAGTCCGTCCAAGCCAGTGTCCTCATCCGGGGAAAGCACGCCGTCGCCATTCACGTCTTCGGTGTTCAAAACTCCCAAGCCGCCAAAATCGGTGTAAAAGTCTTCGCTGATGTCGCCCAAATCCACGCGCAGGATGGGACTTGGCATGGGTCCCGATTCATTGGGAATCACTTTCACCATCAGTTCAATGTATTTCTTTTGGGAAAAATCAAGCTGGTTGCCCAGATATTTCATCACTCCGCCCCAGCTCCAAACATCAGAGTTTGGGATGCCCAGATTGGAGGGGAAAACTTTCAATGCCAAGACCGTGACTGTTTCGCGTTTTTCGGCATCCGTGAGAGTGGCAGGGTCTTCCACCTGGTCGCGGCGTATGTTTTTGGGATTGAACCAGATGGTGCGTCCCTTGGCCAAGGTTGTGTTCCAAGGTTTGCTGGCTGGGGACCAGGATCCGATTGTCACTCCCAGGGGGTAGAAATCCATGATGGCTTCCATGTCGTCCAAATAGGCTTCCTTGCGCTTTTCGGTGGGGTCGCCATAGATGCTGGGAATGGTGTAAGCTATTTCTCCGGAAAGGGTTATGCGGGTCTCGGCGGTGGTGTTGATCAGAGGCAGCCAGTTCAAAAAGCGTGTGATGAAATAGGGCTTCACCGTGATGGAGCCATCCACGTCCGCCATCAGCATTTGGATGTTTTCATTGCCCACACGGGGACGGCGGTCTGCAACGTTTTCAGAGCGATAAATAAAGGTCCCGCCCAGCTTTGCCCATTCCGCAAAGTTCCAATCGGCTCGAATTCCAGCCAAGGATTTGCTTGCCACTTCGAAGGCACTGCGGAATTCATAATCGATCTCAATCTTGGCGTCGGCATCCTTGCCAGCAGCAGTCAGGAACGTGATTCGCCCAAAATCGTAGTCCACAATATAGTCCACGTTCTCTTTTTGCTCAAAGCCGTTCACCTTCACGATCACACTGCCTTTGAGAATGCCGCCCTGTCCCAAATCCACAGACTCTCTGCCGATTTTGCCCTTCACGCTCATGAAAAGATCGATGTCCAGATAGCTGACGCTTTCGCCTTCCTGGCGATATACTTCGCCGTCGCCCAAGGACCTGAAAGGCTCGATAAATGGGATCAGGATCAGTCCTGTGGTGAGATTTACCGTGTTGTCTTCACCGTTGATGAGGCCATCGCCGGTGCTGTCCATGCGCAAAAAGTCTGTGTAGGTCACGATGTTTGACGTGGCAAGGGAATCCGGGACCAGATAGTTGCGAGTGAGGTCCACATTGATGGTATAGATATTCAAACCAAAGCCGTCGCTCTTGATGTTGGTCTTGTTCATGTTGTAAACGTTGCGCATCTGGTAGTGCCAAACGTTGTTTGGATCGTTGGGATTATATTCCTGGTTTCGGCGTCGGATCACTTTGGTGTGCAGGATTCCATCGTCGTCATCCATCACAAAAGGAACGGGAATGCCATCCCGGCGCACATATTTCACGGCGATCGTGTGGCGACGGTCAACGGTCTTGTTCAACCTGATGATGCCTGTGTTGTAGTCTGTCACGAAGTCTGTGCCCTCGATCAGTTCATCATAGTAGGGCACATAAAAGTCTGTGGGGCTGAAATATATGGTATCGCCAATGGCGGAGGCAACGTTGTTTGTGGCCACAGCGTCATCCAGGAAAACCCGCACACTGCCGTTGGCAGGCAGCAAATTGGGATTCTTGATCCTCCAAGCCCCGGTGGGGTCGGTTTTGATGGCGTTGTTCACCCAGGCGCTGGGCACATGGCTGGAAACATCGGCCTGAGTGTAGAGGTCATAAACTTCGTAAGGATCATCCAGATAGAACATTGTGCGGGGGGCATAGTCCCTGCTGCGGAACACAGTGGAGTCTGCCTGGCTGGTTCCCACATAGTTTTGTGTGTTCTTTTGACCTTCCTCGGTACTGGCAATCAGGGTGAGATCCAAATTCTTATATTTCATCTTGGAGGTGATGCCAAAAAGCCCGCGGGAAGCGGTTGAATAGCTGATATAGCGCGAACCTGAGAGCCCCAGGGTGATGTTTCCGCCTTCGATGGATTGCACCAATTCGTCTTCGTCGCCGGTGTATTTGATGCTCACGTTGTTCGGATCAAAAAACTGTTCGTCCTGCTTGCTGTTATACTTCAGGTTCACCGCGATCTTTTCGCCGATGGTGCCTGTGAGACGCAGATTCGTTTCCTGCTCCATCTTGATGTCGAACTGTCCTGCGCTGTCCTGATCGTAGATTGCCACGTTTTTGCGTTTGGTGCTGCCCACCTCCAGGGTCACCTTTTCCGTTCCATCCAGATTCAGCTTTCCAGCAGAACCGCCCAGCACCTTTTGCACGGATTTGGGCATGGCAATTGTGGGCAATTCCAACACATATTCCTTGATCAAGCCGGTGCTGGTCATCTGAGTTTGCGTGCTTTGCGTGCGATAGCGTTCAAAGAGGGATTTCCTGAAAGCCTTGCGCTGCATGTTGCGGAAATAGGTGTTGAAGGAGATCGTTTTCCCCGGAATGAGTTCATAATCCCCAACGCTGGTGGTCAAAATCAGCTTCTGACGTTCGAAATCGATTTTGTGTTCCTGTTTGGGTTCAAATCCGGTGATCAGATATGGTTTTTGCTTCAGATGGTTGTTGCCTTTGTGCAGTTTATACACATCCACGGTGTTGTACACCAGCGGATAATAGCCCTGAAGCCAGAGCCGGGGATAAAACTCCGTTTGGGCAAAAAGCCCGCTCAGGCTGAAAATCAGGAGGGCAAAGGCAAGGAGTTTCTTCATGCGTGGCTGTGTTTCCAGGCCAAAAAGATACCGTCCAGGGTTAAAAACTTGTCCAAAATCTCTGCTGCGGGCACCAAGGGTTTAACCAGTTCGGCAATGCCGCCAGTGAGGATCACCTGCAGGTCTTTGAGCTCAAAATAGTGCAGCTTCACCTGGCGCACATAGCTTTGAAGCATATAGCTGTGCCCGCGCACAATCCCGGAAAGCAGGGCGTCCTTGGTGGAGGTTCCCAGCAGCACTTCGGGTTTGCTCAGTTCGATAGGCGCCAAGAGTGCCGCGCTTTGGAAAAGCTGCCCAGCCCCGGTTTTCAATCCCGGCGCAATGGCGGCTCCTTCAAAGCTGCCTTCCGCGGTCACAAGCTGAACCTTGGTGGCGGTGCCCAGATCCAGAATCAGGCAACTGCTGCCATATTTTTTCCATGCACCATAGGCATTGGCAATGAGGTCTGCGCCGATGAAGGAAGGGTCTGCCACCCGATATTTAAGCTCCGGCACATTCAAGGCTGAAAGTTCCCAGGCAGTCAAGTTAAAATACTTACGGAAAAGGTGTTGCCAAACCCTGGTGAGCCCGGGAACCACGCTCGCCAAGGCAATAAAGCCGATCTTTTCCTCGTGGAAGCCATCCAAAAGCGGCTTCAGAAAACTGTAATATTCGTCCGCAGTGCGGTCCAGAGAACTTGAAAGCCGGGCGAACCAAGCCAGTTCTTCGTTCTGATAGATTCCGCAGCTGATGTTGGTGTTGCCGATGTCCACCACCAAGCATGCATCAGATACCATATTATTGTGCATATTCTCCACGCGTTTGGGTAATTTGAAAAAACAAAAAAATAGCCTGTTTCGCTTGTGTGACTAAAAATGTCGAGTGTAGTTTTATGTCAATAAATTTCCGGTCTCCAGACTCAATCGAAACCCAATTCCTTCAAGGCAGTGTTCTTTTTTCGCCAGCCGGGTTTCACTTTAACCCACAGGTGAACCAAGACCCTGGTTTCCAAAAAGACGCTCAACTGCGCTTCCGCATAGCGCCGGATCTTGGCAAGGTTTTCTCCGTTTCTGCCGATGATGATTGGCTTTTGGCTTTGGCGTTCCAGCCAGATTACGGCATCGATCACGGTTTGTTCCCTTTCTTCCTTGAAACTTTCGATCAAAACTGCAGTTGCATAGGGTATTTCCTGGGAAAAATTGTGGAAAATCGCTTCCCGGATCACTTCCTGGGCAAAGAAACGCAGAGGCAGGTCGGAAAGCTGATCTTCCTCATAATAGGGTTCATGGAAGGGAATATAGCGCAAAAGCGCATCCATCATCTGCTCCAAACCCTCTCCGGTGTGTGCGGAAATGAATACAGTTTCATTGACGCTGGCAGGAAGCTGCGCTTCAAAATCCGCCCGCGAAAGCCCTGGTGCCAGATCCAGCTTGTTAAAAACCGCGATCTGCGGAGTGCGTACATCCTTGAGCTGCTGCAGCACTTCCAGGTCATATTCGGTGGGAAAACGCTGCACTTCGCTCATGAAAAGCACCAGATCCACATCCTTGAAGGCATCGGTCCAAATCCTTTGCATCCTTTCTTGGAGTTCATAGCGGGGACGCAAATAGCCGGGCGTATCGATGAAAACGATCTGGCAATCCTCGCGGTTCAGGATGCCTTTGATGGCATAGCGCGTGGTTTGTGGCTTGGGCGAAGTGATGGAAAGCTTTTCACCCAAAATGCGGTTCATCAGGGTGGATTTACCCGTGTTCGGTTTGCCGATGATGGCCACAAAGCCGCTGCGAAAATCTGGTCTGATCATATAAGCAAAGCGGAGGGCGGAAACTGGGTCCACCCTCCACGTCTCTTAAGTTTTATAAGGTTTGGAATACTTCTTTGATGATATTGGCAACTTCAGCGAGCTGCTCTTGTGTGATGGTCAAAGGAGGCGCCAAACGAATGATGTGACGGTGGGTCTGCTTGCAAAGGAGGCCGCGCTCTTTCAGCATCAGGCACACATCGTAAGCTTCAATTCCGTCCTTGGGTTCAACCACGATGCCGGTCAGCAGGCCTTTTCCGCGCACCAGCTTCAGCATGGGATGCTCGATGGCTTTGAGGTCTTCGCGGAATTTGATGCCAAGTTCAAAGGAACGCTGGGCAAGATTTTCTTCCTTGAGCACTTCCAGAGCGGCTTTGGCAACTGCACAGGCCAGAGGAAAACCGCCATAGGTGGAACCATGCTGTCCGGGCTCGATGGTGAGCATGATTTCGCGATCCGCCAAAACTGCGGAAACGGGCAGCACGCCGCCGGAAAGGGCCTTGCCCAGGATCAGCATGTCGGGACGCACATTTTCATAGTCGCAGGCAAGCATTTTGCCGGTGCGGGCCAGTCCGGTTTGAATCTCGTCCGCCACAAAAAGGACATTGTGTTCTTTGCAAATATCGTAGCAGGCTTTCAGATAGCCATCGTCCGGAACATTGACCCCGGCTTCGCCCTGAATGGGCTCAACGATGAAGGCAGCCACGTTTTTCCCGTTTTTCTCCAGGAAGGCTTTCAAGGCGGCAGGATCGTTGTAGGGAACTTTTTCGATGCCGGGCAAAAATGGGCCAAAACCGTCGCGGCAATCAGGATCCGTGGATGCGGAAACGATGCCGATGGTGCGACCGTGGAAGTTGCCTTCGGCAAAAATGATGATGGCGCTGTTCGCTTCCACGCCCTTCACTTTGTATGCCCACTTGCGGGCAAGCTTCATGGCGGTTTCAACACCTTCGGCGCCAGTGTTCATCATCAACACCATGTCGTAGCCAAAAAACTCGGTGATATATTTTTCAAAGTCACCCAGTTTGTTGTTGAAAAAAGCCCGCGAGGTGAGGGTCAGTTCTTTTGCCTGTTCCATCAGGGCATTGACGATTTTGGGATGGCAATGTCCCTGGTTTACAGCCGAATAGGCAGAAAGGAAGTCATAATAGCGATTTCCTTCGGGATCCCACACAAAAACACCTTCGCCTTTGGCCAAAACCACTGGCAGCGGAGCATAGTTGTGCGCTCCATATTTGTCTTCCAATTCCATCGCTTCTTTTGAACTAATGGTCCCATATTTGAGATTTTCGGGCATGATTTTTCCTCTATTTTCGTATATTTTTCTATCGAAAGGCAAAATCCTTATGGACAGCCTTTGTGTCAAGGCATTCTTTCTTTGAACCCCTGAAAATACGCTTGCTCCAGCAAGTGGAATCCAACTTCCCCCTCCATGTTCAAAACCAGCAAACAAAAAAAACGGCCTGGTTTTCCAAGGCCGTTTGTCAAAAAATTTGGTGGAGGTGGCGGGTATCGAACCCGCGTCCAAAGAACAGATTATGAGTGAATCTACATGCTTAGCCATCTTTAATTTAAGCTCAGGCGGTGAAAGATGGTCAAACCCGCAGGAGCCGGTCCCAAGGTCTTAGCCGAACCTTATGGGTGTCGGGTTCGGAGCAGCCGCACTGTTACGACGCCCAATTCCATCCCGGCGGCGCGGACGGATTGAACGTTGGCAAGCTTACGCTGCCAAGGAGTAATTGTAATCTGCAATTAGATTTGTTTGCTGCTTTATGACGGAGCAGACAGCGTCTCCGGCATGCATCTCTCACACTCAGGTTCCCTGTCGAAACCATGTCACCCCCATATACGCTGTTAAAGATCTGAAGACAAGATATTTAAAAGGCTTCCGCTGTCAAGCCCGAATTTTTGTTTCCTCATTTTTGCAAACCCGACCAGATATTGGTTTGACAGTTGTTTTGTATAGCTTTTTAGGGAATTTGAAGACTGCAAAGGCTGGCTTCTCCCTGGGTTCGCTCAGGGCTCGTGCAGCATTCGCGCTCATGAGCCACCCGTCTTTTTATGGGGAGGCTATCCAGCGCGAACCATGTGGTTCACGGGCTCGGCTCAAGGGAGAGGCAGACTTGCCTTGCCGATCAGCTCAGAGAGTGCGAGCTCTTTTTCCTCCAAATGGTCTTTCAGGCCCTGGTGCAGCTTGACCGCGGCGAGTGGGTCGCTGTAGAAAGCTGTTCCCAAGGCGATTGCGGATGCGCCGGCATAGAAAAATTCCAGTGCATCCTGCCAGGTGTGGATTCCTCCCAAGGCAAGGATGGGCGTTTTTACCGCCTGGGCAACTTTGTGACAAAGAGCCAGAGCCACAGGTTTCAGGGCGGTGCCACTGTATCCGCAGACGGGGTTTGAGGTGCGGAACCGTCCGGTTTTCCAGTCGATGGCGGCGCCATAAAGGGTGTTGATCAAAGCCAGGGAACTGGCTCCTCCCTCAGTGGCGGCAATGGCGATTTGGGCAATGTCGGTCACGTTTGGGCTCAGCTTGAAAATCAACTCCCGTGAGCTTTTTGAAGCCAGTGCACAAGCCAGAGCAAAAACCACATCCGGCTCGGCGCCGAAGGCAATACCCTCTTTTTCCACATTGGGACAAGATACATTTATCTCATAGCCGGCAATGCCCTCTTCCTTTTCCAAGGTTTCCAAAATAGCTTCAAATTCAGCAACAGACGAGCCGGAAAAGCTGACAATCAGAGGGATGTCCAGCAAGTCTCGCAATCGCGGAAGCTCTTCAGATAAAAAGCCTTTCAAACCTGGGTTTTGCAAACCAATGGTGTTCAGCAGCCCAGCCTCGGTTTCAAAGATGCGGGGCGGTGGATTGCCGGCTTTGGGCTGCATGGTGATGGTTTTGGTGGTGTAAGCACCCAGAATGTTTTGCTCGAACAGGTCGAAATAGCCGGTGTCGAAAGTTCCCGAGGCGACTGTGATCGGGCTCTGAAGGCTCAGTTTTCCCAAGGATGTGGCAAGGCGGTTCATATCTCCTCCCAGCGGATATCGGCGGCGTTGAAAACAGGACCGTCGGCGCAAACGCGCAAATAGCTCTCCCCCACCGGGACCACGCAGCCGTGGCAGGCCCCCAAACCGCATGCCATATAGGCTTCAAGGGATGCAAAATGCGGGATTTTGGGGGCAATTTTTTGAACGGCGCCAATCATAGGCAGGGGTCCGCAACTATAGATGATGTCGATGTTTTGATCGGTTAAGATTTGAGGGAGGTCTTGAGTCACCAGTCCTTTTTCTCCAGCGCTGCCGTCAACTGTGTAAGCCCGATCGCAGGGAAAAATATCAGAAGCGCCAGCCCCACCGTGGATGTGGGTGATTTTGTTTCTTTCTTTCAGTAAATCACTCAAAAATCCCAGGGGCGGCCAGCCAACTCCTCCGCTGACGAGAAGCACGTTCTTTCCCTCCACCAAAGGAAAATCATTGCCCAGGGGTCCCAGCGCAAACAGCGTTTCTCCGGGCTGAACTTCCGCCAAGGCACGGGTTCCGGGACCTATAGCTTTGATGATGAAGCTGATCCGATCATTCAAAACTCCGGCTACGCTGATGGGCTTGAACAGTTTGCGTTCCTGTGCTGCTGTTTGTGCCTTCAGCTCAAAAAACATGCCTGGCTTGCAAAGTGGCGCCAAGCTCGGAGCTTCAAGCCAAAGCTCGAAATAATCGGCGTTAAGCCGTTTGCAGTCGGCAACTTTCAATTCAAGAAATCTGGGCATCCGGGTCCTCCCAGGTGATGCGTCCATCCAGGAAAGTGTAAAGCACTTTGCCCCACAGTTTTTGATCCAGCCAGGGTGTGTTTTTGCTTTTGGAAAGGATGTTTTCCGGACTGAAGTGGGTTTGCTGCTCGAGATCGATGATGGTGAGATCCGCTGGTAACCCTGCTTTGAGCATGGCGGGCGGTAGATCCAAAACCCTTGCCGGAGCATCGGTGAGTGCTTCAGCCAAGCGCTCCAGACTCAAAAGCCCGGGTTTCACCAGATGGTGATATAGAGCGCTGAAAGCGGTTTCCAGCCCGATGATGCCGAAGGGGGCGTGGTCAAATTCCCGCACTTTTTCAAAATCGGCGTGGGACGCATGGTCTGTGGCGATGCAATCGATGGTGCCGTCGCGCAGCGCTTCCAGACAGGCAAGGCGGTCTTCCTCGGTGCGCAGGGGCGGCTTCATCTTGGTGTTGGTATCGAAGGAAAGACAGGCTTCCTCAGTCAAAATGAGGTGGTGTGGAGTCACTTCGGAGCTGATCTTTGCGCCACGTTCGCGGGCTTGGCGCACCATTTCGATGGACCGCGCGGTGCTGATATGGGCGATGTGCAGTCTGGCGTCATTGTTTTCAGCCAGCATGATGTCGCGGGAAACGATCACCTCTTCCGCCAGGCTGGGCAGTCCGGTCAAACCCAGGCGTGATGAGACTTTTCCGCCGTGAATCTGACCTTTTCCCGCCAGGTTGTAATCCTCGGCGTGCACCACCAGGGGAAGCCCAAAATTTGTGGCATAGCGGATGCAATTCAGCATCAGTTTGGCGTTTTGGACACAGCCGCCGTCATCCGAGACCGCCACGATTCCACCTGATTTCATGGTTGCCATTTCGCTGATTTCCAAGCCTTCGCTCTTTTTGGTCATGGCGCCGATCACGTAAACCTTTGCCGAGCCAAGGTCTTTGGCACGACGCTGGATGTAGTCCACGGTGGCAATGTTGTCCACAACGGGGTCGGTGTTTGGCATGGCGCAAAGGCTGGTGAAACCACCATGTGCGGCAGCCCGGGTGCCGGAAACGATGTCTTCCTTATAGGTTTGACCGGGGTCGCGCAGATGCACATGCAGATCCACGAAACCGGGAAAGATGTGTTTGCCGCTGGCGTCGATGACCCTGTCTGCTTTTTCGGGCAGATGCCTGGCTATCTTCTGAATCTTTTCCTTTTTGATCAGGATATCGCGGGTTTGGAATTTCCCGTTTAGATACACATTGCCGTTTTTGATGAGCGTTGTCATGGCTGTCTCCTTTTTTAAAGTTTTCCACCCAAAATGAGGAACATCAAAGCCATGCGCACAGCCACGCCGTTGGCAACCTGTTCCACAATGATGCTTTGCTTGCTGTCTGCAATTTCCGGCAGGATTTCAATTCCGCGGTTCATGGGCCCTGGATGCATGATGAGGGCATCGCTTTTGGCAAATTTGATGGTTTCCTGGGTGAGTGCGTAGTGTTTGCTATATTCCTCCAAACTGGGGAAAAGCCCTTCGGTCATGCGTTCAAACTGCATGCGCAGACCCATCACGATATCCGCATCGCGCAGGGCTTCACGAAGTTCATATTGCACGCGGCAGCCAAAAAGTTTGTCCATATTCGGAGGCATCAGGGTTCGCGGACCGCAGATGGTGACATCCATGCCCAGCTTTTTCATGCCGATGAGGTTTGAGCGCACCACGCGGCTGTTCAAAATGTCGCCCACGATCGTCACTTTCAAGCCCTTTAGATTGCCAACGTGCTCCCAGATGGAAAAAATATCCAGCAAAGCCTGGGTGGGATGGGCGTGGCGTCCGTCACCGCCGTTGATCACGGGTTTTTGGGAATATTTGTGAACAAGCTGCGGGCTGCCGGGGCTGCTGTGGCGAATGCAATACAGATCAATGCCCATGGCGCCAAGGGTGTAGATGGTGTCCTGAAGGCTTTCGCCTTTTTGCAACGAGGAAATCGAGGCGGCAAAGCTCACCACATCAGCGCTCAAGCGCTTGGCTGCCAGTTCAAAGCTCATGCGGGTGCGGGTGCTGTCCTCGATAAACAGCGTGCAGACGGTTTTGCCGCGTAGAGTGGGGATTTTTTTGTACTGACGCAGGTTGATTTCCTTCATCGCTTTTGAGGCTTCCAAAATATACATGATTTCGTCTGCCGAATAGTCTTCCAGCCCATACATGTTTCGACCCAAAAACTGGGGTGTTGCTTCCATTTTCGCTCCTTTCCGGCTCTCTGGCGCGGATTAAAGGTATTTGGGTCAAATTGTCAAAGTCTCGGTTCCGGTCAAGATTTTTTTTGTGGCTTGCTCAAAAACACTTAAAAACCTTGACCGATATACGCCTTTTCTTTTTTTGGTGCGAAAATGAAAAATATATAGGAGATAGATAATGAAACGCTCTTTAATACTTTTGGCCGTTGCTCTGCTGCTTTTGACCGCCTGCGCTCCAAACCGTGAAAAGCTGAACCCCAGAGCAATGGTGGACCTTAAATCTGCCGACGTTGCCTACAACCAGCAGGATGTGGAGGAAGCCCTCAGGCTCTACAACAATGTGCTGCAAGACAATCCCGGCCACGCCCATGCGCTCAGAAGGCAGTCGGACATCAACTACTACTTTGCAGAAAACGACCCTGCCAGAGCTGTGGATGGAAACGTTGCCGCTTTCGCCGGATATGGCAAAGCCATTAAAATCATGGAAAAATATGAAAAACCCACCGATAAAGAACGCGCTGCCATCCGCGACATGAAAAAACGTCGCACCAGCGCCTGGGCAAGAGTTTTCAGCGCTGCCGAAGCTGAGGAACGTGATGGCAACACCGAGGCAGCCATCAAAATCTATGAAAAAGTCATTACCATGGATGACTCTCGCACCGAGCCGCTTTACAAGCTTGCAAACATCTATCAGCAGGAACTGAAAGACGAAGCCAAAGCCGAGGAAATCCTGCTCAGGATCTATAATGTGAACCCCAGCGACTCCAGCGTTCAGCAGCAAATGGGTATTTTCTATCTGAACAAAAAGGAATATGAAACCGCCATCACTTTCTTCGAAAGAGTGAAAGCAAGCGAGCCCATGAATGTGAACAACCTGATGAACCTTTCCTATTGCCAGTTTGAATTGGAACAGTATGATGCTGCAAAGATCAACAACGAACTTGTGTTGGCTTTGGAGCCCAAAAACGAAGACGCTCTTTCCGACGCCAGATATATCGCGCTGAAATTGAACGACAACCAAGCCGCTTCAAACCATCTGAAAAAACTTCTGGACGTCCGCGATAACGATACCGACTATCAGGATCTCTGCGCATTGCTGAACCAGCAGGAACGTTTTGAAGAGCTGATCACCTATGCGCGCAAATGGTATGAATATGATGAAACCAGCCAGTTTGCAGTTCAGTTCGTGATCCTGGGAGCTCAAAAAATCAAGGATAAAACCTTGGAAACCGAATTCAGCAACATCTTGAAAAGAATGAAATAAATCATCTTGAATTGGAATCAAGCCTGTCCGTTTGGGCAGGCTTTTTTGATGCAAATGAATAGACAAAAACAAGCCTACCTCTATGCTTTGGCGGCGGTGCTGGCATGGTCCACGGTCTCAACCGCCTTCAAGCTGAGCCTGGAGCATCTCACGCCATTGGGATTGCTCGTCTTTGCCTCGGTTTCAGCAAGTTTGTTTTTGTTTGGCTATTGGCTTGTGAGCCCCAAAAGCTCTTCCACGCAAAACTGGAAGAGCTCAATTGTGGCGGGACTTTTGAACCCGTTTGTGTATTACCTGATGCTTTTTGCCGCGTATGATCGGCTGCGAGCTCAGGAAGCGCAGGTTTTAAACTACACCTGGGCGATCGTTCTGGCATTGGGTTCGGCGCTCATTCTGCGCCAAAAGCTGCGCACAAAGGACATCCTGGCTCTTTTGTTGAGCTTCTTGGGAGTGATCGTGATCTCCACCCGCGGCAGGGTGATGCAGCTTCAGTTCGATGATCCTTTGGGGTCACTTTTGGCGGTTTCCACATCCATCGTTTGGGCTTCATATTGGCTTTTGAATATGAAGGACCCGCGTCCCGCCAAAGACAAGCTGCCCCTGAATTTTGCCATCGGCACGGCGGCAGCGCTGATCTATGCCGCCTTTGCAGGAAAGCTGAACCTGCATGGGCTTTTTGCGGAAAATGGAAAAGTTTGGGCTGGACTTTTGGGCGGACTCTATGTGGGAATATTTGAGATGGGCTTCACTTTCATCATTTGGCAAAAGGCTTTGGACACCAGCGACAACACAGCTTCGATCTCAAACCTGATCTTTTTGACTCCGTTTGTGTCACTGCTTTTCATTGCCCTGATTTTGAAGGAAAGCATCCACCCCGCCACCTTTTTGGGCTTGATTATGATTGTGGGCAGCAATCTGTGGCAAAAACGCTGAATTAGAAAGGAATTTCCAACTGTTCTTCGTTTAGGCTGGAGCCAAAATCCAACCGGTCCACCCCCACTCCCAGAAGCCTGATTTTCCGGTTTTCATCCCAGTTTTCCACCAGGAGCCTCTGTGCCGTTTCAAAAAGCAGGTCCGCGTTTGAGCTTGGTTCTGCCAAGGCACAGCTGCGGGTGATGCACTGGAAATTGTCATATTTGATCTTGATGCCAATGTTTTGAGCCTGTATATTGCGAGCTTCCATGCGGGTGGACAGGCGTTCCACCAAGGCATGCAGATATTCAACGATCTCATCGATGGAAAAAAGATCCGTGCGGAAGGTTCTTTCACAACTGAGGGACTTGGGATCGGTTTCGGAAATCACTTCGCGGTTGTCGATGCCGCGCACCACCTGATGAAAATAGTGTCCGGTTTTGCCAAAGTGGCGCACCAGTTCGGTAAGTTCCTTGTTGTAAAGGTCTTCGCCGTTGTGAATGCCCAGCTTTTTCATGCGCGTGGCGGTTACCTTGCCGATGCCGTGGAATTTTTCAATTGGTAGTGCAAAAAGAATTTCTTGAGCGTTCTGGACTGTGATTTGGCATAGCCCGTCAGGCTTTTCCATCTCGGAAGCCAGCTTGGCAAGAAATTTGTTGAACGACACACCCGCCGAACAAGTGAGCCTGGTGGTTTGCAAGATATCGTGTTTGATGCGGCCTGCGATCTGGATGGCGTCGGAAATGTCCATTTTGTTTTCCGTTACATCCAGATAAGCCTCATCCAGGGAAAGGGTTTCCACTTGATCGGTGTAGGAGCGAAAGATTTCCCGGATCTGGTTTGAAACCTGACGGTAGAGACCGAAATTGCTGCTCACAAAGATGCCTTGAGGGCAAAGCTGCCAGGCTTGGCGTGAGCTCATGCCACTGTGGACACCATATTTCCTGGCCTCATAGGAGCAGGTGGAAACCACGCCTCTGCCGTTGGGACTGCCGCCAACGATCACGCATTTTCCCTTTAAGGATGGGTCTTCACGAATTTCGATCGCGGCAAAATAGGCATCCATGTCCACGTGGATAATCTTTCTCATCGCATCGTGTCAATCGTGTTTAAATAGTTTAAGTCTATTTTCTGGAGAAGCGGAAAAAGTCTTTTTCGTAACCGATGTTGAAGAAGAAATTGGTCTTGCCGTCTTCTCTGAAGGCCAGCTTGAGGCTGATGGGACCGGCTGGAGTTTCAATTCCGGCAGAGCCAAACCCTGTCCATACCAGGTCCTTATCCAAGCTCCAATCCTTGATACCGCCTGTGTTCAGAGCTTGGGCTCCAGCCTCAAAAAACAGGATTTTCGCCGGGTTATATACCACACTCGCTGTGGCGTACTTATATTCAGGAGCTGGAAACTGGTCGCGCTGATAGCCCATGTATCCCAGGGAACCGCCATAGTGGAAGAGATCTTCCTGATTCTGATCGGCTTTGCCAAAATGGCTGCCCATGGAAAAACCAAAGCGCAGGGACAAAGGTTTTGCCAGTGGCGCATAAAAGTCGAGATCTGCGGTGGCGCGTTGATATTGGACGTCGCTCAAAGCCGCCCAGGGTGCATGGTTATACTTCAAAAAAGCCCGTGCTCCCCGGCGTGGGAACAGATCCGAATCCACGCTTTCGTGATAGAGTTTCAAGCCCCATCCCCCATCTTTTTGCCAAGGATGTTGGGTCGGTGCAGGTGCCACGCGGTTTTTCACCTTTGCAGTGCTTACATAGCCAAAAAGCTCGGCGTTGAACAGTTTATCAAAGAATACACCCACTCCGGAAAGGAAGCCAATCTCCAAGGAATCCAAGGCGGCAAAGCTGTTGCCTTGAGCGTCAAAACGCTGCACCTTGGTTTTTTGAATCCAAGGGTAAAGCCGGATATAGGGTGCGCTGAGCTGTCCTAAATCCTTCACAAAATCGAGGTTCAAACCGGCTTTTCCACCCAGTGAGAGTCCAGCCATCAACTTTGAATCGGGCAGCAAAACATCGTTTAACTCAGTAACCAAACCCAAGCTGAATTTATCCTGATAGGTGTATCTCATGTCCAAATGCAGATAGCGGGGTTCGCGTTCCTGCACGTAGATCACCATGGTATAGCCGTGCTCAGAAGGCTCCAAAATGGGATAAACTGAGAGGAATTTTTTGGAATTCCAAGCCCGGTCGCAGCCGTTTAGAATCTCGTCGGGAGTATAATGATTTCTTTCCTTCAGACCGCTGAGCCTGATGATTTCCTCTGAGCTTACATTTTGGTTTTCGCGGCAGATGATGTTTTCGATGAAATATGTGTCCGGCTCGGCAATCTTCTGAGGCTTTTTAAAAACATGGCCTTGGTCAAGCAGGTCGTCTCTGAAAGCTCTGATCACATCGATATTCTTGCGGGCATAATCTTCTCCGATCTTGAAGATTGTGGAGGCGTTGTAATACTCCATATTGTGATGCCCGGTGAGGTCTGGCTCCAAAACCAAGTCGCAAAGATCGAGGTTCCTATCGATGCTGGTGTGCATTCCGATGTTTATAATGTGGTTCAGAATGCTATAGACGTCCCTGGGTTTTTGACCCTTTACGGGGTTGTTTATCTTCAGGGCTAAAACCTTGTCAGCACCAACTTCCAGAGCCTCTTCCACTGGCAGATTTTGAAGCAAACCGCCATCAATATGCGTGATGCCATCATACGGAAATGGTCCAATGATCACAGGAACCGAGGCTGCTCCACGAACCGCCTGAGCCAGGGAACCTTCCCTGTGCAGGATCAATTCACCAGTATGCATATCAATGGTGTGACCGGCAAAAACGATGGGGAGATCGTTAAAATCACGGTAAGCGGATGCAGGCATGAAATGTCTTGAAAAACCTTGGTCGAGCTTAACCCCGGAAATGAAGCCTTCCGGAAGCCTGGGAATTCCTTTTTCGTTCATCGGCAAACGAAGAGTACCATAATCCAGCCAGCGTTTGTCTTTTTCAAAGAGATCGCCACGAAGCTGACGTTCAAAGACAGCGCCCAGCAGGTTGAGCTCGACCATCAGGGATTCCACTTCCGCAGCGCTGTAACCCATGCTGTAGGTTGCGCCCATAAGGGAACCCACGCTGGAACCGATCACATAATCCGGATAGATTCCTTCTTCCTCAAGAACCTTGAGTATGCCGAGCTGGGCAAAGCCGCGGGCTCCGCCACCGCTGAAAACATAAGCCAGACCCTTGCCTGAGAGCGGCAGCAAAAACAGGCAAAAAAGTGTCAGAACTGCCAGTTTGGAATAGCTTGATTTATTCAGATGGCTCTCCCTGGGAGCTGTCTGCCGGAGCAGCATTGCTTCCTTTTCTCACGGGGTTTTTGTAAATAAACACCACCTTGCCAAACACAGCGTTTGCATCAATATCCACCGTTCCCAAAGAGGGTTTGTTTGTAATCGGTTTTGCGGGAATGATCACAGGGCCAAACACGGCGGAGGATTCGATCTTAAAGTCAATATCGCTGGGGAGATGAACAAATGTGGCACCGAAAACTGAATTGACCTCGATGGGATCGGAATTGGGGTCAATGTTGGTCAGATCAACGACTTGGGAGCCGAACACAGTTGTGTGCTCATGTGATCCGGAGCTATGCACAGCTCTGTGGCTATGCTTGACATTGTGGGTGCAACGTCCGCCAAACAGAAGCCTCACACCGAGCATGATGATCACAACTGCCACAAAGATTTTAACCAAGGGCCAATCTACAATATTGAGCCCTCTCAGGATGAGGGAAACGCCCCAAAGCACGAGCAGGATCCCCCAAAATACGTTCGTGAAGAAAAAGTTCATTTTCATCTCCTTCTCCTATTTGTTCTTATATTCCAGCACTAAAAACCTGAAGCAAATGCTCGGTTTTTTCATTTATGTGCTGGTTGACCTCAAAGATGGTGTCGTCATTCACTTTTCCCAACAAAGTGATGGGCGTTTGATATTCGGCGCAAAGTCTGCGGATTTCCTCAAGCTTTTCGGTTTTGAAGCTGATGGCGGCACGGCTGTGGGATTCTCCGAAATATTCGGCTTCGGCTTCGTGCTGCAGTTCAAAATCCAGCTTGGCACCCAAGGTTTTTTCAGGATTGAAGCAGGCTTGAGCCAGGCAAGGCAGAAGTCCGCCCTGTGAAACTGGACGTGCAGAGGCAAGCAGATCTTTTTCCACGAGTGCGTTCAGCAGCAAGAGCAGGTTCTTTTCCTTTTCCAAATCAAGCTGGGGTGCCGGGGCTGCCAGTTCACCGCTCAGGCTGTGCAGATATTGTGATCCGCCCAGAGTGGAACAGGCTTCGCCCAAAAGGGCAATCTGGTCTCCCCCATTTTGGAACCAAGGCGGACAGGCTTGGGAAGGGTTTTCCAAAATGCCCAGCATGGCAATCACCGGCGAGGGCAGAATGGCACCATGGGGATTCTCATTATAGAAGGAAACATTGCCACCGGTGACCGGGGTTTCAAAAGCCCTGCAGGCATCCCCCATACCGCGAATCGCCTGGGCAAAGCTCCAAAACACTTCCGGACGCTTGGGACTACCAAAGTTCAAGCAGTTTGAAATGGCAATGGGTTTGGCGCCGGTGCAGGCAATTTTGCGGGCAGCTTCTGCAACCGCTGCTTTTGCACCTTCAAAAGGATCAAGCTCGCAATGGCGCGGATTGCAGGCTGTGGAAAGCGCGATGGATTTGTTGATGGCAGGGATGGGAACAAGCGCCGCCGGAGCTCCATCCTGAGGAGGCGGGTTAAAACCTGCCAGCAGAGCTGTCTTGGAAGCAATGTTTGGCTCCGCCAGAAGGCGCAGGAGCATTTCACCATGCCCGGGGATAAAAATCTCGGAAGTGGAAAATTCAGCAAGCTTTTCCGGCTCTTTTTGAGCAGGACTATAGACGGGGGCGCCGCCGCCCAAAATCAAGGCTTCAGCAGGGATTTGAGCCAAAAGTTCGCCATTTTTGCGCACTGCCAAAAATCCATCATCCGTCACACTGCCCGCGGCAACAGCTTCCAAACCTTTGGAACGGAAAAGTTCCAAAACGGTGTCCAGATTTTTGGGCTCCACCACCAAGAGCATACGCTCCTGGGTTTCCGAAAGCATGATTTCCCAAGGTTCCAAATCGGCATCCTTGAGTGGAATCTTTTCCAGATCAAGCTGGATGCCCAAGCCGGCTTTGCCCGCCATCTCGGAACTGGAGCAGGTCAAGCCGGCTGCACCCATATCCTGAATTGCCACCACCAAACCGGTGTTGATGGCTTCCAGCGTGGCTTCTGCCAGGCGTTTACCCATTTCAGGGTCGCCAACCTGTACATTGGAAGGCATTTCCGCATCTTCCTCCAGGTCCACCGAAGCAAAGGTGGCTCCGTGTATGCCTTCCCTGCCGGTTTTGGCTCCGGCATACACCACCACATTTCCTACTCCGCTGGCTGCAGAGCGTGCCAATTTATCATGCTCCACCAAACCCACAGCCATGGCGTTCACCAAAGGGTTTCCGTCGTAAGCATCATCAAAAAACAGTTCTGCTCCAACGGTCGGCACTTCAAATGTGTTGCCATAGTCGGAAATTCCGCGCAGGGCTTCATCCATCAGAAAGCGGTTGCGGTCTTTGGAAGTGTTGCCAAAAAACAGGGACGCCACGGCGGCAATTGGCTTTGCCCCCATGGTGAAAATATCGCGCAAAATGCCTCCAAGGCCTGTGGCAGCACCATGATAGGGTTCCACAGCGGAGGGATGATTGTGACTTTCAATCTTGAAACAGACGGCAAGTCCCCCGCCGATATCCACCACTCCGGCATTTTCATCTCCAGCCTTTGCCAGCAGGGCTTTGCCGTCGCGAGGCAGGGTTTTCAGTTGGAGAATGGAATTTTTGTAGCTGGCGTGTTCGCTGTACATCACGCTGAAAATACCCAGTTCCACATAGTTGGGTTCACGTCCCAGAATTTCCAGGATCATTTCATACTCTTCAGGGCTGATGCCATGAGCTTCGATAAGTTCAGGTGTTACTTTAATTTCCATCTTTTCTCCAATTTTTTCCCCGCTTCAAGCCTCGGGATTTTTCAATTTTTCCACCAGGCGCAAGATCCTGTCCTGGATGATTTTAAAAGTTTCACGATAGTTGTCGATGCTGGAACCGTAGGGGTCTTCAATGTCTCCATCAAAGCCCAGGTATTCGTTCAGGGTCAGGATTTTATCCGCCAAATCAGGTGCGTTTTTCCTCAGAAAGTCGCGATGACGCACTTCCATGGTCAAAACCAGACGGCTGGACTGCAGAATCTCGGGATTGCAGGTTTTGGAGATGTGATCCTTGGCTTCCAGGATGCCATTTTCCAGCAGCAATTGCAATGAACCCGCCGAAATGCCTTCTCCGCCGGGCAAAAGCCCGCATGAATCGCCCTGAAAATCCAAACCCTCCTTGGCGGCATAATGATTGAAGAGCTTGTCCGCCATGGGGCTGCGGCAGATGTTTGCCATGCAAACGAAAGTAATGATGGGTTTTTCAAAGGAGCTTTTCACTCCGTAAAATGCGATGGAGCCTTCACGAAGGCATTTCAACCCTTGGGAACCGCCAAGATATTCCACCAGCGTGGAAGGCTGTGCGTCTGAATCCACCTGAATTTTGCCCGGCACAAAGCCATAGTCAAACCAGCTTTCATAGATGCTTGTCAGCTTTTTAAAATCATTTTCTGGGGGAAGCTTGGCAATATTCACACTGGTGCTGATGATGGGCTCATCCAAAAGTTCGATGATGAAGCGCAACATATCATCCTGAGGAACCCGGAACGCAACCTTGCCATCCACGGCAAGATGCTCAAAACGCGGGTCATCACATTTGAAGGCAATGCTCAGGTTTCCCGGCCAATATTGCTCCATGAGGGGCAAAAGCCGGGGTGGAACATGAATTCCCTGATCTTCAAACCAGTCCAGATGCGGAATCAGCACGATCAGCCCCTGGTGGGTGTCGCGCCCTTTCAAGCGCTGAATTCGCTCAATCGCTTTTTGGGATGAAACAGTGCAGCCGATGCCATACATGCCGCCCGTATAGTGCAGAAATGTCTTATCCTTAAAATCGTTTTTCAGAATCGTTTTTTCAAGCTTGCGTACGGAAGGCTGCACCAAAAGCCGCATGAAACCGTCCTTTTTCTATTCCAGATATGAAAGCGGGTTCACCGCTTTGCCGTCTTTGCGCACCTCAAAGTGCAGTGATGGCTCGCTGGCGGAGCCCGTCATGCCGGATTTGGCAATGGTTTGACCCTTTTTGACCGTGGCACCGGTGGAAACCAGCAAATCATTGTTATATCCATAAACGGTGAAAAATCCGTTGTTGTGATCGATGATCAGCAGTTTGCCCTGTCCGCCGTAGGAGCCGGAGAAAATAACCGTTCCATCGGCAGCGGCGGAGACTCCGGTCCATTCAGCCACGGCAATGTCGATCCCGTTTGAAACCACGGAGGTGTTGTAGGCTTTGGTTTCCTGACCATAACCGCGGATGATGCGTCCTTTCAAGGGCCAGGCGATGGTGCGGGCGCTGAATGCGCTGGCCTTGGGCTCGGTTCCCTCGGGTTTGGGCTTGGGCTTGCTGGTGAGGCTGGCAATCAGGGATTCCAGTTGGGCCTTGTCTTTCTGCAGCTTGGCAATGCGGTCTTGAAGCTGCTGCTGTTCGCGAGTCAGCTTGTTTTGCTCTGCCTGCAGGTTTCTGGCCTGCTGATCCAGCTTGCTGCTGGCGCTGGATTTTTCCTTCAGGTCCATGCTGGCAAGGTTGTACTCATAACCCCTGCTCCGCTGTTCATGTGACAGCGAATACTGGGTGTCTCCCAGATGATTCAATTTTTCCGTGGTCTGCACCGCCATCACAGAGAGGCTGCGCTGGCTTTTTTGGACTATGCCCAAAGAACGTTCCTTGCGGGAAAGCCGGACCATTTTGTCCAACTGATCTGCCTGCATCGATCGCAGTTCGTTGATATTGTGCTCCACGTTATGAAGTTCGAAATTGACGGAATTCAGCTTTTGCAATTTTTCATTCGCAACGCTTTGGCTGCGGCGCAGTTCAACGTCCGTCTTCTGCTTTGCCTGCTTCACGTTTTTGATCACCGTCTCGTTTTTCTTTTTCTTTGCCTCGTTTTGCGAGATCTTGTTTTCAGCCTGCTGCACGTCTTTTTGGATTTTATCGAGCTGCTTTTGTTTGTCGCTCAGTTCGTCGGCAGCAACTGCTGTCATCAGCAAAAACAGGCCAAGTATCGTAATTATCTTATTTTTCATAATTCTTCACCACATCTGGCAATTACAAACCATAATTAAACGCCCTGCAGCTCTGTCAATGCAAATTTTAATCCCGATTTTAAGCTAAAAAAAGAAGCCGCCCCATTTTTGAGACGGCTTCGCTTTATTGTTTTGAATCTTATGATTATTTTTTGGTCATTTGCTTCACGGCGCGCTGTTCGCGTTTGGTGCCTTTGATGGCATCCAAAACCAGGTTGCTGGCGATGAAGATGGATGAATAGGTTCCAAAAAGGATACCCAGGCTCATTGCCAAGGCAAAGTCGTGAATCACGGGACCGCCAAAGAAATACAGTGCCAGCGAGGTGAGCAATGTGGTTCCGGCTGTGATCACGGTGCGGCTGAGCGTGGGATTGATCGAGCGGTTGAAAATCACGGGGATATCATCCTTGCGATAGATTTTCAGGTCTTCGCGGATGCGGTCGAAGATCACGATGGTGTCGTTGATGGAATAACCCACAATGGTGAGCAGCGCCGCGATGATGGTCATGGTGATTTCCTTGCCTGTCCAGGCAAACACGCCCACAATGATCATCACGTCATGGAAAAGTGCCAAAATCGCCATCAAACCGAAAGTGAATTCGAAACGGATTCCAACGTAAATCACCATCAAGACCAACGCAATGCCAACCGCCATGAGGGCTTTGTTGCGCATTTCCATTCCTGCTCTGGCGCCAACTGTGTTGAATTCTTGGATCACTTCGTTGTCCAAGTCGCGGTTTTTGGTATAATCAGCCAAATCTTTAACCAACACCTTGAGGAGCTGTTCTTTAATGGCTTTATCATCTTCTCCGCCCATCTTGATCTGGAAAGTGCAATCCTCGCGGGCGCCGATGAATTGGATCTCGGTATCCTTAAAACCAGCCTCATTGATCACTTTACGAAGCTGATCGATGTGCAGGGGTTCCACCGCCGGATCTTTGGCCTTCAGGTTCACGATGGTGCTCACACCACCCTTGAAGTCTGTGCTCCAATTCAATCCTTTCACGATCACACCGGCTACAGAGACAAGCAGGAGGATTACTGAAATGACGTAAAAAACTTTTCTGTGCTGAACGAAGGGGAAATTGCTGTTTTTGAATAGTCTCATTTTTCTCTCCTTAGATGCTCAGTTTTTCACTGTTTCGGCTCAACAGGGTCTTGTCCATCAGCCAGCGCACGAAAACGATGGCGGTGAAGATGGAGCCAATGATACCGATGGTGAGGGTGAGCGCGAATCCACGAACGGGACCGGTGCCAAATTGATAGAGCACAAATGCCGCGATCAGAGTGGTGAGGTTCGCGTCCCAAATGGTGATGGTGGCGCGTTTGAAGCCGGCGTCTGCAGCGGAACGCGCATTTTTGCCGGTTTCAAGTTCTTCGCGGATGCGTTCAAAGATGAGCACGTTGGCGTCCACTGCCATACCGATGGTCAAAATGATACCAGCGATACCGGGCATGGTGAGGGTTCCGCCAAAGGCTGTGAGCATGGCAAGGATGAAACCAACGTTGAAAACCAACGCGATGTTTGCCAAAAAGCCGCTCATTTTGTAGTAGATCAGCATGAAAATCACCACGGCGATGATGCCGATCAGACCGGCCATCAAGCCGCTTTTCACGCTGTCTGCGCCCAGGGTGGCGGAAACTTGGTTCGAGCTTTTCACCTCAACTGGAGCGCTCAGGCTCTTGTTGTTCAAAAGGATGGCAAGGGAACGGGCTTCGTCCATGGTGAACTGGCCTGTGATGGTGGCTTTTCCCTCAGGGATTCTGTCTTGAATCACGGGAGCGGAATAAACGGTGTTGTCCACCACGATGGCCAATCTTTCCTTGATGTTGTCGCCGGTCACGTTGGCAAACTTGCGTGCGCCCTTGGTGGTAAAGCTAAGGGAAATATAGGGCTTGCCAGCCATTCTGGGGTCGGAATGTCCGGAGGCGCCAATTTCCATGCTGGCGCTGTCCAGATCCGTTCCCATGATTTCCGCAGTGGATTTCAGCACATAGAGAACAACCGGAGCCTTGGCTTTGCGCATTTCATCGTCCGCGTTGTTCAAAACCAGATCATAACCCTTGGGCTTCAGGTTTTGGAACTCTTTGCTGTTCAAGAGGTTCACCATCATCTCATAGTCGTCGAAACGAACCGCATATTCGCCCTGCACATCTGTGAGCAGGGATTTGAAGACTCCGGATTTGCCGTCGGATTCGCGCACAGGAGCATCTTCATCGTCTGCATCTTCAGCTTCCTGAAGATCCTGAGCTTCTTCAGCGGGCTTCTTTTCCGCGGGCTTCGGATCTTTTTTATCAATTTCGCGATATTCTGCTTCCAGCTTGGCAAGTTCCGGAAAACTGGAAAGGTTGGATTGCAGGATTCCGTCAACTTGATCCACAAAACGATTGGCATCTTCACCGGTCACCACCAGCTTGAAAACCAATTCTGCGGATTTGGTGAGCAAGTCGGCGGCGGCGCGGGGGTTTTTCACGCCCGGAAGCTGGACAATAATGTCGTTTTCGCCGCTGCGTTGGATCACAGGCTCGGCAACGCCAAATTGGTCAATACGGCTTCTGATGATGTTCATGTTTCCGTCAACAGCGTCCTTGGCATCTTTTTCGCTCATGCCGGAGGTGTTCACGGTCAAAACGGTCTGAGTTCCGCCCTTGAGGTCCAAACCCAAGTTCAGTTTTTTCTTGATGAACCAGTTGGAATCCTCGGAAAAAACCAGTGGCGAAAGAAAGATCAGTGTAACCAATACGAAGATCAGTATGGATACAGGTGCTAACCAGGAGAGTTTTTTCATTGATCTATGCTCCCAATGTAATAAAATTTCCTATGTATTTTTTGGCTGAATCCAGATTGGCGCTTGCCTTGCATGCGAAACAGCCGGGTTTGCCTTGTTTTTACAAAGCATTTCTCCAAACATTTCAACCCTGCCAAATCGTCAAGATTTTTATTGAAAGACCTTACTTGGGGCATTTTTCACAGATGATTTTGCTATTTTTAACGATCAAGAGCGCTTTGCCATATTTTTCGTGTTCTATCGAAGACCAAAGATCATTGCCAAAGCATGTAATACACTATGGTTCAGTAGATTACCCTTGACGTAAAGAAAGGCTGGAGCCTGGCATTGCACACATGAATTTTTAAATAATGAACCCCAAGCCGCCTTCCTCCTTGAGCCCCAAAGCCATCTTCCCTGGCAGATACTCGTCAACCACCCGCGAAAAACTGGGGTGGCTCATGAGCAGCAGTGTGGCAACTGATGAGCTCGGCTCAAGGGAGAAGCAGACTGGAATCCAGACGGATGTCTATCTCAGCTTCTTTTTCAGGCTTCCGTTCATGGAAGAGACGATATCCGCCACGGTTTCCTGCAGTGAGCGGGTTTTATAGGAAAGCTCTGAAACCGCTTTGGCATTGGAAAAAAGGCTGTTGTTCGAAATTGTGAACAGCGAATAGAGGGTGAAAAACGGGGTCTTGCGAGCCATTTTGTAGTAAAGTTCGGCAAAGGGCGCCGCGGCTTTTGCCAGCCAGAGGGGGAGGCGGATTCTGGGTTTGCGGCGTCCGCTGCTTTTTGCCAGTTCATTCAGCATTTCACTGATTTCCACCACACGGTTGGACAGGATATAGCATTCACCTTTCCTGCCTTTTTGGGCTGCAGCCACCACACCGGATGCCACATCGCGAACGTCCACAAAGTCGTAGGCTCCCTTGATGATGGCGTTGAAGCGACCCTGCAGGAAGGAGTTCATCATCTGAGCCATGTTTCCGCTGCGGGGTGCGTGGGGTCCAATGATCCCGGAGGGGTGAACCACCAGGGCATCCATGCCTTCCCTCGCAGCGTCCAAGACCTTTTGGGTGGCCATGGCCTTGGTTTTTGCGTAGTAGCCAATCACTTTTTCCGGGCTGAAAAAGGAGATCTCCTTCATGGTTTGGCCGTCTGGAAGAATGGGAATGGCGTGCACTGAACTCACATAGACCAATCTTTTTGCATGATGTTTTTTGCAGGCGGCAATCATGTTTTGGGTTCCGCCAACGTTCACGTCGTAAAGCCGCTGGTCTTTGCCAAGACTGATGCCAATCAGCCCAGCGCAATGAATCACGGTGAATTCGGCGTCGTCCGGGTTTTCAAAAAGCTGGTCCAGGGATTGCGCATAGCGGACGTCGCCGGCATAGCGGGTGAGATGATCTCTGTTTTCATCCACATAGGAGGGAATCTTTTCCCATTGCAGGGTGAAAGCGCGAACTTCATGGCCCTGGCTCAAAAGCTCTTTCACCACATAGCTGCCCAGATGCCCGGCCGCGCCGGTCACGATGTAAATCTGTTTTTTCATGGTGGTCTCCATTTTTTTTAAAGTGTGTTGATAAATAAAAAAACGGACCGGGCTTCCCAAAAATCCCGTCTAGGATATTTTCATAATATTGCACCAAAATAATGCTTGGCAAATCATGTCAAGAAAAACTCGTTTTCCTTCTACCAAATATACTCCCAAACACACAAAACCCTGCAAATCTTTCCAAAAATCCCTTCTGTTAAAGAAATCCCGTCTTTGGAATGTGGCTTGCATAATAATATGGAAAAACATAAATAAGGTCTTTGCCTGATGAAACATTTCATAGCCGTTATCTCCCTCCTCATCGGTTTTGCCGTCTTGGCTGCCGACGTAAGTTTTTCCTACACCATGGCTGAACCTTCGCTGAAGGTTTCGGATGAATACACATTTGTAAGGTTGGATGGCGCTCAAAGCTGGGGAACCCCTGGTGAGCCAGAACTGCCTTGGTTTGGCACCAAAATCTTGCTGCAGCCCGGAGAAGAGGCACTGGAAATCCAGGTCAGCCTCAGCCAGCCGCAGGTTTTCACGCTGGAGCGCCCCGTGGCACCGCTTCAACAGCAGCATCCGCTTTCCAGTCCGGTCCAGCATCCGCGGACGCAGCCGAATCCCGCCATCTATGAAAACCCTGGATTCTGGCCGCAGCTTGCTCACAACGGCGTGAACACCCAGTTCCTGAGCGGACATCCGATCAACTTTTCCGCCGTCTGTCCCTTTGAATATGAGCCGCAGACTGCGCAGCTCACATTTTATCGCAGGATCGACATTACTGTTCGCACCTCAGGCGGCTCCCGGTCTAACGAAGCTTTGCGCCTTTTGAAGCAGGATGCCTCGGTGCTGGAACAACTGGCAAGCTCGGTGGACAACCGCATCGACATTCCCAAATATTCCACCCGGCAAAGCGGCTATGATTATCTCATCATCCACGATGCTGATAAATTCGACCAATGGCAGCCCATCAAAGCTTTTCACAGCCAGCGTGGCTTGAACGTGATGATGAAATCAGTGCAGGAAATCCAAAGCGGCTTTGCCGGACAAGACCTTCAGGAAAAAATCCGCAATTTCATCATCAGCGTCTATCAAAACAATCCCCTGCGCCATGTGCTTCTGGCTGGCGACACCGATGTGATCCCACACCGCGGTTTTTATGTGAACATGGGCAGCGGAGCCGATTATGTGGACTACGACATTCCTGCAGATATGTATTACAGCTGCCTGGACGGAAACTGGAACACAAATGGAAACAACCTTTGGGGCGAACCCACGGAAGCGGATTTGGTTCCGGAACTGTCCATCGGACGTTTTTGCTATAACAACGACACTGAGATTCAGAGCTTTATCCATAAAACCACCAGCTATCTCACCCAGCCTGTGATTTCGGATATGAAAACCTCGCTTTTTGTGGGGGAATGGCTTTGGGACGGTCCCACCTGGGGCGGAGACTACATGGATGAAATGATTGGCGGCAGTTCCATGAACGGCTACACCACCGTGGGAGTGCCCACAAACTGGAATATCAGTACGCTCTACGACAGAACCTACGGCCAGGCTGACTCCTGGACCGGAAGCCAGGTGCGTCCTCTTCTGAGCCAGGGTCCGAACCTGGTGAACCACTTGGGACACTCTTTCACGAACTACTGCATGCGTTTGAACAATCAGGCGGTCACCGCAAACAGCATCACAAACAACGGCACAGACCAAAACTATTCCATCTATTTCTCCCAAGGCTGCTATGCCGGCTCTTTCGACAACCGTGAATCAAATGCCGGTCAATATACGTCGGATTCCATCACGGAAAAATTCACCAGCATTTCCACTTCCGCGGTAGCCATGATATCCCATTCCCGCTACGGATGGGGCATGCAAGGTTCCACAGACGGCGCCTCTCAAAAGATCCACCGTCAATATATTGATGCCATTTTTGGAGAAAACCTGCGCGAGCTGGGCTTCGTTTTGGCAGACAGCAAGGTGGACAATATCCCCTTTATGTCGAACATGCCTGTGATGTATTGGGTTGTGTATGAAACCAATCTTTTCGGCGATCCGGCTCTGATGGTTTGGGGCGACACACCCCAGGAAATGAATGTTCAGCTTCCTTCCTATTGGGCTGTGGGCTTGAACAACTACCAAATTCTCACCAACGCACCCGGCGCCAAGCTCAGGCTGAAAAACGGCGATGAACTGCTTTGGGAATCCGAAGCCGACAACACTGGCATGATCAGCATCGCGCTGATTCAACCGCTGACCCCGGGAGAATATCAGATCAGCATTGTGGCAAACGACTTTTTCGTGTTTTCCGAAACCGTGACCGTGATCGCCAGCGATCAGCCCTATGTGGTTGCCTCCAGCGTTGATTATATCGACGATGACGGGCTTTACCACACCGGCGAACTCATCGGCGTGAACGTCACCATCGAAAACGTTGGGCTGATGGACCAGCTTGGCCCCGGAACCCTGAGCCTGGTAAGCACTTCGCCCAATATCAGCATTTTGAACAGCAGTTGCGGCTTTGACCCCCTTCAAGCTTCAGACGCCCAAAGCATCGAAGGCTTCTTCCAAATCCGCATCCTCGGCGAATATCCGGACAAACACATCGCCACCATGAACTTTGTGGCAAGCTTTGATTCCCATCAGGCCACCACCCCGGTCACTCTGATGCTGAACGCACCCAAGCTGAATCTGGACACCTACGAATTCGTTAGTTCCAATCTCATGGTGATGCCGGGAGACAACGCCGGCCTGAATCTCATCCTCAGCAACACCGGCAGCGGCCAAGCCTTCTTCCCCATGCTGATCCTTTTTTCAGACAACCCTCTGGTGAACCTTTCCCAGTTTGACATCGGGCTCGACCCCATCCTGCCCAACGACTTGATTCTCTGCGAAAACGTTGTAACCATCACCGTTTCAGAGGATATGCCCATCGGAAGTTCCGCCAACATCGGATATCTGATCACAGCGGAAAATGGAAACGTTTTGGAAGGAGTGTTCTCGCTCTATGTCGGCAACCAAAAATACACCTTTGAGCACGATCAGCAGGAATGGATCAGCTATCCGCTTTTGGCGAACTTTTCAGACCAATGGCACCGCAACAACAATCGCAACAACACCCAGGGCGGCTCCTGGTCCATGAAATTCGGCGGACCCGGTTCCTCGGGCTATGCCAGTTCGGCGCATGGAGCCTTGGAAAGTTCTGTGATTCCGCTGGGACAAAATGGCAGGCTCTATTTCCATCACTGGATGGATGCGGAAGTTCATAACAACTCCACCCATGCCTGGGATGGAGGCTTGGTGGAACTCAGCATTGATGACGGCCCCTGGGTTCAGATCGAGCCTGTGGGCGGATATCCGCGCATGATCTACAGCAACCCCGCTTCGCCATTTGCAGCGAACACCCAAGTTTATTCCGGCAGTTTCGGCTGGACGCCGGCTGAATTTGACCTTTCCCAATACAGTGGAAACGCGCGTGTGCGCTTTGTTTTCGGTTCAGACGGATATGTGAGTGGCGAAGGCTGGTACATCGACGACGTTTACATCGAAAGTGAATTTGTGGTGGCAGCGGACGACCCCGTGCAAACCGTGCAATTTGAGCTGTTTGGCAACTATCCGAACCCCTTCAATCCAAGCACCACCATCCGCTTCGACCTTCCTCTCCGCAGCACCGTGAACCTCGATATCTTCAACCTCCGCGGTCAAAAGATCTGCAGCCTTGTGGACTCGGAACTTCCTGCCGGAACCCACCGTGCCGTGTGGAACGGTCTTGACGATCAGGGACGCCCCGTCTCCAGCGGAGTTTACCTCTATCGCCTGAGCGATTCAAAGAACACCACAACCAAGAAAATGATGCTAATGAAATGATTACAATCGATAAAGATACAAAAATGGTGGTTCTCACCGGAGCCGGTGTAAGTGCCGAATCCGGCTTGAAAACCTTCCGTGACAGCGACGGACTTTGGGAAAACCACCCCGTCACCGAAGTTGCCACACCCCAGGCGTATCAACGCGATCCTGCCATGGTTTGGCGCTTTTACAAGGAACGCTGGAAGCAGGCCCGCCAAGCTCAGCCAAACCCCGCCCACAAGGCTTTGGCGCGCTTGGAAGACTGGCTGGGAGACAATTTCAAACTCATCACCCAAAATGTGGACGGACTCCACTCCCGTGCCGGAAACAAGAATGTGATCGAGATGCACGGCAGCTTGGAAAATGGGCTTTGCAATAGCTGTGGCAAGCGTTCGCCCATGGATTCCATCGATCTGGAACCCGAGATTCCTCCCTGTCCCAATTGCGGCTCAGGTCTTCGTCCAGACATAGTTTGGTTTGGCGAAATGCCCTATCGGATGCAGGAAATCGACCGCCTGCTGCAGTCCTGCGATGTGTTCATGGTTGTGGGAACCAGCGGAGTGGTCTTTCCCGCCGCTGGCTTTGTGATGACCGCGGCATATCTGGGCGCCAAGACCCTGGCGGTGAATCTTGAAGCCGGCGAAATGCCTCATTTTGTGGACGAATTCCACCAAGGCAAGGCAGGAGAACTGCTCCCCACCCTCGTGGATGCCTGGATTCAGCAATAAATTCAAAACCGATTCAATAAAACTATACACCCGGGAATTCGTTCCCGGGTTTTTCTTATCTTGGGATGAGCTGAAGCCCGTCGCAATAATGTAGCTTCTGATGGAAAAGAACTTGACATGGATTAACAAGATGAATACAATGCAATTGGTCGTTTGGCCTTACATAGATTGTGAGTAACGAGGGATAGCTGATACCCTCAAATAACCTAATAAAGAATGAGTTGGAATTCACACCAACATTTGGGACTCAACTTAAATACTTGAGCTGATAATAAAAACTCGCCACGTTAGCCAAGATAAAACTTGACATAAAAAGCAACGGTAGAAATAATGCTATTGGACATTTGGTCATATATAGAATGTGTGTAATGATGGTTTCATAATTCTCTCAAACGATTTGGGAAATAAGGAGTTAGTGTTTACAGCATCAATTAGACAACTATTTATTTGTGCGAGGAAATAGAAAAAATGCAATAAAAAGTGCTATATCACGACTCTTGTTTTGAAGTTTCAGAGACTAATGAAAATATTGGATAAAATGATTTGTGGAAAGGGAACAACAAGAATAAGGATAAAAGCCCAAAACAAGGCGATAATTCAGTACCCAATCGTGACTTTGCAATTTCACTGTATTGGAAAGTGCGATAAAAAGTGGAAAACTGTAAAGAAATTGGAACAGGCAGTGATTCCACCATCTTGTATTATGAATATTGACACTCTATTATAAAATGAAAGGAGGATAACTAGTTTGATATCACAATTGACACACTAACAAGTGAGTTGATTCGGAAACAACAAACGGTGTAAACAAATCGCTAGTGTTCCAAAATCAACACTCAGCATGAGATATCAACATTTTAAGATGGAGTAAAAAATGAAAAAATTATTTCTTATCGTGCTTATGGCCGTACTAATTCATGGAGCATTTTGTTATGTATGGCAAGTACACCAATACTTAGGTGCAGAAGCCATGAAATTGTATATGAATAATACTGGCGATCCTGATTTTTTACGTAAGTTCTCAAATTCGACACCACAATATAATAAAGTAAAAAATGGATTGCGTAACGAAGACATGAATGATTGGACATATGGCTGTGGAGAATCAGATGGCTTCAATATCAATGTGCAGGACTTTCAAAACAATCTTGAGGAATGGGTATGCAATTTGATTGGGGATACTGGAAATAATCCCAAATCAACTTTTTCGCACTCTTGGGACTCGAGCAACCAAGATCCATCTCAAGTCACGAATCACATGAAATTGTTAGGAGGATTGAGAGAAAATGATAGTATCGTTTGGTTCAACCCATCTGTTATCGGCCCTGGCCCAACAACTTTGACAAAAGCAGAAAGAACAATTTTGGGAATGAGGCAACCAGACGATATTCAAACATTGTATGTAACACACGATTATTATGTTAGCACACCTACATTGATGGCTCAAACAATTGACTCAGTAACTGGTGTTCCAGGCAATGTAGATACATTCACGCACAATGCCATAGATGGCAACAAATACATATTCCACTATAAGATAAGAAGCCTTGATGATTTTTTAATCCATCAAAATATTGTATTACTACAACAGTCTAATGTACTGGTGCACTTATCTGATGAGCAGTTTATGGAGTTGTATGTCTCCGAACAATTCCCAGGATACGAGTACTTAGGTCGTTTATGCCACTTGCTGATGGATATGGCTGTTCCCACACATGCTCATAATGATGTGCATGGGCCTTCAATAGTGTTTCAAACCTTGCCGACATACGGAGATTTAACCAGTCTACTATTTCAATTACTTTGGGACTATGTCATACATCCTAACGATAACGTTATAAGAAACAACTTAATACAGTTTATTTTAGATTTCCAACCACAACTAATACCGGAAGATAGCGATTTTTATGAAGGGTGGGGACCTATAACCGTTGATTTTGTTAATCTGGGCTTTCCAGAGTTAGCTGATTATGATGGTGTGCAATACCCTCAGGGAGGCTTTTTATCTGATCCCAGTAGTTTGGAGAATGTATGGAATGTGAATACTATAATCAACTCTTTTGGAAGTACTTTTATCCCCCTTCCAACAAACACAATGAATGGTTACAGCGAAGATTTCATATATGACTTATTCTTTACGGTGAATCAGATTACACAGATGTTTGCCAGTGAAGATGTTGATGGTAGTGGTCCAGTAGATGGTCGTTATTCGTTATCACGTTATCCATACATCCAAAATATGTGCGATCTGATTTCGGCCGAAATTGCAGTAAATCCTTCTTTGGCAAACCACTTGGGAGTACGCAATAACGATTATGGAACAATGCCAACCATAAGAGATTATTGTATCCCTCTCGCAATAAGGGGTACTGCCACATTAATTGACTGGTGGGAAAAACGGTACGCAAGAGACATTATTACGGTTAAAGGCTCAATTGAAAACTACACTTCCGGTTTGGAAAACGCCTCAGTTCAATTGAATTCGTATACTTCAGTAATTGGAATATCTGATGTTAATGCTGAAGGAGAATTCGCTTTTGATATCCCTGTTTTTGCGCAATCGTATCAAACCATGGCTAGTTTGTTCATAGATGTTGAGGGGTATCATCCCATCAACGTCAGTAGTATTAGTATTAGTTATCCAGAAAACTACTCTGGAAACTATGAAAGAAACATAGGATCCTTCATTCTTGAACCATTGAATTCTACAACCGGATTACACGTAAACAGAGATGGTAGCAATAGCAGTTTCTCGTCTATTATGGAGGCAGTAAACTATGCACTTCAAAACGAGATTGATATTGTAACTATATGGCCTGGGACATATAGCGAAAAAATCGAGTTCAATGTTCCAGATACCGCTGATATTAACTCCAGAAACTTTGAAATTCGCGGAAGATATGCAAATGGAAGCACTATACTTAACAGACCACCATATCAAGATACCAACTATATCATTGTAAGAAACACCACAGATAATCATGGCTTCAAAAACCTCATATTCAAAAATCTGGTGCTTAACGGATTCTATGGTGACTCTATTGATGCGCCAAGAGGATTTTTGATTGGTCAAAACTGCGCAAACAATGTGTTGTTACAGAATTGTGAGATTAAAAACTTTGTTGATCCCAGAGTTACAGCTGGCGGTATACGCGATGGAGTTGCTGTGTTGTCACTATCCAATACAACTCTTAATGGGTGCAGCATTCTTAACAATTCTGGATCTCCCGGTCTAGAAAGCAGCCTTGATTCTGGGTCTAGGGGAGTAATTTCCATATCTGGTAACAGTACCATCACAAACTGTGATATCCGTAACAACAAATCCAGGTATGGTGCAATATACATTTACACGCTGAATCAATATGATTCTTACGATGTTGAAATATCAGGGAATTATTTTGAAAATAACACATCTCATACTCCAGTTAACTCTCCAGGGTTTGACATTTATGCCCATTGTTGTTATCCAATTCTGGATCAAAGTATTACTTGTGTTATTAAAAACAATATCTTCACACGATCTTATGGAACAACAAATGGTGCTGTCGTGAACCTTACAAGAATTCATGATGCAAAATTAAGCAACAACACATTTATCAATAACCACAGTAACCCAACTGTTCACTTGCGAGCGATAGAGCTGAACGAGTTGACAGGATCAGAACAAAGGCAAGGCCTTGAACAATATGAAACTTACAACACATTCATTAAAAATAATGTGTTTTCCAGTTATAATACAGCTGTTTTCGACAATATTCTCGATAATGAAAGTAGTGTTTCCTTTGGTAGAAATCTATTCTGGAATAATGCAGTTGCTTTTCAAGAAAATGGTCAGGCAACTGTTCCCAGCAACAGCTTATTTGAAGACCCTCTCTTAGGCGAGAATTACATCCCCATCTGGAATAGCAGTGCAATTTCTCCTTGTATTGATTCCGGAATTGGAGATTTAGACCCAGATGGAACTCCTCCTGATATAGGGGCAAAAAAGGTACAAAATCATAAATATTGGGACTACACTTTCGAAAACCAAAATGATGTGGACAAATGGTATTGGGTGAGCTACCCGGTGCTTAATTCGATTACAGACAATGCCCTGCTTGCAAGTGAGTTCTTTAAGGAGTTGCTGACTATTCATTTAGACTCTGACGATAATCCCACCCCCTCCTATCTGGACGAGATTAGGTGGTATAATCATGAAGGGGAATACTCAATTTTTTGGAATGACTCATCCTGGTGTGGAACCGCTTCCTCTCATATCGTCACCAGCCCCCAGGGCTACAAAGTCAAGCTACAATCCAGAATTAATCCTAACTTTAGCTGGCCGATTACTCTGGTGGAAAGCGGTCTAAAAACCCCGGATAGCATGCAGTTCCCGATTTATGGAGGGATGGAAAACTGGCTGGGGTATTTCAAAGAAAATGCCGCTAATCCGAGAGATGCCTTCAGAGCCATTTGGGATGATATCACGATGATTCGCACCAAAAGCTGGTGTATCCTGCGCGATGCTAACAGCGGAGAATTGGTTGGAAAAAGCGGACCAATCAGCTTTGGCGACATGGTGATAGTAACCACATACAATGATCATAACTTCCAATGGGGCAATGCGTCACCGGACATCATATCTATCAAAAAGATTTCGGATAGGTTTGTCTTTGATGAGAAACCGGATTACATCCCAGTTTATATTAGTCTTCCAGATAGTTTGGTGGGGACAGTTACTGAAGTGGGCATATATGTAAACGGAGCCTGCAAAGGGGCGGTGGTCGTTGACGACAGCTTCGAGCAGATTTCGACCTATGTGGATAGTGCAGAGGAACTTATCCATGGTGATGTACAATTGGCTTTTTGTTATGAGGACAGCAAACATGCTGGCAATCAGTTACAAACCATGCTCCTGCAGCCTAATCAGCTACAAGCAAGACAAAATAGAGCTGGTTATCCATATTTCGAAGTTAAGCTCACTCAGGATGATCTACAAAGCGTTATTCCTCCTGAGTTCGCGCTCATGCAGAACTACCCCAATCCCTTCAATCCGAGTACAACCATCGCTTTCAGCTTACCCGAAGAATCACTGGTACGGCTTGATATATTCAACATAAAAGGACAGCTTGTCAAGAATCTGCTAGACTCAGAAATGCCAATGGGATTACACAGTGTTGTATGGAACGGGAGAGATATGAACAATATGGCTGTGTCCAGCGGAGTATATTTCTACCGCATCAGCAGCTTTAAGAACACCATAACCAATAAAATGCTTCTGATGAAGTAAGTGGCAAAGCCCAAACAGTGTCTTTCCGTTCTGAAAATGCGAACTTCAAGATGAAGCCTATATTATCAGGCGCCAAAATGTCGTGTTTATCTAATGACAGTATGGTTGTGTAAGTAAAGAGCCGGGGAAGGTGCATTACCTTCCCCGGAATATAAGTATTGAGGAAATCATGAAATTACGATTCAGCTTGTTGATTTGGGTAGTGTTACTACCTTGCATTGTATTTGCTGCCACACTTTCTGTGAAGCAAGACGGAACGGGAGACTTCTCTCTTATCCAATCAGCTCTGAGTGCAGCCAATCCCGGAGACACAGTGTTGGTGTATCCCGGCAGATATTTTGAGAACCTGACAATTCAGACCAATAACATCACCTTAATGAGTTTGGAAGGAAGTACCGGAGATGCATCTTTCATTGATTCAACGATAATTGATGGAAATAACCTTGATAGATGTATTAGGTCCATGAATGAGAATATTTTAATAAGAGGATTCTCTCTGACTAATGGCATGGTAAGTGGAGCAGGAGGAGGGGTCAGCATAAGTAAAACAACATCAGTTACTAACTGTAAGATATTCAATAACAAAGCAAGAACAGGTGGTGGAATCAACGTAATTGGCTCGGAAGCACATTTTAGTGGAGTGGACGTGTATCAAAACTATGCTCTAATATTTGGAGGTGGGATATTTGCTACTGGAGTTACTGGATACCCTTGCAACCTCACCTTTGACCCTGTAAATCGCTGTTCGATATACAACAATCGTGCTGGAACGGGTCAGGATATCTATATTCAATATGCTGAGCAAGATTTATATCTTCCTCTGGATACTTTTTCCATCGCTGACCCAGGGGTCTATCATGCGGTTTATCTAGCCACGAATCCTTTCACAACAAACTACCAGATTATCTTTGATATCCTAAACGCCCATCATCAGGAGATTGATGGCAACCTTTATGTATCACCTCAGGGTGACGATGCCAATGACGGCTCGAGCCCTGCCACGCCACTTAAGACCATTCACGAAGCAATCTATCGCATAGCCCCTGATAGCTTGAACCAGAATACTGTGATTTTGCAGCCGGGCTCATATTCACGAACCGATAACGACCAGATATTTCCCATAGCCCTGAAAGGCTGGGTTATAGTGCAGGGAAGCGGCATAGATATTACAACCGTGATTTGTGAGCCACATCCCGATATTACCCTTAACTATGGTTCCTGGGATAAGGTATTCAGTGCCACGAAATTAGAGAGTGCAACGATTGCTGATATGACTTTTTTATCGAGGGATACGGATAACTGCGGTGTGATAAGCGCAAACAATAAGAGTATTGTAAACTTGAAGAACATCCGCATAGACGCTTTTCGCCCGGATTATGCTGCCATAATATACCTTATATCAAACAACGAAAGGGAAACAACCTGGGAGAATGTAACAATTGAAAACATCACAACCCCCAATGCTGGTTTGATCAGCATTGATCTCCCCATAACTGGATCAATCAAAAATTCCGTGTTTCGTAATGCCACTTCAACCTATGTATCATCATCTGTTTGGGCACACACTCTGATTAAAATTGTCGCTGATAAATCTCTTGAAGTTGAAAACTGTCAATTCATCAATCTCACCATGTTGGATGATGATTCTCATGCAGTATCATTTACTGGCGCCCAATTTCCACAACAGCAAAACAGATTTTCTTTTAGGAATTGTCTGTTCAGCGGCAATGAATCCCAAGGCGGCATTGCGGTAATTGGCTCTTCCAACAATCCCAACATAGAACTCAGCAACTGCACACTCGCAGGCAACCAAAGCGATACCTTCACCCTCTCGGTCAACGGCAACGTCAATATCAGCAACTGCATCTTTGACAACGACAGCCCTTTTCAGATTAGAGTAAACCCCATGTATGGCGACCCCAATGAGCACACTAATCTAACTGTAGATTATTCATTGATTAAGGATGGTTTGCCAGGCATCCAACCCTTCCCAATACCAGGCAATACCATCGACTTTTTGCCCAGCAGCTTGAGTGGAGACCCCTTCTTTCTGGGTGGAGATGATATCCACAATCCACTCTATTACAGCCTTTCTGCCGCGTCTCCCTGTATCAATTCTGGAACCCCCGATATATCAGGGCTGGGCTTGCCACCTTATGATCTGGCAGGTAATTGGCGGGTCTGGGATGGCCGTATAGACATGGGTTGTTATGAGTTTGGTTCAAAGCCTTGGGTCAGCAATGACGATCCCACAACTCCCGCCATTGGGACTCCAGTTTTAGAGCAAAACTATCCCAATCCCTTCAACCCAATCACAACAATCAAGTATACCATTGAGAAGCCGGGAGAAGTATCTTTGGATATCTATAATGTTAAAGGACAGTTGGTAAAAACTCTGTATCATGGAACTGCTACAGTTGGCAGCCATACAGCAATCTGGAATGGCTTTGACAATTCTGGCAATGCCTGTCCTTCTGGCGTTTACTTCTATAATTTAAGAACTCCCAACGCAAACCTGGTGCGGAAAATGCTGCTGCTGAAATAGTTACAGTTTGCCGGATATACCCGACACTTCCTGCGTTGGGAATATTTATGTTCAGATATATATGGATCGGTCCAGGTCTTTTATTAGTGTTTGGGCTGGATTTGTATGCAGTAACCTGTGCGGTGGCTATTGCTGAATAAAGACAACGAGATAATTATGAAAAAAAGGAGTATTGAGGACTTCAAGTATAATTGAATCTATCAACCAGATTCAATTTGCAGAAATGCTGTCATAACTTGCAGTTTTCGGTGATTTTTATCTGTGGTAATCCTGTCACAAACTGCTCAAAAGGTCATATAAAGGATGAGCAAGGATGTCATACGATGCAACAGTTTACAGTTTTCGTTGTCACTTTGTACTCAACTTGTCACGTTTCAGATCCTTTCTTTAAAAAATCCCTCTCCGCCACATTTGCCTTGACAAAAACCGCCTCTTTGTCAATTTTCCTTATCCTGCAGTTTTGGCAAGGCTTGTTGAATAAATTGGATTGCCTTCGGCTACTTAAATTTCTTTCCAGCAAAGGATTAAGCCTGCCAAAACCCAAAGTCTAATATTGTTTGATACGAGGTATGATATGGAAAAGCCTTTTGAAGTGAAGCTTGATGCGGCGCTGCCGCCAGATCCGGTTTTTGATCCAAAATATCGTCGTGCTCCACATCGGGGCATGACACTCAGCGAAACAGAAATTGCCCTGGCGCTGAAAAATGCCCTGCGCTACATTCCCAAGGAACATCACGCCAAGATGGCGCCGGAATTTTTGGATGAACTCATGCAGCACGGGCGCATTTATGGATACCGCTACCGTCCCGCCGGCAGGATCCATGGCCGCCCCATCGATGAATATCAAGGAAGCGTTTCCGGTCGCGCCATGCAGGTGATGATCGACAACAACCTCGATTTTGACATCGCGCTATATCCTTATGAATTGGTCACCTACGGTGAAACCGGTCAAGTTTGCCAAAACTGGATGCAATATCAGTTGATCAAGAAATATCTGGAAATCATGACCGATGAACAGACCCTGGTGGTTCAATCCGGTCACCCTCTGGGGCTCTTTCCCTCGCGCAAGGAAGCGCCAAGAGTTATTTCCACAAACGGGCTTGTAATCGGAAAATGGGACAACCCTGAAGAATTTGTGCGCCTGACAGCCTTGGGCGTGGCAAACTACGGTCAGATGACCGCCGGAGGCTGGATGTATATTGGTCCCCAGGGCATTGTTCACGGCACATATATCACGCTTTTGAACGCCGGACGTAAATATCTCGGTATTCCTGCCGACAAAGACCTTTCCGGTGTGCGTTTCATCTCGTCCGGTTTGGGCGGCATGAGCGGTGCGCAGTCCAAAGCCGTGGAAATTTCCGGCGGCATCGGCGTGATTGCCGAAGTGGACTACAGCCGCATCGAAACCAGACACCAGCAAGGCTGGGTGGGCAGGGTTTCCAAGGAACCGAAAGAGATTTTTGACTGGGTGGAAGAATACCGAGCCAAGGGCGAAGCGCTTTCCATCGCCTACCATGGCAACATTGTGGACCTTTTGGAATATGTTGATAAAAACGACATCAAGGTGGAACTGCTTTCCGACCAAACCTCCTGCCACGCCGTGTATGAAGGCGGCTACACCCCTGCGGGTTACAGTTTTGAAGAAGGCAGAGCGCTGCTCGCAAACGACCCCGCCAGGTTCCGCGAAGCCGTGGATGCCAGCCTGATTCGCCATTTCAAAGTGATCCAGCGGCTTTCCGCAAAGGGTTCGCGCTTTTGGGACTATGGAAACAGCTTCATGGCTTCGGTTTTTGACGCCGGAGCCAAAGAAATTGCCCGCAACGGAATCAACACCACCGAAGGCTTCATCTTCCCCTCCTACGTGGAAGACATCATGGGTCCGCTCTGTTTTGATCTGGGTTACGGTCCTTTCCGCTGGGTTTGCCTCAGCGGCAAAGAAAGCGATTTGAAAATCACGGACCAAGCTGCCAGGGAATTGATCGACCCCAGCCGCAATTCGATGGATAGAGACAATCACCACTGGATCAGCGAAGCCCATGAAAACAAACTGGTGGTGGGCACCAAGGCCCGCATCCTCTATGCCGACGAAGAAGGCAGGGTGCGCATCGCCTTGAGGTTCAACCAGCTTGTGCGCGAAGGTGTGATCGGCCCCGTGATGCTGGGACGCGACCACCACGACACCTCCGGAACAGACTCTCCCTTCCGCGAAACAGCCAATATCCGCGACGGCAGCAATGTGATGGCAGACATGGCCACCCACTGCTTCGCAGGAAACGTTGCCCGCGGCATGAGCCTGGTGGTGCTTTCCAATGGTGGCGGGGTCGGAATCGGCCGCAGCATCAACGGCGGAAACGGCATCGTTTTGGACGGCAGCGAAGATATGGACAAAGTTGTGGCATCCGCACTTTCCTGGGACGTGATGGGCGGAGTGGGCAGGCGAAACTGGGCATGCAATCCCAACGCCATCGAAACTGTGAAAACCTGGAACGAAAAGCACAGCGGCAAAGGGCACATCACCATTCCCAACGAGGTTGACCCCCAGCTTTTGCAAAACACAGTTTCCAAACATAAATAAGGATGAGACCATGCTCAGTCTTTTCACCAAGCAAATGAAGGCGGCGGGCTTGCCGGAGACGGTGATCCGCACTTTTGGCAGCTATTATGAACAGTTGAAAGCCGGAAAACTGGGGCTGATCCCCAAAACGCAGATCGAGCCTCCTTCCGCGGCAAATGTGATTGATTATTCCGCCTTGGCAGACTACAGGCGTCAATCCATTTTGAAAAACATCGCCGTGATCAAGCTGAACGGCGGCCTGGGAACCAGCATGGGGCTCAGCGGACCCAAAAGCCTGCTTCCCGTGAAGGGAAACATGAATTTTTTGGACATTATCACACGTCAGGTGCTTTCCCTGCGCGCCAGCACCGGATATGAGGCTTTGCTGCTCTTGATGAACAGCTACAGCACCGAGGCGGAAACCTTGGAATATCTGGAAAAATATCCCGATCTCAAGCGCCAAAAGCTGCCCATATCCTTTTTGCAGCACAAGTTTCCCCGCATCCGTCAGGACGACCTCAAACCCTATGAAAACGAGGATGCAGACAAGATGTGGAACCCGCCCGGGCACGGCGACATCTATGCCGCGCTCAGCGCTTCCGGGATTTTGGAACAGATGATCGCCGAGGGCTATCGCTATGCCTTTGTTTCAAACTCCGACAACCTTGGCGCCACAGTGGACACCAGCATTCCAGCCTATATGGAAGCTCATGAAATCCACTTTTTGATGGAAGTTTGCGCCCGCACTGATGCGGACAAAAAAGGCGGCCATCTCTGTCAGGACAAACACGGGCAGCTCATGCTGCGCGAAATTGCACAGTGTCCTCCTGATGAACTGGATGAATTTCAGGATATTGAGCGCTATAACTACTTTAATACCAACAATCTGTGGATAGACCTCAAGGCACTGGAATGGAACCTGATCACCGGCGAAGGCATCATGCCGCTGCCCTTGATTGTAAACCCCAAAACCGTGGACGGAACCCCAGTATTTCAGCTTGAAACTGCAATGGGAGCAGCGATTGGCGTTTTCAACGGTGCCAAAGCCCTCCTGGTTCCGCGTTCGCGTTTTGCCCCGGTGAAGAAAAACAACGACCTTCTGGCGATCTGGAGCGACCTTTTCGACCTCAACGACCAATATCAGGTTGTCATGCGTCGAGGTGTGACCTCCATTCCGCCCATCGAACTGGATCAACGCTATTACGGTAACATCGATCAGCTTCTAATGCGCTTCAAGGAAGGCGTGCCCTCGCTCATAGACTGCAAGAGCCTCAAAATCACCGGCGACATCAGCTTTGGCGAAGATGTGATCTGCGAAGGTGATGTCAGCCTGATCGCCCAAACCCCGGTTTTTGTGAAAAGCAAGCTGCTTACTGGGGAAATTGCTTTCAATCCCTGAGCTAATAAAATGGAAAAGATCCCGCTAACCATCATCGTCGCCGTGGATAGAAATATGCTCATCGGGAAGGAAGGCTCCCTGCCCTGGCATATTCCCGAAGACCTTCGTTTTTTCAAGGAAAAGACCCTGGGGCACCCCATCGTGATGGGCAAAAACACCTGGCTGAGCCTCAAGGCTGCACTGCCGGGTCGTCTGAACCTGGTGCTCACGCGGGACATGGATTTCCAAGCTCCCGGAGCCACGGTCTGCCACAGCGTGGAGGAATGCCTCAGCCACTGCAACAAGGATGAGGAATGCTTCATCACAGGCGGCGCGAAGGTTTTCACGCTTTTCATGCCTCTGGTTTCCAAAATCCTCCTCACCCGCATCGAGGCTGAGTTTGAAGGCGATGTCCACTTTCCCCCGTTTGAACCGGCGGAATGGAAGCTTGTCACCAGCGAGCCGCTGCTTTCCAAAACGGGATACCAGCTCAGCTTCAACGAATATATCCGCATCAAACCTGCCGCCTCCGCCCTGCAGCCGAGCCAATAAGCCACCTGAAAGATACCCATGTGCCTCCCAAGTTTTTATTGGGTTGAGTATGGGTTGTATTGCGGTTGTGTTTAGGTTGGAGCCAAGGGCGAAGCAGGGTTTTTGAATCATTTTCCCGGATGACACAGGGCTGTCCGTTTTTTTCCCTTGACCGCTTTCATGCCCTGCCGTTTTGTGTGGACATCTTGTAAGTGACTGTGGATCAAACGATTTGATGGTAATGAAAAATGAAGAAGAAACTATGGATAGCGATTCCGATTGCGCTTTTGGTGATTCTTTTCGCCTGGCGCATTTTTGGTGGAACCTCGAAAAAGAAGGAAATGGGTCGGGGCGGTCCGCAAGCCGTTGCTGTGGAGACCGCAAAGGTCGAAATCATGGATCTGGACGACAGCGCCATGTTCAGCGGAAACCTGAAAGCCGCGGGCAGTTTCATCCTCTCGCCCAAAGTGGCAGGACAACTGGCTCAACTGTATGTGGATATTGGTGATACAGTTAGCCGCGGACAGGTGGTCGGCCAACTGGAAGACAGCCTTTTCCGCCTGGAATTCGACAAAGCCAAGGCAAACCTGGAACAAGCCGCCAGTTCGCTTGCCGAAACGCAAAAGGAACTGGATCACAGCCGCCAGCTTCTGGCGAAACACTTCATCTCGCAGGATGAATTTGACCGCATCAATGCAAAATATGTAACTGAACAAGCCAAACACCGTGCCGCCCTGGCAGCGAAAAACGCCGCGGAGATCCAGCTTTCCCACACCCGCATCAAGGCAGACTGGAGCGGCGGTCCGTCCACAAGGGTGATCGGAGAACGCTTTGCCGAGCCGGGTCAGCTTTTGAGCGCAGGCGCTCCCTTGGTTTCGGTTTTGGATATCAGTTCCCTGAAAGTGGAAATCGATGTGATCGAAAGCGATTATACCCGCCTGAAGGTGGGACAAACAGCCACGTTAAATTCGGACTCCTGGCCGGGGGAGGAATTCAGCGCCCGCGTGAGCCGGATTGCCCCCATGCTTCAGGAAAGCTCGCGCCAGGCAAGGATCGAACTCAGCGTGGAAAATCCCGGTCAAAAGCTGAAACCGGGAATGTATGCACGTGCCAAGATTGTTTTTCAAACCAAGAGCGGCGTGCGAGCCATACCCAGCGCGGCGCTGAGCAAACACCGTGGTGAAGAAGGGGTCTTTCTGGTGGACAGAGCCGCCTCGACGGTGGCGTTTGTGCCGGTTGAAAAAGGTTTGGTGACTGCCAGCCATGTGGAGATTCTTTCCCCGGATCTGCAGGGTGAGGTGGTGAGTTTGGGGCAGGATCAGCTTCAGGACGGCAGCCAAATCAGCTTGGATCAAAACGAAAAAGGTCCCGGCAAAAAACCGGGCTCCAAACCAAGTGGAAAACCCGGCGGCAAAAAATGAAGATCGCCCAATCTTCCGTAAACGCACCGGTGACCACCATCATGGTGGCGCTGATTGTGATCATTTTGGGAGGAATCGCGCTCAGCAGGCTGCCCATCGACGCCATGCCAGACGTCACTTCGCCCACTTTGAGCATTTCCACCAGCTATTCCAAAGCCAGCCCGCTGGTGATGGAAGAACTGATCACCAGACCCATCGAAGAGGCTGTGAGCGCCGTGGCGGGTGTGCAGGAGATTTCCTCCCGCTCATCCGAAGGTTCCAGCAGCGTGCAGGTTTATTTTGCCTGGGGAACCGATCTCGATGCCGCTTCCAACGACATCCGGGACCGCCTGGACCGCATCATTGGACGCCTGCCGGAAGGGGCAACCCGGCCTTCCCTGAGAAAATTTGACCTGGCAGCCATGCCCGTGGTGATGATGGGCGTGGTGAGCGAACTGGACCCCGTTAGCCTGAGAGGCTTGATAGACAACGAGATAGCCTATCGGCTTGAGCGCGTGAACGGAGTGGCGAGTGTGAACGTTTGGGGCGGACAAACCAGAGAGATTTCCATCAACGTGGATCCCCAAAAAATCAGCGCGCTGGGGCTTTCCATGGATCAAATCATCACCCGCATCAAGGCCGCAAACATCAATAAACCCACCGGCACAAACTACCGCGGAAACTACCAAATCACGGTGAGGGTTCCCGGTGTGTTTGAAAACTTGGAGGAATTGGAACGCACAGTGGTGGCTCAGCGCGGTTCGAGCGTGATCGCCCTGGGCGATATTGCCACCATCGAAGACGGAACCACAAAGGTGAACAGCGTAGTCCGCATCAACGGCGAGCCCGGCATTCAGATTTCGGTGAACAAACAGTCTGGGACAAACACCGTGCGAGTTGCCAAAGGCGTGTTGCGCGAAGTGGAAAACATCAACCGCAGCATCTCCCGCGTGAAGGTGGTGCCCCTGGTGGATCAATCCGTCTATATCAGCCGCGCCATCAGCAACGTCACCAGCAGCGTGATCATCGGTGGTGTTTTGGCGGTTCTGATCCTGCTTTTCTTTTTGAGAAACATCAAAAGCACGATGGTGATTTCCACCGCCATTCCCATCTCGATCATGGCAACCTTTGGCCTGCTCTATTTTTCCGGATTTACGCTGAATCTGATGACGATCGGCGCTTTGGCACTGGGGGTGGGTCAGCTTGTGGACAACTCCATCGTGGTCTTGGAAAACATTTTCCGCCATCGTGAGCTGGGAAAAGGACCCAAGGAAGCTGCCATCGTGGGCGCCGGAGAGGTCACTTCGCCTGTGATTGCAAGCACTCTGACATCGGTGGTGGTGTTTTTGCCGCTGATCTTCATGAAGGGAATGACGGGCTTGATGTATCGCCAACTGGGCTTCGTGGTGGTTTTTGCGCTATTGTGTTCTTTGGTTACAGCGCTCACCATCGTTCCCATGCTTTCCAGCAAACTGCTTGAGGTGAGCAGCGAACCCAAGGGACGCAAAGACAGCCTGCGCTGCAGGATCTACCATGCCACGGGCAGATTTTTGACCGGGATGGAAAAAGTTTATGCCAAAGTGCTTGCCTGGGTGATGAAAAAACGCCGTGTTACTGTGTTGATCGCGGCTGGAGCCATGCTTGGTGCGATTGTTTTGGCGATGTTCATCGGTTCGGAACTGATGCCGGAAGCCGACGAAGGCGAAATCCGGGTGAACCTGGATATGGAAGCCGGCACCAGGCTGGAAGTGGTGGACGAAAAGATGAAGGAACTGGAACAGCGGATGCAGGGCATAGACGAGATTGTGAACGTGATCACCCAAGCTGGCAGCGGAGGCTGGGCTTCAGGCTCGAACACCGGTTCCATGCGCTTGAGGCTTTTGGGACGTTCCGAGCGCCGGCGCAGTGATGAAGACATTGCCAATGATCTTCGCAGACGCTTTTCAGGCATTCCCGGAGCCAGAATCCGGGTTCGCACTGCCTCCAGCAGCCAAATGACGCGCTTTATGGGCGGAGGAAGCAGGCTTTCCATCCAAATCCGGGGTCATGACCTGGATGAATCCTACCGCATTGCAAACAGCGTGCAAAAATCGATCGAAGGAATCCGGGGCATCACAGACACGAACCTGAGCCGCACAGCGGGAGCTCCGGAAGATTTGATCATTATTGATCGCAACAAGGCTGCCGACCTGGGACTCACCGTTCAGCAGATCGCACAGGTTTTGGAAACGGCTCTTTCGGGTTCCAGCGCGGGAGAATTTGTGGAAGCCGGGCGCGAGTATCCCATGACTTTGAGGGTGAAGGACGCAGACCAGCTTCCCATCAATCGTTTGCTGGATTTGAGCGTGGTGAACCCCGCCGGGGCACCGGTCATGCTGAGAAACGTGGTGAGGGTGGAAAGCAGCCAAAGCTCCACCGTGATTGAAAGGCTGAACCAGGAAAGGGTGATCGAAATCAATGCCAACCACAGCGGACGGAACCTGAGCGCCGTGGTGAAGGACATACAGGCGGAACTGGATAAGATTCCGCTGCCTTTGGGCTATAGCCTGGAAATTGGCGGAGACTACAAACAGCAGCAGGAATCGTTTCAAGAGCTTCTCATGGGCTTGATTCTGGCGATAGTTTTGATCTACATGGTGATGGCAAGTCAGTTTGAATCCTTTAAACACCCGCTGGTGGTGATGTTCACGGTGCCCTTTGCCTTCATCGGCGTGGCTTTGATCCTGTTTTTGAGCGGCACCACTTTCAACATCCAAAGCTATCTGGGCATCATCATGCTGGCGGGTATCGTGGTGAACAACTCCATCCTTTTGGTGGACACCACAAACAAACTGCGCCGCGTGGATGGGATGGAACTGGGCGAGGCGATCAAGACCGCTGGTCAGCAGAGGCTGAGACCGATCTTGATGACTGCCATTTCCACCGTTTTGGGCTTGCTTCCGCTGGCATTGGGCTTGGCGGAAGGCGGCGAAACCCAGGCTCCCCTTGGTAGAGCAGTGGTGGGAGGACTTTTGGTTTCCACCCTGGTGTCGCTGCTCCTGATTCCGGTGATCTATTCCTGGTTTGAAGGAGGCAGGAAAAAGATCAGCCTTTCAAAGAAGGCTTGAGCCAATCTGTATTGAGGATGCGAGGTTCAGGAAGGAAAAACCAGCCTGCCTCGCATTTTTTTATGAGTTTTATGATTGGAGGGCGCGTCTGATAAATATTCAAGCTATTTTGACTCTAAATTATCCTATGGTCGAGCCTTCACTGACTCAATCAAGAAAATTTCGGGGGGATGCGTGATCTGATGGAAAAGAACTTGACATGGATTAACAAGATGAAAACAATGCAATTGGTCGTTTGGCCATACATAGATTGTGAGTAAAGAGGGATAGCAGATGCCCTCAAACAACCAGAGAAACAATGAGTTGGATTTTACACCAACATTTGGGAATCAACATGAATTGCTCTCTTGAGGAAACAATGAGATTAGTTATTGTCATGGTAGCGGTGATAATGTGCATTACATTACAGTTAAGTGCCATTGATCACTTGGAGCTAATGAACACCCTGTACGGAGAGTTCAATGGCTCCTGGTTTGGAGAACGGGTGGTCTCAATGGATTACAATGGCGATGGTTACGATGATGTGATTGTTTCCGCCCCCTATTGGAATCCCAATGGTGTGTACAATAGCACGCAATGTTGGGGGAAAATCTACTTCTATTGGGGCGGCCCGAATATGGACAATGTCCCGGATTTCGTGATGGAGGGAACGCAGAATTGGGAACTATCTCCGGCTGGACCCTATAATGGAGGTGACATCAATGGCGATGGGATCGATGATCTGGTAATCACCCTGCCTGTAGATCCGGCTTGTGTAATTGCTGTATACTACGGAACAGCCAATCCCACCGGGGTGCCTGACTTGACCATCACTATACCTTATGAGGTAGATGATTATATAAGATCTAGGCCGCTTGGCGACATCAATGGAGACGGCCGGGATGATTTGGTGATACACTGCCCGCTTTGGGGTTACCCCTACATCCAAAGATTAATAATCTGGACCGGTAACGATGCCCCATTTGTAACCCTTGTGGATGCAGTGAATGGCTTAGTTGCCAATACTGCAATTGGGGTTGGAGATGTAACTGGCGACGGCTTGGATGATTACCTCCTCCAGTATGGTATTCCAGGAGGAACAAACATGAACAGCAGGATAGTCTTGTATTATGGAAGCACGAATTTTCCACAAGTAGATAGCCTGGTGATATCGGAAAACACTAATCGTATAACCACAAGAAATGCAAGTCCATTAGGCGACTTGAACAACGATGGATTTGCGGATTTTGAGTCTTATGTGGGTAAAGTGTGGTTTGGCGGGACAGATTTAACGCCCAATAACGACTTTGAATTATCCTACAACGATCCCTACCATGAATGGTTCAACCCGGCCCGTAATGTTGGCAACCCATTCATATATGGTGATCTGAACGGAGACGGTTATGACGACGTGATCGGATCGACTCATCAAATCAACTATTACCAGGGAGAGGTTGGCATCTGGGTGGGAGGACCCAACATGGATGGGTTAATTGACTTGTACCTATACCCGCCAAGTGATTATGGAACCAGGAATTTTGGATATGCCAAGGCTGCGGGAGACTTTAACGGAGATGGACTGTGCGACCTTGCGATTTCAGCTCCCTATTGGGGACAAGGACCGAATTACAATACCACAGGACGAGTGTTTATCTATTCTGGCAATGCGGCACTGTCAGACACGATGGTTATGATCGATGATCCAGTTGAGGTTAAACCTGGCTGGGAACTGAATGTTTATCCTAATCCTCTGCGAGCTACAGATAATATTAATGTAACTTTAACTGGCCCAGGCAATAAGAAATACCTGCCGAGTAGCTTGGAATTGTATAATCTACGAGGAGAAAAGGTCAGCAGTGTCGGACATATCGGGGAAGTGCTAAACGGGACAACCCTCACTATACCTGTCCCCAATATAGCAAATGGTTTATATATTCTAAGGGTTGTGCATAACAATAATACTGCCACGACCAAGAAAATCTGTATACTAAAATAGGAGGAACCATGAAAAAACTTGTTTAGCTGCTTCATAACAGTGCCTTGCGTATTGGCACAAACAACTAAACCCTAACAAGGGAGGATCAAATGAAACACAGTGTATTATTATTGACCCTTGTGCTGTCTTTACTTAGCATTACAGGTCTTATCCGCGCCCAAAACAGCATGGAGCTAATACTATCAATCCAGGGTGCGCATGAAAATGCAGGGATTGGATATTACAAAGCAGCTATCGATTTCAACGGAGATGGTTATGACGATCTGATTATGTATCAAAACAGGAATTTTGATACTCATGAACCAGGTAAGTTACTCTGCTACTTTGGCGGTCCCGAGTTTGATGGAATACCAGATTTGGAGTGCCAGGGTGAATTCTGGGATCAAGGTCCGGGATTATCGCTATTGTCCGGTGACTTTAATGGTGATGGATATGGAGACCTTGTTGAGCGTGTGTTCATTGCTGAAGACCCCCTGCAAATGGGTCTCAGGTTCTATTTTGGTGGTCCTGGTGCAGATTTGGAGCCTGATCTCATTATCCCGCTGGCATCACTGGGGGATCCTTTGGCTCCTTCTTTATGTGAACTTATCATAGAGGAAAACATCGGCGACATTAACAACGATGGATGTGACGATATCATAGCTTTGCATATCACTCCGGATTCTCCTCGAGTTTGGAGTGTTGTGGTTCTCTTTGGTGGCACCTACCATACCGAGACGGTGTTGGAAAATTTTATCGAGGGCTCCGTTATTAATGTTTCAGCTGTTGGTGATGTAAATGGAGATGGAATTGATGATTTTGTGATTGGTTACAAACCTCTATTTAATCCCAACGATTTCTCATTAACACTTTATTATGGTAACGATGGATACTTTGACCCTTCAGACAAGGTTGTCCTCTATGATGACTCCACAGAACCTTATAACAATTATCCCTTTGCCTTTGGCATAGGTGATTTTAATGGAGATGGCTATGATGATTATTTAAGTTTTTGGGTTGACACACCGGCCATTGATTATGGCTTTAAAATCAAGCTAGGTTCCTCAACCCTTCCAGAGTCTCCGGAACTAAACATTGATATGACTCCTTGGACAGAACTAATTGGTGTATGGTATCAAGAAGTAAGCTTTGGAGATTTCAATGGCGATGGCTACAGTGATATGATAACTTCCGATCATGAATCAGGCTTTTGGAAAGGAGCGGCGGGCCTCTGGCTGGGCGGACCAAATCCCAACGGTGTGTTGGATCTTCGCATTACTCCTCCCAACCCATATTCAAATTATCAGTTTGGCTGGGGGCGGCCGACCGTGGGAGATTTTAACGGTGATGGATATGATGATGTGGCTTTTTGTGCTCCCCAGAGTTCACATGGCACCACTAATTATAGAGGCTGGGTGTATATATATGCCGGCAATGCCCAGCTTACAGATACAACGGTGGCAAATGATGAAAATGTAATACAGGCTACGCTACCCCGATTAAACATATTTCCCAATCCCGCGGATAAAAATCTGCATCAATGGAATTACTATTTGGAGGGGGATTTGCCCTCAGGTGTAAAGAACAGCAGAATTGACATCTACAATATCCGAGGGCAACTAATAACGTCATTTCCTATTGCCAATCCGGAAAGCAAACAAGGAACATTTGGCAAGTTAACCCTTGCACCTGGTCTTTATATAGCTTCCTTTGTTTCCGGAGAACAAAAAGTGGCAGCAACAAAATTCATAATTAAATGAAGGAGTCCAACATGAAATCACATCGTTTAATCTTTGTTCTCACCCTACTGCTTAGCTGGCAAAGCGGCATTTTTGCTTACCACTCAGATAATTTTCTACCCGCAATAATTGAACTAGGATCTTTTTTGGATTTTTAGGAGCTGCGGCCGATGGAATGGTAGGTGAAGCCCAGCTCCTTCATTTCAACCGGGTCATATTGGTTGCGGCCGTCGAAGATGAGGGCTTGCCTGAGGGAGTTTTTAATCTTTTCAAAATCCGGATGGCGGAATTGGGGCCATTCCGTGATCAAAAGCAGAGCATCGGCGCCGGCTAAAACTTCGTATTGATCCTTTCCGTATGAGAGCCCTGCCCTTGTGCCAAAGGCGCGTTTGGCCTCATCCATGGCGACGGGGTCGTAGGCTTGAACCTCGGCGCCGGCTTCCAAAAGAGCGTTGATCAGCACGCGGGAAGGCGCTTCTCGCATATCGTCGGTGCGAGGCTTGAACGCAAGACCCCACACGGCAAATACGAGGCCTTCGATCTTATTTTCAAAGTGCTGGTTCACCTTGTCCATCAAAACCCATTTCTGGCGCTCATTAATAGCTTCAACTGCTTCCGGGATGCGGGCTTGCAGACCGCTTTGGTGATACATCTGGATGAGGGCGCGAACGTCCTTGGGAAAGCAGGACCCGCCATAACCCACGCCGGGATAGATGAATTGGTAGCCGATGCGGCTGTCGCTGCCGATGCCGTTGCGAACTTCGGCAATGTCTGCACCCAGGGCTTCGCAGAGATGGGAAAGCTCGTTCATGAAAGAGATCTTGGTGGCAAGCATGGCGTTGGCGGCATATTTTGTCATCTCAGCGGAGCGGGTTCCCATCAGGAGTATGCGTTCGCGGCTGCGGTGGAAGGGTTTGTATAGCTCGTGGATGATTCCAGCCGCCTTGGGATTGTCGGCTCCGATCACGACCCTGTCCGGGCTCATAAAGTCATCAATCGCAGCGCCTTCCTTCAAAAATTCAGGGTTTGATACCACATCGAAGTCCACCTTGACGCCCAGTTTTTCCTGTTCGGCGCGAATGGTTTGCGCCACCAGGTCTGCAGTGCCCACAGGAACGGTGGATTTGTTCACCACCACGGTGTATTTTTTCATGTGGCACGCGATGTCTTTCGCCACAGCCAAAACGTATTGGAGATCGGCGGAGCCATCTTCATCGGGCGGGGTGCCCACAGCGATGAACACAGCTTCCGAAGCTTGGACTGCCGCGGCGATGTCCATGGTGAAACTCAAGCGGTTTTCAGTGCGGTTGCGCTGCACCAATTCCTGAAGACCGGGTTCAAAGATGGGAATGCGGTTTTGGTTCAGCATTTCGATTTTGGCGCTGTCGTTGTCAACGCAGATCACGCGGTTGCCCATATCGGCAAAACAGGCTCCGCTTACGAGGCCCACATAACCGGATCCAATCATCGCGATATTCATTTGTCGCTTCCTTTGTGTTTAAAAAATTCGATGGTTTCCTTCACCCCGTCTTCCAGCGAATAGAGCGGACTCCAGCCCAGTTCGCGAAAAGCTTTGGAAATGTTCAACATGGAGCGGCGGAGGTCACCTTGGCGTGCTGGACCACAGTTGGGCTTGATCTTTTTGCCAAGCTGCCACAAAATGGTGCGATAAAGATGCAGGGTGGTGGTTTCAATGCAGGTGCCGATGTTGAAGGCATCGTTGTCGCCTTCCTCCAAAACAGCCAGGTTGGCTCGCACCACGTCCTTCACATAAACGTAGTCGCGAATCATGCCGTCGGGTTCATCTGGGTAGGTGTAAAGGTCTGGAGTTTCATCGCGCAAGAGCTTTTCCACAAAAATGGAAACCACGCCGGCTTCGCCTTCAGCCATCTGGCGCGGTCCGAAAACATTGGCATAGCGGAGCACAGTGTAGTTCAAACCATATTGGTGTTGGTAAAAATGGAGGTAATGCTCTCCGGCATATTTGTTTATGGCATAAACAGAAAGCGGCTGGGGAGGATAATTTTCGGTGGTGGGATACTCCTTTGCTTCGCCGTAAATGGCTCCACCGGAAGAGATAAAGATGATTTTCTTAACCTGATGCTTCACACAGGCTTGCAGAACATTGATAAGTCCCAGGATGTTAACATCTGCATCCTGCCTGGGGTCGCTGATGGAGCGAGGCACGCTGATCTGAGCGGCGTGGTGGTTCACAAGATCGGGTTTTTCACGTTCAAAGATGGCATCCAGGGATTCATCACGGATGTCTTTTTCGTAAAAGATCACCCGGGAATCAAGGTTCCCCCGCCTTCCGGAAGAAAGATTGTCCACCACCACAACCCTATGCCCCGCTTTAAGATAAGCGTCTGCAACATGAGAGCCGATAAAGCCGGCGCCACCGGTGATCAGAATAGTCACTTCTTAGTCCTCGCTGTTTTGATAGTCTTTCAGGATTTTAACATTGCGCGGGTCGATCTTCAGGCGCACAGCCTGGCGCAAAATATCGACCTGAAGGTTCACCTCGTCAAGCTTGTCGTGGCTTTGAACCACGCCGGTCACGCCTTTGAGGGGACCCTTGGTGATTTCCACTTTCAAGCCCTGTGAGAGCCACTGTGTGCTTTCAAGCTCCACTTCCGGGCTTCGACTGAGACGGATATTGCTGAGTTCTTCCAGTAGCTGTTCCTGCTGGTTCACCCTGATGAAAGTTACCACATGGCCCGAATAGGTGAGGGTTTTGCGTTTTTGAGCATCCAAGATGCAGAAGATATAGCTGGGGAACATCGGTTTGGTAAAATTAACCACCCGACGTTGATAGACCCTTTTGCTGTCCATCTGGGGCAGGTAATATGAAATCTCATTGCGCCGGGCGTATTCCGCCAATTTCTTTTCGCAGCGGGGCTTGGTGTGGATCACTTCCCAGCGTGAGCCTTCCGGCGCCGGGGCCAGTTCACCAAAAAGTTCGTCAATCAGGACGGGAGTGTGGCTTGCCATTGGGCTTCAATAGCGGTAGTGCTCAGGCTTGTAAGGACCTTCCAGAGGAACGTTGATATACTTTGCCTGAGCCGGAGTGAGGGCTGTGAGTTTCACTCCAAGCTTGTCCAGATGCAGCCTTGCCACTTCCTCGTCCAAGTGTTTGGGCAGGGTGTAAACCCCGATCTCATGATCATTCTGCCAAAGCGAAATCTGCGCCAAAACCTGATTTGTGAAGGAACAGCTCATCACGAATGAAGGGTGTCCGGTGGCGTTGCCCAGATTCACCAAGCGGCCTTCGGAAAGCAAAATGATGGCGCGCCCTGAGGGCAGGTTGATCTTGTCCACCTGGGGTTTGATGTTTTCACGGGTGACGCCGTCTGTGGCAAGCAGGGCATCCACCTGGATTTCGTTGTCGAAGTGGCCGATGTTGCAGACGATGGCGTTGTTTTTCATCTGGAGCATGTGTTCCACACGGATCACATCGCAGTTTCCAGTGGCGGTCACAAAGATGTCCGCCTCCTCGAGCATGGCTTCAACCGAGTTCACCTCATAGCCTTCCATGGCAGCTTGCAAAGCGCAGATGGGGTCGATCTCACTGACCACGACCCGGGCACCGAACCCGCGCATGGACTGGGCGCAGCCTTTGCCAACGTCTCCAAAACCGCAAACCATCACCACTTTTCCGGCAACCATCACATCCGTTCCACGCTTGATGCCGTCTGCCAGGGATTCGCGGCAGCCATAGAGGTTGTCAAACTTGGATTTGGTGACGGAATCGTTCACATTAATGGCTGGAAAGGGCAGGCCGCCGTCGGAAAGTATTTGGTAGAGCCGGTGCACTCCGGTGGTGGTTTCTTCGCTCACGCCGCGGAGCTTTTTGGCGATGCGCTGCCACTTCTGGGGGTCCTTGGCAAGTTCACGAATCAGAAGTTCCTGAACCAGAAGCATTTCCCGGTTTTCAGCCGTGGCTTGGGGAAGTTTCCCCGTCTCGGCGAATTCTTTTTCCAGGCGTGCTCCTTCCAAAATCATGAGAGTGGCGTCTCCCCCATCGTCAACGATCATATCCGGTCCGTCATCCCGCCAGGAAAGCGCATGGAGAGTGCATTCCCAGTATTCCTGCTGGGTTTCGCCCTTCCAGGCAAAAACCGGGATGCCTCCAGCCGCAATTGCCGCTGCGGCGTGGTCCTGCGTGGAAAAGATGTTGCAGCTTGCCCAGCGCACCTGTGCGCCAAGCTGGATGAGGGTTTCGATGAGGACGGCTGTTTGCACCGTCATGTGGAGGCTTCCGGTGATGCGGGCGCCCTCTAGGGGTTTGCTGTTTGCATATTTTTCGCGCAAAGCCATCAAACCGGGCATTTCCGCTTCCGCAAGCTCAATTTCCCGCCGTCCGAAACCGGCAAGATTAATATCGGCAATCTTGTAGTCCATCAGGTCCTCCTTTGGGAGAAAAGACCGGGCTCAGCTTGGATAGCGGAGCCCGGCAAGGGTTGAATCTATTATCTTCTGCGGAATCCGCCGCTATCATTGCTGCGTCCGCCGGAGCGACGGTCGTTGCGGCCACGATCGTTGCGGTCATCACGGCGCTGGGGTCTTTCATGTTTGGGAGCGTTGGGGTCCGGTTCAGGATTTCCCTCCACGCCCTTCATGGTGAGCGCCAGTTTTCCTTTGTCCATGCCCAGGGATTTCACATGGACCACGTCGCCCAGCTTGACCATATCTTCAGGATGGCCGATGCGCGAAGTGTGCATCTGGGAAACGTGCACCATTCCTTCCTTGGCGCCGTTGAGGATCTTCACAAAAACGCCATAGGGCTCGATGCGGGTGACCGGGCCTTCAAAAAGCTCGCCCACTTCGGGATCGATGGCGATGCCTTTGATCTTTTCCATGGCCTTGGTGATGGAAGCCTTGTCTGGAGACAGGATGCGCACGGTGCCGTCGTCTTCGATGTCGATCTGCACCTGGCATTCCTCGATGATGGATTTGATCATCTTTCCGCTCGGTCCTATCACTTCGCCGATTTTATCCACGGGAATCTTGAAAGCTTCGATGCGCGGTGCGCTGGGCGCCAGATCTTCCCTGGGTTCGGAGATCACGGCATGCATTTTGTCCAAAATGGACAGCCTTGCCGCCTTCGCCTTGTCCAGAGCGATGCGCATGATGTCTTTGGTGATGCCTTCAATCTTGATATCCATCTGCATGGCGGTGATGCCCTGACGGGTTCCGGCACACTTGAAATCCATGTCGCCCAGGTGGTCTTCCAAGCCCATGATGTCTGTGAGCACCACGTATTTGTCGTCTTCCATGATGAGCCCGTTTGCAATTCCAGCCACGGGAGCCTTGATGGGCACGCCGCCAGCCATCATTGCCAAACAGCCGCTGCAGATGGACGCCATGGATGAGGAACCGTTGGATTCCAGGGTGTCTGCCACAATGCGCATGGTGTATGGGAAAACCTCACGGTCGGGCAAAACGGCTGTGAGCGCGCGTTCGGCAAGGTTTCCATGACCCAGCTCGCGACGTCCCACGGGACCCATTCTGCCGGCTTCGCCAACGCTGAAGGGCGGGAAATTATAGTGCAGATAGAAGGTTTTCTTATACTCCTCTTCCAAACCGTCGATCACCTGCTCGTCGCTTCCGCCGCCCAGGGTGACGGTTCCCAAAGATTGGGTTTCACCGCGGGTGAAAAGGGCGGAACCGTGAACCACGGGCAGAACGTCGATTTCGCAGGTGATGGGGCGAATGTCGTCCAAGCCGCGTCCATCCACGCGATGATGCTTGTGGAGGATGGAATCGCGCACCTGACGGCGAATCAGCTCTTCAAAAGCGGCTTTGTGCCACTTTTCCTTTTCGGCAAATTCCTCGTCCTTTTCATCCAGATATTCGGCAATCATCTCGGCTTCAGCGGCGTCAAAGGCGTCCTGACGTTCCTGTTTGCCATAAATCACGGCGGATTCGCCAATCCGGGCACCATATCCAGCTTCAACGCGAGCCATGATCTCTTCCGGAATGCCGAGCAATTTCACTTCCACCTTCTCTTTGCCGACTTCCGTCTGCATATCAAGCTGGAGGGCGCAAAGCTTTTTGATTTCTTCGTGGCCGGTGTAAACTGCGTCCAGCATGGTTTCTTCGTTCAATTCCAAGGCGGAGGATTCAATCATCACCACCGAGGTCTCGGAAGCGGCAACGTCCAGGTTCATCTTGGAAGAGCCGTTCATCTGGCTTTGGAGGGGGTTCACCACCAGTTCGTCATCCACATAGCCCACTTTCACTCCCGCAATGGGACCGTGGAAAGGGATGTCTGAAATGGTGAGCGCCAGCGAGGCTCCGAAGACGCCAAGCGCACTGGGGTCGTTTTCGCCGTCGTAGGAAAGCACATTGAGCACAACGTGCACCTGATTGCGAAATCCATCTGGAAAGAGGGGGCGTATGCTGCGATCGATCACACGGGCGGAAAGCGTGGCGTCTGTGGTGGGACGTGCTTCGCGTTTGAAAAAACCGCCGGGGATCTTGCCGCTGGCATACATTTTTTCGATATAGTCCACGGTGAGGGGGAAGAAATCCTGATTTTCCACAGGCTCTTTGCTCATGGTGGCGGTAACAAGCACGGAGGTGTCACCATAGCGGATATACACGCTGCCGTTGGCTTGTTTTGCCATGCGACCGGTTTCCACATAGAGGGGGCGACCGCAAAAGTCAAGCTCGCGCTTAACGATGTTGAAGTTATGCATTAACTTCTCCTTTTTTTTGTTCCGGGGGAGAAGAAGCAATAGGCTGAAAACTGCCTGGACCAAAGCCTTCAGCTTATTGCTCATGCTCCCCTGGAGATTGATGTGTGTATTGCCCGAATTTACAGCCTCGGGCGCCTTATAAAGTAAAAGGCGGATCCACGCCGCAAACCGGGCAGATCCACCTTGTTCAAGTTATCTTGGCGGGGTTTATCTCCGGATTTCAAGCGCCTTGATCACTTCACGGTAGCGATTGATGTCTTTCCGTTTCAGATAATCAAGCAGGCGCCTTCTTTGCCCGATCAGTTTCAACAGGCCGCGCCTTGTGCTGAAGTCCTTCTTGTGCTCTTTCAGGTGTTCGGTGATGTCTTTGATCCGACGTGTGAGCAAAGCAATCTGGACTTCCGGCGAGCCGGTGTCTGATTCATGGAGTTTAAACTCTGCCATGATAGCCGTTTTGGCCGCAGGGTCAAGTGCCATTGTATTCTCCTATGGAATTTTGTGTCAGTTTTTTATGATGCAGGGTTCTGTCCAGCTTTTTTTCCCCAACCAAGGTCAAAGCGTGATGCGCGTGCCGGTTTTGCCGGCGAAGGCGTCCACAATGCGCTCGATGGAGGTGATGAGAACTTCACTCCCGCCGCGTTCAAGGAAGTTTATGGCAGCCTTGATCTTGGGACCCATGCTCCCCGGGGGAAACTGCCCTTCATCAAAAAAAGTCTGCGCTTCCCTGACGGTGAGCGTGTCCAGATCCCGCTGGCTTGGTTTGCCATAGTCCAGCGCCACTTTGTCCACCCCGGTGAGAATCACGAAGAGGTCAGCCTCGATGTTCAAAGCCAAAAGTGCGCTGGCAAAGTCTTTGTCGATCACGGCGTCAATTCCCTGCAGGCTGCCATCTTCCTTGGTGTAAACCGGGATTCCGCCGCCGCCAACCGCAATCACGATATCGCCGCTCTGAACCAATTCGCGGATGCTTTGTGCGGGGATGATCCTTTTGGGCAGAGGTGAGGGAACCACCCGGCGCCAGCCTTTGCCGGAATCCTCGCGAAGTGTCCAACCCAGGCTCTGCCTAAGTTCTTCGGCTTCCTGGGCGCTGTAATAGGTGCTGCCCACAAACTTGCTGGGGTTGGTCATGCTGGGGTCGTTTTTATCCACCTCAACCTGCGAAAGTATGCTCACCACCCGTTTTTCCAAGCCATGCTCCAAAAGACAGTTTTGCAGGCTTTGTTCGATCATGTAGCCCATCGAGCCTTCCGTGGCGGCGTTCAAAACCCCCAGTGGCAGGGCTGCGATGCCTTCTTTTTCTCCGGCTTCCTGCTGGAGCAGAAAATTGCCCACCTGCGGACCGTTGCCGTGGGTGATGGCAAGCCGGTAGCCTTGGCGAATCAGTTCCACAACTCCGTCCAGGGAGTCGCGGGTGTTTTTGAATTGCTGGGAAGCCGTTCCCTTTTGGCCGGCTTTGATGATGGCGTTTCCGCCCAGGGCAAGTACCGCTGTTTTAGCCAAGTTTCCTCTTTTAAAAATAGGGGCAGAACTTGCGGTCTGCCCCATATTTTATTTCATCTTGTGATTTTGGTTTAGAAATCTTCAAGCAGTTCGGCCAGGGTGGGATGTCCAATTTCCTGGAGATCGTAGCTCACCTGGCAGGCGGGGTGCTTGATGTTTACGATGCGACGCAGGTCGATGGGAGTGGCAATCACCACGCCGTCACATTCGGTGGCGTTGATGGTGGTTTCCAAGTCCTTGACTTGCTGTTCGCTGTAGCCCATGGCGGGAAGCAAATCGCCGATTTCAGGATATTTTTCAAAGGTTTCGGCAATCTCTCCAACCGCGTAAGGACGGGGGTCCACAAACTCGGCTGCGCCATATTTTTCCGCGGCAACCATTCCAGCGCCGTAAGGCATGTTTCCGTGGGTGAGGGTGGGACCGTCTTCCACGACCAAGACTCTTTTGCCGGCGATGATTTCGGTTTTATCCACTGTAAGCGGAGAAGCTGCGTCCACGATCTTGGCCTTGGGGTTGATGGCGCGAACGTTTTCACGAACTTCGGTGATGCCATCGAGGTCGGCACTGTCGATTTTGTTGATCACAACCACGTCGGCAAGGAGGATATTGGTTTCGCCGGGGTAGTAGGAAATCTCGTCACCGGGGCGATGGGGGTCTGCCACCACCACGTTGAGCTGCTTGTCCGAGCAATAGAAAGGAATGTCGTTGTTTCCGCCGTCCCAGATGATCACGTCGGCTTCTTTTTCCGCTTCACGCAGGATGGCTTCATAGTCCACACCGGCGTAGATCACGCTGTTCATCATGATATGCGGCTCATATTCTTCCATTTCTTCAATGGTGCAGTTGTGTTTTTTCAGGTCTTCAATTTCGGCAAAGCGTTGAACTTTCTGTTTCACAAGGTCGCCATAGGGCATGGGGTGGCGAATGGAAACAACTTTGCGTCCCTTGGCTTTGAGAGCTTCGATGATGGTGCGGGTGGTCTGGGATTTTCCACAACCGGTGCGCACCGCGCAAACCGTGATGAGCGGCTTGTCCGTCTTGATCATCGTGGATTTTGTGCCCATCAGCATAAAGTCAGCACCAGCGGCGTTGACCAGGGAAGCTTTGTGCATCACGTCGTCATAGAGGAGGTCACTGTAGGAAAGCACAACCAAATCAACGTTATGCTTTTCGATCAGAGCTTTCAGCTCGGCTTCGGGAAGAATCTCAATCCCGTTGGGATAGAGCTTTCCAGCCAGTTCGGCGGGATATTTCTTGTCGTCGATCCCGGGGATCTGCGTGGCGGTGAAGGCCACGACATCATAATCCTCATTGTCGCGGAAGTAGACGTTGAAATTGTGGAAATCTCTGCCTGCGGCTCCCATGATGATTACTTTACGTTTCATGTTTTTCTCCTTATTATATGTAAATTTCTCTATTAGAGGCAGAATTTTGGAGGCGGTATTCACGTCAAGGGAAAACTTTTGCCTCAAATATCAATGGGACCTCTCAAAAAAGGCTGACCCAAGCCCCAAGCTCAATCTGCTTTGCTTCGCCGAACCAATAAAATGGGAGATGAGAAACCGGCAGCTTTTCTTTAGACGATGCTGAGAGCTATCTTGATGATTGATATTGAGTTGAGGGAAAGCCATGCCATTTTTTACCAAACCCGAACCATGATGAAAAAACCCTGTGGAAATTTGTGAACAAACGCCACAAGAACTGCAAGCATCAGGCTTTGGTGCCCAAACCAAGGAAAGCTGAGACCGAGAAAAGTCTTGACGAAATATCGGATGGATTAAGATTTGACCAAACAGACTATGTATTAAAGGAGTTTCCCATGCGCAGATCATTTTTGCTTTTTGCCATCCTTCTGCTCGCGAGCCTGCTTGCGGCGCAGGAAAGCCCTGCTGCATTGAGATTTAAACTCTTGGAAGCCAATGAATATGAACTGGATATGTTCTATTCCACAGAGCTTCGACGTCTGTATATGCAAGTCGATTTTGAAATTCCCAAATCCCAGCTCAACCCCGAATTCTACCATGGCATTTTCCTTCACAAGGACGCGCAGATACAGGCGATATCGGTCTCAGGCAAACCCGAAAATCTCTATTGGGTCACCGATCTGGTGGCAGAACATTTTGAACCCACGCTTCCCCAGCCCGAATTGCTGGTTTGGAACAGCCCTGTCAGGTTTTTTGGAATCCATCTGGACCACTTCGCGGAGTATTCAAGCCTCACGAAGTTCAAAATCTGGTATAGCATCGACCTTCCCACCTTCGAGCTCGATGGAGCGAACAAGCTCAGCACAGGCCTGGACGCCCGTGAGTATTGGTTTCCGCACAATCTTTACCGCGATGCCAATGTCAAGCTCACCCTCGTCACCACGCCCTATATGAAGCTGCACCTGGGAAACAGCGTTGCCACCTCGGTGGACAGGCAGTATTCCCGCACCCATACATTCACATACACAGACAGTCCCTTGAAGCCAAGCGGCTTTCGGCTGATACGGGATTGAGCTAAATTAGCTCAGTTGGTAGAGCAACTGATTCGTAATCAGTAGGTCGGGGGTTCGAGTCCCCCATTTAGCTCCAGAACTCTGGGCCCGGCTTGGAAACACATTTCACCCAGCCGGGCTTTTTTGCTTGACAAGATAGGCAATGGCAATTAAATTATCCAAAAAGTAAACGACGGCTCGATTGCCGTTAAAAAACAACAAAGCTTAAAATAAAAGGAGAACGGTTATGAAAAACCTAATTCGTGTCATGTTGCTTCTGGTCATCGGCATCTCGGTGTTTATGGTGACATCATGCTCAAAAACAACGGAGCCAAACTTTGAAGAGCCCATGATCTCTTCAACCCTTTGGGATTATGACAACGTTGTGTGGTTCGATCTGGATTATGAGGAATCCGCCAAGGGAATCGCCCACGTTTACATTTGGATGAGCGCCAAAGGTGAAAACCCCAACACCACCCTCAAAATCGGAACCCAAACCATCAGCTTCGATTACGTCAACTCCTACACGGATGGAAAGGTCTATGGCGGCGGAGAATACAGCCTGAACACAGATCAGCCTGTCACCTACGAGATTAATAACGGTGGCAAAATCTACACCGGCTCCGTTTCCATCCTGCCCAAAAAAGTGGAAGTTTCCACCTGGCCGGATTTCAACCCCAGCAACAACTATTCGGTGAACTGGTCGATCGCGAAAGATCCCCAACTCAACGTTATTGCCGCCTATTTTGCCGGCAACAACAAAGTGGAGGAATATGCCCGTCAGATTCTTGGAACACAGAAGAACTATACTCTGCTCCAATCCACCTGGGCACAGTATGCCCCTCTCAACTATTTTGAATTCGGCATCAACTCCATCGGCTATGAAAGGCTGAACAAAAAGAAAGTTTTGATCGCTGGAGTGAGCAGTGCCTGGACTTGGTGGGACAGCAACCCTGAAAAAGGTTCCAAAACCCCCAAAGCCCAGCCCTTCCGTTTCTTCGACCAAGTTATCGAAGACATTACCAAATAATTTTGCCTCAAACCAGGCATGAATTGGGGCCTGCTTTTAATTGCAGGCCCTTTTTTTGAACCTTTTTTTACCAACCGGATTTAAAAACCATACATGAAAAATCACTCCGCCATTGCGCTGTTTTCAGGAGGCTTGGACAGCATCCTGGCAGTTATGCTGCTTCAGGAACAGGGAATAGCAGTCCATCCCGTCTTTTTTTCCACGCCCTACATCTATCCCGAGCGCGCCTTGGAATTCGCCGCCAAAAACGGAATCCACCTCGATGTGCATGAGATTTCCGCCGAACACCTGCAGATGATGAAAGCGCCCCGCTATGGCTTTGGCAAGAATTTCAACCCCTGCATCGACTGCCACGGGCTGATGTTTGCCCAAGCCGCTGCGCTGCTCCCCCGTTATGGGGCGGATTTTCTGGTTTCCGGCGAGGTGGTGGGTCAGCGTCCCATGTCCCAACGCCGCGACGCGCTTCAATCCGTGGGAAAACTCAGCGGCCACGCCGACCTCATCGTGCGTCCCCTGAGCCAAAAACTTTTGACGGACACCCTTCCCATCCGCGAAGGCTGGGTGGACAAAGAACTGCTGCTGGATATCAGCGGCCGTGGACGCCAGCGTCAGATGGAACTCGCCAAACAATATGATCTGCAGTATCCCGGACCCGGCGGAGGCTGTTTGCTCACCGACCCCGGCTTTTCCCACCGCCTGCGCGAACTCATCTCCCACGCTCAGGAAAGCCCCGCGCAGATCGGGCTTTTGCGCTGGGGACGCCATTTCCGCCTCTCCCCCACGCTCAAATTGATTGTGGGACGCCACAAAACCGACAACGAAAGACTTTTTGAGCAAAACTTTCCCGGCATCTGGCTGCGCGTGCGGGATTTTGAAGGCCCTTTGGGCTTGCTCACCGAGCCCCAGGCTTCCGGCGAACACATCGCCCAAGCCGCTTCCATCCTGCTTTCCTATGCAAACAAAGCCCCTTCCCCCGGCTGGGTGAAATACTGGGTTGACAACAAACGCTGGCATGATATTGAGGTGGAAAAATGCCCTGAAAACACCCTCAGGTCGCTCATGATCACCGTTGAAAAGGATTTGTGATGATAAAAATCGAAGACCACCTTCTTTTGCCTCAGTTTGGCACAAACACCTGGCTCGTTTGGGATGAAGCCAGCCTGAATGCCATCCTGATCGACCCCGCCGCGCCTTCGGACGCTCTGCTGGAGCGCATTCACGAGCTTGGGCTGAAAGTGCCGCTCATCGTGAACACCCACGGCCACGGCGACCACATCGGCGGAAACGACTTTTTCAAAAATGCCCTCGGAGCGAAAGTGCTCATCCATCCCGCGGACGCCCATCTGCTCACGGACAACAAGCTGAATTTCAGCGAATATCTGGGCTCGCCGCTCCAGCTTTCCCCCGCCGACCTTTTGGCGGAGGATGGCGAAAGCATCTCCCTGGGAAGCCACAGCTTCAAGATCATCCACACTCCCGGGCACACCCCCGGCTGTATCTGCCTTCATTCCGACAAATTTCTGTTCAGCGGCGACACTCTTTTTGAACTCAGCGTGGGAAGGACAGACTTTCCCGGAGGAAGCCGCCAGCAAATCCAAAAATCCATCCGTGAACGCCTGTATATCCTGCCAGACGACACCGTGGTCTATCCCGGTCACGGTCCCAGAACCACCATCGGAATGGAAAAACAAAACAACCCCTTTGTGAGACCACTGCCATGATTCCAAAAGATTTCATCCCTTCCGCCATCGCCTCCATCCGCGAGCAAATCGGCTCCGCCAAAGTTGTGCTGGGTCTCTCCGGCGGCGTGGATTCCTCCGTTGCCGCATTTTTGATCCACAAAGCCATCGGCGACAGGCTCATCCCCATCTTTGTGGACACCGGCTGTTTGCGCCACCAGGAAGCCGCCAGAGTGCGCGAAGCCTTTTCCGCCGTGCCCGACCTCAATATCCGCTTTGTGGACGCCTCCGGGCTGTTTTTGGAGCGTTTGGAAGGGGTTGAAGACCCGGAGCAAAAACGCCGCGTGATCGGCCACAGTTTCATCGAGGTCTTTGAAGCCGAAGCCGCCAAACATCCCGGAGTGGAGTTTTTGGCTCAGGGAACCCTCTATCCGGACGTTGCGGAAAGCCTTAACGTCGCCAGCGGGGTGGCGGTGAAAAGCCATCACAACGTTGGCGGCCTGCCCGAAAAGATGGGCTTGAAGCTTCTGGAGCCCTTCCGCGAGCTTTACAAGGACGACGTGCGCGCCATCGGACGCGAGCTTGGCATGCCTGAAAGCCTCATTTCGCGCCATCCCTTTCCCGGACCTGGCCTCGCTGTGCGCGTGATCGGCGCCGTCACTCCCGAAAGGCTGGACTGCCTGAGAGCCATCGACGAGATCTTCATCTCCGAGCTGCGTTCCCAAAATCTCTATCACACCACCTGGCAAGCCTTTGCCGTGCTTCTGCCCATCCGCAGCGTGGGCGTGAAAAGCGGCTCCCGAAGCTATGAGAACGTCTGCGCCCTGCGTGCGGTGAATTCCGCGGACGGCATGAGCGCGGATTGGACCCGGCTCCCCCTGGATTTTCTGGCTCAGGTGTCGAAACGGATTCTTTCCGAGGTTCCCGGCGTGAACCGCGTGGTTTACGACATCAGTTCCAAACCGCCTGCCACCATCGAATGGGAATAGAGCCGCCACGATGTTCTTGACAAAATTTAACACCAGCAAAATCTGATTCACAAATAGCGGGCGTAGCTCAGTTGGTAGAGCATTAGCTTCCCAAGCTGAGGGTCGCGGGTCCGAGTCCCGTCGCCCGCTCCATTTTTTTTCACTGTGTGGGTTTTCTTTTCGGTTTTTCATAATAAATCCTCCTCTTTGTTTATTTTTAGCTCCGGCTGCGCGCTTGCCTTCTCCCTTGATACCTTCCAAACTCTTACCCGTCAACCTCTTATCAGACACCCCATATTTTTTTGGGAGGGTGATGAAGACGAGTGCAATGCGATCTGAGAGGGTATCAAGATGCCCCTCTATAATATAAAGGGGAAGAAAAAGGGGCTTTGTCAAGGTTTTTCACGATTTATTTTTGGTTCCCGCGGATTTTTTAATAGATTAGGGATGCACAGGATGATGAGGATGAAAAGGAGATTTTTGATTGAAGGCAAGATGGCGAGGTAGCGAGATGGAAAGTTGTCAGTATAGAGTCGTCAGTTGGTTGTTGATTTAAGGCACGAAAACCTGTTGCAAGTACTGCCAAAGCCGCACCACACTGTCATTCCGACCGCAGGGAGGAATCCAGGTCGTGTCGTCAAAAAGAGTTCTTCACCATCCGCAAGCCCTATGTCTTTAGTATAACCCCCAGGAAAACACTCCACGTTAAAACCCTAAAACGTTAAATCTCTAAAACCTACTCTTCCGTATATAATGAATCCGCGCACTCTGCGTTTTTTTCTGCGCTAATCCGCGGGAACCCTAAAACCTTTGTACAACACGAAAACCTGTTACAAGTATCGCAAAGCCGCACCACACTGTCATTCCGACCGCAGGGAGGAATCCAGTTCGTGTCGTCAAAATGAGTTCTTCACCATCCGCAAGCCCCATGTCTTTAGTATAAACCCCAGGAAAACACTCCACGTTAAAACGCTAAAACCCTAAAACCTGCTCATCCGTATATAATGAATCCGCGCACTCTGCGTTTTTTTCTGCGCTAATCCGCGGGAACCCTAAAACCTTTGTATAACACGAAAACCTGTTACAAACACGCCAAAGCCTGCACCACACTGTCATTCCGACCGCAGGGAGGAATCCAGGTCGTGTCGTCAAAATGAGTTCTTCACCATCCGCAAGCCCCATGTCTTTAGTATAAACCCCAGGAAAACACTCCACGCTAAAACCCTAAAACGTTAAAACCCTTAAACCTGCTCATCCGTTCCATCCGTTCTCATCAGTTAAATCCGTATTACATAATCTGCGGAATCGGCGCAATCTGCGTGAACCCCTCCGCGTAATCTGCGTGAACCCCTCCGAACCATTCTGCACGCCCTGCCTATTTCATCAATTCCATCAATTCCAATCAATTCACAAAGGGTATTTTGGGGTCTTTAGTAACATAAGTCGTTGCAGAGATTGAAGTTATCCTTCGAACAACGTCCATCAATGTTAATAATTAAACAATTCCGCTTATACGGCAGCCCCGCAGGACAGCACTCAGAAGGGAGCCATTGACAAAAAGAAGCAGAAGACTCTGCACCCCTGTATCTTGACTAAGTCATATATATGATATATAGTATATAAAAATATATTACTATGTAATAATATATATCTATATATGTATATATAGTAGTATCTTATAATGCTTGTATTTTTCTTGATCCCTTCTTTTGGGGCGGGGGAGAGAGAAAGAGCCTGTAATTGATAAAATGATTAAAGTCATAAAAGCAGACAAAAAGCCAAGTTGCTGTGTGTCAATGGATTATAACATTTTTAGAGCTGTTTTGTGCCCCAAAAAGGGCTGAAAATTGATTGAAACCCATGGAATTGATTAAATAGGCAGGGCGTGCAGAATGGTTCGGAGGGGTTCCCGCGGATTAGCGTAGAAAAAAACGCAGAGTGCGCGGATTCATTATATACGGATGAGCAGGTTTTAGCGATTTGACGTTTTAGCGATTCAGCGCATCCCGTGTCAGGCGTCACTTTGTCACTATGTTTCTTTGTTACCTATCAAATAATCTGCGCTATCGGCGCAAACTGCGTGAACCAAAATCCCCTTTTTATCGATTCAATCCTGTGTATTCCCAGTCTATTAAAAACAAACGGACTTACTTGATCACCACCATTCTGGAAGAGGCGATCTTGCGCTTTCCCTGTTCCAGGTTCACCAGATAGACGCCGTTGGAAAGCAGATTCCAGGCTTCGTTGGGCAGTTCAACCAACTGTTCCTTGTTCGAGGCGGAAACAGTGGCGCAATAGAGCCTTTGACCGCGGATATTGTAGATGGAATAGCTCAGCTCACCAGATGAAGGGCTTTTGATGGAAATGCTCGGTTTTTGGAAGGCGGGCTGCGGGAAAACGCGGATCAAGGATGCGCTTGGCGGGGCGATGAGCTCAGCGCTGGAAACATCGTCGTGGAAGGCTCTCAAATAGGGATAGCCGTCGTTTATGACGTGGTCTGTGTCCGTAGCCCAGATCTCCCAATCCCAGCCGATATAGGTGTCATCGCTGTGGGGAAATACCATTTCAGCGGTGAGGCGTCCCGCTCCGCCGGAACTTGTGGCTTGACCGGAGACCTGGATATCCCAATAGCAGTTGTTGTAGATTCCAATCATGCTCGATCCTACCATGCCACCAACAGCGGAATTACCTGAAACATGACCGTTGCTGTAGGAGTTGGTGATAGTACTTTGATGATTATAGCCCACCAAACCGCCTATAGTACTATCACCGGAGACAGTTGCAGAACTATAGCAATTGTTAATGTATGTTACATAGGGAGAAGTTGATGAATAACTAAGACCCACTAAACCACCGGTGCTATTAGTTCCACCCGTGACGCTTCCGGAACTATAGCAGCCATTGATTTCACCGCCATAGCTATAGCCCACCAGACCACCGGTGTTTTGATGAACTCCAGTAACTTGCCCCGCGCTGTAGCAGTTGGTGATGATGGATTCACCATCCGAGGGACTAAGGGTTCCCACCAAACCGCCAACAGCACCGTGAAGAGAACTCACACCTGTTACTTCTGATGTGCTGTGGCAGCTGGTGATGCTGCCACTGGTGCTTATACCCACCAGACCGCCCAGACTACTGTTTCCAGTAATAATGCCGGAGCTGTGGCAGTCTGTGATATCTCCCTTGTTGCCGCCCACCAAGCCGCCAATTTCGGAACCGCCACGAACAGTTGCAGTGCTGTGACAACCGGTGATGCTGCCGCCATCACCATTTAAGCCCACCAAGCCGCCAATGCTCTTGGAGGTGAAGTTGTTTGTGTCCGGCGTAACGTTTCCAGAGCTGTGACAATCTATGATGTCACCATAATTCACTCCCACCAAGCCGCCAATGAATTGTTTATTCCAGTCACATTTAACAGTTCCACTGCTGGAGCAGTTTATTATAGTGCCGTTATTTATGCTGAGCAAAGCACCGAGATAGTCTTGGTTGGTTTTCAGGTCCACGTCTGTGAGATGCAGGTTTTGAATGGTTCCCACCGAGGAGCCGAACAGCCCTTTGTATGTGGTGGTGGTTGCCATGCTGTTTACATAAAGTCCGGATATGGTGTGTCCGTTTCCGTTGTAATTGCCCTCAAAAGGGAGGTGGGAATATTGCCCCAGCGCCGCCCAGCCGGCTCCCTCATTCCAAGGCGCCACGCCCAGATCGATGTCGGCAGTTTGAATGAAATGGCCGTCCAGGTAGCTCCGAACGTTGTTAAGATGATCAGCCGTTGCCACCTGCCAGGGGTTCTGCTCTGTTCCGGTGCCGCCGGCAAACTGGGCAAACAAGGGAAGGGCTGAGAGAAGAATCAAGGCAAGCCAAAATACACTTTTTCTGTTCATGTTACGCTCCTAATCAAAAGGTCATTTGTCATGTTTCACTTATTTGAACACCTGCCATCTTGAAGCTTTCAAGCCTGTGGCATTCGGGTTTTCTCACCTTATTTTGGTTCTTTGGTGAAAGCTCCCAAAGTTTGGGTGATGAATTATTCAAATAATTACCTTTTTATTTCCTGTCAAGGTTTTTTATCGCTTTTTCAAAATCTCAGATTTTTTCTTATTGGACAGGCCAGGATCAGCCGTGTTTGATCACCGAAAATCAAATGTCCAAGATCAAACAAGTTTGCGAACCATGTCAGATCATATTTATTGATTATTCTGCTTGACAACTAATGTGCATGAATATAGAGTGATTTAAGCAAAGATTGAACTTTCCGCCGATATTTGTTTGGTAATGCATGCGAATGAAATGTTTTGAGCAAGAACCATTTATTATTAGAGGTCCAGGATATCAGACAGATGAAAATATACCACTGCTACAGTAGGATGGCAAAGCTGCTTCGGAGTAATCGTGGCTTGTTTCGGGGGATTTTTGGCTTTGAGCCTCCTGAAGCCAGCCGGGGTCAATATTGGGATTGGACCACCCTCGCCCTGCGGGGAAGCATGATCAGGTTTTGCCAAGATGGAATGGAAGTTCTGGATATGGGCTGTGGAGCGTATGCGGTTTTAGCCAGGTTCGCCAGAGCAAGGTTTGCATGCAAATCAATCACGGCTGTGGATAGCTGTAAGGATGTTATAGATTTTGCATCAGAATCCGATTCCACGCCGTTGATCAGCTACCATCACAGTGATTTGTTTGATTGCGGATTGGGGCTTTTTGATCTGATCGTTTTCAATGCTCCATATCTGGTGGAGCAGAAAGCAGAAGAATTGGGCATGATCCAGGATGAAGAATTCCGTGAACGCTTTTGCGGGGGCACGGATGGAGCAGCCACGATCAGAAGCTTTCTCGCAAATTGTCCGAAGCACCTGAAAGCTGATGGTTTGGTGCTTTTGGGGGTAAATCATTATCACATCAAAGCCGAGGTAATCCAGGCAGCCATCTCCAGATCAGCTTTAAAGCCTGCCGAGATCCGTTTCAATCACTTCACAAAAGCATGTGTTTATGCACTAAGGATGAAAAGCAATGCAAAGATGTAAACTATGCCTGATGCCGGATTCAGTGCCGGGGAGTAATTTTGACAACGAAGGGGTTTGCGTTTGGTGCCGGGAGGGTTATCCACCATACACCATCCTGGGTGAACAGGCTCTGAAGAACAAATTCAAGGGTTTGGGAGCTCATCAAGGCACGGCGGATTGCCTTGTGGGTCTCAGCGGAGGAAAGGATAGCACCTATGCGCTATACAGGCTGGTGAAGCACTATCACTTGAAAGCGGAAGCCTTTATCTATACGCATGGGGGCAGCCGTGATTATGCCATCCATAATGCTGAAAAAACTTGCGCGAAGCTGGGAGTGAAGCTGCATTACACGTCTTTGAAAGAGAATGCTCATTCCCAGGCTTTTCTCAACTATTTCAAAGCCTGGCTGGAGCATCCGGATGCCACAGCCGCAGGGATGACCTGTGTGGCGTGCAAGCATCTGCATATCCTGGGTTCGAAACTGGCAACCCAGCGCAAGATTCCCTATGTGGTGTGGTCTTCCACGCCTTTGGAATACTCACCCTTTTTGGCAATCCGCCACACCGGGGACGCCAGGCATCAGTTTCAAAGGGAAGGTCTTTTGCAAAGCGGGGTTAAAATGGCAAGGGCGATGGTCTCTTCGCCCAGGTTTGCCTGGGGAGTCTTGGCACAGCCGCGCACCAGTATCCTGGGATGTCTGGCTGTGTTTCCAAGTTCCTCTTTTCTGCGGCTCTCCTATCCCGATGTGAGGCCAATTATGTTTTATAGTTATGAAAAATGGAACCCCGATCACATTTTGGACACCATTACCAGCGAATTGGATTGGCAAATCCCCTCGGAAATCACAGAAGACTGGCATACAGATTGTGTTTTTAATGTGTTCAAAGAGTATATGTTTCAAAAGATGTTCGGGGTGTCTTACACCGACGCCCATCTCAGTAATCAAATCCGTCACGGGTTCATCAGCCGGGAAGAAGCCAGGATCAAACTGAAGGAAAGCAAGCAGTATTATGCCGCCGCTGTGGCTCCGGCACTCCAGCAATTGGGCGCGCAGGAATTGATGTCAAAGATGGATCTCTCCTACTTTGATGTGGAGATATAAGCTTGATAGTTCTTGGAATCAATGCCTTTGGTCAAAATCCCTCCGCCGCTCTGGTGTTTGATGGCAAACTCCGGGCATTTTCTCACGAAGAGCGGTTCAACCGTTTGAAGAGCTCTCACTCGCTGTTTCCGGCTCAAGCGCTGACATGGTGCCTCGCTTCCCAAAAGATCAAAATGGAAGATGTGGACAAGATCGCCATCAATTGGGACTGTGGAAAATACCCCTACAGGATTTTGAGCAATATGGCGCGAACCGCTGCCAGAAAACTGTTTCAAAACCAGCCTGGGAATCCCGGGCAGGGTGATGGAATGGGGGGAGTGATAAACTATATAAACCGATATCGCCTCGCAAACTACCAAAGCATGATCCATGCAGGCTTGCGGGAGTGTGGATTCAAAGGCAGGCTCCCTGAACTGGTTTATGTAAATCATCACCTGAGCCATGCCTATCAAGCTTATTATCAGTCTGGATATCAGGATGCCTTGGTTTTGGTGGCAGATGGGCATGGAGAGGAGGCTTGTGTATCTGGATACAAGGTTTACAAGGGAGAATTCACCAAGATCCTTGAGTATCCGGTTCCATATTCCTTGGGATGGTTTTATGGAGGGTTCACCGCTTATTTGGGGTTTCATGCCAATCGGGATGAGGGCAAGCTGATGGGTCTGGCTGCCTATGGCGAAGCAAGCAAGGATGCAAACCCCTGGCTGGGGCACCTGAACAAGATTCTCAGGGTCGATAGATACGGATTTGAATTGAATCCCTACTTTTTCAAGCTCGGTGGAAACTATCATCATCCCCGTTTCACAGATAAGCTGGTGAAGTATATCACCAGAATCGACCCTGAACTGCTTCCCATCGGGCTCGAGGAAAGGGCAGAGCATCATGGCAGGAATATCAACCGCTATCTCCTGCCGAAGTATATAGCTCTGGCGTATGCCGTGCAGACCCGTCTGGAAGAGGCTTTGCAGGCTGTTGTTCGCCGGATGACACATGAAACCGGACTCAATAAGCTTTGCCTGGCTGGCGGAGTGTTTATGAATTGCAAAGCCAATTATTCGATCTCTGAGATGCAGGAAGTGAAAGAGCTGTTCATTCATCCGGCTGCTTCTGATGATGGTTCAGCCCTGGGAGCTGCCTACCATGTTTCACGTCAATTGGGGGATGACCCTGTGGATCCGCTGCTGCATGTGCAACACGGTGCCAGCCATAGCCCGGACACCATCCGCAAGGCATTGGAAATAAGCGGTATAGACTATCGGGAAATGAGTGACCCAGCTCTTGAAACTGCCAGACTCCTGGCTCAGGGCAAGTTTGTAGCTTGGTTTCAAGGTGGCGCTGAAATGGGAGCAAGAGCTTTGGGGGGACGCAGCATCATCGCCTGCCCAAACAAAGAACAGGTGAAGGATGAGATCAATGCGAAAGTGAAGTTCCGGGAATCCTGGCGCCCTTACTGTCCGTCCATCACGGCTGAAGATTCGGGTCGATTTCTGGCTCGTGCTGAAAACAGTCCCTTCATGATCTGCGCGGACAAGGCAAAACCATTGTTGGAGAAACAGGCTCCTGCCACAGTCCATGTGGATCAAACCGTGCGCCCTCAGATCGTTGCAGAAAGTGTTCTGCCTTTGTGGCATCGATTGATCACAGAAACGGGAAAACTCACTGGAGTGCCGGTGCTGCTCAACACCTCTTTCAATGCGAGAGGAGAACCAATTGTGAATTCTCCATTCGATGCGATCCGCACTTTTTATTCAACGGGTCTGGAAGCATTGGTACTGGGGGATTTTCTGGTGTTGAAACGAGGACATAAACCTTGAGAAACAAGATCCATGTCAGCGTGGATTTTGATTGGATCCCCGGTTCCGAGCGAAGTGTGGCGAGGCTTTTTGAGCTCTTTGCACTCCATGATTTGCATCCCACTCTTTTTTTCACGGGCAGCTTCGCCGCGGCAAACCCCGGAATAGTCTTGGAAGCTGCTGATCTGGACTATGAGATCGGCACTCACGGCTTGCATCATGGCTTGGATCTGGAGGAGAATTTTGGCTTTGAAACCCCTTATAAAAAGCAAAAGGAACTGCTTGTCAAAGCCACAGAAATCCTTGGTGACATCACTGGAAGCGCCCCACGGGTCTTTCGTGCACCTCTGTTGAAGATTTCAGAAGCCACTTTCGATGTATTGGCAGAATTGGGCTATCAGGCAGACTCCTCCATCCCAGCCCGGAGATATGATTTTGGAGCGGGAAGCGTGAATGCGTTGAGATACTTCTGCAAGCCTTGCCATGCACATTTCAACGAGACAAAGGATGGCAGGCTGCTGGAAATCCCACCCAGTGCATGGATACTGCCCTTGAATATGAGGCTGCTCAGAATCTTTCCACAGCTCTTTGTGCGTGTTTTTTTCAAGCTTTTGGCTCAGACCTGCAAACCCTTGGTGTTTTACCTGCATCCGGCAGAATTTGTGGATCCCCGGAATTTATCTCTCCCACAAGGCTTTCCCAAAGGTTTTTACAGGGACTGCGGAGAGCATCACTTTGCTTCGTTGGAGCGCTTTCTGGAGCTGATCAAATGTCATGAACTGCGGTCGGTTTATATGCTGAAAGATATCAGCTTGGGTTAAGGCGTAAACCGTCACCCACATCTTCAAATCGTCCGCAGAAACTGTCTTTTTCACTGCCCCTTTTTCTCCAAGGCTCCCAGTCATCTTTTCCTCATTTGAGGGCCGGCTCCCAATGTCGCAATTATCCCAGTTTCAATGGTTTGCCCAAAATGATTTTGAGGGGGTTATTTTTTTGCGGAGAAAAGTTAAAAAACGGCACAAATAACTTGACGAAATCACGGGGTGGAAAAAAATCAACAAAAAAGAGAAAACCGATTTCAAGGGGGTTCAGTGAACAACTATTTCATGGAGACCCATCATCATGAATGGATCCTGACAAACAAGCTGGGTTCCTATGCCCTGGGCACGGGAAACCTGATCAACCAGCGCAAATATCATGGGCTTTTGATAGCCAGCGACAAGCAATTCCAGCGCCAGCATCTGGTGGCTGGAATCGAGGAAAGGGTTGAACACAGGGGTCAAACTCTGCACCTGGATAGCAACAACTATAGCAATTGCATTCATCCGGAAGGCTTTTTGCACCTTGTGAAACCCTGGCTGCGCCCCTTCCCCACCTTTCTGTATTCTGCGCTGCCCCACCAAAATCACATCCTGATCCGCAAAGAAATCAAGATGGATGAGGCGGGGAATTCCGTGATGGTGAAATATACGAATCTGGGACACCACAAGCTGCATTTCACACTCCACCCAAAATTCACCATGGTTCCCCATCACGAGCTGAACCCGCCTGGAAGTTTGGACCATGAACACTTTGAAAGTTTTTATGAAAACACGGAGGAAGGCTGCGAATTCAGTTGTGTCCGCCCCTCCCGCGGCCTGAAGGTTTTTGGCTATCTGCAGGGCGCCAGTCTGAAGGAAAACCGCTTTTGCTATCACAATGTGTTTTACCCCTGGGAAGTGATGAGCGGATACGAAGGCATTGGCGACCAAATCAGCCTCTTTGAGCTGAATTTTGAGCTCTGCGTTGGCGAAAGCAAGATCCTGGTGTTTTCCGACAGTCCCATCGTCAATCCCGAAAAGCTGATTGAAAGGATTGAAAAACGCTATGCCAAGCTGCCCAAGCCGAAGGATTTTCCCCAAAACCCCGATGTGAACGACGATTTGATTGAAAGCCTGGATTTATATGACAACCTGCTCTACAGTCATGAGGAATATCTGAAGCTGCTGGAATTTGCGCTGCGGGATTTTGTTTCAAACGACGATATCGTGGCGGGATATCCATATTATGGGCCTTGGGGACGGGACACGATGATCGTGCTGAATGCGCTGATTCACAACCGCAAAAACCTGGCTTTGGTGGAACGGATCTTGGAGAAATATCGCCATCAGCTTCGGGACGGCTTGATCCCAAACATGCAGGCTGAATCCGGACGTGAGGCAAACTTTGACTCCATCGACGCCACCCTCTGGTATGTGATCCTGCTTTGGAAACTGGGTAAATATAAGCAGGACAAGGCTTTTTGGAAGGAAAGCATCCAACTGATCGAAGAGGTTTTGAAAGGCATTCTCACCAACGAGAAATATCCTTTTTATGTGCGCGCAGACGGCTTGATTGAACTGAAAGAGGAGTTTGCCCACGCCACCTGGATGGACGTGAGAATGGATGGAAATGCGGTGACCCCCAGAAACGGAGCACCGGTGGAAATCAACGCACTGTGGTACAACGCCATCTGCTGTTATGAAGCCATGTGCAACGAATATCGCAAACTGGCAAAGATCCGCTATACACCCATCGAGCAGATCAGCGGCCTCAGAGAGCCCATCCGCCATGCTTTCCAAAAGTTTTGGAACAACGGCTATCTGGCAGACCGCCTGATAGGCGACGAGCCGGTGAACGAAGTGCGTCCAAACGCCGTGATCGCGCTTTCCCTGCCCTGGGAAATCATCGACCGCGACAAGATGAGACAGGTTTGGGAAAAAGCGCGGCTGGAGCTTTATACGCCCTATGGTTTGCGCACTTTGAGCCCGTTGGACCACCGCTTCCGCAAAAAGTATTATGGCACCCAGCATGAACGCGACCTCGCCTACCACAATGGCAGCGTTTGGGCTTGGCTTTTGGGTCCCTATTGCGGTTTGTTCCTAAAATTGAACCGGGATGAACTGAGCCCGGCGCAGCTGGCGGATGAACTCAGCAGCCATGTCCAGGGCTTTCGCCAGAGTTTCACGAAGGGGCACATCGCCTCCCTGGCTCAGGTTTGGGATGGCGACAATCCACACTTCCCCAAAGGGGCTCCCGCCATGGCAATCAGCGTGGCGGCGCTGTATAACATCGAAACCTATATCCAGTCCCTGCGCAGCGGTAAAATCGAAAAACCCGGAAAACCCGTTCGCAGAAAAGCCGTGAAGAGGACCAAGCCATGAAAGTATTGATGTTCACCTGGGAATTTCCGCCTCTCATCGCCGGCGGCTTGGGAATGGCGTGTTACGGGATGGTTCAATCCCTTTTGGCTTTGGGCATCAAGGTGGACTTGGTTTTACCCACCAAGGAGATGGTCTATTTCCCGCTGCGCGAGGTGGGCGATGTGGACACCCTTCCCGCCGTGTTTGTGGACCCCGTTTTGCACAAGGAATATGAAAGCCACAGCTTTGAGAGCATGCGCGAGCGTTTGGAGTATATCGGCATCAGCGGCAGACCGGAATCCTATATCCAGATGGATGAGATCGTCGAATTTGCCCAGGCGGTTCGCGAGGACAGATGGCAAACGAGCTTCACAACGATGGCAGAGCGCGAGGTTTTCGCCGAAGTGGCAAAAAACCTGATCGGCGATGAGGATGTGATTCGCAAGATCCAGGAATACACCCAGCGCGCCGAACGCTTTGCCCGCATTTTGGATTACAACCTGATCCACGCCCACGACTGGCTTTGCTATCCAGCCGGAATTTTGGCAAAAAAGATTTCGCAAAAACCCCTGGTGGTCCATATCCACGCCACGGAATTTGACCGCGCCGGCGGTCCCGGCAACGAAAGGGTTCACAAGATCGAACACGCGGGCATGATGTATGCGGACAGAGTGATAGCCGTTTCCCAATATACCGCGCAGATGATCATGTCCCGCTACCTCATCGACACAGCCAAAATCCGCATCGTCCATAACGCATTTTCGCTGTCGGATGAATCCGTCACCTCCAAAAAGCGGATTTTCCGGGGACCCACCATCCTGTTTTTGGGACGCATCACCCTGCAAAAGGGGCCGGACTACTTTTTGGAAACGGCGGTGAGGGTGCTCAAAAAGCATCCTGAAGCCAGGTTCATCGTCGCCGGCACGGGAGACATGGCTCGCAAGCTCCTGCGCAATTCCGCCAGCAGAAAGCTGCAAAACAAGTTCCTCTTCACCGGCTTTTTGAACCGGGTCCAGGTTGAGGAGATTCTGCGCGCTTCAGACATCTATATGATGCCCTCTGTTTCCGAACCCTTCGGCATTTCGCCCCTGGAGGCGATGGCTTTTGGGCTCACTTCCATCATTTCCAAGCAAAGCGGCGTGTCCGAAGTGGTGAACAACGCCTTCAAGATCGACTACTGGGATGTGGACCTGATGGCAGAAACCGTGAACCACTTGATCGAAAACCCCGATGAGTGCCTGAAAATGGGACTGGCTGGGATGCACGAGGTGAACCAAATCCATTGGAAAGAGGCGGCGGAAAAGATCCGCTTGGTCTATTCCAGTGCGCTGTCCGAATACATCAAAAGCGAATCTTAAAAAGGTGTAGATATGTTAAACGTGGTATTTTACTTTCAAGTTCACCAGCCCTTTCGCCTGAGACATCTGAACGTGCTGGACATCGGCAAGGGAACGAACTATTTTGACGACGCACTGAACGAACAGGTGATGAAAAAAGTGGCGGAAAAATCTTATCTGCCCACGAACGCCCTGCTTTTGGATCTGATCAAAAAACACGAGGGACGTTTCAAGGTCGCATTTTCCGTAACCGGGACCGCGATCGAGCAATTCAGAGCCTGGAGCCCTCAAACCCTGGATTCCTTCAAAGCCCTGGCAGATACCGGCTGTGTGGAATTTTTGGGCGAAACATACTACCATTCGCTGGCTTTCCTCTATGATACCAACGAATTTTTGGACCAGGTGGCGCTGCATCGTGAACTGATGAAGACCGAATTTGGGCAAAGCCCGGTCACCTTCCGCAACACCGAGCTCATCTATCAGGACAGTCTTTCAGACCTGGTTTTTGAGATCGAAGGCTTCAAAAGCATACTCACCGAGGGGGTGGACAGGATTTTGGGCTGGCGCACGCCGCTTTACGCCTATAAAAACTATAGCAAGGATGTGAACCTGCTCCTCAAATATTACCAGCTTTCAGACGACATCGCCTTCCGCTTTTCAAACCGCGACTGGCCGGAATATCCGCTCACCGTGGAAAAGTTTGTGAACTGGATTGACCACCTGACCCTGGAGGAAACCCAGGGTAGAAATCAGTTTTTGAACCTGTTTATGGACTATGAAACCTTTGGCGAACACCAGTGGGCGGAAACCGGGATATTTGATTTTATGCAGCATTTCCCCGCTGAGGTGCTCAAGCGTTCCCACCTGGGTTTTGCCCTTCCCCGCGAGACTTTCGAGCTGGCAAACTATCAGCAGGAAGCGCTTTCCTTCCCTGAGCCGGTTTCCTGGGCGGACGCCGAACGCGACCTCTCGGCATGGCTTTCAAACGATATGCAGCACAACGCCATCGAGACCTTCTATCGCATCCTGGGGCGCATCCGGCAAAAGGGTGACCCCGAACTTCTGGAAATCGCCCGTAAACTCAGCACCTCCGACCACTTCTATTATATGTGCACCAAATATTTCACCGACGGCGACGTGCATAAATATTTCTCGCCTTACGACTCTCCAGACCAAGCATACATCTACTATCTGAACGCGATGGCAGACATCGAAGAACGCCTGGAGGACTGAGCATGAAAGGCAAAGTGATCCTTTTGGAAGACGACCTGGTTCTTTCCGAGCAGATCCAAAAGGTTTTGAAATCGGCAGACTATTCGGTTTTGCACGCCACAAATTCGGACACTTTTTTCGAGGAACTGCGCAGCTTTATGCCGGATGTGATCCTCTTGGATGTGTTTTTGGTGGGCAGTCGCCTCAACGGCATCCAGGTTTTGAAGTATCTGAAGGAGCATTTGGATTTTAACTACAAGGTGATTGTGATTTCCGGCGAAGCCACAAACGAGCAGGTGAAGCAAATCCGGGAAATCGGGGCTTACCACTTCCTGGAAAAAGGCGCTCATTTCAGCATCAATCAGCTTTTGCTGCATGTGGAAAACGCGGTGACGCTCAAGCGCCAGGAAGAGCAGAATCTGGATTTGCAGATCGAATATCTGAACCTGAAAAAGCAATTTACCCGCATCTTTCCCTTCATTGGCGAAAGCGATGCCATCAAAAAGGTTCGCGACCAACTGGTGAAATTTGCCGCCGCAGACCAGGACCTTCTGATTCTGGGCGAAAACGGCACGGGCAAGGAAGTGGCGGCGAACTACTATTATGTGAACTCAAAGCGTTTCGGCATGGCCTTCCACACCATTTTGTGCAGTTCCCTGGGAGAAGACCTGATCGAACTGGAGCTTTTTGGCAGGGAAAGAGGCATTGGCGGCAAGGACGACCGCGGCACCATCGGCATGTTTGAAAAATGCTCTGAAGGCATCCTGTTTTTGGATGAGGTTACAAACCTGAGCACGCGCTCGCAGGCCAAGATTTTGCGCGCGGTGGAAAACAAGGAAATCCAGATTATCGGCGGCAACATCAAACAGGTGAACACCCGCCTGATCTACACTTCAAATGCCGAATTGAAGTCTTTGGCAGATTCATCCCGCATTCGCCCCGACTTCTTTTATCGCATCGAGGGAAATGTGATCAACATCCCGCCCCTGCGCGACCGTGATGACGATATTCTGCTCTTGATGAGCTATTTCATCACCAGCTATGCAAATAGCTATCACCTCAGCGAACAGCTGGATTTGAACGCCCTCAAGGAAGAACTGCTTTCCTACGAATGGCCGGGAAACGTGAGAGAACTGAAAAACTTCTGCCGCTACATCAGCATCAATGAACACGAAATCAGCAACAAAACCATCCTCAAACACTTTCACAACAAGCTTTTGCAAACCCCGGATTTCCAAGCCATGGGCATGGACCGCTATTTCAAAATCAACGGCATCCGCGACAGCACCGCCGCCTTTGAGCGTGACTACATCCTGCACTATCTGGAAAAGAATGACTGGCAGGTGAGCAAAACCGCCAAAGCCATCGGCTTGGAACGCACCACGCTCTATAAAAAGATTCGTCAACTGGGCATCGTCCCCGTTTTGGAAAGCCAGCAAAAATGAAACACAACCTTGGCTTCAAGCTGCTGGCACTGGTCTTGGCAATCTTCATCTGGCTGCAACTGACCCTGGTTTCTCAGCAGAGGACAAACACGGCTTTGAAACTAAAGCTGGTGAACATCAATGAAGAAGACACCGCCAAACAGCCGCCTGACAAAATTTCCTGCACCGTCGCCGGACGCGGGTTGGACATCCTGCGGCTGAAGTTTTCCAAAACCCATATCGAGATGGACGCCGGGGATTATTGGGCTTCAAACTGGAACAACTACAGGGTGGTGGATCCATCCCACAATCTCAAGGTGGAGATTTTGGGCGTGAGTCCGCGGGTTCAGGCTTTGGAAACCAAAACCAGAAAGGGCTCGGCTTCCGGAACCACTACAGCGGAAAAACCCCAGACGGGCGGAGCTTCGGGAAAGGAAGAGCAGCAAAGCCGGGTTTTGAGAGACCTTCCCATCAGCGTTCCTCCGGGAAAAACGGTTTATCCCTCCACCGTCACCATCAAGGTGAAGGGGCCACAGTCCAGGCTTGCAAGCCTGCCTTCCGGAGTCAGCATCCACATCTCCGATCAAGCCGACGCCAGCGGTTTTTACAGCTTGGAAGTGAAGCTTCCCTCCGGCATCAGCCTTTTGGAATATACCCCCACGCGGGTTCGCGCCGACAAATGAAGCAGATCCTGGCTTTTGAATCCTCCTGCGACGACACCTCCGTGGCATTGATCAACACGAACTATGAGGTGATTTGCAATCTGGTGAGCACCCAAACCGACCACGCAGATTTTGGCGGAGTTTTGCCCGAATTGGCGTCCCGGCTCCACATGCAAAACATCCTTCATCTCACCCAGGCGGCATTGGACAAGACTGGCTTGGCAAGTGAAGTCATTTCCGCCGTGGCGGTTTCCGTGAATCCGGGCTTGATCGGCTCACTGATTGTGGGTTTGGCATTCGCCAAAAGCCTTGCCTGGAGCTGGCAAAAGCCCTTGATCACCGTGAATCACATGCTTTCCCACATCTTTGCAAATTTCATTGAAACTCCGGACATCCAGCCTCCTTTTTTGGCTTTGGTGGTTTCCGGCGGACACACGGAATTGGTTCTTTTTGAGGACCTCACGAATTTTGAGGTGCTGGGGAAAACCCTGGACGACGCCGCGGGTGAAACCTTCGACAAAACCGCAAAACTCCTGGGGCTGGGCTATCCCGGCGGACCGGCTCTGGATAAAGCTGCCAGCAGTGGAAACCCGGATTTTTACAGCTTCCCCCGAGCCCTGAAACGCAGGGAGGACTTCAATTTCAGCTATAGCGGGCTGAAAACTGCGGTGATGGAATATGTGAGCGCGCAAGACGAGGCATTCATCCAGGAAAACCTGAATGATATCGCCGCCTCCATCCAGCAGGCCATCATCGACCCGCTGATCGACAAAACCCTGCGTTTGGCGCGTTTAAGAAATGTTAAAACCATTCTTTTGGCTGGCGGAGTGGCGGCAAACAGCGCCCTGCGCAGCCAGTTGGCTCAAAAGGCGTCTGCACGCGGCATCCGGCTTCACCATCCTTCCCTGCAGCTTTGTGTGGACAACGCCGCCATGGTTGGAGCGGCAGCCATTACGAAATTCCTGGCTGGCAATTTCGCAAGCCTGGATGTGAACGCCTTTTCCACCAAGGGCACCCGCTCTCTTTGAGGATTGCGCAGATGAAATTCCGTCGCTTTTGCATTGGTCTCCTGAAACTTCTATTTGGCAGCTTCAACGGCATGCAGGCCATCCTGTATCCCATGTCCCTGATCTTTTGGATGGATATCGAGAGCTTCCAAAACGCTGGCATAGTTTTGTTTACCTCCCACAAATACATATTTCCCCTGCTCATCTTTCTGATGATGTTCCTTTTTATGGCTTTTATGGTTTTAAAAAACTTCGGCGAACTCAGCGACCCCTGCGAAAAAAACAGCAAAGCCCGAAACAATTCCATCGCACACACCATCATCAGTCTGCACAAAACCCTTTTGGTGGTGATGTTTGCCGTGGGGCTCATCTATCTGATCTTCGCATTTTTGAAGCATTATTATGGCATCAGCCTGCCGCTTTCCACCATCTATCTGGGTTTGGCAAAATATGTGATGGTGGCGCTGATCCTGATCTACGCACTGCGCAACGCCTGGACCCAACCATACCGGGAAAACGGACTTGACGTCCGCCGAGCTCTGGTGAAGGTTCGCAGCGATTTTCAAAGCAAGCCCAGGCCCTTTCTGCTCCACGCATTTTCCTTCATCATCATGGCATTGCTCGCCAGCGCCATCCACAGCAGGATCATCATGAGCGTGATCGATTTTTTCATTGGCAGAACCAGCTTTTCGCTCCATCTGGCAAACGCCATGGGCACCCTGCCCTTGGTTTACGACGTGTTTTTGCTCTTTGTGGCGCTCATCCTTTCCAACTTGGTTTTTTCACCCTTGGTACTTTTGGTAAATTCTCTCTCCAGCAAGCTTATCCCCCAGCCTGCTCCCGAAGCTCCGAAACAAGAAGATGGCACACAAGATCAAGAAGCGTAAACCCACAAAAGCCGCTGTTTCCGATCCCGATCTGTGGCTCTACATCCTGATTCTGCTGCTTTGCTCTGGCATTGTATGGATGCTTGTCCAAAAGCCCAAAGTCCGGGAAAAGCCTGTGCAGGAAACGGTTTCAGACTCCCAAGCCTTCGACCCCGACCAGCTTCTGAAAGCCCTGGAACAAAGCTTCAATCTGGAGGCTGGCAGCCTTGCTTTCAAAGACGCTGGCGGCATCCTCCGTTTGGAAATCCCGGTGAACCGTTCAAAGATGGATCTCACCTATGCCAATCTGCTGGTTTCCCACCAATTTCGCAGCATGAAGGCAAGGCAGACAGAGGGAAAGGTCGATGGCAGCAGGCAGATCCTCGGCTTTTCCAGCGGTGAACAGAGCTATGAGGTCAGGCTTGCCTATGAGGTTTTTGACAGCGACAGGCAACTAGGCAAAAAGTATCTCGCCATCGTGATTGATGATTTTGGCACGGTGAGCGGAGCAGATCTGGAACAGTGGCTTGCGCTTCCCACACAAATCACCTTTGCCATCATCTCAACGCTGAAAAACAGCTCCCAAACCATGAACCTGGCGCATCAGCAGGGGCGGGAAAGCCTGGTGCATGTCCCCATGGAACCCATCGACTATCCGCAGCAAAATCCCGGCGAAAACCCCATCCTGGTGCAAATGAATCAGGCGCAGGTGGAAAAAGTCCTGCTCAAACACGTGAATGCACTTCCGCTCTGCATGGGCGTGAACAATCACATGGGCAGCCTTGCCACTTCAGACGACACCATCATGGGCTGGGTGATGGATGTTTTGAAAAAGAAGAACAAGGGCTTTTTGGACAGCCGCACCTCAAACGTCTCCATCGCCTATCAAGCCGCCCAGAAAGCCCGCATCCCGGCTTGGCGCAATGATATTTTCCTGGATTCTCCGGATATCACTGATCAAACCCTGGAGCGCAAACTGGAAGCCATCCAAACCATGTCCGCAGGGAAAAACACCGTGGTGGCTATCACGCACTGTCATAACCTCGATAAATTGACCTATTTAAAAAAGTTCCTTGAACGCGCCCAGAGCATGGGCTTTACTCTCATCCCACTTTCGCAGGTTGGAAAAAACGACATAACACCCATCATTTGAGGAAATCATGAGTTTTATTAGCGCGATACTTCTGGGCATTTTGCAGGGTCTCACCGAGTTTCTGCCTGTCAGCAGTTCCGGTCACCTCGTTTTGGCTCAACACTTTTTCGGTCTCAAAGATACAGGCGACACCGTTTTCGAAGTGTTCATGCATCTTGGCAGCCTGCTGGCGGTCCTCATCTTTTTCCGTCATAAAATTTGGACGCTGATCGTCTCTCTTTTCAGTTGGAAACGCACTCTGAACCACGAAACCCACCGCCGCAATCGCAACATCATCCTGTATCTGTTTTTTGCCACGCTTGCCACCGGAGCGCTCTACCTGCTTTTGGGAGACTTTTTTGAAGGCCTCTATGCCAAACCCCTGGTGGTGGCGCTGATGCTGATTGTCACAGGTGTGATCGTAAATATCTCCGACCGCCTGAAATCCGGCAGCATCCCTGCTTCGGATATGGGCATCTCGCGCAGCCTCTTCATCGGGCTTTTGCAGGGCATCGCCATCATTCCCGGCATTTCCCGTTCTGGCAGCACCATCACAGGCTCGCTCTTGGTTGGAGTCAAGCGCAGGGAAGCGGCGGAATTTTCCTTCCTGCTCAGCATTCCCGCCATTTTGGCAGCCAATCTTACAAACCTGGGTGCCTTCAAACAGCTTGCCATGAAAGAGTTTGCCGCATATCTGGGTGGCTTTGTCGCCTCCTTTGTCGTCTCGCTGTTTGTGATCGGCTTCATGATGGAACTCATTTCCCGCGCCCGTTTGAAGTATTTCTCCTGGTATTGCTGGGCAGCTGGCATCATCTGCGCTGCCATCATAATTTTCGGAAAATGATCATGGTGCTGGAAGCTCTGGCATTCGACACTGTAAAACCGCGTTTGGGCGACAATTTCCTGCTTTTGGGACCCGACGCCTTTTTGCAAGATACGGTCACAAACCGCATCCGTGAAACCCTGAAAAAGGATGCGAATGTGGATCTGGTCATCGTTTACGGTGATGAGATGAAGTGCGCGCAAATCAACGATCTTTTGGACACCTACTCCATCTTTTCCAGTTCCAAGCTCATCCTTTTCCGCAATGCCGATGAGCTCAAGAAAAATGAATTGGAATGTCTTGCCGCCTATTTTAACGACCCCTCTGCGGAACAAAGCATTGTGATCACCGCGGAAAAGGCCGACCAGCGCATCGGTGCCTGGAAAAAGATCAGTTCAAACTGCCAGGTGGTGACTTGTGATTTTCCCCCCTATGGCAAAATGCTGGATGCCTGGCTTACCAAAAGTTTGGCAAAACTGGGCAAAACTATGCGCCCAGACGCACAGGCAATTTTCAAGGAAAGGGTGGAACTGGATTATGCCAGCGCAAACAATGAATTGCAAAAGCTCGCCCTTTTGGTCAAGGATCGCAAAAACATCACTTCCGAAGACGTTTTGCAAAGCCTTGGCACCTCCCGGGTGGGAACCCAGATCGGTTTTGCCCGTGCCCTGGGCGGACGCCGTGCCGCGGAAGCATTGGAACTGATGGAGCGTATGCTGAATTCGGATTCCAAAGGGCTGCAGATCCTGGGGCAAATCAACAAGATTTTCAGCGCCATTCACCATATTCTTCTGATGAAGGCTGCTCACATCAGCCCTTCGGAGATCACCGGCAAGCATTTGAATGAACTTTACCAAAGCCAGCGCAACGAATATATGGGCTTTGCAAACAACTATACCCTGCGGCAAACCCAAGCCGTTTTTGATATTCTTTTAGAAACCGACACAAAACTAAAAACCACTGCGGCAAGCGATGCCATCCTGCTCACCCAGTGCATCCTGCAAATCCTGGAGCTTACTTGAAAAACCTTGGTCTTCTTTTACACATCAGTTCCCTGCCCTCGGACTTTGGCATTGGCGACTTTGGCCCCAGCGCCTACCAATTTGCCGACCTCCTCGCCGAAAAGGGCTTGAAGTATTGGCAGATCCTGCCCTTGAACCAAACCGGATATGGAAATTCGCCCTACAATCCGATGTCCGCTTTCGCGCTCAACCCTTATCTCATCAGCCCCGAACTGCTCTATGAAGACGGACACATCGACCTTCCCGACCTCGAAGCCGCCCAGATTCCCATCGGCGACCAGGTTCCCTTCGAAACCGTGTATCGCCTCAAGGATCAGCTTTTGGCCACAGCCGCGGAAAACTATATCAGCGAAAACGATGTAGAAGGCTTCATCGAAAAAGAAGCCTGCTACCTGAAGCCATATTTGGCATACACCACGCTCTACAAGCTGTATGGCGAAGACGACTGGAACCTTTTTCGCCAGGAACACCGAAGCTATTCCCCGCAGCTCTATGATCAGCTTTTCAAAGATTACGGACGCCAGATGCTCCACTCTGCCTGCGCACAAATCTTTGCACGCGAACAGCTTGCAAGGCTGAAGGACTATCTTTCCTCCCTGGGGATCAGCCTGATTGGCGACATGCCGCTCTATCTTTCCCACCAAAGTTCCGAAGTGTGGGCAAACCGGCATCTTTTCGATCTCGATCCGCAGGGGCATCGTCTCCGCGTTGCCGGAGTTCCGCCCGATGCATTCAGCGAAAAAGGCCAGCTTTGGGGCAACCCTCTCTATCGCTGGGAAGCCATGCGTGAAGACGGCTTCCGGCTCTTTTTCGACCGCATCGACCACGCTCTGCAATATCTGGATAAACTGCGCTTGGACCATTTCATCGGCTATGTGAACTATTGGGCGGTGGATTGCCCCCAAAACCCTGAAACCGGGCTGCCTCAGATGCCCGCTGATGCCCTTGACGGAAGCTGGGAAAAAGCGCTGCCCCAGGATTTTTTCGCCCAATTGAAAGACAGATTTCCCCTGGATAAATTCATCGCCGAAGACCTTGGCATCCTCAACGATGAAGTTTGCGGATTCCGCGACCGCTTCGGCCTGCCCGGCATGATTGTTCTGCAGTTTTGTTTTGAAGACGGAGTCCCCGAACCGCGTGACTTTCCGCCTGAAAGGTTTCTCTACATCGGAACCCACGACAACCCGACCATCCATGAATGGTATGACAATCTGGACCCGGACAGCCCCAGCCGGACAAATCTCTTGAACTACATCCGCGAAAACGCAGAACTCTTTGCCGGTCTTGGTTTGGAAACCATTGAAGATATCCAGACCTGGATCCACGCCATCTTCTGCCAGATCGCTCAAAACTCCGGCTGTAAAAACCTGATTTTCACCGTTCAGGACATCCTCGGGCTGGGTTCTGATGCCCGCATGAATATTCCCGGAACTGCGCTGGGAAACTGGCAATGGAAGCTGGAAGACCTCGCTCAATTACAGCAGATCGATCTGCCTTGTTGGGAATGATGTTCCAAGCCCTTTGACGCATGGTTTTTGTTCATATCAAAGAATTGAAAACACCCCGAATCCTGTATCTTAGCCCATCTATAATTGGAGAAATAATATGCTTTCCCACCTGATCAAGCTCAACCGCAGTTATCGCCGTTTTGACGCCACTCACCGCATCAAGCGCGAAGAACTGATTGAACTTCTGGAACTTGCGCGCCTGAGCCCCAGCGCCATGAACCGCCAGCCCATCCGCTATCGTTTGGTATCTGAGCCCGAAGAATGTGACTTTGTTTTTTCCAACTCCAGATGGGGTTCATATTTGAAGGATTGGAGCGGACCCACACCCCAGCAGCGTCCCACTGCATTTTTCTTGCTCTGCCTTCCCCTCGACGCCGGAACATCCCAGTTCATCGATATGGGCATCGCCGCACAAACTATCCTGCTGGCTGCCACTCAAATGGGTCTGGGCGGCTGTATGCTGGCCTCCGTGCAAAAAGAAGAAGTGCATCGGCATTTCCGGCTGCCTGCAGACCTCCAACTTGTTTTGGCCATCGCCATTGGCAAGCCCGCCGAAAAAGTGGTTCTGGAAACCATGAAAAATCCCGAAGCAATCGAATATTGGCGTGATGAAAACGACGTCCACCACGTTCCCAAACGCCCCCTGGAGGATTTGATCCTGCCCTGACCCTGGCTTTTCGGTCAACCCGGTTCAGGACGGGTCAGCCTTGCCTGAAAGCCTTAATCAAGTGGTCATCAAGCCTTAATCAAGCGTTAATAGTTAAGACTTGATTAAGGCTTGATTAAGAAGTGATCGACGCTCTCAAGCAAGTTTCAGGGCACAGCTTCGTTTCGTTTCCAACAGAGGGCAAAAAGCCGGATGGAGGTGAACGAGATATGAAAACATTGGGCTTGAACCTGGAAAAGGCTCGTCCCGTTTTAATCAAATTTGGAACTGTATTCCAGACTCTCACCCTTCAAAACTGAAATTGTGATTTTCAATCTATATTTCAAAATCCGATGCTTTCCAGGTTTTATCTGAAGCATATTCCCCAATATTTCGCCGCCTAAGCACCAAAAATACGTATTTCAAAACTCCAGATTGCGGTTTATAAGCGCTTTTAAGCCCACGATGGTTCGTAAACAATGAAAGATTGTCACTCATGGCAAGATTTTTTGCTTGACAATTCAATGCTTATCTGTAGCTATGAATTCAATGATTTTGAAAACGTTTATACAGTGTGAAAGTGTTTCCTGTTTTGAGTTTCGTATCAGTCCACGACAAAGTGATACAAGATTGTCCAAGTCTCTTTATCAAGATCGTGAGATCAATCATGAATTCATTTAATCAAAGAACATTAAAAACAAAAACTCAACCCCAAAACAAGGAGAAAACATGAAAAGGCTTTACCTTTTGTTTTTCATTCTCACCGTCGCCAGCCTTGCGTTTGCGCAAAACACATATTATTGGATTGGCAACACCAGTGAAAACTGGAGCACCGCCAGCAACTGGCAATCGGGCCACGTGCCAACAGCATATGATAACGCGGTAATCACTTCAATTGGCACATATCAGCCTTTTGTTTATAATGACGCTGAATGTTCTAACCTGACGCTTAGCTCCAGTACTTCAATTGAAGTCAATGGCGCTAGGACACTCACAGTGAATGGTGATTTGAGTACTCATGGCGATGTTATTCTAAGAACTTCTTCCACTTTGATTGTGAAAGGCAACGCAATATGGGCTTCAAATTCGTCCCTCTCAGACTCTGGATCAACCGCCAGACCGATTTGCAGATTTTATAAAAACCTGGACATCAACTATACGTCAAACTTTAATACCTCCGGAAGTGTAATATTCAGTGGGACCAGCAACAGCATAGTAACAAATAATAGTTCCAATGTTTACTTTGGATTTTTAACGGCAACAAAAACCTCCGCCAGTGGTGCCACAGTTACCATTGCTGATGGACAAGGGTTTACGGTAAGGACGATTTCTGTTTATGAAGGGAACAAGCTGATCAATAATTCCACCGCCACCATTGTCACCAATGAAATCAATGACTTAAACACAGGCTCTTCCACCAATTACGGTTTCCAATGTAACCACGGCACGATTGAATTTAGCATTGTCGGTCAGGGAGAATTAGATCTTCGTGGAGCTGGTACCTATTTCAATAACTTGACAATAGATATCGCTGGGGGTATAATTGAAAATGAACAGGATCCACCCTATCCTGTGGTGGTTAAAGGTGATTTCGTCCTCTTACGTGGGCTAACTGTCTCAATAAATCGTTTGGAGGTGGGTGGAAACTGGGAAAACACTTCCACAAATACCACCACTTATCCTCAAAAAGTCACTTTCACCAATAAAACATCAACCCCAATCGTGAAAAGCAATCAAGCTTTCAACACGCTTGTGACCGACACCGGCACTAAAGCGCTGAGTTTTGCCCCGGGTGTTGATGTTTCCTGCCAAATCTATTCAAGCATCTCGGGTGGTGTGGATGTTTACACCAATGCCACTTTCACCGTGAATGGCTTCACAAACCCCACCAACCGCATCCCAGGCAGATGGTATCTCTCTCATCCCAATGGTGTAATCAATATCAACAATCCCTCAACCGTACCGTTTAACGGCTGGTTGGAAATCTCCAGTGGAGTCTTGAACTTGAATAACCTCCGCCTTGGAACTCTGTCTGGAACAACCTTTTATATGTTGGGAGGAACGATACATTGCGATGGTATCTACTTGCAGTCAACTTTTCAGCCTTACGGCGGAACCATTGTTCTTGAATCCACAGACACATCCTATTCAATGATCAGCCTGCCTGCCGACAGTTGGCTCCACAACCTCCAGGTGCAACCCGACACAAAGACATATCATTTGTTCACTGATCTCACACTTAAGGGCAGTTTCATTCTTAACAGCGGTGAATTCAGCGTTAAAAACCCAACCAATAATAATATCCACACCATGTATGTGGCGGAAAACTGGATCAACAACCGCGGACCAGAGTTTTTCCATGAAGAAGAAGGAACGGTTGTATTCAACGGTCCCGGTTTCCAAGCCTGTAAAACTGATGAAGTTTTTTATACCATCATTGTGGACAAAACCCCGCCCGGAAGTGGCGGAGATGCTTTCCGTATTGAAAGCCCCACTACCGGAGTATATCTGAACGTAAGCTGCCAAAATTACAAATGGCTGGCTGGAGCTTTGGATGTCAGCCGCAGGGGCACCTTAACAATCAACAACGTCCTGAACCCAACGCTCGAAGGTAATTTTTGGTGCAATGAAGGCTGTCAACTGAATATCAACACATCAAACATTTCTTTGAATGGTAGTATGCACATCACAGGCGGTGAAATCAACATCACGCAAGTAGGTGCGGGTTTCCTTTATTCACACATGCTAAGCGGCTCTCTTGAGATCACCAGCGGCAGTCTTAATTTCACCAATGCCGGGATGGTGTTTCCAAACACCAATCCATTCTCCACAAGCATAAGCGGTGGAACCATCTCTGTGGTAAGAGATTTTAATTGCCTGAGAAATGACTTCCAACCCACCGGCGGCACCCTCCTCATCAAGGGTTCTGAGGATAATACTATATCATTCACTCAGACTGGAAGCCACCTCTATAATTTGACCATCGCGAAGGACGACCCGGAAGCCATAGTCGAGACTTGGGGAACAACTGGAACCGACATCGTTTGTAATGGAAACATCATTGTTAACAGCGGTGAATTCAGGATTAAGGGCTTCAATTTTATTAGTAAAGGCAACATCAGTGTTAACAACTCGGGTAAATTGAGCATCTTTCCAAACGGCAAACTCAAAATGGGCAATGCCAAATCACTTAACATAAATAATGGTGGCGCTTTTAAATCTTGGTCACAACCTAATTCCATCGTTGCCACTCTCACAGGAGAAACCTCAGAGAGTTTCTTCGATTTCAACGTAAATTCTGGTGGAACGTTCGAGGCTGAATATACTGTTTTTGAACACATGGGCATCATGGGCATCTATTTTAAATCAGGCTCGATCTGTAATCAATTATCAAACTGCAGCTTGAGTACCGGGAAACCAAGTAGTTCTCTCATCACCTTTAGTAACACACAAACCCTGACCTTGAACAACATCGACTTTCCTCGTCGCCCATCAGCTTATCAAACCTACAGAAACGTACGCAAAGGCACCAGCCAGGGCAGAATCATCTTAACAAATTTCACCGGTAATTTCAGCGGCTCCGCCTATGAAAATGACCCTCATGACACCATTTTCTGGCTTGGACCCGATGTTGACTTTGTTGTCGATCATATCATGATTACGCAGACTGATGGATATGTTTGCGGGGTTAGAGCCTCTTCCGTTACCATTAAAAATATTGGAACTCACGACTATTTGGGCGACATCAGAGTGGATTTTTATAAAGATTTACCCACAGCGCCTGCGGCTGGAACCGAGGGGACCTATCATGGCTTCGTGACCAACCTGGCAGCGGGTAAAACAAAGTTTGTCAACCCTCCCCTGATGAGCACGGATATTGCCGGAGACTGGACTGTTTGGGCGCGTGTGGATACGCACAACGATATCGTTGAAACCAACGAAAACAACAACTTAAGCGAACCTCAAATAACCACCTGGAGCCCTTTGCCGCCAGTCAGCAATCTACAATTCTTAAGTTATGACAATAACAATGCATTGATGAAATGGGATTACACTGCCCCATACAACTGTTTTAAGATTTGGGGGAACGATGACCCAAACTTCCCACCCGAAACCACTCAGTTGAATTACAGTCTCGACGGTCCCACGCCTGGGCCCACCTATGCCATTCTTGTAAATTTGCGTTTCTCAAAACGGTTTTTCAGGGTAACCGCGGAAAGGGATTTCCCAGATCTTGAGTAAAAACAAAAAACTGTTAAAAAACAAAGCGGGAGCAATCGTCTCCCGCTTTTTTGTATTCAAGCTTGATCAAGCGTGTGCCATCACGCTTTCAGAAATTTGCTCTCTTTCCCGATTTTGCCCAGGGACATGATGCCCAACCTGAATTTCATCCCGGTTATCGCAGCTGCCAGGCCATCGGCGAAAGGTGCTGCAAAAAGCAGACCTTCCAACCCCCACAGCCTTGAAAATACTATAATGGCGGGAATAAGCAGCAGCACCTGCCTGGTGAGAGTGAGCGTCATGGCGGAAAGCGGACGCCCGATGGCTTGGAAAAAGTTTGCCCCCAAAATCTGGAATCCCACCACAGGCAGCATCCAAAACCAAGTTTTCAGGGCGTAGCTTCCCAGTTTCAGCAGTTCCGGCTCGCGGTTAAACATTGCCACGATCTGGGTTGGGAAAATGCGTGTGAGCATCCAGCCCACCACCACGATGATGGTGGCGGCGGTCATGGCCTGCCTTTCCGCCGATTTGATGCGGTCATATTTTTTTGCGCCAAAGTTGAAGCTGATGATGGGCTGGAGACCCTGGTTCAGCCCCGTGATCGGCATTAAAAGGATGGTCTGCACGCTGTTCACGATGCCCATGGCGGAAATGGCAACGTCTCCCCCATACGTTAAAAGGCTTTTATTTAAAACAACGTGCAGGATGCTGTTTGTGCTCTGCAAAACAAAGCTGGGCGTTCCCAAAGCTGCGATGCGACGAATGTGGCACCATCTCGGCTTCATCAGCTTGAATTGAATCCTGTGACGGTTCTTTTGACTGAAAAAGTTGCCCACCACCCAGGTCATGGAAACAGCCTGCGAGATGATGGTTGCCAAAGCCGCACCGGCAATTCCCATCTTGAATCCAAAAATGAAGATGGGGTCCAAAATGATGTTTGTTCCCGCGCCGGCGAACATGGTGATCATTGCCAAATTCGGCTTGCCGTTGGCCCGCATCATGTGGTTCATGCCCAGGCTGGTCATGTGGAACAGCGAGCCAAAGAAGATGATGCGCATATAGTCCATCGCATAGGGCAAAACCTCCGGACTGGCGCCAAAGAGCCGCAAAAGCGGTTTGTGGAAGGAGATGCCGAAAATCATGAACAGGGTTCCGCTGATCAGCAACAGCGCAAAGGTGTTGTTCAAAATCTCATCGGCTTCATTCAGCCTCTTTTCACCCAGCTTGATGGCAAAAAGCGTGGCTCCGCCAATTCCAAAAAGCAGCGCGATGGCAAGCTGCAGGATCATGATGGGAAAACCGATGGTGATGCCTGCCAGACCCTGGGAACCAATGCCCGGCGCATTTCCGATGTAGATGCGGTCCACAACGTTGTATAGTGCGCTCACCACCATACCCACAATGGCGGGAATGGAGAATTGGCGCAGCAACACGGAGGTTTTTTCCACCCCCAGCGGGTTTTCATAATGCTCGGAAGCGCTTTGGATATCTTCTTTTTTTTCTATATCTTTCAATTTTTTCAAACCTTGGGATTATTCTTGCCTGACGGCTCAAACGAGATTGCGCGTCAAACTTCCCCGCCTAAAATTTCTAAGAAACCATTTCCACGGAGAACTCTGCCACAAACTTTTTTTTAACTGCCATCCGGTCAAGCGCTTTTTTCAAAGCTCGCTCCATTTCTGCAAGAGCATATTTTGTCTTTTGAATATTTGCAAGCCTTTTGGAGAGGATAAAAAAGAACCCCGGCTGCAGGAGCCGGGATTCTTTCTTTGCTTAAAAGCGCTGCCAAGTATTTCTTTACTTCAACAAAACCGCTTTGCGGAAATAGTCGTTCAAGCCTGTTTTCATCCAGATGGTGTAAACTCCGGAAGCGCAGTCGCGACCGCCTTCGTCTTTACCATCCCAAATGTATTTATAGAAGCCTTTGTCTTTTTCACCATCCACCAGCCTTTTCACAATCTGGCCTCGTGAATTCACAATGACGATGTTCACATTCTGCTTGTTTTCAAGCTGATAACCAATGGTGAGATTTGGATTGAAGGGATTTGGATACAAGGAGCTAATTCCGGTGACAAGTGGAATTTCAGGAGTGTAAATGGCTTCACCCGGAGTGCTGATACTCACGGGTCCGTGAAAAGTGCTGCTTCCATCCATTTCTGCCGACTCCAGCCAATAGTAATACAATTGCTCTGGTTGGACATCTTCGTCTTTGTAGCTGTAAACCACTTGCTGGGATGTATTTGTGGCTGGAATTAAAGTGTTCTGGTTTTCAGCTTGAGCCAGAATATTATCCAGTCCACGATAGATGCGGTAGCCCACCAGGTTGCTTTCGGACTGGGTGACCCAAGTCAGGTTTACGGCGTTGTTTGTATTGCTCATTGCGGCAGTGAAGCTGGAAAGCTCCACTGGCAAGCCATCTTCAAAAAACCCTGCCAGGATGTATTCTCCGGTCACATCGTCGGGATCCGTGATGTAAACTGTGATGGTTCCGGCAATGGGGTCATAGCTGCTGTTGACTTCGAAGAACCAGCTTGTGCCGTGAATGTCGCGACGGTAAACTCCGATCTCATTGGGGTCGATCAGGGTTCCCGGAGGCAGGGAGGGAATGGTGAAAGTGATTGCCACTGGGTAGGATTCGGCAGCAGAAAACTTTATACCATTGGCATCGATAAACCAATGGAAATTGCTGAAATTTTCCACGGGCATGGTTCCCGCACCCGGGGTTCCTCCATAATATGTATCCAGAGAGTTCACATCATAGTAGTAAACTGTCATGGTACCGCCACCACCAGCAATAACTGCAGCTTCTTCCAGGATTACGCCTGTACCCGGGAATTCAATATCTTCAACATAACCTCCAAAAGGTCCCGGTGGTGGGGTTATGGTTTGCGAATTCTTCGCCACTGGAGTAACGTAATCAAGAAAAACATGCGTAGTGCCACCGCCAACGTAGTACATTGTACAATCAGCATCAGGCCACGTTGGCGCCAAGGCAAATTGCACAAACATTTCGGGATAGGCATATTCGGTATTAGTTTCATGGTCCCAAACCCTGAAATACATAAAGTGACCATTGGTCGCACTATCGGGAACATAACCACCTTCAGTTGAAATCACCATTGGTACGTTGGAAGGAAAAATAAAGGGACCGGTAATCTGCGATCCTCCTACACATGTTGCCCCATCAAAAGCACCAATTTCACTTCCCACGCCTAAGTCCACACCATTGACCCGAGCAAGGTAAACAAGCGCATTATGGGCATGATAAGGATTTTGCCCATTCGGATATGGGGTAATATGGTATGCGGGCACAAAGTGCACTGTGTTGTAAACTGCAGCTTGCAAAAAAATCGTTGCCATCAGCAACATGATCGTTAATAAAAACAGTTTTTTCATGACTTCCTCTAATCTATTTTTGTTTGTTATGTTCTAAACTTCTAATGTAGGCTTTTTTTCTGTTCGGACCGGGAAAAGTGATACTGGTATCCTCAGAAACAAGCAGATAATATCCTTCTCCTTCTTCGAAGCCTCCAATCAGATCATCAAATTCTCCCAACAGATTTTTCACAATGTATAAGCCATTTTCATCCTGAACCTTCAGGAAGGCACCTTCATCAATCAAGTCTTGCAATACATCCAAGGCGGGTTGTGAAATACTGTATGGATAGGGTATCATGTTCCAACCCTCATAAAGCTGAACTGTCATGGGCAGAAGCACGCATTTGCCCTCAATTATCAGTTCGCAGTCCTGGTTCACCATTACATAATATCCCTCTTCCATTTCATAGGGTCCTACATCATTTTGCCAAATGTTGCCAAGCGTTTTTACGTACGCGTCGCCATTTTCATCCTGAACCTTGATCAGATACCCATCCTCCCGGAGGTCTTTAAAAACCTCCTCCAGCGCCATATCTGGCGGGATCACCCAGCTTGAAATCAAGTTCCAGCCTTCATACAGCGGGATCACCAAGGTCGGGTGAATATAGATCTCAGCATCCAAATGGCTGTCCAGGTAAATGTCATGATTCAGTTCATCACGCATCCTGATATTGCTCAGGGTTACGGGAATAGCGGTATAGCAGCTCGGTTTGTTCAGGGTTTTCAGGTTTAAGCTGAAAAGAACCCCGTCCCCATCGGCTCCGAAAGGCTGAGTTGGCGTTCCGGGTGGAACACTCAGAATGGCGCAGGACACAATCCAGGCACCAGAACTTTCACGCACATAAAACTGGGTTCTCAAGCCATGCTCTGCGGCAGCATCTTCCAGAAAGCTGCCTTCAATGAAATCTTCTGCATCGCAGCTCAGATATGTGGGATCAAAGTTCACCTGCATGTCAAACCCGCGCATGGGCTGATCTGCTGAAATGCCTGAAATATATACCGAAAGTGTTACGATTTCATCGTATCCCGGATACGAAACAGGCGGATCGATCTCAAGGGTCACTTGGGCAAACATGGCTGTACAAAAGGCCATCATCGAAACCGCCATCAAAACAAAAAACAGCATCCTTCTCACGAATTTTCTCCTCTTCAAAATCCGGTGTTGGTTTTGGAACCTGTCACATAATAAAACTTCCTATTTTGCATAACAGGCTCCGTCCAGGTTGAGTTCATCAGTTCCACAGCTTCCGGGTTCCATGCTCCGAAAACAGGGTCCTCGCTTGAATACACGTTATATAAATGTCCGGGGATTTGTTCCCACGAAAGGGTAACGAATCCCTCTTGTACTTCTATTTTCAGCTCCCTTGGGGCAAAAACCAAGTCACAAACAAGGGTTTTCACCAGTTCAAAACTGTCAATGTTATTCGCCATATATTGTTGATGTTGCATCAGTTCCGGACTAAAATTCAACCAATAATCACCCGACAAATCTTCCAGCTTAATTCTAAGCTGCAGGAGGCAGGCTTTTACTCCATTGACAATCGGACCCTGCGCTCCGCCAGTATATTCAAACACAATGGCAGCGCGATTGGGCTGATTGTCGTTGCAAATGAAATTGAAGGCATTGTGAAAACCTTCTGCAAGCAAAGCACCGGGAACCACTTCCAATCTTTCTGCGAAAACAAGGTTGGTTCCAAATGCCTCAGAGCTGTATTCCAAAAGCAGCATGCCTGTCCCCAGTCCATATTCTCCGGGGTCAGCCGAAACCATAAGATCCAGCCAGAGATATTCCTCTTCCTGCTCTTTCCGCAGCCTTGGGTTTTCCAAATGGAAAACGATTCTGTGTTCATATTCCGTGCGATGTGGATTTTGAAAAACCTGCAGATTCGGTCTCCATAAAGCGTTCAGGTCATTGGGGAAAACGTTTCCATCCAGGTCGAAATCGGCTTCCAGGTATCCCTGTTTTCCGGCTTGAAGACGCCAGTAGAGGTCGCGGTCATTGTTTCCCACCGCGCCGTTTTGGTCCGCATCTCCAGCCCTGAGCGCCATCACTCCCGGTGCAACTGAAATTGCCGCATTGGGAACCAAAATGTTTGCTGAAAGGCTCAGATCCAACTCCGTTGGCACCCCGGCTGTGGAAAGCAGAAACGCCTGGGCGCTGGATATCGGAATATGATTCCTGTGTTTCAGTTTAACATAATATGGTCCAGGCGGACTGTTGGTCATGGCTAAAAGGGTCTTGCCCGGAATTTTTAAATACCCGCGCTTGTCCATCCACATGGACTTGATGTAAACCGGCTCTGCATCCTGATCGGTTCTTAATTCCAATAAAACCCAATCCACCACATCGTAGGGAATATCGCTTACACTTACAGGGTCCTCCGCAAATGGCGAGATCAAAGGCAAAAGTGGATTCAGCGAATTTGTCATTCCACCATCGTCAAAGGGTCCCTGCAGAAAGGCTTTGATTTTCCCATACGAGACCTGGGTGCCAATGAAAACGTCAGCCGGGCGCAAATCTGCCACGGCAAAAGGGTACGGATCCATCGTAAAATGCATCATCCAAGCCACTTCCAATTGGGTGCAGCCTTCGTTTTGGGCAGTGAAGGTGAAATTCAACAAAGTTCCGGGCCCCGTCGTGTGTGTTTGACCCGTGATGATGCAGGTCACACGCACGGTGTTCAGGGTATCAGTCTTCACCACCCACCAAAAAATGGGCTGACCGTCAAACATATTGCCACGGGTAACGTTCACATATTGCAGCATTGAGGAATCATAACGCAGGGAAAGCTCAAAGGCATGCAACACATCCGGGGTGTCCATATTTACAGCGGCGTTGAATTGCTGTCCCTGCTGCACGATGATCGGATTTGGTGAAATGCTCACGGTGGTGGCAGCCAAGCCTGTCAGCGATAAAAGTATCAGAACAAAAATTTTGTGTTTCATCAAAAGATGAGCGGAGCCCATAATCGGGCTCCGCTCGATATTTGTTTATTTAAGCAACATTGCTTTTTGGGTTTTGATCACATCTGCGGTTTCCATGCGGAACAGATAGATTCCGGAGGATACACGCACGCCATTCTCATCGCTGCCGTCCCAGGTGATCTGGTAGGTGCCGGCGGCTTTGCCTTCATTCATCAGGTTACGGACCAACTGGCCGCGGGTGTTGTAAATACCCAGCTTCACGCTGCCGGCTTCCTTGAGTCCATACTGCAGTGTGGCACTGCCGCGGAAGGGGTTGGGGTGCACGCTGCCCAGATAGCTGGAATCGGGAATCACATTCACCAGATCTTCGTTTGCGACTTCGCCAGTGGGATTGCCAACAATTTCGATCTCGCTGTTGTCCCAGCCACGGGCGGTCATTCTTTGCAGTTGCATGCTGTTGTCATGACCGTTCACGGCAAAGCTGAGGCTGGCAACCAAGCCGTTGCCTTCAATCACCGCACCTGCTCCAAAGGCGGCACAGGATACCGTTACCACACCGTTTTCGTTGGTGTGCAGCAGCAGGCTGTTTTCTGGCCAGACATCTCCAATCTCAACATTTTGCAGGCTCAATCCCGAACCAAATGCCACGGGGATATCCAAGCCTGTCACAAAGCCATCGTTGCCATCAAGATAAAGGCTCACTTTCAGCAAACCACCCAGATCCTGATATGCCAGGGTGATGGTCACGGGGTCAGTTTCAGCTTCGTTTCTGGGATACCAATTATAATTGGTGTTTTCATAGTTCATGGAAAACATCATCAGGTCTTCGAAATCGATTCTGCCATCAGGTGTGGGGCGTGAACGCCTGGCATAATCTGTGGAAGGTCCAACGTCGCAGTGGGGATTCCAGCTGGTACCACCCCAAGCCAAAGACAGTGCGTTCATGTCTGTAACATTCACTGCACCATATGCTTCAAGTACGTCACCAGGCCAGTAGTTGAGAGATTCGCGGTAGAACGGATCTTCCGGTACTGCGCTCATATTACCGGCACTGTCTGAAGCGAAGATGGTCACGTAGTAATAACCGCGAGGAAGACCGGTCAACTCATAAGGGAATTCCAACGGATCCGGAGGATCAATCGTAAATTTCACCCATCCGTCTTGGGGGCTGACGCCATAAGGGTTGGGAGCTTCAATTGTGGGCTCGGAATGATCCGCATACTCAGGGTAATGGGTGTAGTTGGTACCGGCGTCGCCATAGCTCAGGACCCAGATGTGGTTTTTCACCACTGCACCGATATTTTCCCACTTAAGATCAATGGATTCATTCGCATCAGCGGTTGTGCGGCATGGAATCAATTCATCCCAAACGATTGCCGCGGGAGGAGTGTTGTCAATCACAAAATCCCAGCTGATGATGCTGTAGTTTCCTGCTTCGTCAACCACAAGGAAGTAGATGGTATAGGTTCCGTCAGCCAAGGTATCTATCGGCAAAGGCCAATCATTAATCGATGTTTCAATGCCGGCAACCGAACCAACTTCATTTGAGAAATCGCCAGGCATGGTCGGTGCTGTTGCATCATCGGGAACAATCAGGTACATAGCGGTATCGAGTGAATAATCGTCTGTGTATTTGAGATCAAACTCTGGAATGATCATTCCGTCACCATCGTGCTGGATGATGTAAGGCACGGGATTGTCATTCTCGTCATAATCTGGATAGTCGGCAATATTGACAATTTCCACATTTGGATCTTCATCATCAATCAACACCCAGCCATCATAAGTGTCAACGCAGGGAATGAAGTTTTGTGGGTTATGATCACCACGCAGCACAACATCGTCCAAAGGAAGTTCAATCCAGCAGCCTGGGATGTGAACGTTGCTGTACCCCACAGTGCTTTTTGCATCGAAGGTAAACAAAACAACGTCATCGCCACTTAGGCCATTGTATCCGCCCCAAAATGAACCATTAACTGAATAAACCCAGTCATCATCAGTGTGTTCCACGGGATCAAAGAGCATCATATCATTAAAACCAGTTCCAACAGCGAAGTTGGTCGGCTCAGTTGCAAAATCAGCTTTGGGGATTTTAACAACAACCTTGAAACCGCGCAGGCCGTCCAAATTTGAAGCGACAACAGAGTAAGTCTGTGTTACTCCATCTTTAATTACTTCCTTGGGAACATCAACATAAAGCGCTACACCGTTGCCAAGAATATACTTATCCATTATATGGTATCTGTTGAATGTGTTAATGTTAGCAATAACTTGAAGAGGATAGTTACGCACCGAGGAATCACGGAAATGGACAACATTGTTTGTGAAGAAATTTCCTGAGAACTGAGTAATGTCTGTATGATCCTGATGAGTACCTTCATCATATCCCACGACTACAGCATAATAGTTTTCATGGAAATTATTCCCAGTGATTACCGCCGATGTTCCCGGGCCATAAAGATCGGTCAGTGAAATTGCAGCAGAATTCCAACCTGCCGTGCCCCAGCCGACGTTATATAGTTCATTACCGGTGATTGTAGCATGGGCTCCTCCGCTAACTTCGATTCCATAATCCAACCAATCTCCATCTCCCTTGCCAATATAGGTATTGTTTGAGATAATACAATCAGCAGCACCACCAAAAACCCAAAATCCAATTCTTTCGATATTACTCAGAGTGTTATTGCTAAATGTCATGTCACTATCGAAAGCAAACAATCCAAATCCCTGATATTTTGAATAGCGAATGTTTTTGACTATGTTGTTGGCAATGGTTCCAGTTCCAAAAGATCGAATTGCTTCATTAATTTTCTTTCCTGCGCCATCGAGAGTGACATTGCTCAGATTAAATTCGCAACCACTTAAAACAAGGAACCAAGCACCTGGACTACCAGTTGAACCCGTATCTTGGGCTGGTTTGATTATTGTGTTATTTCTGTCCTCACCAATGATGGTGATGTTTTTGTTAATCACAATCTGGCCAACCTCGACATACTCTCCAGCTGCAACTGTAATCTTATCTCCTGAAGAAGCAGCATTAATCGCTGCTTGAATGGTTTCAAACTGAGCGATCAAGGAGCCATTCCTATATAGTTTTACAGGAGAAAAATAATATGTCCATCTGCCATTTTCTTTTCTTCCATTTTCAATCGAAGTCACTTCTTCATCTTCAATTTCCAACCATCCAGTGAAATTTTCGTCAAAGATGATATTGGAAGCCAGTCCATTAGGAAGATTACCGTTCAGCTTCATGCTGCCAGGGCCTGTAAAAGTAAGTGTCCCTATTGTTCCCTGAAGTTGATTCAATTTTGTATAACCTTGTCCATTTGTTTGCAGACCAGCTATGGTTCCGTCATCAACCAAATTGGTAAGATTGAATATCATGTTTTCTGTTTCTACATCCATTACTTCAATCAGCTGTAATTCCCTGTTATTCCACGATCCACCCGAAGGTGAAGGATTTGCAGTTGATGTGGCAACGCGCGTTTCAAAAGTAAGTTCGGAATTTTCAGGATTTGCATGCCTAAAATAAACGGTTCCAAATTCTGGACCACTTGTACCAATACTCACTGGAACGTACCAACGCATCTTTGAAGGAGCATTTAATATTGTAGCGTTGTTTTTTCCGTCGCCTGTGATTATAGGATTCCCTATAGTATTTGCGTTATTACTTGATAATGGTCTGATAGCTAGAGATGTCAGATCTGGTAAAGTATTTTCGAGGTCGAAGGTTGCTTCATTGCGATACGAGCCAGATCTACTTACTGTGGCCGACAAAATCTGAATATTATCCAATGTGCCAGCACCGGCTAAACTACCCAAATTCAGATCAAGGTGATTAGCGGTGCCACCACCTAAATCCATATTAAGACCTGCAAACACAGTTGATGTATAGCCAAATGTTACATAGGCATCATTTTCATCTCCAATCAGATGTGATATGATTCCAGCCACTGTATTTGGTGGACTAAACCATTGGCGTATATCATCAATTTTCCCAGGAATGATAGCTTTAACCGTTCCGCCATCTTCTCTTACAACATAGTTTACCAAAGTTGAAAAGCCAGGGTCGCCATAAGTCGAGTGCTTAACTGTCAAACCGGTAATAGTCAATTCACCCCCAGATTGCACGGTTATTATCTCCGCGGCGTTTGCAATCTCAGTGATAGACAATGTTAAACTCTGGCCTGATTCAATCGAATAATCAGCCCACATACCCGATATTCCCAACAACACTGTCAGGATCATCGCAAAAATAAAAAAGCGTTTCATTCTTTTCTCCTGTTTGCTTTTTCTCGTCCGGACCATCCGGACCCTTTGAGGCTGCCTTGTGTAAGACCGCCTCGTTTATGCACACATCTATGACCAAACAGCATGCCTCGAAAGCCGGAAAACGGCAAACAACCAAACAGGAATCGGCCTGATAAACCCAATATTCTTTACAGTGCTCAGATTGCCTGACTTTCGCATACTGACCTTAGCACAACCAAAAGTTTTAAATCACACTATCACAATGAATGGTTACACAAGTGAAAATATCTCGATATGAGTCAAGCGGTTTTTTGGGTTAAAATCGGCGTAAAAACGCCTAATTCCATTATAATTTTATTCTTGATTTATTTTGACCATTGTGATTGTTTTCGCCGTAATAGGTATTTGCATAATATTTTCGTTTTCCCTATTGGCGCGTATTTGGAGGCTGTTTTTCAAAAAGTCCTTGTGAAAGTTAAGCATCCCCGAGATCTTTTTTTTGCTTAAAAAAAGCAAGCTTAAAAATCCCCAAAAAGTGTTGATAATTTTCTACAACGGATTGTTGAATTTCTTTATTTTTTCATTTCCTGCTCCCCCGATAATATTAATTTTCTGTTTATATATGAATTTCTTCATAATAAGATTGTGTATCCTTGGTGACATATACCAGAGCTTGACCAAGCCTCTTCCTTGAGCCCATCAGCAACACTTCCCAAACTCATCCCATAGACCTCCCAAATTTTATTTGGGAGGGATACGGGGAACATGGGGGAGGCTGTCTGGCTGGGGCCAAGGAGGAAGCGGCTTGGCTGGATGGCGATCAGAGCAAATTGTGGTTGACGAAAAACAAGGCGTCCCGAAATTTAGGCTTGGAAAGGAATACAAAGATGAACGAGTTTTTTCGCAGACTGCATAACTTCAAGCGGGGCTTAAACCTGCGGATATTGGCACGCGCCTTTTTGGTGGCGCTGCTGTGCCTGGTTGTGGCGCTTCACGCCTACTATTTGGTGTGGCTGAACAGCCCGGCGCAGTCTCCCCTGCTCGTTTGGTTGAACTATTTTTTGCGCGTTTTAAGCGGCGGACTTGTCCTTTTCCTCATCTATCGTGCCTTTCGCGCGTTTTTTGACAATCGCCTCACCGCACGCTGGCTGGATCATCAAGACCAGCATGAAGACGACCTCTATCAAAACCTTTTTGAGCTGAATCAGCAGCAGGAAGATGAAAACGTGCTGGAGCTTTTGGCGGTTCAGGCGCAAAAACGGCTGGAAGGCTCCAAATATCGTCTGCCAAAGCTGTTCGGCCCGAATCAGTGGTTCATCATGCTCTTCATTTTGGTGGGCATCGTGAGCGTTTGGGCGCTTTCCTGGGATGATTTTCGCTATGCCCTGAAGCAATTCAAGGCGGTGAAAGCCGAGGCCGTTCAATACAAGGATACCATCGAGGTCAGCCCCGGAAACGTGACCCTGGGCAAGGGTCAGCAGCTCATCATCAAGGTTTTGAACCCGGACACCCGTTTGAAGCACAGGCTCTTTTACCGTTGGGACAAAGAATGGCGGGAACTGGTTTTGACAGATTATTCCTACAACTTCCCTGCGCTGGAAAACACGATTGAATACTACATTGAAAACGATGTGGCGAAAAGTCCGGTTTACAAGGCGATCTGCCTGGATGAACCCTTTGCACGGAATTGGGAGCTTTTGTATAAATATCCCTCTCACACGGGTTTGGGCGAACGCAGAGACAGCCTGAGTTATGGCAATATCGAAGCCTATAAACACACGGAAGTGATACTGTCACTGGATACGAACATCCCGGTGGAGACTGCGGTGATGCGCTTTTCAGACGGAGCTTCCCAAGCCATGCAAAAAGCGGGTGAAAACCGTTTCAGCACAAGGCTTGTGGTCAGCTCTTCCAAAACCTGGTGGCTGGAACTGACCGACCATCTGGGCAGAAAATCCAAGCCCGAGGAAAAGACCATCACCGTGATTCCGGACAACGTTCCCGAGGTGCGCATCCTCTTCCCCGGTGAAGACACGCTCTTGGATCAAAGTCAGCTTTTGCCCTTGATCATCACCGCCAGTGACGACTTTGGTCTGCGGGACCTGAGCCTGCACTATCAAATCAACGACAAACCCGCCCAATCCAAGATTTTGAGCTCGCTCATCACCTCCAAGCTCTTCACCTTGGACCACGTTTTCGACCTCAAACCCTTTGGGCTTCTGCCCGGGGATACGGTTACATATTGGGCTCAGGTGCATGATAATTCCCCGGACCGCCAGAGCGCTCAATCCGCCAAATATAAGGCGCGCTTCCCCACCGTTGCCGAGATTTATCAGGAAATGGAGCGTCAGGAAAAGCTGAAAGCCGGAGAATTGGAATCCGCCCTGAAGCAGTCCCGCGATTTGCAAAAAGATTTTGAGCAAAAGCGCCGTGAGCTCTTGAAAAAAGACGACATCAAGTGGGAAGACAAAAAGCAGCTTGAGCTGATGCTGGACACCCAACAGCAACTGAGCCAGCAGGTTGAAGACGTAGCTCAGGACTATCAGAAGCTGATCGACCGTCTGCAAAAAAACGATGCCATCTCCATGGAAACCATGGAAAAAATGCAGCGCATCCAGGAACTGATGCAGGAAATCAGCACCGAAGAACTGCACGATGCGATGAGCAAATTCGAACAGGCTTTGATGAACCTCAACCCGGAAGATCTGCGCAAAGCGATGGAAAACATGAAATTTTCCATGGAGGATTTCAGCAAAAAGATCGACCAGACCCTCCAGCTTTTGGAAAGCATCAAAAAAGAACAGGCGTTGGACAAAGCCCTGCAGATTTCCCAGGAAATGGAAAAGGCTCAAAGCGCTTTGAAGGACAAAACCGGTAACACGAAGGAAGACCCGCAAAGCCTGGCGCGTGAGCAGGAAAACATCGCCAAAAAGCTCGACGAATTGCAAAAAGCCGTGGAAGACGCGGAAAAGCTGATGGATCCCTCCAAAGACAAGCAGATGAAACAGGATTTGAACCAACTGAAGCAGGATATGAAAAGCGGTGAACTGCAAAAACAAATGCAGCAAAGCCAGCAGCAACTCCAGCAAAATCAGCGTTCGCCATCCAGCCAGTCGCAATCCAAGGCTTTGGAAAAGATGAGGCAATACTCCAAGCGTTTGGGAGAAATGAAAAGCAGTATGGGCGGCGGCAGCATGCAGGAGGTGAGTTCTGCCATGCAAAAAGCGATTCGCGAACTGCTGATCTTCTCCAAACAGCACGAAAGCCTGCGCGACCGCTTTGGCGGCGACCCCTACCCCATCGTGAACGACCTCATCGCCCAATATGAAGGCCTGCAGGTTTCTTTGAACCGGCTCTTTAGCGTACCGCAGGTCACGATGTTTTTGCCGCCGAAGTTTTACATGGACCTTTCAGACACGAACAAGGGCTATCGTGATATCTTTATAAACGTTAGCGAAATGCAATACACTCAGGTTCCCAATCTACTGGAAAACATCCAAAAGGGTTTGAACCTGATGGTTTATGATTTGATGCAGACCCTGAACAATCCCAGCTCCGGCTCGGGAAGCGGTTCCGGAATGCAGTCTTTGATGCAGATGCTGAGCCAGATGAGCGAAGAACAGATGGCGATGAGCATACTTTCCGAACAACTGATGATGCAGCTTCAGCAGCAGGGTGGAAAGATGGATGCCGCCATGCAGCGCCAACTTCAAAAATTGGCTGCAGACCAAGAACGCCTGACGGAAAACCTGAAAAGGGCTTTGCAAAACAACCCCGAAGCCCAAAAACAGGGCAACTCCATCAAACAAATCATCGAGGAAGCCGAAGCCGTGGCGCGTCAACTGCGTAACAACCAGCTTTCCCACGACCTGCTCCAACGTCAGGAAAACATTCTTTCCAGGCTTTTGGACGCCCAACGTTCCATCAACAAACGCGACCAAAGCGAACGTCGTCAGGCTGAAAGCGGAGACCCATCCCTGCGTCAAACTGCGGCGGATACGAACTATGAAGCCCTGCGCCGCAAAGCCATGCTGGAAGATTCCTACCGCTCCTTCCCGCCTGCCTATCAGCAGGTTATCCTGAAATATCTGAAGCTCCTCAACGAATGAAAAAGCTTTTTATTCCACTTCTGTTGCTGCTTCTGGCAATTCCCCTCCTGGCTCAATACAATGAGCGCGACATCCTGAGCCAGCAGGCCTACCAGCACCTCGGCCAGCGTCAATTTGCCGAGGCGGAAAAGCTGTTTTTGGAGGTTTTGGAAAAGTTTCCGGACGACACCAACAGCGTCTTGCAGCTGTTCAACATCTATTTTCAAACCGCTCAGACCGACAAGGCTGATGACCTTTTGCGCCAGCACAGACGGATTTTGCCAGTGAACCAAGCCAGCGAACAGGAAATCCTGTTGCGCGTGATGCAGGGCAGGCCGGATGAGGCTTGGCAGCTTGGTCAGGCATACCTGCAAAGATCCGGCTATGCCGAAAACACCTATCGCCTGCTGGCGTCATATTTTGAACGCCGCGGCTTTTACGACCGGGTTTTACAGCTTTATGAGGAAGCGCGCAGCAAACGTGGAAACCCTGACCTTTTCCGCTTGGAAATGGCAAATGCGGCGCTGAACTATCGGCGTTTCGACCTGGCTTTGCATGAATATCTCACCTTTTTGGAAAAGAATCCCGGCAATCTCTTTTTTGTGAACAACCAATGCAAAACCATTCTGACCGAAGACCCCGGCAGCATCGAAGCCATCAGGATTTTCGCACAAAACAGCCCCAACCCCATCATCCGTGAGCTTTATGCCAATGCGCTGGTTTCCCAAAAGCAGGATGCCGAGGCCTTGGAAGTGTTCAAGACCCTGCCGCAGGATCGGCTTTTGAACTTTGCCGACCAGCAATACAAGGCTTTCAACGATGAGGTGGCGCTGGCGTCCTTTGCCTGGTTGCAGCAGATTACCGATGATGTGGTGGACCGCAACGACTACAGGCTGCGCCAAGCCTACATCCATTTCCGCAACGGGCGTCACGTCGAAACGGACAGCCTGCTGCAGGAAGTGGTGGCGGATTCCCTGATGCTGGACCGCAAAAACTATCAGCGCAAGGGCATAAACCTGAGCGCACGCCGTTTGCTGGCGGACAATCTGCTGGCGCTGCAGTTGGAAACCACCGAAGCTGCGCACTGGTATGGTGAAGCCCGCCGCTTTTGCACCACAGCCTATGATCTGCAAAATATCGATCTGGCCTTGGTTCGGCTCATGATGATCGATGAAGATTACGATTCCGCCTTGAGCAAGCTGGCAGGCATCAGCGAAAGCAAACATCTGGAAACCCGGGACTATTTACTGTTCAGCGTGGAACTGCTGCGCGGAAATATCGACGAAGCAGACAGCCTAATGAACGACTATGTAATCCACTACCCCGGCGGCATTTATGTGAACGACGCCATCTATCAGATGATGTTCAGCCTGGGCTTGCAGGGCGAGGCACTGCAAAACTTTCACAAAGCCATCCGCCAGATGATGCTCAGCGACCCCGCCGCGGTGGAAACCCTGGTGGAAGTGTTTGAAGACTCTCAGGATGAGGAAATCCTGAGTCTGGCGATCGAGTGGGCGATCCTGCTGGCAAAAAATGACAGAGCACTTCAGCTTCTGGAGCGGGAATGGGAGGATTCGCTCAGCGCGGAATATGCCTCCTATTTGAAACTCACCCTCAGCGAAGGTGACGGCGCCCAGCGCCTGGCTCGTGATTTTTTGAAGGAAAACCCCAACAGTATCTTTTCCCCCAAGTTCAGGCAGGACCTGGGACGCAGCAGCTATGGACGCCCCGAATATTAAGCAATATAGAAACCTAAAAGAGGTCATGGATGTATAGAGAGGAATATAGTTTTAAGATTGAACGCTATATGGAACCGGAACGTTTTGAACGCGTCCGGAAATTTGCCGAAGGCCAGGAAAGCCCGCTTTTGATCGTGGATTTGGATATCATCAAAGCCCGATATCAAGAGTTAAATGACGGATTTTCAAACCTGCAGGTTTACTATGCCCTGAAGGCCAATCCCATGGATGAGGTGATCATGCTGTTGGATAGCCTGGGCTCAAACTTCGACGTGGCATCGGTTTATGAGCTCGATCAGCTTTTGCGTCTGGGGATTTCCCCTGAAAAGATGAGCTTTGGAAACACCATCAAAAAAGCCCGGGACATCCGCTATTTTCATGAGAAAGGCGTGAAACTGTTCGTTACAGACAGCGAAAGCGACCTGCGAAACATCGCAGAAAACGCACCCGGCGCCAAAGTCTATTTTCGCCTCTTGGCAGAAGGAACCGGGGCGGACTGGCCGCTCACCAGAAAGTTTGGCGCTCACCCGGATGTGATCTTCAACCTCATCCTCCAAACGCCGGAACTGGGCTTGATCCCCTGGGGAGTCTCATTCCACGTGGGTTCGCAGCAGCGCGACATTGGACAATGGGACGACGCCATTGCCCGCACCAAATATCTTTTTGACGCCGTTTTGGAAGCAGGGATCGAACTGCAGATGATAAACTTGGGCGGCGGATATCCTGCCAGATATGTGGATCCCACTCTGAACATCAGGGCCTACAATGCTGAAATTTTTCGTTTCATCCAGGAAGACTTTGGTGAGCACATTCCCCAGATCGTGATGGAGCCCGGGCGCTCGCTGGTTGCAGATGCCGGTGTGTTGGTTGCCGAAATTGTCAACATCGCCACCAAAGCCAAGAACAACCTCTATAAATGGGTGTTTTTGGATGTGGGAAAATTTGGCGGTTTGATTGAAACCATCGATGAATCCATCAAGTTTCCCATCTATTTTGAGGGTGAAGGCCTGGCGGATGAGATCATTCTGGCCGGCCCCACCTGCGACAGCATGGACATCATGTATGAATACTACAAATATCAGATGCCAGAAAGCACCAAGCCCGGAGACAGGGTCTATATCTTCACCACCGGAGCCTACACCCAAAGCTATTCATCGGTGAATTTCAACGGCTTCCCGCCCCTGCGCGCGGTGCTGCTGCCCAAAGAATAAGAAATCTAAAGGATAAAACATCATGGAACGCCTGCCAGTTCAAACCCTGAAAAGCTTCATGAAAGAGGTTTTCACCCGAATCGGAGTGCCGGCGGAAGAAGCCGGAATCTGCTCGGAGATCCTGATTGCCAGCGACCTGCGGGGCATCGAATCCCACGGCATCGGCCGCCTGAAAATGTATTATGACCGTATCCGGGCGGGAATTCAAAATCCGCTCACACACATCGAAGTGGTGAGGGATAAAGCCGCCACCGCGGTTTGGAACGGAAACCACGGCATGGGACATGTGATTGGCTTCCGCGCCATGGAAAAAGCGATTGAGAAGGCGAGGAATTTTGGCTTGGGAGCAGTGGCGGTGCGTGATTCAACCCACTTTGGCATCTGTGGCTACTACGCCAAAATGGCCTGCGACGCAGAGATGATAGGCTTGAATTTTTCCAATGCGCGTCCTTCAGTGTGTCCCACCAACGGAGTTCAGCCGCTTTTGGGCACAAACCCCATCTGCTTTGGCGCGCCCACAGACCTGGATTTTCCCTTCATCTACGACGCCGCCACTTCCATCAGCCAGAGGGGAAAGATTGAACAATTTGCCCGTGAAGAACGGGCTACTCCTGAAGGTTGGGCCATCGACCTGGAAGGCAGACCGCACACGGACACGAACAAGCTTTTGGTGGACTTGGTGCGCCAAACCGCATCGATGCTCCCCATCGGCGGAAGCGATGAAGTTTCCGGCGGACACAAGGGTTACGGACTGTCCACGATGGTGGAGATCCTCTGCGCAGCCTTGCAAAACGGAAGCTTTATGAACCAGCTTTTGGGTCAGGATGATGAAGGAAACCCCGCACCCTACCGTTTGGGACACTTTTTCCTGGCGATCAACATCGACTTTTTCACCGAACTGGATGACTTCAAAAAAACCAGCGGCGCCATCTGCCGGGAATTGCAAAACTCACGCCGGATGCCGGGACGGGACAGAATCTGGGTGGCGGGCGAAAAGGAATATGAAAACGAACTGGAAGTGAAACGATTGGGTGTGCCCATCACGCCGCGCCTGCGCAAAGATATCGACACCATGTGCCAGGAACTGGGCTTGGAACTAATTTAGCGCTGGGTTTATAAACCCGGTGAGCATATAAAAAACCGGATGGGGCTGCGAATCACGGCTTCCATCCGGTTTCTTTTTATCCTTTGAATTTCTATTTGATCAGGGTCAGCTTGATGCTGCGGCTTTCCTGCCTGCCTTGGATGCGGGCAAAGTAGATTCCGCTTCCCACGCTGCGTCCGCTGTCGTCGCGTCCATCCCAGCGCAAAACATGGTTTCCGCCGCTCAGTTTTCCCTTTTGCAGGGTTCGAACCTTCTGGCCGCGCAGGTTGTAGATATTCAGTTCCACATCGTCGCTCTTTGCCAGATTGAAGCTAATCCTCACATCCGGGTTGAAAGGATTAGGGTAGGCGCAAAAGCCGGAAATGGGGCTCTGCACCAGGTCGTCCACGCCCACGGTGAAGTTTCTCAAAAGGATGTAACCATCATAGGTTCCCACTTCGGGGGGAAGCCACACAATCGGGCCATCTGAGTTCAAATAGTGGAATTCGTCATTCAGCACCAGCACAAACTGCCAGTCCTGTTCCCCGCCTTCGCTCTCAAAATAAAACTCATGCGGGTCTGTGGAAGCCGCTTGCAGCCTGATGTTGAAATATTTTTCCTGATCTGCCTGGGTGAAGGGAGCGCGATATTCGCAGAACAGCTCCTGCGTATTCTGCTCATTTCCGCCATCGGCAAATTGCAGCCAAACCGTGGATTGATCGACCATGGGAGGATTGGGCGCCCGGATGAGATCCAGCCTGGGATCCAGCCCCTCGGTGGCATAGCGGTGCAAGCCCAGTTCCAGATTTCCGGGACAGGCTCCTTCCAGCCTTACTTTAAGCTTGTATTCAGGAGCGATCAGATGCAGCCCGGGTCCGTTGTAGAACGGATAGAAACGAATCTGCGGGGCCAGCTCCAGGCTGCCGTTGTAGTGCAGCAAAAAGCTTTCCCAAGGTTCGATCTGCTGGGCAAGTTCATAGTCTCCATCGCGCAAAACATAGACGGCTGGAGAAAGCAGTTCGTGTGCCAAAAGCTCGCTGAAGCGGTAAAGCTGACCATCCAGGGAAAAGCTCAGATCTTCCAAGCGATAGGCGCAAAGATGCGGGTTTGGGATGAAGTTCCAGCCGGGACGCAGATCGTGGAACCACGTGCCATGCTGAATGGGTTCAATGCTGCTGAAAAAGTTCACGTCCTCGGTCTGCACCAAATAGGCGTGATCGAACTCGAAAGTATCCGCAGGCTCCCAATCTCCAGACGGCCCCATTTGCCAAGCCAGAGAGGGTCCAAACACTTCTTCAAAGCTCAAGATCATATTCGGCCAAGGGTTTGAAGCCATGAATGTGCCACGATCGTTGTATGCCAAAACCATCCGCGGCATCACGGAAAAGCGATAGCTGGATTCATAGCGCTGCACAATACCATCCACCGCAGTTGTTTCAACCACAAAACGGCAATTTTGCATTTCCTGAACGTTGTATGGAATGTTCCAAGTGAAGCTGGTTTGGTTTGGAGGCACGGTGCTTGAAAGCAGGATGCTGTCTGCATCACAAACCACGCTGATTTGACTGTGGTCCACCAGGAAGGGAAACTGACAGCTCCACAGGAAGGAAACACTGTCGCCGCCCTGATAAATCATGTTGTCCTTGGAACCGATGGTAACCCGGGGCTGCATGTTGCCCCAAAAGAGTATCATTTGCCGAACGCTGGAACTGGTGTTATTGAAGTCATACGGAGATTCCAGCAGATTATGGAAAGTGGCACCATCCTGAATATAAAGCTTTTCGGCGCGGCTAAAATCGTCTGAAGCCGTGATTCTCAGGATTCCGGTCTGGTCGCTGCGAGTGCGGAGCAACATGGTTTTCATTTCTTCGTCTGGGTCGTAATATCCCAGGATTTCCCTGCCCAGTTGGGTGCCATTATTGCCCCAGCCGGCTTCAAAAAACGCAATCCACACATGAGCGGAACTACCGGGATTTGATTTTGTTTGATCCCAATAGCTGTCCTGTCCATCCGTGGCGTAGGGATTGCAGCCAAAATAAACGTCGTCGTTCAAGGTTCCTGCTCCGGCGTTGTTTCGAATCTTGAGACTGTGGATGGTCATGGGCATGGCGCCTGCTGGAAAATTGTGGAAAAACTCAATGCCGCTGGTGTTTGTGCTGCTGATCTTATAGCTGTAATCCACTGTGTTTTCCACATCTTCGTCCCACCATTCAAAGCTTGTGGCAGTGGGATTGCTCAAAGCAGGATTCAGAAGCCAGGAATCCCACATAATATAATCACCCTGCCCTTCGCGGCGATAGACCTTGAAGCCTTGGTTTGTGGCCTGACTCGAGGCGTTCCAAGTGAGACGCACGCTGCCATCCATGCCCCAAGCCTGGAAATTTGTGATGTTTGCCGGCGCCAAAATTGTGTTCACCTCGTTTGAGAGCCCGGAAGCGTTATCATTTTTATCACGCGCACGGATGCGGAAAAAGTATTCGCTGGAGTTTGTAAGGCCGGTGATGGTAACGGTTTCACAATTTGGCGAGGCCAGCAGGGAAGTATTTTCTCTGTCCCAAGTCTGGTAGTTTCCTTCTTGAATGGGCTGGGGTCCATACAAGATTTCATAGCTGTCAAAATCGTAACCATGGGTTTTTTCCCAAGTGAGGGTGACATTGCTGTGGGATTGGTTGTGAACCTGCAGGTTTTGCGGAATCGGCGGTGTATAACCATCATCCATGGCAAACATATCCACCAAAATGGGCTCCAAATCCTCAATCCAGCGTCCATAATATTGGATGAAAGTGGTGAAAAGATTATCCATGTCCCAGGCTCGCGAGAAGGCATCGTAACCATAAAACCAATGGTAGTTGTGTTCAGTTTCTGCATAACAGTTTGGCAGTTCGTCCATCTCCAAGTGGAAAAAAGGATCGTAAACATCATATTGATTCGTGCCGGACTGGGTGTAGATCATGTGCTGGTTTTGATTGTAGGCGGGAAGGTCAATTTCGTTGTTCACCGGATAGCTGTGTTCACCGTCGTCGAAGATGAAATCGTAGATATCGTAGTTAACGCTGTAAAAGTCGTTCAGATACACATCATCGTGGAAGCCGATGGTATTGGCAGGGATCATGAGATGCTGACCCATGTTGATCATATCGCGCTTCAGCGGGGAAAGATCGCGGATGGGCAGGGTCGGACAGGGGCGGGGATTTCCCGCTGAAATCTGACAGTTTGCGTAGCCCTGATGCCTGTTCCAGTCGTAGGAGTGAATCTGGGCTGAAAACTCACGTTGTCCAAATCTGTCCCTGATGTTGTCCGCTGCTTTTTTGTAGATGGTGTTGAAAGGATGGGCGGGGTTGCGCAAAGCGTCGGAAAGCGATTTTGTGTTTGTATAGCTACCCACGTTTGTCCAGCGGACTTCCCTGCCGGAGCCGTTGATCATCAAAAAGCTTGCATCCCAGGTTTTCAGGGCTTCATAGCCCATGGCGGGGGTGGGAAAGTCGTCACAAGGGTGCGGACAGGTCACGATGATGGGCTTGCTGGCGTCAGGATTGTAGATGAAAATTCCCCAGCCATAGGTGAAAGCGCCATGTTCATCATCGTTAGGGTCATCCGGAGTGCCGTTGTCATCGTGAAAACTCATGTCCGGGATCTCGCGCAGCATGTAGAAAGTGCGGTTCAGGTCGGTGCAATTGAACTGGATGATCTGGAAAGGGCCATCGTGGGCGTCGATGACGGCTTGGGCGCCGTCAAAGTCTTCCGCCATAAACAGATCCGCCATATTTCCCCACCAAATCAAATCGCTGGCGGTTGCCAGACGAAAGTCGCCAAAGCCGTTGGTTTGCCTGTCGTAAGGTGCATACAGGTTGTAGTTTGGGCTGGCGATGCCTTCCGCGATGTGTGAAATCCAGTTGTCGTAGGCGCAGGCGGGCTCGCTGCCCATCAGGAAATTGCGCAGGGAACCGGTTTCCACCGCGATCGAAGCCGCCCACACAGCCAAGACTGCCATTCCCAAAGTCAAAACTATCTTTTTCATGTTTTTCATCCCCGTCAAAACGGTTTTCAAATTGGTTCCATAAAAGCCCGCAAGGCTCTTTTTGGTCAAGCATTTTTTCCATTAGAGCTGATTTTTTGTCGTGAATTCAGATTTATTTGTTTGACACACTGTTAGTTAGCCTCGTTCACAATAATTTTTGGTGGCAGTCTGATAATGCGCGTAATTCCTCATGAAACTGATATTTTTGCCGTTCGCCAAACATTTTTTTATACCCTGCTTGGCATCATCTTTCTGCTGTGAACAGATCCGTGCTGTGAATCCTGATTCAAGGTCTTGATCACTTCTCGATCAAGCCTTAATCAAGTCTTAACTCTTAACGCTTGATTAAGACTTGATAATCACTTGATTAAGGCTTTCGGGCAAGGGTGACCCATCCTAAAATAGGTTGACCGAAAAAATGGAACAAGGCACTGAATCTTGAAATAGGCAGGCTGGCAAGTTTTTTTTGGACAAAGCACTTAACCTTATTCAACAGCATCTTTGAACACAGGTTGGATCTTAAACCCGCCCTAATTGCAATTCAGCTTCAGGTTCAAAAACAAAAAAAGAGAGGCGGAACTTTTCATCGTTGCCGCCCCTCCCAAATGATGCGGATCAGCCTTCAAAAAAGGATGGCTGATTTGAGTTTGGGGAAATTACTTGTTGTCGTCCCCGGTCTGGAAGCCCACGGGCTTGTTGTCCGGCATGCCCTGCACCTTGATTTCGCCGTGTTGGCTTTCGAAACCTTCGATGTTTTTCTGCAGAAGGTTCAAAAGCTGTTTGGCGTGTTGGGGTGTGCAGACCACGCGGGTGTAGATTCTGGCATCCGGAATTCCGGGCAGGATGCGACCGAAGTCCATGATAAATTCGGAGGGGGAATTGGTGATGACGAAGAAATTCGAGTAGGTTCCCTCGCCCACTTTTTCGTCGATCTTGATATTGATCTGGCCTGGTTGTTTAGGCTTGTTCATGTTTATCTCCTTTAAATTTGTATTGGATCGTTGTGATGGAACACTTGTCCAGACTCGTGAATTTTGTCCATCAGAAGTTTGTAGTGCCGTGAGCGGCTGCAAATATCGGAACAGCCCAAAACGTAGAGCCGTTCCTGAGCGCGGCTTACCGCCACATTGAGTTTGCGGTCCACGGAGCCGTCTGCGCTCACAGCCTCCACATTGCGCAGAAAGCTCGGACCGCGCAGAGGCAGGGTGATGATGATGTTTTTGCGTTCGGAGCCTTGAAAACGTTCCACGGTGTCGATGGTGATGGCTTTCAGGGGCTGGGGAAGCTTGCGTCGCAGGGCATGGATCATGGCTCGAAACGGTGCCACAATGCCAAAGTCCGTCACGGGATCGGCAAGCTGGCCGCTACGCTGGAAAAGCTCCAAAAGCTTGAGAATGTAGTCCACCTGACGCAGGTCATACCAGGAAAATTCCGAGGGGGGAAACTCCACCCAGGTGAGCCGGGAATCCAAAAAACTGCTGCCTTGTGGGTTCAGAGACTCTTTTTGCCGGGGGATCATGGAAACCAAGCCGTGACCATAGTAGTGCTGGACGAGCCCGGCAATTTCGTCGTGCATGCGGAAATGCTGGTGGAGCATGGTGACCGAGGAATCCCAAGCTTTGGATTTGCAAACCCTGCCCAAGCGCTCCATCAGGGATTGGCTGTAGGAATCGTAACAGAGATTCTGCAGCTTTTCGTGCGTAAAACCAAAGCCTTCCTCGCTTTGGCGCGAGATGGGCGGAAGCTGGTTTTGGTCGCCCACCAAAATGGTCTTGGGGATTTTGGAGATGATACCCAAAATGCTGTTTTCCATGATCTGCGAAGCTTCGTCAATCACCAGTTCGTCAATCTTGATCAGCTTTTGCAGGTCTGCCAGCCAACTGTTGCAGCTTTGCACGGTTGCCACCCAAACGCGGCAGGAACCCAGGATGGCTGCCACATCCTTGAAGCGTTTGCCCTGGATGCGGCTGTCCATCAGCTCTTTGTCAATTTCGTCGCTTTGGCCGGTGCGGATGAAGTCGATCCCGTGTTTGCGCAGGTTGCGGCAGATCTCATCCACGGCGCGGTTGGTGAAACTGAGAATGAGCACGGTTTTATCGGTTTCGGTGTAAAGTTTTTTGATGTAGCGGGTCAGCAATCCCGAGGTTTTTCCCGTTCCGGGCGGACCCTGCACGATGTGGTAATCCTGGGCGGCAAACATCAGTTGGATCACCCGCTCAAGCTCGTCTGTGGCTGGGTTTGCAATTTCGTCAACCCGGGGCTTTTCCAAGCCCAAGAGCAAATTACGCTTGCGGGGCTGGGCAGACATAAAGGCAAAAAGCGCCTGCAGCGGACTGTAGAGCGAGCTTTCCAGGATGTCGTGTTCAAGCGACCACAAATGGTTTTTGAAATCTTCCCAGCGCCGGTGCAAGCCGCCGCGGATGGTGACGGTGAGTTCGGTTTCGCTGATGGTGTCGATGCGTCCGCGCAGCAGGTCTTGTTTTTCCACGCTCATGCCCTGACGATAGAGCACAACGATGTCTCCGCTGCGAAAATCGGTGACGGCTTCGCTGTCGGAGAGCGTGAACTGAACCTGGGCAAAGTCAATCTGATTAACCTTGAGGTCGCTCAAGATGCGGTAGCGTTCGCGCTTGGAGTCGGCGCTTTCCTGCCAGAGGGCGTTGTGCCCATAGATGCTGTCCAAGCCCAGGCCGCCGATCTTTTCAAACCAGATTTCTCGAGCCATGAGCCGGATCTGCCCCATCAGCCATTGATATTCGTGTTCCTGAATGCTGTTGAGGATGGTTTTGATGTGGTCCAGATTATTTTGGATGAAGGGCGGAACGTTGGAAAAATCGCTGTCCCGCAGCCAGTCGAAAAACGTGCCGGGATCGGTTGCCAAACCGCGCAGGATGCCCACAATGCGGTTTCGGCACATGATGAGGTTTTGTTCCAGGCTGGTGGCACTGGCAACGTGGCGCAAAGGTTTTTCCCTTGCAGCTGAATAGAAAATGCTGCTGAAGCCCAGGTTGCCGCTGGAACCGCAGGATTGCAGGATCATGTTGTATGCCGCCACCTGCATCTTGTGTTGGCTCCAGACGTCGTGCAACGGCGGTTTTCCGCTTTTGAGTTCAACAATGTGGCGCTTGCCGTCGCGCTCGTAAAGTATGTCCAGCCTGCCCTGCATACCGTTTTGGGGTGAAATGTAGGATGGCTCGAGTTGGACGGCGTCGTTTGCCAGGGATCGGGTGAAATCCCTGATGTTTTTAAAATGGTTGTTTTTGATGGTGTGGAACACATTCATGGCGCTTTGCAAGCCCAAAGCCACCAGGGAAATGGGCTTTTTTGCCATGCTGAGCCGGAAAAGATCCTCATAATCCGCATCGGGCGAGGAGACAAGCTCGTCCAAAATCTCGTTTGCGATGATGCCCATAACGGGTTTTTCCGAGGCGCCTTCGCTCTGCATCCGGTTCAGAATGAAAAACTCCGGGTGTATGCCGTCCTGGGTGAAACATTCGGCAATCGCGCTGGCGTCCACCAGAAAGTCGGGTTCCACAACGACGAAGGTGTTGGGATTGCTTTGATAATAGCGGTCTTTGCCGGCGATGGCGCTCAGGTTTTGGCAACTGAGGCTGCAGTATTTCCACAAAACCTTGTTCAGGCGGCTCCACTTGCGGCCTTCGCCCGCAAAATCGTTCAGGAAAATCGTGCATTGGCTGCCGTCGTCCAGGATGGCGATTATCTTTAACCCGCTGATCTTGGTGTCTTTTTCGATTGGTTCCCAGGTTTGAACCACAGAGAGGAAGCTCTTTTTGGGGGTTTCGAAGCTGATGGTGGCAAAGGGCGTGGCGCCGTGGTTCTTGATGAAATCTTCCACCATGAGGTCGCGAGTGCCGGGATCCAGCCATTGCAGCAGATTTCTGAGCGCCAAAACAGAGCTTGTCCAGTTGGCAGAGCTGGTTTTGAAGTCAGTTTCGTGGACGGCTTTGTTCGCCAGGACGCGCAGACGGTTGAGCTGGGCAACGATCTCAGAAGGCGCCTGCAGGGTCTCGTGCACATATTGCATCCGGGCAAAGAGGCCGCTGAAGCTCAAGCCGCTGTCGGCACTGAGATCTTTATAGACCCCTTCCACCAAGCGGCGAAGCTGTGTCAGCTGGTTGTTCAGGTCCCCGGGTGATGCGATGAGCTGGTTCAGACTGTTGTAAACTGCCGAACTTTGCTCTGGGCGAAAATGGCTCACTTTCCTGATTTTTTACGCTTGAGGTAGCTGGCTTTCACCCATCCCCAGTTTAGGATCAAATGCAATATCGCCGCCAAAAAGAACAGGCTGCCGGAGATGAAGTGCAGCTTGTACCAAGGGGCGGTTTGAATTTTTATGTAGCCCACAAGGCCCACCATCGTGAAAACCACCGTTAAAAGCAGTATGGGGTTTAAAACCTTGAGTATTTTGATGTTCATTCTTCCTCCTGAATTTCTTCTTCAGTTTCGTTATTGGTAAAAAAGGCCTGCACAAAAGCGTCTGCATTGAAGACTTCGAGGTCGCCAATGCCTTCGCCCACGCCGATGAAGCGCACGGGCAGGTCCAAATTGTGTTTGAGATTGAAAATGATTCCGCCTTTGGAAGTACCGTCATATTTGCTGAGGATCAAGCCCGTGAGCGGCATGGCTTTGTGGAAGTTAACCGCTTGGGAAATGGCGTTTTGGCCGGTTGTTGCGTCCACCACCAACAGGGCTTGATGTGGCGCTTCGGGAATCAGTTTTTTGATGGTGCGGTCGATCTTGGTGAGTTCATTCATCAGGTTTTCCCGCGTATGTTGGCGTCCGGCGGTGTCGATCAAAACAACGTCGAAACCCTTTGCCAGAGCGGAGGCGATGCCATCGTAAACCACGGAGGCGGGGTCTGCATCCTGATGCGAACGGATGATGGTGGCGTTCGCGCGTTCCGCCCAAATGGCAAGCTGTTCGATGGCGGCGGCACGGAAGGTGTCTCCGGCAATGATCATCACACGTTTTCCGGCATCGCCCAAAGCCTTGGCAATCTTTCCGATGCTGGTGGTTTTTCCCACTCCGTTCACGCCCACAAATGCGATCACATAGGGCTTGGTGTCAATTTCATCGAAAAGGCTGCCCAGATCCTCATAATCTTTCAAGAGGAGGTTTTGCATGATTTCGCCAAGTGCGGTTTGAACTTCGCCGGCGTCTGTGATTCTGTCCACCCTGATCCGCTGGGTGAGGCTGTCCATGATGAATTGGGTCATTTCGACCCCGGTGTCGCATTTGAGGAGGATCTCTTCGATTTCCTCCATCAGCTCGTCATCAACCTTGCCGCGCAGCTTGACCGCTTCGGCAATTTTGCCCAGAAATCCGCTTTTGGTGCGTGCCAGTTTCTGTCTGAGTTTTCCAATCAGGCTCATATCTTGTATTCTCCAAAACAATTGCTTTTCAGTTCCGCCGGGATGAAAACCCCTTTGACGGCGGTTTTAAGCCCTGTCTCCCACTTTTGTGATTGACAAAGGCAGTGTCTGCCATAAAATAGCTCCATTGGATAACGTCAATTAAAATTTACAAGAGGCAAGCCATGCAAAGCATAAAATTCAAGCCGATATTCCTGTTGGCGCTGCTGCTCCCGCTTTTGGGCGCCATTGTGGGATATTTTATCAGCAACATCGGGCAAACTCATGAAGCCCAGACCGTAACGTCTTACAGCGACCCTGCAGCAGGGGATATCATAGAGATTTACCGTGCCGAAGATGCCTTGCCGGTCAAGGCGGCAAAACGCCCCGGTTCCTTGGAATTGGGCATCTTTCTGGCTCTGGTTTGTGGCGCGGTGGCGGTGATTTACCACTATCTGAAAAATCCCCTGGCCTGGATTGTCATCTTCCTGTTAAGCTTGGCTTTTTCGCTGGCATACAGCCCGAAAATGGGTGTGAGCCTCAGTTGGTTTTTTCTTTCAAACCTGGCGTTGGCGGCTTTGATGACACTGCTGATAAAATTCGTCTTCTTCATGAAAGCCCTCACGCGCTTCAGAATGGTTTTGGGTTCGCTGATTGGCGCCGGACTGATCGCAGCTTGGTATCGCGGACTTTTTCTGCTCACCAAACAAACGCTTATTCCAAGCTGGTCTGCGGCTTACATCCATGCCCTGCTGGTTTTTGTCTTCATCGCCCAGGGGCTTTCCCTGGCGGATCTTTTCATCCAGCGCTCACAATTGAACGAACTTAAAGCCAGCCGAGTTTCAGAAGACGAGGACGAAGATGCTTGAAGACTGGGATTTCTTCGTTTTGGAGCCTGGGGAAGGCTTTCTGGAGCCGCAAAAGGTGTTTGATAACCAGAAGCCTTTGCATCTGGAAATTGGCTCCGGCAAGGGTGAATTTCTTTCGCAATATGCACCTTTGCACCCACAGTGGAACTTTTTGGGCTTGGAAGCAGCCGATAAAAGGATTCGGAATATCCTGAAAAAGATCAACTCAGAACGCCATTCCAATGTACGTTTGATGCGTATGATGGTGGATGCCGGGATTGCGCAGCTTCTGCCGCCAGAGTCCGTGGCTTGTGTGTATATTCAACACCCCGACCCCTGGCCCAAACGCAGGCACCACAGGCGCAGACTCTTTCAGCCCGAGTTTTTGAAAGCCCTGGCGCAGGTGATGGAGCCTGGCGCTGAACTGCACATCGCCACCGATCACAAAGAATACAGCATCTGGATTGCCGAAATGATGCTGAAGCAAGCCGAATATGTGTCGCTGCAAAATGAGGTGATTCAAAACAGTCCGAGCCTGCAAGACCACGTTGCCACCTGGTATGAAACGGAGCAGCGGCGCCAGGGTTTTGAGCCCCATTTCATGCTTTTTAAACGCATCTGAACCGATGAAAGCTTCTTCCCTGCAAAGCATTTGCCAAGCAAAATTGTGGCTGGCACCTCTGGCGGGCTACACAGACCAAGCCTTCCGCCAGCTTTGCAAAGAAAACGGCGCAGACGTGCTTGTGAGCGAAATGGTGAGCGCAGACGGCTTGAGCCGGGATTCCTTGAAAACCATCCAATATGTGCATTTTGACGAGGTGGAGCGACCCTTTGGGATTCAACTTTTTGGTTCCGACCCTCTGGTGATGGCTCGCGCTGCGGAACTCTGCCTTGACTACAAGCCCGACTTTATCGATATAAACATGGGCTGTCCGGTGAAAAAAGTGGTGAAGCGCGGAGCAGGAAGCGCTCTGATGAAAGAGCCGAAGAGGGCTTGGGAAATCGTGTCTGAAGTGAGATCCGTTTTGGGGGATTCATGCCTGCTGGGAGTGAAATTTCGCAGCGGCTGGAACCCGCAAAGCCTGAACTACATTGAATTTGGCAAAATGATGGAGGACGCGGGGGCAGACTTCATCTGCCTGCACGCCCGCACGCAATCCCAGATGTTTTCCGGTGAAGCGGATTGGGCTCACATTGCCGCGCTCAAAAAAGAACTGAGGATTCCCTTGATTGGAAACGGGGATGTGAAAAGCCCGGAAGATGCAGGCAGGATGATAACTGAAACGGCTTGCGATTCTGTGATGATAGGCCGTGGCGCCTTGGGCAAGCCCTGGATATTTTCACAAAGCAAACAGCTGTGGGAAAGCGGCGACTACAAGCCTGTGACGAAAAGCAAGCTTCAGGAAACCATCTTCCGCTTCATCGATCTATCCCTGAAATTCAAGCCCGAACGCGTGGTTTACAAAGAACTGCGCTCGCAGCTCTGCCACTATACCAAGGGTTTGGCGGGATCGGCGGAATTGCGCCAGCAGATCAACCGCGCTGAAAGCACAGACCAGATCAAGGAATTAATCACCCAAAGCGAAGCTTTCCGCCTGCTTTGAACCCTCCGATTTCAAACCAGTTCCGGGGACGTATCGCTGCCAAAAATCAGCTTGATCTCACGCCGGGCGTTTTCATCCGTATCCGAGGCATGAACGGCATTTTCGGCTATCCCTTCAGCATATAGGTGACGGATTGTGCCAGGTTCACGTTCCTGGGGAATGGCAGAACCCACCAGCTTTCGAAGCTCCTCCACGGCGTTTTCTTTTTCCAGCAGCAGGGCGATATTCGGACCGGAAATCATGAATTTCACCAAGCGGTCAAAAAAATCCTTGCCTTGGTGCATGGCATAGAACTCGCCCGCGCCTTGGGCTGTGAACTGCAGATCCTTCACCTTCAGGATATGGAAGCCGGATTCCTCCAGGATGGTGATGATGTGCCCCACGTGACGATGTTCGATCGCGTTGGGCTTGATCAGCAGCAGGGTTTGGCTGGTCATCGGATGGGATAGACTGTTTCGATATAGTCCAGGGCTGCCACTTTGATGGCGATGTCGCGGTTTAGCACTCTGCTCATTTTCACTTTGTGCATCAGGATATCGGTCCAGATATCGTAAATCTCGCCGGGCTTGAATTCCACTGTGGTATATTGTTTCAGCATATCCTGATAGAATTCATCGCGGTCTGTGTCCACGCGGGCAATCACCAGTTTGTGGCTGTCGCCAAGGGTGTCATAATCCTTAAAACGGATGTCGATTACTGCATATCCAAGTTTCAGCAGGTTTTCGTAGTTTACTTGGAAGTCTTCGAAGTTGGCCATTTTATCTCTCCAGTGCTTAATTTTCTCGACAAAAAAAGGGGTCTCTGTAATCTGGGTTCATGCTTTTTTGGTAAAAGCTAAAAGTCAAGCAAAAACTGTTGACCCGGCGGAGAATATTTCCATCCGGGAAGCCCAAGGCTCTGTTTGAGTTGACGTTGTGACCAAAAACTATTAATTGAAAAAAGGACCAAATGGGAATTTTCAAGCTCCAAACCGACTATCGTCCCAGCGGTGACCAGCCCGAAGCCATTGCCGCTTTGGAAGAGGGAATCCGCTCTGGAAAACAGCACCAGGTGCTGCTGGGAGTCACAGGAAGCGGAAAAACCTTCACCATTGCGAATCTCATCTCCCGCTTCGACCGTCCCGTGCTGGTGCTGTCGCACAATAAAACCCTCGCCGCCCAGCTTTACGGCGAACTGCGTCAGCTTTTCCCGGAAAACGCGGTGGAATATTTCATCAGCTATTATGACTACTATCAGCCGGAAGCCTATATCCCCGGAAAAGACATCTATATTGAAAAAGATTCCGATGTCAACGAGCAGATCGAAAAACTGCGGCTCAGAGCCACCATGAGCCTGATGGAGCGCAGGGATGTGATCATCGTGGCTTCGGTTTCCTGCATCTACGGTTTGGGCGTGCCAGAGGAATATCGCGAAGCGCTGATCCGCTTGGAAACGGGCATGCAGATGGACCGCGATGAACTGCTCAAAAGACTGGTGGCAGCCCACTACAGCCGCAACGACATTGCCTTTGAGCGCGGCGCCTTCAGGGTCCGGGGCGACATTGTGGACATCTATCCCGCCTATCTGGAGCACTGCTTGAGGGTGGAGTTTTTCGGCGATGAGATCAGCCGTTTGGAAAAGCTGCATCCCATTTCCTATCAAAGCCTTGGCGAGGTTTCCGAATACCCTGTATATCCAGCCATCCACTTTCTGATGGGCGAGGAAAAGCTGCAAAAGGCTTTGCTTTCCATTGAGGATGAAATGAACGAACGCGTTGCCTGGTATCTGGCAAACGAACGCTTTGTGGAGGCAGACCGGCTGCAATCCCGAACCAGATTCGACCTGGAAATGCTGGCTGAACTGGGCTACTGCTCCGGCATTGAAAACTACACCCGCCACCTCACCGGCTCCAAAGCTGGCGACCCGCCAAACTGCCTACTGGACTACTTTCCAGACGACTTTATCTTTGTGATTGATGAATCCCACGCCACCATTCCGCAGGTGCATGGCATGTATGGAGGCGACTACACCCGCAAAAAGAACCTGGTGGACTACGGTTTCAGGCTGCCTTCGGCTTTCGACAACCGTCCCCTGCGTTTTGATGAGTTTGAAAAATATCTGCGCACGGTGGTTTTCGTCTCTGCCACTCCGGCAAATTACGAACTGGAACTGACCCAGGGCGAGATTGTGGAACAGGTGATCCGCCCCACCGGGCTGCTGGACCCTGAAATTGAGATCAAACCCATCCGCAATCAGGTGGACGACCTCATCACGCAAATCCGGGAAAGAGTGGCAAAAAACCACAAGGTTCTGGTGATGACCCTCACCAAGCGCATGAGCGAAGACCTCAGCATCTACCTGCAAAACGCCGGCATAAAAGCGCGCTATCTGCACAGTGAAATCGACTCCATCGAACGCGCCCAGGTGATTCGCAGCCTGCGTTTGGGCGAATATGACGTAATCGTGGGCGTGAACCTACTGCGCGAAGGTCTGGACCTGCCGGAAGTGTCGCTGGTGGCAATTTTGGATGCCGACAAAACCGGCTTTCTGCGCTCGACCCGCTCCCTGATCCAGATTTCCGGACGCGCCGCCCGCAACATCGACGGCAAGGTGGTTTTCTATGCGGATGAGATCACAGATGCCATCCGGGAAACCCTGGAAGTCACAAACCGCCGCCGCGCAAAACAGCTGAAATATAACCAGGAACACAGCATCACGCCCCGCACGATCAGCAAAACCATCGATCAGATCATGCAATCCACCGCCATCGCCGAAGGCTATGCCTCCCTCGGCGAAGAAGAGGAAGATAAAGACCTCAAGCCCTCAAAGGAAGATTTTTATCAATATCTGGAATTGGACGACAAGGAAAAGATGATTGGACTCCTGAAAAAGGAGATGAAGCGCGCCGCTTCCAAGCTGGATTTTGAACGCGCCGCAGAACTGAGGGACAAGATTGCCGATCTGGAAAAAGGCTGAGTGTAAGCCAAAAATCAGCCCGGCTCATTTCCTCCCATAGTTCAGATACAGCCGCACTCCCAGGGGTCTGTGGTCGGAAACCAGAGCCGCATAATGTTGCCAGGTTCCCATATATTCATCCGCCCGGATCACGCGGCAAACCGCGTCCGGCGCATCAAAAGCATCAAAAAGCTCGTTCGTGATCAGAATATGGTCGATATGTGAAAGATAGGTTGGGTAAGAAACGTTGTTGTAGGTGGGTCTCAAGGCAATATCCATGTCCGCGAATTTATACTCCTCCGGTTTGTCCAAAAAAGACAGGAAAACGTTGTATTCACGTGGTTCGGCAATCTGATCGTTCATGTCGCCCACAACGATGACGCGGTCGTTGGGAAAATTCTGCACGATATATTGATCCAATAGCTGACACGCCAAGCGGCGGCGATATTCCTCGTCCCAAGGGTCATCCTCATCTATATAATTGTCTCCAAAAGCCTTCAAATGGTTGTTTATCAAAACCACCGGTTCACCCTTGAAGCTGCATTCCATCACATAGGGCGCCCTGGGAAAAGGATTGGTCTGCCCGTTGTAGATGGTATAGACGTTCTGCACTTCCACCGTGCGCGTATCATATAGATAGGCAAGGCGATAGCTGTTCGTGGCATTATATATGAATCCACTGTAATGGGGAATCATTCCCACCAGTTCGTGGAAGGCGTTATAATCCATAATTTCCTGCAGGGCAATCACATCGGCTTCCATCTGCGGAATGATGCGTGCAATGGTTTCCATGCTTGCCTGGCTCGCGGGAAAGGTTTGCAGGTTCCAGGTGACCACATCAAAGCTCTCCTCGGTGCCAAAACGCAGGATGTTTTGCTCGATTGGCGGTGTGAGCGGAATGTTTCTTCCGCAGGAAGCCAAAAACAGCCCGGCAACAGCCATCAAAAGGATGATTGTATGTTTGAAGGTTCTATTCATTTTGTATCCTTGTTTGAATTCGGAAGCATTTTAATATGCAAGATTTTTTCCAAAAAGCCTGTAAAATTCAAAAGCCCGCCGCTTGGGAATACTTTTTGCATACACATGGTCAGAAATTTGGGAGAACTTTAATGCGAACCATATTAACGATAGTTTTATTGATGTCCCTGGGCCTGCTGGGCGCTTTGGCCGGGGATTTTTGCCAAACCACCGCCACCGGCGTGCAGGCTCGGCTGAATAATCTGCGCCCCCAACCCATTCGGGAAACGGAAACCGCCGACCCCGAATATCCTCAAACCACTTTTGTTTCCAAAACCTATGCCCTGCCCTTCCAAGAGGCTGAGCTCAGCGTGCAAGCCTTGGAATGGAACGTGTTCGACCGCCAGGGCAGATTGCTTTACACCGAACAAAACAGAAACATCGACGCACTTTCCATCGGCAACAAATTCACCTTCCGGGAAATGCGTGGATTCACCGTTTTGATCCAAACCCAGTTCGACGAAGGTGAAACCATCCGCACCCTTTCAAATGTGGAATTCACCCTCAACGGAAGCCAGCCCATCCAGCTTCCCAACAGCGTTTCCCCCGCTTTTGTGGATGCTTACAAAGCATTGGCTGACAACTATGCCGGCTCCTACCTGCGCGACCTGCCCGTTTCCCGGCCCAAGATGCTCATCCTGAGCCACACAAACCTTGCCAACTACCAGAAAGACTTCATCCAGTGGAAGCGCCAGATGGGCTATGAGGTTTTTGTTGCCTATCAAAACGAAATTGGAAGCAGCCTCAGCGACTATCGTGACTTCATCCGCAACCACTACGAACAGCATCATTGCGACTATCTGCTGCTTTTGGGCGATGCCGGCGGACAGGGACCCTACACCATTCCCACCGCCTTTTTCCCCTCTCCGGAATATAATGAAAACGATGCCGACGACCATCAATACACCCTTTTGGAAGGTGAAGACTACTTCCCCGAAATGTTGATTGGCCGCTTTTCCTTCAACGAAATTTCCGAATTCATCTCCATGGCAAACAAAACCGTCATCTACGAAAAAACCCCGTTTATGGGAAACACTTCCTGGATGAAACGCGCTTTGGCTGTGGCTGGAAACTATGCCGAAGGCGGGCTGCGTCCCACCACTCCGGTCCACATGTCCCGCTGGCTGAGGGAAAAGATGCTGGGAATCGGCTATACCGCCGTGGACACAGTGTTTTACCCTCCCACCTATCCCGGCACTTCGGACATCGTTGGATCCATCAACCAGGGTGTGCAATTCATCAGCTATCGCGGCTGGGGTGACGCCAATGGCTGGCACTTCCCCTCCTTCCACAATCCCGATCTGGACGCCACTTACAACGGACCCCGCATGCCTGTGGTTTTCTCAATAGTTTGCAACACCGGAGACTTTGCCAACTCCGTGAACCCCTGTTTTGGCGAGAAATGGATGCGCATGGGCAGCATGGCTCAGCCCAACGGATGCGTTGCCTTTGTGGGTCCTTCCGACCTGCACACCAAGACCAGATACAACAACTCCATTGGCAGCGGAGCTTTCCGCAGCATTTTCGACTATGGGGTGCGCGGCTTCGGCTCCAGCGTTTTGATGGGAAAAATCGAACTCTATAAAAACTTCCCGAACGAACTCGCCAACGATCAATACGTGGCCTTCTATTTCCACGTTTACAACCTTTTGGCGGATCCCAGCCTGAACATGTGGGTTCTGGTGCCGCAGGAATTTCCGCAGGACATTGTGGAAAGCGGCAACCAAATCCCGCTCAGCGCCTCCCACGTCCGGGTGAACATTCCTGCAAACAAAGGCGCCATGGTGACCGGAACCCGCGACGGCATCAACTTCACCCACGCTCAGGTGAAGGATGGCTTCGCAATTTTGCCCATCACCCCCGGCGACGACCGTGACCTCACCCTCACCGTGAGCCAGGAAAACCGTATTCCCAGAATCGTCACCCTCAGCGTTTCCGGTCAGTCCGGAGTGGGCATCGAAGCAAACAACGCCGCTCAGCAATTCCTTTCCCCCGGAGAAAGCTTCAACGCCGAAATAAGCTTGAAAAACTTCTCCCAAAGCGCTGTGGAGATCAACGAACTTCAGATTCAAGCCGCTGAATTTGCCGATGTGAGCTACGCTCACAGCTCCTTCAGCCTTGCCCCCGGCGCCAGCCACAATATCCAATTCACCATCCACGGACATGAAAACATAATCCCCCGCCGCAACATAACCTTCAGCCTGCAGATTCCCGGCCAGCCGGTTCAGCAATTCCAGATGTATGGCGGCGGAGCCGAATTTAGCGTTGTGAGCCACAGCGGCATGATTGCCATCGGGCAGAGTTCAAACGTCCAATTTCAGGTGATCAACCGCGGTGTCAGCGCCATTGACAATGCCAAAGTCCGCTGCATTTCCCTCACCGAAGCCGCCAGCTTCTCCGCCAACGACATTCAGCTTGGCAACATCGAACCCGGACAGATCAAATCCTTTGAAGCCTCCATCAATGTGCAATCCGGAGCTTGGAACGGACGCAACCTGCCCATGAAGCTGGTCTTTTCCAGCGGCGACTATCAAAATACCTTTTTCTACAGCCTCACCGCCGGAACCCCAACCACCACATCTCCCACCGGGCCTGATGAATATGGCTACTTTGCCTATGAAAGCTTCGACACCGACTTCCCGCAAGCCCCTGCGTATCAATGGATTGAAACGGATCCCGCTCTGGGCGGACAGGGAACGGTTTGGGAAGTGATGGACGACGGTTCGCTCACTGTGGATCTGCCTTTCTCCTTCCGCTTTTATGGACGTGACTACCACCACGTCACCATGTGTTCAAACGGCTGGATTTCGCTTTTACCCACAGATATGGTGGATTTTTACAACCACTACATCCCCGCCGCACTTGGTCCAAACGCCATGATCGCAGCCTATTGGGATGACCTCAAAGGACTGAAGACCGGGATTGACGACCAGGGCGCCGGTATTTTCAACAATATGCGCCTCATCCGCTGGCACGATGCCGCAAACAACCGCTATGTCGTGCAATGGAACGATGCCTACAACCAGTACAATATCGACCTGATGGAAAACGCCTCGCTCGAAAAGTTCCAGATCATCCTCTACCCCCGCGAAGATCAGGACGGCGACATTGTGATCCAGTATCACACAGTGGACAATCCTGGCACCACCACAAACTATTGCACCGTGGGAATTGAAAACCACAACCAAACCGTGGGGCTGGCTTACACCCATGCAAATCAATATCCGCCAACCGCAACGCCCCTGCAAGCCGGCCTTGCCATCAGATTCACCACCGACAGTCCTGACACATTTCTCTGGGTTGATGACCCCACTCTGCCTCCGCTTTTCGAGCTTCAGCAGAACTTCCCCAATCCCTTCAATCCAAGCACCACCCTGGCTTTCTCCCTCCCTGCTGCCGGAGCTGCCAAACTTGCCATCTACAACAGCAGGGGTCAGCTTGTGAAAACCCTTTTGGATGAAAACCTCAGCGCCGGAAACCATCGCCTGGTGTGGGACGGACACGACGATTCGGGCCTTCCCGTGGCTTCCGGAATCTATCTCTATAAACTGGATGCGGGCAGGCAAAGCCAATCCCGCAGGATGTTGCTTCTGAAATAATCATAAGGGAAGCCGGAACTTTTTCTCCTTTGTAAGTTCAAACCGGCATCCCAACCACGCGCCTCACGTTTGCTCTCCCGCTTTGGTGAGAGAAAATGCGGGGCGTTTTTTTTGATTGTATTTTTATTAACATGTGAGAGCCTTTCCAGCCTCTTGGCTCCACGCTTTTCAAAACCTGCCAAACACTGGATGACCATGGCTTTCACCCATGTTTGGATACATGCCTCAGTCTTGATTCACGGCGTCAGTCACTTCTTAATCAAGTCTTAATCAAGCGTTAATAGTTAAGGCTTGATTAAGGCTTGATAATCGCTTGATTAACGCTTGCAGGCAAGGGCGAGGCGCTGTTGACTTGGGGTGGCGTCTGCAAAGTGAAGGTTTTTGAATAAAAATGCTGCTTCGGGCAAGAGTCGTTGACAGAACAAAGCACAAGAGGTTTGAGCCAGCTTTTCCCTTTGTTTGACAGTTTGGAAAAACCCGCTCTTATTTCAAGCTCGGAACCGCTGTTTGTCCCCTATTCCGTCAATATGAGCGTAAAGACAAAACCGCTTTCCCGGGATTTGTAAACCCTATATTTCAAGGCATATAGCTCTGAATCGTAAAGAGAGCCTTCCATGGTGGCAACTGCGGCGTAGTCGCTATCCTCGCAAATAATTTGATAGTCATCAGCCTCAAAGTCATAATCCACTTGGTCCAAGCCCCACTGTTCCGTCAGCTTGATGTCAAAATCCTGTATTTCATCGCTGCCAAAGCCAACAAAATAGCAGCCCGTGTCAAAGGGCACGCTGAAGTTGTAAAAACACTGGCTTTCGCCTTCCTCCATGATTCCGCCGATGAGGAAGGTTTTGTTCAGGAAAAACCGATAGTCCCATGCATTTTCATCCAGGATGCTAAAGAAATCCATCATTTTAGCCAAGGCATTCACGCATTTTTCCCCGGCATTGTAGTAGGGACTGACGTCGTTGTTCATCACGCCCCAAAACACAAAAACCTGCCCATTTGATTCATAGTTCGTGATGGTTATGGTGTAGCTGGCGGATTTTTTGGGCCTAAAATCGCAATTTGGAGTGGCGTCATAAGCACTATCTTCGGCAACCACACTGCCGTTTTCGTCTGTGATCTGTATATCCAGGTCGATTGCGTCTTCATCGCCATAGGCCCAGATGTTATATTTGGTTCCGCGTTCGAACCAGCGTCCGCTGGAAACGGATTCCCCCTCCCCCAAAAGAGCTCCATAAAAACAGGCACTGCCGTCATATTCCCAGCCCAATTCACTAATCATGCTGGTGTACATGGCAGCCTTCAGCCCGGTTTGCAAAAGATATTCGGAAACCGAAAATGCTGCTGATGCAAGCAGCAAAAGGATAAAAATGATCGCCAAACGTTTCATTTTTCGCTCCCTAAATTTTTACGACGCTTCTTTGAGCCCAAGATGCCGCCGGCTTTTTTTAAGCTGTATTATGTTTTTGAGAAACGCAGCAAACTGTCAAGTTTTATTTTTGGTTTATTCAGATCTAAGCCAGCCTCGCTTTTCTGGTTCTTTGGCCAAGGCGTTAAGCAAGTCTTAACCTGGAATTGACTAAAGTCCTGAGATAAGGACGAGCCATGCTCAGTCTGATTGTTCCTGCGACTTACATAACTGATAACCATACAGTTTGTTAGGACAAAATGGAACTCTGATACACTCTCGAAAATAAACCTTGACTTAAAATGAAAAGGTTAAAATTATGCAGCCAGTCGTCTTGCCATATTTTGAATGTGCAATACAAGGAAAGATAAATGCCATTAAAACCTAAGAAAAACGTGTCGGAACCTACACCACCATTTGGCACACACCCTCACTTCGCAAGTAGTGAAGATAAAATAGCACGAGGGATGAAATGAAAAGATATAGCTGGATAATAATCGGACTTTTATGTATGATTGGTATTGGATTACATGCTGTTACCAGAATTGTAGATATCACCGGAGCGGGACAATATACGAGCATACAAGCGGCTGTTACAGCATAGTCAGCAGGTGATACTGTTCTTGTTTATCCTGGGAGATACTATGAGAATATCTCAATTCAAACAAGTGGAATCAGTGTAATCAGCCTAGAAGCATTAACAGACGATGCCGAATATGTCGATTCAACAATAATCGATGGAGGGGCTATATCTTGGGGTCTTTGGGTAAGGCAGAATTCTCAAAACATCAAAATTAGAGGTTTTTCAATAACTAATTGTAAAAACGGGTTATCTGTAAGCTCTAATGCGATTGTAACAATACTAAATTGCAAGATATTCCAAAACAATGGATATAACGGTGCCGGTGTAGGAGCCAGTTTTTGCACAGTGTATCTCAGTGGAGTAAAGATTTTTAATAATTATGCTTATCACATGGGCGGAGGTATGTATATCTATGGTTATATGGGATCAGTATCGGTTACATTCGATCCTGTAAACCGCTGCTCCATATACAATAATACAGCCGGAGCCGGGCAGGATATTGTGGCTCATTCCATCAATAACGATCTTAGTATCCCCCTGGATAAGTTCACTGTTGCCAATCCTACCAGCTACTATGCTGCTCCATTCCGAGCTTCTGGAAATGAGTTTCAGCTATTGATAGACGCAGAGACATTCCATCATGAGGAAGTAAATCATGATCTTTATGTATCGCCCACCGGAGACGATGCCAATGATGGTTTGAGCCCTGCAACAGCTCTCAAAACAATCAGAACTGCAGTATATAGAGTTGCTTCAGACAGCCTGAACCAGAAAACTGTTCACATACTCCCCGGCACATATTCCCGAACCGCCAATCAGCAGATATTTCCTATTCCTTTGAAAAGTTGGGTAAAGGTAAAAGGAGCTGGAATTGAAGAGACTCAGATAGTGGGAGAGATGGACCCAGACTATGTAAATATTCCATATAATGCCTTAAAAGTCTTTACCAGCTTCTATCAATCTCACGCCAGTCTGGAGGACTTGTCCATCACCACTTCCGGATCGAACAACAGTTGTGCAATCTGGGGTTTTAATGAGGAATCACTGCATCTGAAGGACCTTAGGATGCATGAACTGAGTCCGGATTTGTTTGCTATCATTAACATTACTTATGCCACAAACTGCCTTTGGGACGGGATAATTATTGAGGACTTCACAACCGAAAGCATGGGTTTTTTGTTATGTGACGGCTACTTCACCGGAATAATTCGAAACTCTGTCTTTCGAAATGCTGCATCAACCTATACAAGTGGCGAAGTTTGGGCAAAGCCACTTTTGTTGGTATCAGCAGGAGAGGGCATTATTGTAGAAAACTCAATATTCATCAACCTATCAATGGCAGATGATGATTCTCAGGCAATTTGTTTTGGTGGAGTATCAAATCCAATATTCCAACAATACTATACATTTCGGAACTGTTTGTTTTCGAACATAAGCTGTAATGAAAGAGGTGTGTTGATTGTCGGTCATGCATATCCAGAGATGAACATCACCAATTGCACTTTTGCAGGACATACCGGCAACGGTGAGGCATTGATGGTTAATGGAAATGTAACAATCTCAAACAGCATTTTCTTCAATGATCGTTCTGTAGAAATAGCCATCAATCCCATGGATGGGACAGGTATCCCTACTACGCTTACTCTCAACAACAACCTGATCAGGAATGGTTATAGCGACATCTGGCAAGGTCCGGGCAGCACGATCAATTACCCGGATACCAATATCATGGGTAATCCCTTCTTTATAGGCGGGGATGATATAAATAATCCGCTTTATTACAGCCTTTCTGCTGCTTCTCCCTGCATAAACGCAGGCACTGTTGACACTACCGGACTAAACCTTTTGCCTTATGATCTGGCAGGTAACCAGCGTGTCTGGGATGGCCGTATAGACATGGGTTGTTTCGAGTTTGGTGCTCCACCTGTGGCTAATGACGACCCGGTGGCTCCAGCCATTACTGAAACAAGCATCACCGCATACCCCAACCCCTTCAACGTCTTTACCAATATCAAAGTGAGTGCGCTTGATACCGGAACGAATATCGATAAAATCCATAGTGCCATTATAGCTATTTACAATATTAAAGGGCAACAAGTGAAAAGTATCAGCCTCGATCCTGGAAAATCAGGCGAGCAGATCACATTCTGGGATAAGACCTTTGCGTAATTGCTTCTCAAGGTTTGTGAGAACACGTTTGTGAATTCTCACCACTAAATCTGAGGATTTA